>Ga0209317_1000123_pt1 | contig 103470 bp, 118 predicted proteins | sample RifGroB2_FD_183994 | JGI IMG/M metagenome (GOLD analysis project Ga0209317, IMG submission 183994) | Soil microbial communities from Rifle, Colorado, USA - Groundwater B2 (SPAdes) (version 2) | ecosystem: Environmental > Terrestrial > Soil > Unclassified | place: Rifle, Colorado | collected... | reverse complement strand
TAAAACCACGCTCAAAATCGGGGCAGCGCCGGTCAGCTGCGCGACCGGGCACCACCTTAAACTCGACCTTTTATTGTCTTGACTATAGGGTCCACTCAACAGCACACAGGCATCAAGTACGCACTTACTGCACTGGCCAAGGAAAAAGGTTCTATTGCTAAGGAGCTGGCTGCGGTCGGATTTGAAGCCGGCGAGACCTTTACCCGGCAGGTCCTGGACCTGAAAGACCTGCCGGCAAAAGAGGTGCCAAAGAGCTTCATAAACGGCTTCACCATCGAGACATACTGGGGGCGCTGGTGTCCTACGGCTTCTTGGGAGACGCTCAGAAGTACCTTTTCAGGTTCGAAGGAGTTTATCTCGCAGTTTCAGTCGTCCACCACCGATGATAAGTTGCAACGCATAAAGAAAGACGCAGCGGATATACAGCAAAGGCTGATTGACCAGGGCCTGATCCAGCCGGTGAAGGATGATCACCTGGACCGTTGGTGTGACAGGATAATACAACTCCGCAGCAACACCCCTCGTCTGGATCGGTTTTTCACGGGGTACGAGGCGCACCCGCTGCCTTACACCATTGAGCAAAAAACAGAAATTGAGGAGCTTTTCGATAGCCTGCAGGATGCGATTGAGCTATCCGGCAAAACGAACAAGGCGAAGCAAAAGGTAGAGACAGCGCTTAAACAGGCCGATCCTGATTTACTACAGATTAACGCCAGAGAAAGGTAATCAGCGACAATTGAAAATCCCGCCCGAGGGTTTTCTCGTCAGGGATAGGAGCCCGAAAGGGCAAAGACGCCGCAGGCTGATGGAGTCATGACTCAATGGGAAAATATAATTCATCTCTAACACGAGTCGTCCCAGTATTCGATGCCCTCTTAAAAAAGGATCCGGGGGGGAGGCAGTGGCTGTTACCTCTGCTCAAGTTAGGTTCCAGCTCAAAAGGGAAGCTAAAAGGCCTTTCGGACCATTTGGCGGATAACCATGTCTGCTGGTGGGGGGACAAGGAGCGTCGCCTTCTTCCTCCTTCTTCCCTTCTTAAGTGGCTGGTACAAAATGTCACTGCCCCAGCAAATGATTCCCTTTGGGGATCTCCGGCCACACGCGAAAAGCGAGAGCTTCTCGTGGCGAAAGATCCTGACACGATTGCAGAAGCGCTTATTCTTCTAGAGGGACCTTATAAGAGCGCCTGGTACGTTCTTGAGGGAAGATCGCAGCCAGATGTTTTCCTAGAGGCCAAAGACTTCATTCTGGCCGTCGAGGGGAAACGTACCGAGAGGACAGCAACCACGACTACCACCTGGATGCCTTCCCGCAGTCAAATGCTTAGGCACATGGACGCAGCATGGGAAATAAGCTGCGGGAAAAAGGTTTTCGGACTTATGATCGTCGAAGGGGCTGAACCCGACGCAATGATCCCTAGTGAACATTGGCTTAGAGAATCCTCGAAGGTGGTTATGGCTCAGACGCTGGAAAAGAGCCTACCCCACCGTAACCCATATGAACGCGAGCAGATTGCGCAGGGCAGACATAACTAACCCGGATAGCCGCGGGCTGGAACTGTTCCGGGTGGTCTCCTACGGAGGGAAACCGCAAATCTGGCTGATGGGGCAGAAAATATTGGGATAGTGGTAGGGAAAAGGGTGGTTGGTGAGGCATATTAAGTCGCCAAACTAAAATCCACCATGCCGGGACCACCCCTTCGCCAGGTAATAATTGACTTCGTACTCCTCCAACAAGGCCTCGAAGCGGGACAACCCTTTCCATGAGTGAAAGGCAGAGCCTCTGTCGCTCATCACTCCTTCAGGGCGGCCCCGTACTGCCAGTTCGAAGCTCTCGATCACCGGATCGGCTTGCTCGGTCGGGACCATTGCCCACCCTGCTATGAAACGGGAATGGTCGTCTTCGATGAACAGCACGCACTGTTTCTGCTTGTGGATGAAGAAGTGGTAGAAATCCAGATGATACAATTCACGGGGCCGACCGGCCTCATAACGGCCAACTCGTTCCTTGCGTTTGAGCGTCGGCGCAAGATGTGAGTCGGCTTCGAAGATTGACCCGCTATCGGCGTCGAACCCTGACCCACCTCAATCTCTAACTCACTAATTTTACGATCCTGACACCATGAGATGGGTCAACCTTGGGCGCCGATGCTGGGTCAAAGTTCCACGCCGGTTCACAATCTAGATCAGCGGGGACGCCCCGTTGCAACGTCGACGATCTCGTCTGTCTTTGTATCGTAGATCCAGGCCCCGCCTTCAATGGTGTTCATGTTCAGCCATGACGGCCCTTTCAAAATTTCGCTGCCATGTAATACGAAGCTGTTACCCCGTTCGGGATAAGGAACCGGGCAATGGCCGAAAATTTGTCTCCCAACAGCAGGAGCTGGCTGGGTCTGTTCTTCTTCAAAATCACACCAGAAGATCCCGCCGAAACCATCATGGCCTCCACGACACAAGGGGACTTTGAATAATGAGCCGAATCCATACCGTGGATCTCCTGCAACTAAGTCAGTATTCATAATTAGCAGCTGCTTTGCAAATTCGACATTTATCCAGTTTGCGATTGCCTCCACGCCACTGGCTATAGTTTCTGCTGGCATCAGTTTGGCAACATGCGGGCTAACACCGGCATGGGTGCACAGCCAACCATCGACAGCATAGGCGGCAGCAAATCGACCTCTATTCGCTTGGTACTTGTCTCGAAATGTGAACTCGCTGAAGTTACCGAAACATCGCCAAGGTCGTTCGGGAAGGTATGCAAGGTCATGGTTGCCCCAGATCAGCACCGCAGATGACTCCAACAGAAGATCCAGGCATGTCATTTCCTCCTTCAGGTCAACTTTTTTCCGGTTGTCCACCAAATCACCCAAAGCAATATGCGCCTCTTGGGGGTGATAGTTTAAAAATGCCCGTGCCACGGCCGCATCGCCATGAATATCCCCTATAACTATCGCCATACGTATTCCTATTAGATAACTGCTTACAGATGCATAAATTGGACAGGACTATAGCATATTCTCGTTCGGGGAAATAAAAGGAATTGAAACTCACACAAAAATGTGGTGTGACTGTTTGTGCTGGGGTAAAGTGACGGCAGGAGGGCATTCAGGTGAAAATACAGGTAGCATCCGATATGCATTTTGAGAAGTTCGTGGTAAGCGAAGACTTTGACTGGTTCTATGACCAACTGACCGCCGGCGTGAAAAAGTCTGCGTCGATCCTCTGCATCGCTGGGGACCTGGGAGTGCTTCACATCTCGAGGACCTGGATCGAGCCGCTGAAAGTACTTGCAAGCCGGTTCCGAGCCGTGGTCCTTGTTGCCGGAAACCATGAGTTTTATGGCAACTGCATGTTAGGTGAGGAGAAGAAGCTGGCCAAAGTATACGACCTGCCGGCGAACGTCCATTTTTTGGTTAACAGCTCGGCAATGATCGATGGTGTCCGATTTATAGGGGGGACTCTGTGGACATCGTTCTATGGCCGAGGATCAGCCGTGATGGAGTATGCAGCCGCCCGAATTAACGATTTTCGCCGGATTTCGCATAAGGATGGATCAACGCTCACCCCAGCTCAAACTGTGGATATGCATGAGATATGCAAACGATATATTTTCGGCCAGATCAAGGCAGCCAAGACCAAGACGGAAAAATCGGTCGTGATCTCCCATCATTGTATTTCTCCCTGGAGTGTCCACTATCAATATGCCGGGAATCCGCTGAACGCCGCGTTTTTCACAGACTTAACGGAAGAAATTACATTAAATGGTCCCGATCTATGGCTGCATGGCCATACCCACAACTCATTTGATTACCGGATCGGCTCAACTAGGGTGGTCTGCAACCCCTTTGGGTACCTGAGCCATGAGGAAAATCCGGATTTCGATTACCGTTTGAAAATCAAGGTCTGAACAGAGGGCGTATGGCGTTGATCGATCTGAAACACATTTGGAAGGCACGGATCACCAATTTGTCACCTTCCCAGCGGCGTCTTTTGAACGCCATTGCCCGGGAACCGACGGCCCATTTGTATTCGAAGGATTACATGGCCCGCTACCAGCTCACCTCAGGAGGGATTGCGAGTGGACTTCGCACCTTGAAAAAGCGCGCCCTGGTAGGACACGAAGACAGAGAATGGCGGGTGCAGCCACCTGAAATGCGGAAGTGGCTCGAGGTGCTGCACGATCGGGGGCCAACTCCAGCGGAAAACTATCGGTGGTGGGATACTGGTAAACTGTCCTTTGTCTTCAACCAGTCGCCGCTTCTCGAAGTCGAACTCGATCTCAGTCCTAGCATGAAACACCATACTCTCGCCCTGGATCTGGAGGGGACGTTAATCAGCAACGCCGTGAGCGCCTTCCCCCGCCCGGGCCTTTTGGATTTTTTGTCTTTCTGTAGGGAGACCTTCGACCGTGTGGTAATTTTCACATCTGTGCCTGAAACCGCGGCGAGAAGGATAATGGGTATCCTCGCGGTAGAGGGAAGCGCGCCAGCATGGTTTGCCGATCTGGAACTCTTTGTCTGCGAGCGCCATATGCAGAAAGATCTGGAGCGAATAGGGCCACCTGGTGATGTATGGCTAGTTGATGACCAAGAGGCCTACATACTGCCTGGGCAGCGAAACCAATGGATATCTATCCATGAGTTCATGCCCCCATTCACTCAAATGGACGAAGAACTGACACACGTTGAAGTTCAGATCCTTAAGAAACTGTCCCAATCCAACGAGAGAGGTCATTGAATGTCAGCCGGCTGTTCGGAAAAAGATATGGACGGGCCAGAAGCGCGCGGAGCGTTAACCAAAATGGTCATCCGGCTGTTTGCACATTGGGGTCTGTCGGAATCCGACCAACTAGAACTCCTTGGCCTTAGCACCAAGAGCCGCAATCTCCTTTCGAGGTATGCCAAAGGGGAGGCATTGCCGCAAACACGTGAATCTCTTGACCGGATTTGCTGGTTACTTTCGATACACAAGGCGCTACGGCTACTCTACCCTCAAAACCCAGAAATCCGATATTCCTGGGTCAACCGACGCAATACGCCTTCCACAACCTTACTCCGTTGATGGTCATGAAGGAACAGGGGATTACAGGTATGGCCAGAGTGGCACATTATCTCGATTGCCACCTTGGGGGCCTTTGAGTTTTGTTCTTGGGGCGGCAGGGTTATTCTTCGTCTTGTATCAGCTTGTACTAGCATATCGTTTACCTCCAAAACAGTATGCATATAAATGGGCAACACCCTTTTAGGAGACACCCTTTAAAGTATCCAGATCACTAGGGGGCCACCTGAAGCCACGACCACAGAAAAGCACCGCACGGGTTAACTTTAAAATCGCAAGTTATTGAAATTGCCTGTGACCATGGTGATCTGGAATGCAACCAGGCAGCAAGCTGGCAGTGTGCCGCCCTTTATCTGTATGCATCGAATATTAGATTTGTCTCTGTGTCATACACCCACATACCTTCATCAGAAGCGTTCAAGTTAATCCACGTTGTCCCTTGATCAGGGTAAGGCACAGGAGTATGCCCAAAGATTTGGTTCCCAACAGAAGGGTCCGGATCAACCATCTCACCGAGGTAGTCATACCAAAAAATACCCCCGAAAGGTTCTCCCCCCCCTCGGCATATGGGGACTTGGAACAACGGGCCAACTCCAAAACGCCTATATCTAGAAGTCTGGTGCTGTTGTATTTTCAATTCCAGACCGAATTCTTTGTTTAGCCAATCTGCAATCGACTCTGTGCCGGAGGTTTTTACTTCAGGTGGGATAAGTTCCGCCACGCGAGGTGAAACACCTGCGTGGGTGCAAAGCCAGCCATTCGCCGCATGAGCTGCCACAAAGCGATTTAGGTTCGCCAAGTACCGATCCCGGAAAACTTCCTTAGCGTAAAGCGCCCCATTTTCGTTGTAAAGGTCATCGAGAAATTGGCTCTGGGCAGAATACCATGATGCTTGATCACGAGAGAGTTCGGCATGTTCGCTGGAGATTCTCCATGGCTCTTCCGGTAGGTAGGCTAGATCGTGGTTACCCCAGATCAGAATTGCATCGGATTCGAGTAGCAGCTCTAGGCACGCCAGCTCACCCTCAAAGGTTGCCCTTTTCCTGGAGTCGATAAGATCCCCCAACACGACATGCTCTATTGCCGGTTCAAGATCAAGGAAAGCTCTTGCCTTAGTTAAGTCTCCGTGAATATCTCCAATTACTATAGCCATTATCCTCACCGCCCGGGTTAACGTGTTAGTTTTTGTTAAACCTCGATTCTGGCGTGTTTGTAGATATATTCTGGGTCCAGATCGACTCCGCATTCCCATTCGATTGTGTCAAATGCGACTCGGACTCCCCTAAAAGCCCCATACTCCTTAATCCTTTGAAAAACACCAAAATTAAGGATCGGTTTCATGTCTAGGAAACCCCTCTCGCCATTTTCAAAGACAATGGCGAGGATATAGTCATCGAGTGGGGTAACTTCTTTAACTGAAAAATACACGGTCTTGCCTCTCTGTTGAGCCTCGCCGCCTCTGAACCTCCAGCCAGGTTGTATCCGAATGTATCGTATTTGGCATCATTGTGGTTGCAAAAACCGTAGACTGCTATAAAAAACACTTCCGGTTGGAGGGGAGGTCTCGGCATCGGGATTAGATTGACATTAATATTGACATTTTCACCACCACAATGCCTCCATTTGACGTAAAAAGATCTCATATACAGGTACTTAACTTTTATAAAATTGACGTTAACATTGCCGCCATGACTATGACACCTTTCACAGGACCCCGATGATGCCTGCCGGCGACGACGTCCAGGAAGACCTTGCCCGGGATGTCCTTGCTCGCTCTGCGAAATTGAGTGGGATGCTCGCGCCGAAGTCGCAGATCGGCGTCATCAAGCTGATCCGCCTGATCAGCAGCTACTACTCCAATCGGATCGAGGCCGAAACACTAACCCTGCGGAGATCGAGTGGGGCGATGCCTTCCCACTACTCGGCCGATCCAGCAAAACGTAACCTACAGAAGGAATGCCTTGCCATATCCACTGTCAGAAAGAGATAGACTATCGCCTGGCAAGGCGCCCGACCTTGCCCCTTCGACGCCTGAGTTCCTGGCGTGGATCCACGGTCTGTTCTACGAGCAACTTCCAGAGGAGCTGCTCGGGGTCGAAAACCCAGATACCGGTGAGCGTATACAGAGGTGGTGGGTGGCCAGTTCAGAGAGCGCGATGTAGCTGTAGGTCGTCATCAACCGCCGGAGCACCAGGTTCCTCGCGGACTTCCTCTGCAACTTCCACCACCACTACCGGAGGGGGGTATTCCATGGTGTGAAGCCGCTGATTGCCTTCGCTGCCGCGCATCACCGCCTGATGTGGATCCACCCCTTTCTCGACGGCAACGGCAGGGTGGCGCGCCTCTACACCGATACCTGCTTCCGCACCTTGCCTGTCGAAGGGCGTACTCGCGCGAAGCCGCGATCAATATATGCAGTACCTCGATGAGGCGGACTCACACAGACAGAGTGACCTGGATGGCAGTGGGAATCTGTCGAACCGGGCGCTGGTGCGCTTCTGCGACTTCTTTCTGAAGACCTGCCTCGACCAGATCGACTACATGACGGATATGCTGAGGCTGCAGGATTTCCTCGACCGGATCGAGGGATATGTTCATGCGAGGCACGGCAAACGGCTCAACCACCGTCCGGATATGAGCCGGGGATGAAACTGGACGCTGTCAAAATGCTTCAGGAAGGTCTGCTGAGGGGGGAAATGGGGCGTGGTGACGTTGCTGCAGCGGCAACGACTCCCAGGATGGGGAGAGAGGTACTCGCCCAACTGGCTGCCGAGGGGATCTTGGTATCAAGCATGCCGAAAAGCCCTGTCCGGCTGGCGTTCCCGACACACCTGGCCAGCCATCTCTTCTCGGAGTTGTACCCGATGGGAGCGAGAAAGATTCACCAGAAACAGCCCTGCTCATCACCGGATTTTATGCTGCCATGATGGTTTTTAAATCCGTGAACTGTCTTCCCATTCTCGCCCCTACAATTGCCCATCCCTATCTAAAAACCACCTCTGTTCCTCGGCTAACAGTTTTGACATCGCTACCCTCACCCATTCACTTTTTGACACCCCAAGGGCTGCACAATGGTTCTCGATCGAAAGCCAAAAATTCTCCTTTAACCGCATGTGGAAAGGTTTGTCAACGTCCGCTCTTCCGTCAAATAGCAGCGGCTCCTCGGTGACAGTAATTGGCCAAACAACTCTGTGAACAAGTGAGTAAACCTCCTGAGGAGCAGGCGGAAATGTGGATTGCGCTGTGATGACCGACTCTCCTGCTAAACAAGAGGAGACGCCGGCAGGACACATGGCTGGACATGTACCGCAGACAGGAACTCCGGGTGCTTTACTTTTCAGAGTTTCAGCATTTAGTGCGGGCTTGGTCAATCTTCTTTGCATACGGCCCCCCAGACATTCTATGAGACTATTATGGCACCTAATAGCCCCTCATCTATACCATAGCAGACATTAGATGTCCAACATTTGGCTATAAGAGGCCGTTCAAAGGGGTTACTTAAAGTTAAAAATCTGATGATACTCTCCACATTTGCTGGAGGGAGTATATGCAAACCAAGGACCTGCTCGGTGCGAGAATTCGGGAAATTCGGAAGTTGAGGCAGCTATCACAGGAAAAGATGGCAGAAAAGGTCGGAGTGGAACCAAAACAAATAAGCCGCATCGAAGGCGGTAAGAGTTACCCCTCCATGGACACCCTGGAATCTATTGCTGTAGCTCTTAATGTAGAGATGAAAGACCTTCTCGATTTTCATCACCTGACACCCAAAGAAAATTTAGCAGAAGAAGCCCTCCGAATCTTTGGACTTATGGATGATCATACGAAACGGGTATCTATCAGAATTTTACGTGCTCTCCAAATATGACAAGCCATGCGCAGCTTAACCATGCCTTGATTGCTTTAAGTTCGTCAGAGCGTAGCGGGTGAGTTGTCGATAAACCCTTTTTCAGTCGGGCAACGTGTAGCACCCGGCTTTCAGTATCCACCTAGGACAGCTTAAGGCCGCACGCTTCCGATACGCGTAGGCCATGACGATACATCAGGAGCAAAAGGCAACGGTCGCGGGCTGCGTTCCGGCTGCCTCGCTGTAATGAGCTTGTCTACCTCGATGGCAACAAGGTGTTTGCGCTCTTCCATCGGTTTGTCTCATGTTGGGGGTGGTGCGATTAGGCTAAGGCCGCGTTTTGCATATATGCCACCGCCGATATAAAATGAACCCATTTTCCACTCCACGGGGACCCACCCTGAAGTTGCAGAATATTAAAAAATGGGTCCATGACAGAGGAGTTAGCCAGTGCTGGAGTGTCACCCAGGCGGAGTCTTCTTCAGAGTGAGATGAAGAAGTCGGGTTTTCTCCTAAACCCTCGGTTTGTGGGCAACCGCGGTTATTTCGCGGCTGTTCACAAACTGAGGAGGCCGTCGAAAAAACTTGAAAGAGCGAAAAAGGTAATATGTGTAAATACCAATTAAAGCATGTAACTAGCTGAAAGTACGACAGATAATGTCAAGGCAGTTGCGACGTCGCAACTTTCATTTCAATTCGCCACAACGATTCGTTGATACGACTTCCACCAGGCAACAAGAGTCTCGCCCAACGATCAGGTGGGTTCATTTATCGGTGGTGGGTGGGTTCAAACTTCATCGGCGGTGACATGCATATAGCACGTCTTTTGAATTATTTTATCTCATGTCTATATTTGGGGCTCCCTCAGCGAGGCTTCGCCTCTTGGCTTTGCAAAAGAAGGGGGTCACCCAAACGCTGAAGTAAGTGTTGCTTTCAGGCAGGCGCTTCCACCGAAGTGAACGCACCTGCAATCCACCCTCCTCGCACCCCCCTGCCCCACCTCGATGGACTCTCTTACTGATTCTCCCCCCCTCCCTACTTGCGGAACGGTGCATCATGGGACGGTTACCCGTTCGCGATGCAGCAGACACATTGCTGACGACAGGGGGCGCAGCCCCAGCAGAATCCTCCAGAAGTCGGCGAACTCTTGACGCCTTCCCAGGCAGGGAAAGCGCAGGCGCAGGTGGAACGAGTGGGTGAGGAAGCAGTCGCGGAAGCGCCGCCACCAGCGCTTGATGGTCTTGCGAGATGCCCTGCAGCCGTTGGAGGCGTGGGTGCGGCTGATGGAGGTGCCCGCCAGGAGGAGCAGAAAGATGACCTGCCGCACTTCCCACAAGTACCAACTGCGCGGCGGGATGCACTCCGGCAATACCGAGCAGGTACAACGGCACTCCGGGCAATAGAAGCGAGGAATCTGGATGTCCAGGCAGGTCTGGCCAAGGTCCTGGCGATCCGCCTTCCTGGTGTAGCAACCGTGGCACCAGACTCTGCCATGGCCGCAGGGACACTTCTGGGGCCGGTACGACTCGGGGTCCATCCGCAGACTCTTGAGGTGTTGGGCAAGAGAGAGAATACCTGGCAGGATGAGGGTCATGCATGTCTCCTTCAGCGTCGTGATCGGCCAAAACCGTTCCGCGATACTAAAGGATAACGTGGCTCATTACAGGGGTAATCGTTCCGTGCTGTTCCGGGGACCGTTCCGACAGTCACCCTGACGGAACTCGGGACAAACCGCCTTGGTCTTCATGGCTGAGGGAAGGACGTAACATCTGCCCAGTCGAGCCAATCTTCAGATGCATTCATTTGTCCATCAGCAATCACTTCTCGGATAGCTGAAATAGCAGATTCTAATCGACGATTGTGCCTGGCTCTGCTACTTCGAAGGAAAACTACTTCCTGTCGATAAAGCTCGAACCAACCAAAAAGAGCACAGAGCCGATATACAGTGCTTTCGAGTTTGTAACGCTGGTAATAGGAGTCGCTTGCCCAGGTAACCTCCATACGATTGGGAATCTTCTCCAATAAAGATGAAGATAAATACTCAGCGCCATATCCGTCACAGACTTCTTTTAGACGAATGCTCAACTCATCTGCAGCAAGTAACAGTGGATCCCTATACTTCTGAAAGAGGGCCTCAAGTATACGGCGTGATTTCCACAGTTCGAATGACCGGGCGAAAAAGTGCTCTTTGAGCGCTAGTCCAACCAGAGTGCCCACCGCAGTGATCAAGGATCCCAGCACAGTGAGACCGAGAAGATCCTTTGCCGATAGTGCAACCAATTGAGAAAGCATCTAACTGACTCCTATTGGATTTTGGGTGCCGAGCCGCCAACGGGTTGGCCGGTAAGCGGGTCTACCGCTCCACGGGCTTGTTAGAGGCTTTTTGCAGTCCATCCATATCCAATTGATTTGAATGTAGGAAGCATTTCCGTCAAAAGAAATTTTTTCTCAATAAGTCTACTTACTGCCGTCGCATAGCGCTTCTTGTAGAAATAAGTTCGGGCTGAAGATTGAAATTTGGCTTCATACTGCGCAAGATAACCATTAAGTTCCACAATTAATTCGCATAGGTCGGCTAGGACGGGGCGGTCATTTTCTGACACAGGATCTCCGTTAACAGGTATCTGTGCCAGTCCGGCTGATGGGGCAGAATATGAAAAATAGTAGCCAAAATTTTTGTTTGAAGGCGAAAAGTCAGCCTTTTCTTTAAAACGATCCTCTAACTCCGAGTGAACAAATCTGATCATATCGAATAGCTCAGCCTTGATCATTTCTTCCTTAAATTGCCTTGCCTGCAGTTCAGCTGTCTCTCTCGCCTGCTTGATCTCTTTCTGTGTAGCTTCACGCATGGCTTCGAGTCCGGCTTTAGAGTTCTGTAGTTCTTCGTGAGCTAACTCCAGTTGCCTGGCTTGTAGGGCCACAGTAAACACGAGCGCGAGTAGGGAAAGAAAACTTAGGATCGGGCTCAGCGTTCCACCTAGGAAGTCTCCGAACTGACCCCACACGCCTTGATCTAGGCTGAATCCTGAATGAAATTGCGTGATATATGCGAAAAATGTACTGGCGGTTAGCACAGAGGCGATCACGAGTATCCGCGAAAGAACTATCAACAGTTGCTTACTTTGAAGCGAGTCAAGTTTTTCGGCCAAATTCTTGTGCACTATGCTGTCCTTTTTGTGTCTCTAACGCTCGCCTGACCGGCTTGACCGGTCCAGGCGATTTGTTGGGAATCCATGGGCTTTCACCCTTCACCAATCAGACTTTCTTGGCACAATCAGGCTTAGATACCGCTGCTTCGATCACTTACGCAAACTTGATCACCTTACGACCACTTACACCGGCTTCCGTACTCTTCGCTAACTTCTTGGTAAGCGGTGTGATGCCTGTATTGTGAGCCTCATGGCTTTGCTCAGGACCGTGGCTGTCCCAATTGCACGATTGCATGCCTGACCCCGAGACTTTCCTCATGTATAGTTTGAACTCATGCAACATTGGATTTTTCAATCAGTGACTTTCTTCGAACTTCATTGATGTGATTCGCGAATATTTCTATTGCAGGAAATGAACTTTCACCGCCAGCAGCAGCACGGAAATGCTTTAATGCTGCATGTCCTTTTTCAACTGAGAACAGATAGGAGAATTCCTTTTCAATTATTACTCTATCCACAACACTGTATTGCCATGCAACCAGGATAGATTCAAGCATGTTCAGGTAAGACGTTACGCACCATCTGAGTTTTGAAGCTTGCTCGGTGCTAATAATTATGCTGCCGTTAACGTGCTGTGTATCATCAATATTTAAACCTAGGAAATGTTTAGTGTCTGACACGAATTTAGCAGGTATAGTTACAGGTTCGCTATTGTATAGATTTCTACATTGCTCTTCGGATAAGCTTTCCACTACTTTTCTAGCAAATGCGCTATCTGCGCCTAAGCGCTTAGTCCACTCTATCAATAATTCTACCGACTTCTCCCGTCGCGATCTTTCATGGTCGGCTTTTATCTGTTTGAATATGAAGTAGGCTTGAGCGAGAACTCCAATAATGGCAGTGGACCCAACAATTGTTGCAATATCAGCCCAGTCTTTTAATTGCATTTTCTCTCCTTTTTTCTAATCTGAAATGAAGTCATAGTCTGCCATTCCTTTTTGGACCAACGGGTCAGCGGGTGACCGGGCTCACCGGTCCTCCTGCTTGGTTGGAAATCGCACTTCCCGTTTCGCTTTTGTCTCGTGTCAGGGGCTGACCCCTCTGAATTCCTCTGAATTCTTTCGATTTTATTAGCAATCCGACGTACCGTAGCCGATCATGTTAGTCGACGACGAATTCCGAGCAACGCCCCATTTCGTCGTGGAACACCTCGTATCTGTATAGACCGCCGAGTCCTCGGACGGACAGCCGATCGAGGAATTCCATTTCCGCAAGAAGCAGAGACCGGTAGGTGGGATGAAGATGAAGAGGGCCGACACCGTTGTACTGCTTCCAATATGTCTCCGCTTCCACTGTGATCGTTTCTTCTTGGTGTTGGATTTCGCTGTCTCGTGAATGCGTGGTATATCTCACTACAAACGATTGCGGCTGAACTTGCAGCTCGTCGCCACACAAGCGCGGTGCGATAACCAGCCGCCCAAAAGCGTGATAATACCCCGCGCCCATTCTATTGAGCACGTCAAAAATAGTTTGAGCCATGGCAAGATCATATGCCATGGCTCAACACTTTTGTCCATCAGTTAATCCGCCATCCAGCCGTTCAATCACCGCATCTCACAGCAGCATTCCACCAGCGCTCGCTATCAACCTAATCAATAATCTTCATCCAGGCCCAAGTCCTGACATCGCCCGTGGTTGAGTGCGCGGCGTTACAACCCTGTGCAATCACCATTTCAAAGTAATCCCCAGGCGCAACAACAAGCACGGGCGACGTAGCATTAACCGACTTGGCCATGATTCCGGACGATTCCTGTTCGCCCGACTGTATCGGCATCCCGGCATATGCCTCCGCCGAACCATTCTTGTGGAAGGTGACAGCGAAGGTTTCGTTCTCGGTCATGGAAAAGCTAAACTGGCCGATCAACTGTATCCTTGTTATGCCCCCAGGCACGACAAGGCGTGTATTGTTTGCATCGCTATGGATGCCATCAGTATCATAGGCCTTGTTCGCATCCAGGAATTGCACTTTGGTCCAGGCGTAGGGTTGCAGGGTCATATTGCCGACATGGTGCACCAGGCAGCCCCGTGATACCAGGTTGGGGTTCTGGAACTGGTAATTGACCCCATCGTAGACCATCTCGCAGATCTGCCCTGCCGCGATATGCCCGCCACAGAGCACCTTTCCGTTATTCTGCTTGATAGCAACAGCCCCCAAACCGTTGATGTTCAGCGTGGCGGGTCCCGTGTTGGCAAACAGTGCCTTGAACAAAATTTTCAACCCGGCGACATGAGCGGCGAACGGTGCCGGCAAAGTGATGACGTGGGCATTAGCAATTCCCGTGTCCACGGCATAAACAGTGGACCTATAAGCCGCCGTGAGTAGCTGGTAGCTCTCCCCGTCATAGACGATTTCACAGATAGCCCCCGCCAAGATATGAGCGCTGGCAAGCGCAGCGCCATCGGGCTGTTTAATAGCTACCGCAGCCAGGTCGTCGATCTCTATAGTGGAAGCACCAGTATTGGAGGCAGAAGCCTTGAAAAGTATAGGCATGCCGGGAACGTGTGCTGTCAACGCCGGGGCCAGAGTGATGACATAGGCGTTAGCTATGCCAGTGTCCACTGCATAGTTACTGGGGAAACCGCCGTCTTCATCACCTCCGTCGTGGCGGTGATTCTGTAAACCATTCATAAAATCCGCAGTTACTTGAGTGCCTTCGATGCCCAAATCCACGTTACCCGGATCAAATACAGTCTTCATCATCCCTCCCATATTTATCTGTCAATCCCTCTCAAACCGTCTCCAGACTTTCTTATCATCCCCAACAGCTACTAATCGACAGGCACCGGCCAGTAAAGCAGCTTGTCGCCCACGCGCTCCCTATTGACCCGGAACACCCTCGGCGCCCCATTGGGCGCGATCACCCCGATCTTGGACCGCGCCGGCTTGATCTCGTTAATAACCCATCGCACTGCCTCTTCATCAAAACTCTCCGCCGTCCCCAGGGAAAGCACCATGACACGGAACTCGGCCCACCGCGTAGGGTCCTCACTCCTCAGGCTCTCGACCACCACACCGCCGAACCCGAAATAGTCGTTAAGGATATGACTCATCCCCTCCGGCCGGCCGCCTCGCTTGTGCCACAAATACGCCAGCCGTACCCTCGATTGGAACCCTTCCGTGGTCTCAAGCGGGTGGCGGGTAATGCCGCGTGCTTTGGCAAATTTGGAAAGCCGATTGATCTCGCAGCGCTCAGCAAAGAACTGGTCCCGCAAGACCAGCATCACCTCCCGCACCGCATCGAGCAACAGCGCCGCGCCATACGCCAAAATAGCCAGAGGGCCGCCGGCCAGGACCGGCCGAAAGCGCAAAGTCTCCCTGAAGTAGTCGGTGAAAATGCTCATCTCTTACTCCTCGGTGGCCCACGATGTGGTCAGGGTTAGGCTCTGCAGCACAGCCAGGCCGTCCGCAGCAACCGGCACATCGGCCAACGGACTGGCAATATTGACCTTCTTGACCCCTGGTAGCATCATCGGTTTCCTGATCCGATCCAGCGTGCCATCATGCCCCACAGCCAACGGATCGACGCTATACAGCGATGACGTATTAAATAGAGCCCGTACGCCGTTCTCCGCCTCAGCCAAAAGCGTCTCCGGATCGCCATACAAAAGGACCAGCTCGGCCACAATCGCGATATTAACCGGAGTCGGAGCCTTAACCTCCACGTCATCATTAAGCGGCGCCAGGTCATCATTGGCACCGGTCCCCAGGATCTTGCCCTCAACCGCGGTCAGCAGCGCCTGGGTCGGGATACCGGCAGCACCTACCACCACCACGTCCACCGTGCCCTGGCCCCGCGGGTGCTGGTCGAGGATCTTGACCGACACCACTCCGGTCACCGACATAGCCCACGACTCGTATGCGTATTTGGTGCAGCCGCTCAACCCTTGCCAAGCCAGGACATACCGACTGCGCAGCGGCTCATCGGTCTCACGATCCGTCGCCTCCGATGACAGCCACCCGGCCCTATTTTCCACCCCGTCAATGCCGGGGATGACCGTGACGATCTCGCAGATCTGACCAGCCGTCGCGTTGCTGGCGCTGCCATATTCCTCCGCGACCACAGGACAAGCGATCTCCGACGTCCCCGCCAGGAGAATCACCTCCTCAGTGGTCGTATAACGGTAAACGGTGCCGGTACCGTCCGGCAGTGTCCTTACGATGCGCCCCACTGGAATGCGCACGTTGCCCACCGTCCCCTCACGCACAAAATAGACAGTCCCGGCGGCTTTAGATTCCATTTTGCGGCTCACTGAGACCGAAAGACACCAGAGATCCAGCCATGCCCCGGTCGCCTCCGCCGGCGTCGCTTGTTTCAATATCAGCGCCAAAAACTGGTACAACTGCCAGAGGCCCCAGCACCAGAGCTCGATCAGCCCGCGCACCACCCCCTTGTTCAGGTTCAGCCGGATAGGGAGCCACCCGGCGGCAACATACTCCTCCTGTTTTGCCGACAGGTTATCAAACATCTCTTGGCGGATCGCATCGAGCGACTTAGAGACCAGGTCTTGGATTGACATCTTTTATCACCAGCTCCTTATTCGCGCTATTGAACGCGATGATCAGGTTAAAGGGGTGCGTCTCATCGATGAATTCCCACGCCGCCTGTGCGGTGAGTTTCCCGTTGTCCCAGGCGACAACCTTACAAGAGACAGTGCCGATAACCACCCGCGGGTCCGCCTCGATGCGCTGTTCCACCTCCGCCTCGAAACCATGGGAATTGGATATCGTCTGCTCCTCCTTAATCCAATCATGCACCAAGGCCCCGAAATCGAAGTCGTAGAACAGCTCATGCAGACGGGTAAAAAGCCTCAAACGGATATCCTGGGTTCCAGTCTCCGCCCCCACAGTCAACAGCAACTCGCCATTGGCAGCCACCAGCGCCGTCTCATCATCCCCCAGCTTTATATCCTGCCCAAAAACATCATCCATGATTGCCTCAGTGCGAGTGATGGTTCGTGTTACCGGCGGCGTCGATAATCGTGCCGGTGGCCGTTACATTGCCGGTCACATCAAGGTTTCCGGTGATACTCACGTTTGCTATGATGTCCAGCTGGACCATATTCATTTCGGAGGTATTGGCCTTGATCTCCAGCTTCCCACCGGGCGTAATCAAAAAATAGACATCCGGACTCTGCTGGATCACAAACGCCCCCATTGCGCAGGCCGGCGCCTTATTCTTGGCCCATCGAAAATTGCTGATCCGCGGATAGTCCGGATCCCCATCGTAGTAGGTGATGTCGCACAGTGTCCCGACGGTCGGCGGACAGACCACGCCGCGCTCCGGCCCGCCCCACAGGATAGGTATCTCGATCCTGGTAATCACCGGCTCCTTGTCGTCATCGCTGTCGTCATTTCTCAGCGGTTGCACGTCCGCCCAGTAATCCCCTCCGGAGGCGTAAGCTTTGACCACGCGGCCCTTGCGCGGCACTCGGTAATAGCCTCGTAAGTTCGGCATCACCAACTCCACCACCCGCTGCATCAGCTTTTTAAGGTCCACCTCAGCCATGCTCCACCCCATACCAGACATAACTCCTCACCCGCTCCGGTGTCCCTTCGTGCCTCACCCTCAGCGCCCGGTGTACTGCATTGATGCCGCGTAGATCATCCTGCAGACGCACCAAACGGGAATGGCTCAGACCCGCCAGCAGATAGGTCTCGATGAGCCCCATGCCGCTCCTCCAGTCGTTCGGCTCATGGTCGATCAGGTTGTCCCCCGTGGCGATAGTCACCGTCTCCCCCGGCTCGTCGAAATCGCCCCAGTTAACCCCCGCAGCACCCAGCCAGAGAGCCCACCGGCTCATATCCATACCAAACCCGTCCTGGCAGGTCTGCCTGACCTGCCGGACAAGCTGCCAGACTGGGATGGTTGCAGCAGACACTCTGGGGAGCACCACCCCGGTAGAGCCGACCCGGCCGACCGGGAGCCCGCACTGCCCAATGGCCCACGTCACCAGCGCCTCCGGAGTCTCGTTTTCCCATGCCTGTTTGACGCGCCTGTCGAGCTGGGACAGAGCCAAAGATGCATCTGTCGCCCGGATCTCCAGCTGATCGGGAGTCTCCCCGGGGTAGCGGGCCGTCACCGTGCCTCTCCAGGTCGACAGCGCCTGGTCCCGGTACCCGACGCTAATCGACACAGCATTACCCGCTGAGACGGCCTGGTAAAGTTCCCCCTTCGGGTCCGGTAGCGTGATTCCGGCCCGCCCTAGAGGATGGTGCCGCAGTGACTCGATCCACCAGCGAGGCGCGCGATATACCTCCAGGTCGCCCACCGTAATTTCAAGGTTAATTCCATTTATATCCATTACTGAGAGCCCGCCTGAAATCCAGCCATGAAAGGGCTGTCCGGATCAGAAACCACCGCCGGCGCCGGCGCCGGTGTAGCCTTCACAGCCGGCGCCGTCCCCGCCTTGGCAGCCGCCGACTTGGCGGCGGTCACCTGTTTTTCCCGCCTGATCACCGGCGGCAGATGTTCGACAAACGACAGTATTGCCGTTATCACATCCTCCTCACTAGACTCGAACGAATCCAGCCCTGAGAAAACAACATTGCGGATTCCCCGCGCTTGACAGTGCCGGTTTCCCACCGAATAAACCTGAGGGTTAGCTTTTTGGTCCGCCCGGAAAACCTTGTTGATCTGGGTCAGCTTGCTGTAGCAGTCGCCGCTCTCATCGCAAACGAGCTCCAGCGTAATCGAGATGTCCGCATCCTGATACCCCAGCGGCACCTTGTGCTTACCCGATTGCGCATCTTTTTCCGACTGGTCGAACCGCACCGAACCGCGGACGCTCTGGTCCAGGAATATACCGGGGAGCAACTCGCCCCCCAGCTTCACCTCGCCATCCGCCCAAGTAAGCAGGTTATTCTGCATCAAAAGCCTCCACCATAGCCTGCAACTGCTTAACGAAGTCCGCCCCGTTACTCACCCCCGGGAGTTCCAGCCGTTCGATGTGGATAGCAAAAGATTTCCCCTGCACGGTCGCTGACTTCTCCGCCCTTGCCGCGCCACCAAGAGCAGCCTTAGCGCTCCCCGAAGGAGCCGCCACGGCGATCGAGGTAGTCAGTGCAGCCCCGGCCAGCGCCGCAGCCATAGTCCTATGCAACCCCGCGGCTCCGCCTGCGATGCCTTCCCCCAGGGTGGACATGATGCGCGAACCGGAGAGCGTCAACTGAGACAGCGGCCCCTCCTTGGCATCCGAAAAAGGAAGCAGGTTGCGCACCTTGCTAAAGATTTCCTTAACGGCATCCACCGGCCCGGACGCCCTGGACTTGATCCCGGAGACCAGCGTGGAGATTATCGAGCGGCCAGAGTTCCACATGCCCTTCAATATGGTTGGAAACGCGCTAAGCATGCCCACCATGGCTGTGGAAACAGCCACCTCAATCTGCGGAAGAGCCGCGATCAGTTGGGAAAAAATGGACCATACAGCCCGGAAAGGAGCGGCAACCACTCCCGCCATCTGTCCCAGCCATTTGACCATCCGGCCCAATCCAAAGCCCAACCCGTAAAGCAGCCCGTCAACCGCCGCCTTATACCAGGTGACATTGCCGTACATCCACAAAAACGCCTTGCCGGCCAGCATGGCAGCGGCGACAATCGCGACCACGATCCCTGTGACAGGATTCGTCAACAGCGCCGCGGTGAATCTCCATGTGGCCGCTGTGGCTATATTGAAAGCCCCGGTGATCAGGCCGATGCCCGTCACCACCGCGGGATAGCCCAGACCGATCACACCGATGACCGTCGCCACTCCACCCAGAGCGAATGCCAGCCCGGCGATGACAGCCAAACTCACCATGACCACCCGGGTCAACGTATCGTGCTTCTCGGCGAACCGCTGTAAAGCCAGCACGATATTGAGCACAAAAGCAAACATCGGCGCCAGAATGGGGATCAGTCGATTGCCGAGTGTCTCAGCCAGATTGTGCATGCGCTGGCGCAGCAACCCTATCCCTGCTCCGATGTCCTGGTTCATCGCATTGGCCATCTGCTCCGTATAGATAGTGCCCTGGCTCATCGCATCCGAAACAATCTTGATATTGCCGGTCAGATCTCCAACCTTGTTGTACAAAAGGTCGATGACCGCGACCGCCTCCTGAGTGCCGAAAGCTTTCTGGATCTGCATTTTCTCCACAGCGTCAAGAGTGTCACCGAAGCGGCCTCTCAATTTGGTCAGTATTTCCGGCATCGACAGCAACTGGTTGTTCGTGTCAAGCAGCGAAATCTTCAGATTTTGACCGGCGCCGGCCGCCGCCTGCATGAAAGCCTTGTATTTGGTGCCCGCCTCACCGCCGGCCATTGTCGACTGCAGCATCCCGACTATGGCGAGCTGCTCCTGCATGGGCACTTTGGCGGTGGCGGCAGTGGCGCCCAGGGTGGAGATCGCCTGGGCCATGCCGCCGCCCGTGGTTTTGAAAGCCCTTACCGAAGCGGCAATGCCGCCGGAAAAAACATTCCCGAACTGGATGTCGCTAAGCCCATCGTACTGGCTTTTGTAGATACCGTAGGCAGTGGCGAAGAGACTGGTCATCTCCGCCGTGGTGCTCTTGGTAGCCTTGCCGGTCAAGGCCGCTAGCTTGGTGAACTCGGCCACGCCGGTATCGGTAAGAGAAGATATCCCGCTCTTGATGTCGTAAGCCGCGGCGATGAATTGCGCCTTGGTGGTGCCGGACCAGCGATTACTGAAGTCCGTACCGGCGCGCTCGAGCGCAGCCATATCCCTTATGCCAACCGAGGCCAACTCGCCAAGAGCCTTCTGTGTTTCGGCGGTAGCCATAACCGTTCCTGTCAGCACGCCGAGCATAAGCGCACCGGCAGCAACAAGGGGCACGCCGACACTTTTGAATTTCTCGAAGATCGGCTCCATCGCCTCCGCCCTGGTCCTCAGATCTGCGAGCGAGCTCCCAATTCTGGTGGCCGGGCCGGAAACCATATCGGACAGCCGCATCAATATGCCCAGCTTGAAAAGCGATTCCATTGCAACCTTCCCCGATAGCCGTTACTTGTTGGCATTGAATGCTTTGGCCATAGAATTCGTCATGGCTGATGCTATACGATCCTCAATCCAAAGCGCTTCCGCGTACTGCTCCAGCATGACGTCCAGATCCTGATCCGGCTCCACCCTAAGGAAATGCCGGATCAGGATCGCCATCTGCCGGAGGCCGTTACCCCTCAGCTCCTCGCGAAGCTCTACAACTTTTTTGCGGTGAAATCCTCATTCATGCCAACCGAGGCCTGCAGCGCGGAATTGAGCGCCACCATACGGCCGGGATTCTCGACGAACTCCTTGGCCAGCTCAACACCTATCGGGTGGATCGCCAACTCCACAACCAGGTTGCGCACCGCCTGGACCGGCTTACCCTTGGTCGCCGTGGCGATGTAGCGCTCGATATCCTTCGACCCCGGCTTCTGGAAGTAATACTTCTCCTCGTTGTCTCCGGTCAGCACCAGGACTGTTTTCTGTGCTGTCTGCGCATCGATGACGGACTGTGGCAACTTTTCAGACATATCAAAACTCCTTTGACCCCTGTGGTGAGGCGAGGGCAAGCTCTTGCCGCCGCCGATAATTAAATAAAAAGGAAGATGCCGCCGCGGGTGATTATCTCGGAATCAGCGCCGGGATCGCTCCCCAGACGATCGGAGCCAAAACCTTGAGGTCGTATTTTCTGATCCCGACGTTATCGTCACCCTGCTTCGCGCCTGTGCTTGCCTTGACGATCTTACACAGAGGGAGCACATCCGTGATGACGGGTTGCCCCGGCGGCGCGTAGCAGATGGTAATCGGGAACGGAAGGCTGTCGTAAATGCCGCCGCCGCCCGATGCCGCGAGTGCGGTCGCCAGCAACTCGGCCGCGTCAATGTCCACCTCTATTTTCGCGGTGGCTTTATAGTTCTTACGGCCATAGCCGCGGGGTTGGCTCCCCTTGCCGTAACGCTCTTCGATCTGTCGCTCATCTTCGTAATCGATGTTGGTGATACCGACCACGATGCCGCTTGGCAGCAGTATCTCCACCGATTCCCAGTCATACAGAGACCCGTTAATCATGACAAACTCCTTCTGTGACCTAAATTTAAGGGTTATTTCAGGCGTGGGTCAAATGCGCCGCCGGCGTACACGTAGCTGGCGAACAACTTGATGGTGCGAATGATCGGAATCCCGATCAGCATCATCTCCACCGCCACTCCGTTGTTGACGATATCCTGACCGTCTGGAATGCTTATCTGCCGACCTGCCAACTCCTTAGGCACTGCCGAAACCATGGTGTCGATCGCGTTTTCGATGTTGACCTGCAGATAAGCCAGCCCCGCCGCATTGCTTCCCATCGCCAGATCCCCCGCCTCATCGTACATCGACTTGAGCGCTGCGATGCGCGCCTTGCGGACCGCCTTAAACACCACCCGGAGCACCGTCAGGTATTGGTAATCGGACACGATGTCCGCCATCGTCTTCTCATCCCCCCAATAAATCCCCGAAAGCCCCGCATAATGCCGCGCAGTCAGGTACCCGGCGCCCTCCAGCACCGACTGGTGCGACTCCGTATAAAGCGTCGGCAGCGATAGCTGGCCGATGTTGCCGTCCCGGACCCGCCCCAGTGCCCTCATCACCGGTATGGCCATCAAGCGCCCCGCCGCAAGCCCCGCCGCATTGCGGGTGTAGCGGCGGCCGGTCGACTCAGAGATCTCCCCATAAGCCGAACAGACCGAGACAAACCGGTGCGCGAATCCCTGCCGCTCAGCCATCAGCACGGCGACCCAGTCATCGATTGTCTCATTACCGTAAGGGAGCCGGGTTTCGGCCAGGAAGAAGGTAGGCCGGTGCAGGTTCCAAAGGAGATCCGCCTGCACCCCCATCGCCGCCCAGTCCGAGCTGTCCGAAGGCCCAGCCACATAAACGAACTCGATATCGTAAAGCGACAGCGGCGTCTCCAGCGCCTCCACGACAGCCGATATCGAGGGGACGGGCGCCATCACGTCAAACGCGTAACTGTTGCCCGCCACCGCCTCGCCCACCGGGAACGTGATAACGACTCCCGTGCTCCCGACGCTGATCAGCCCGTCCACCGGGATGGTCCTAATGGGTCCCCAAGAATCCCCTCCGTCCAGGGTCAGCTGGTACGTCCCGACATTGCGCCCGCCGCTCCCGGTTACAAGGAGGATAACCTGAGCCGCCCCCTTCACCGTCCCGGCCGCAGTCACATCCGGCCCAACCCCGATCTTTGCTATCGGCCCGATCGGCGCATGTACCAGAAAGCTGTAGGTATCATTAGCGACAAGGTCCCCAGCGGCTAATGATAAGATCGCCCCCGTGGCTCCAATGACAATCTGCCCGCTCACCGGCACGGCCTCCGTAGCCCCGTAAGTGTCCCCGCCGTCCAGGGAGACCTTGGCCGTCGCCACGCCCGGGGCCCCGGACGCCACGACCGTCACCTTGACCGTGGCATTCGCGCCCGCCACACCACTTGCCGACCCTGCCGGCCCTTCGCCGATCTGCTCCACCGGCGTAATGTACCCTCCGGCAAGCCCCTCGACCGGCACGGCAATCACCACCGGCCCCTGGCCAGCCGTAGCAAAGAGGTCGCGCAGTCGGTCCACCAGCGGCCCAACCCCGAGCAACGCCTCCAGGTTGGAGGACTTGCCCAGCAGGTACCCCTTGCCGACCTCCCCAACCGAGCAGACCCCGACCACAATGCAAGTCCCCTCCACGCCGCCCGGGGCCAACCCGGACGTGCCATCAACCAGATACTCGAAAACATCCCTCATCGCCGAACCTCCTAGAATTCACCCTTGACCCTGCACGTCCTTAGCTTCTGCCGCTCCCCATGGGACGCACGCGGTAGGCGATCACCTTCGCGTCGAACTCCTCCGCGCTCACTTGCTTCCCCTCGGCCCAGCCATAAGCCCGGCACATGCCCGCCAGCGCATGCGCCGGCACCCCGCGCTCACGCGCCAGTTCCTCCAACGGCTGCAGCTGGACCTCCCTTGCCGCGGCCCTAGGAGCCATCATGTTGATCGGTTTTTCATCTAACCCTTTTTTCCCATTGGCGCTCATAGCGTCCTCCCTTAATCATGATTGTTAATTTGTTAATATGCCCCGTGTACTACCTCATCCCGGCACTGAACCTAGCAGCCGCGCCCACTGTCGCGCCCACTGTCGGGCCCAGACCAATAAAATATGTTGTCGTCTTGACCGCCTCACTATTCCCCGCCGTGTCCCTGGCAAAATATTTAATCGTGGTCGACGCCGCTATAACGAGCGGAGCGGAATAGACAGAACTGGATGTTGTCGGAGTGCTGCCGTCCATGGTGTAGTAGATGGTCGCAGGCTCATTTGCCGAGAGAGTTACGGATTGGGCGAGGATGTACGTGCCGCCTACCGGGGATGCTGTTGTCGCAGGGGCGGTGGTATCGGCTGCCGTCGTCTCGCCCGAACCTTCACAGGTAACCACGATGTTCGTTATATCCGTATTTGCGTCCACGGTTCCGGAACCATTGAGGACGGTGCAGGTTTGGTTGGCAGGCTGGTCCGCGACGGTAACACTATAAGTGCCTGAAGGAGCGACAGTGGATGGCAGTGTTACTATTTGTGTTGTTGATCGATTCGCGGCGCTTACAACAAGACTGCCACCGGCATTATTTTGCAGCGTCAGCGAGCCCTTGAGCAGCATGACTCTAGCTTTTATCTGGTATGAAGCAGCAATCGATGCTGCCATGTCCATTTGGAACACATGGACCAAGGGCATCTTGTTCGTACCTATAGTGTCACCTTGAGGTTGCACAATAAACAACCTCCCGGTTGCAGCATCATACGCGGCGGCCCCTCCGAACAGGTTGGTAGGGACAACTTCAAACGGCAGATTCCATTGCGCGTAGGGTTGAACCTCCCATGGTTGCTTGGTGCCGTTTTTGACCAGAGCCAACTCATCAGCATCATAGGCCCACACCTGATAAACATAAGGATACGCGTGGGGGCCCTTCGCTCCCATACCTGTTGGATCGTAATAGCAGCCATCACTCCCAGATGCAGCACATCTAGGGTCATTATCATAGGGGATGCCTTTGCGCCCTGTCGTGCAATTGTTCATGTCGGCACATATAGGCCATCCCTTCGGGCCTGTAATGCACTCATCTGGAGCACGGCATGTGTCGGCAAAAATCGGGTCTGTAGCCCACTGGCCATATTCTCGCGGGCCCGTTCCGTGGTAGCCGAAGAAGAGAACGCTTCGGCTGCCTTCCACCATGGCGATGCCAGCCATTTTGGTCGTGTCGTTCCAAACTCCACTCGTAGAGGTTGTGCCAAATGTTTGATGAGACTGGTCATAATAAATCAAGGGTGTCGCTGCGACAGGTGTATCAATGCCGAGCCTGTCTGGGTCAAACGCAAACGCGGCAGGGCCATAGGAGGTCCGACTCAAAATAGATAAGGAACCGTTCCCCGTTAAGGCTGGGCCTCCTAGAGCCGACTGCAGATCGCCCGGGACCTTCGTCATCCATCCAGAGACGAAACTGGCAGTAGGGGTTGACGGCGACTCTCCGACCGCGTACATCCCGGCATAATCGCCTGTCGTGGCGAGAGCCGTCCCCGATGTAAAGTGCGACAGGTAGGCATGGGTTCCAGGGTAGTAGGTATAAACTGTCCCTATCAACTTACTGCCGTATTTCAACAGACCTCCGATGTAAGCCTCCCCACCGGTGACCGCCGTGCCATCAATGCCTATTTTTGTCCTGTTTCCCTCGGTTATGTCGGAAAAATTCTGCATTACGGTCGCATAGTTCAAGTTGCTGAGATCCGTAGGGCTGTTTGGTATTTTCGGCGTGGGTGTGCTGATTTCAGCAACAAGCTGCTTCTGGATATTGCCGGTCATGAACAGTGACGAATCGTTGAACGCTATAGCTCCGCCACCATACGAAAAACCTGTATAGAGCGGGCTCCCGAAATCTCCAACGGGTATCCTGAACGCCCCCTGATAAACCATGTTGTTGCCCTTGACCAAAGGGTCTGCCCAAGAGACCAGGGGGATCAGCGTGAGAAGTACCGCGCAAACCAGCCGAATCACAGGTTACCTCCGCGCCAATACGTGCCGGGGTTGGTGGTGGAGTACAGATGAATGCCCGGATACCCGGTGGTAAGCGCTGTGCTTGTCGAACTGGAAAACAGCACATCATTTATGTAAGCAGAAATAGTACTGCCCGTAGCCTCAAGCCTGTATTTTGTACCAGTTGACGGTGCTGCATGGGCCGCAGAATACAACGTCGCGCCTATCGAACCTGTGGAAGTTATGTATTGGACGAATACCGTGGAGGCGTTGTAATACATTTTATAGTGCGCTTTTGCGTTTGATCCTGACCTGATCATAGGACCGGTGTATGTATAACCTCCGGTAGCCGTCCCGAACGTGAACTCAGAGAATTGATCATCGGATACTGGCTGGTTGTAATACGCCACGCCGTCTGCTGCGACCGTAGCAGAAACAACGGAGTTGTTAAGCAGTTGAAGTCCGGCGTACGTGCCGAGCGTCGCCCAGTTACCGCCAATCGGGTTTGCGTCGGCTCTGGTGAAATCATCTGAGTACAGAACAGCACCAAGTATTGCCGTGCCACTCAACGCAACCATAGTCGGCGCCCCAGCGTTATGAGGGAACTCAAGTTGCGCGGAGTACGGCCCCCCAACAACAACGCCAGGCGTGAACATGACACTTGTCAAACACTCTCCAGCCGGCGCGACAGTAGCCGCGCTGCAAGCATCGGCCGAGAGACTGAAATAGCTGGCATCTGTTCCAGTGATTTCGGCAGTTCCAACGACAAGATCAGCCATCCCCGCATTGGAAAGCGACGCGGTCAGTATGCGAGTGCTGCCGGTTGAGACATTGCCGAATGCAAGCGTTGCGGGGTCGACCGAAGCGACAGGTGTAATGTAAGCAAATGTTCCGCTCTCCGTTGTCGTCATACCAGCCGCGTTAAGCGCCGTGACGGTCCAAGGATAAGCGGTATTCGCTTCAGGTGCCGATTCCGGGGCGCTGGGCAAACCGGAGACCAGGGCGGTAGCAGGACCACCGTTGAAAGCATAGGTGAGAGGCGTCAGCTCATGGAGTCCCTGGGGATCCGCCACCACATACTCAAAAATAAGCGCGTTCTCGAATGATGTCGCCGCCAGATCCACGGGCGAGACCCGCGTAAGCACCGGAGGCGTTGTGTCGACGCCATAGTTATTCATGGCAACCTTCAAGTTATTCAGCATTGACGACATGTTGCTGAAGCTCACAGTCGTTGCGGCTTTATAGTCATAATAGGACGTACTTAAGTTGGTGAACCGCGCAGCTTGTTCAAGCTCCAGCGCCTGGAAGTCGGTAGTCAGCAGGTAGAGTTGGAACTCATCCCAAAGCGCCGTATCGTCATAAGGCGTCCCGCTCACAGCCCCCCATGCTCCGTCGAGGTAGACCTCGAGGCCGGTCGGCGTGGTCTGAATCATCCCCTCTGCGGGAGTGCCGGAAAATGCCACAGAGTTATACGGCAGCACGTAATGTGCTCCGTCCGGGGCGCTACTGATAAAATCAGGCGAGGTAATGGCATCGGTTACCACCGGATTACTTTTAGGCAGATAGGCTGCCGCCGCTGCCGCGGGCTGCAAAGCCGTATCGGCCTTCCCACCCTGGGCCGCCGTAGCAGCCCCGACGTCTGCCGCTGTCAGCTCATCCGTGCCGCCCGTCGCATGCCTGGACTTGTGAGACGGGAGGTCGGCGGATGTGGCCTGTTGGATTTTTCCGCCGTAGCCTGCCAGGGCACCGGTGAACGTCGTAACCGTCTCCCCCGTGACGGTACTTCCAATACCTAGGTTTGCCGGCCGGATCTTTTTCAGCGCACCGCCCTGTATAATTGGGATTGTGTCGGTTGAATTAAGAGGCGTAGAGGCAGTAGGTCTGCCGATGAAAATATCCACCAGGTCAACCTTTGGTGTCGGCTCCACAGCAAAAGCCGGAAATGCCGAACAGATCAAAAACACGATCAAGCAACTTGCACGAAATGTCATTTTCCCCATGTGACTTCCTCCTCCCCAAAAGTAACCTCAACGCCCTCAAAGGTTATGGCCTGGCGTGGATCTCTGACCGAGTTCGACACGCTCTCTACGATAGTGAAACTGGGGATCAGCGGGATCGTTTTGGTGACCTGCACTCCGCCCTGGAATTGGATACGCACGATAGCCAGCGCCGGCTTTTTCAGCTTGCGGTCCATCTCGGTCCTCGCGTCCCAGGGAGGGGCCGCATCCTGGGGGTTGACCAAGATCGCATAATTGTCGCTGGACGCGATGTGGTGGTATTGCGCGACCCCCGCGACAAAGCGGTCAACCAGCCCGACGGAGTTTTCCGTGCCGTAAAGCTCGTCAGCCGCGCCGTAGATCAGGCAGCGAAAAACTATCTCGCGCTTGTAGCGCCTGCGCACCGTCGACAACAACTTCGTCTCCTGGTCCCGGGAAGCTTTCACCAGGGCGCCATGCTTCGTCGTGCGATCGATCAGCGGCAGGCAGCAAACCGCATAGTCGCTGTCGTGCAGGAAATCCGTAGGCAACTCCCTAAAGAAGATCGTCCTGTCCTCGTCATCAGCGGAGAAGGGGTGGATCAAACCGCCGCTCAAGGTCAGCTCCTCAAGGCGCGCCGCCAAAAATGTCATGCACGCAGGCTTCATTTCGTAAACACCTCAATGGCAATACCCTTAAGCGCCGCCTCGATCCCCGGCTTCATCTCATCGAAAGTAGGCTTCCAGAGCTTCCTGGCAGGCATCACCTTGCCGTCGTCCTCAGGCTGCTCATGAATCAGGGCGATATTGGTCAGATCATCGCCGTCGGCGGTCTTAACCCCCCTCATCACCCCCACGGCGCCGCTGTAATCCGACTCCTGTGCCGTAGTAATGTTGGAGTACATCTGGTTGGTAGCGCGCAGCGTGTCCGGGGAGAGCCCGGCCCGCTCCTTCTTTGCAGCATAAGCCGGGCTCAGTTCCTCCCAACCAAGATCATCATTGTCCAGATGGTTCAGCACCGCAGCCTCGACCAGTTTCAATTGCCGTCCGATAGTGCGGCGGCTCGCCTTCTTGAGCTTGGGCGCAGCCTGCTCCAAAACCCCCTGAAGCCTTTTCCAGTCACCCGAAAACTGCACCGACTTGGCCATGGCGCCCCCTTACCTGGCCACCAGCAACCGCACCAGGATCGGTACGCCGCGGAAAAGCCCCTTGTCGACCAGAGCCAGGATGGCGAACCGGCGACCCTTCATAACCACCACATCCTCCATCGTGATCAACAGTTGCCGGGCCGGTTCCGCCTCCAGATCGATAAGCCCGCGCTCCAGCAGATAATCTCGGTTAAAGGAGAGCGACCAGCGTTCAACCAGATCCGATCGCTCCTGTCGCACCTGGAGCTCTCCGTTGACCTCGCCGTCCGAGCTGCCATCGTCACCCTTCACACCGGCGAGGAGATCCACCTCAGCGCCATTCGCCCGGAGCAACTTAACCGGGCTTTGATGAAACGTGTCCGTCACGTCCCTCATCGCCGCCCGGAACTCATCAACACTCTCTTGATCAAGCAAGTCCGCCATGTCACTCCACCACGATCATCGCCACGCCCGTATCAGCCGCCTGAGAAAGCGCAGCCCGGCGCTCAGCGATCGATGCCTCCAGATCCTTTTTCATAACCTGAAGGAATTTCAGCTTGTCAGTGAACTTGACCTTGCCCGCGTCATCACCCTCGGCCTCCTCCAGCGACTTCTTGTACTTCGACATCGCCGGCATGATCAGCGCCTTAGCCGCCAGATCCGCGACCAGCGATTTCTGCCGGATAGAGAGCTGATCCTCTGGAGTCCCTTCCAGGTCCGCGTCCGCCTGGGCCTCCTCGATCTTCCTCGCGAGTGAGGCGGCGAAAACCGCCGCCTCATCCGGAAGCCTGTCCGTAACCATGTCCAGGAGCGAAGCCACGGCCTACTGCTTCTTGAAGATGGTGGCCGCGTCCTTGAAGATACGGCTGAAGCCCATCACCTGGCTGATCACCGTCTTTTCGAACTGCCGGTCGATGATCTTTTCCGTTTCCACCAGCTCCGCGCCGGACTCCTTCACCAGCTCAAGCGCCGCATTCTTGGCCACCGCGACCAGCATGCCGTCGCCCAGGGCGGTCTCGGTCCAGTTGAAACGCTTGATGTTGTAGCCGAACGCCTTGGCCAGATCGCCCGTCTTCGCCGTGTCGAACAGCAGCGGATCCTTGAACTCGTCCAGCTTGTAGACCTCTTTGAGCAGCGCCTTCTTTCCGGCCCAGACCGTCGCCTCCCAGTTCTCCATGTCCAGGTAGAAATCAAGCAAGGCGTCGTAGGAGAGCGCCGTCGGATCGGTCTGGGGAGCCGCGTTGTCGTTGCCGTCGCCGTTGATGATGTTGTACATGCCGTAGGCCACGTTGCGCTTGGCCAGGCGCTGGCCGATCAACTGCATGTGAATGGCCAGCAGCGGAAGCTTCATCCGGCGCAGCACCTCGTAGGTCACATCCATCCCGATGCCGATCTTCGCCAGTTTGATGGACTGTTTGCCGGTGGAGATCGTGACCGTAGGGAAGGGCGCCCCTTCGGTGACCCGCCTGAAGTCGATCTTCTTGGCATCGAACTCGGCGTTGACCGACTCATAGACGCCGGAGTCGATGGTCGTGGTGGTCGCGATGATCTCATCCAGGGTCAGGTCCATGCGGCCAAGCCCGGCGATCCCGATGCGCACGTTGCGGTTGATGAACTCCGGAAAGAGGATGGAATCCTCGGTTGTCCGGTAGAACTTCTCCACCGTGTCCCGCTTCAAGTTGATGTCCCTGTCGAACAGCGCGAACTCGAATGCATCCAGGCCGGCCTGGGGTGAAGGGCTTTCCACTGCCAGCAGCTCGGAGAAGGTCATCCCCTTCAGCCTCGCCTGCTGGTACATCTCTTTTGCCAATTTAAAGGCCATGTCAGTCTCCTAAACTCGAAAAGAAGCAAGTTGAAAAAATCCGTCCGATCCGTCCGGGAAGGGTTACCCCAGATCCACCACCAGCGTGCCCGCGCCCGCATCCTTGCTCACGACCCAGAGCATGCGCCCCTCGCCGCCGTCCGCGCCCCCCGCCAGATCCGTTTCGGCAACCGCCACAACCGCCGCGGCGCCCGTCGAGACCCCGGTATTGTCCACCGTCACCAGATCCGCCGCCGGGCTCGCCTCGATGGCCGCGATCACCTCGGCACCCGTGGAGACGATCGCACCGGCGCCGCTCGTGGCCAGGCTCACGATGATGTCCCTACCGACCACGTCCACCGAAAGCGCCTGGTCATTCCCCGCCGGGTCGAGCAGCGTCAAGCTGATCTCGTTACCCGGCAGCCCGGCCCACTTCGCCAGCCAGGTAAGGGCGTTATTGTTCGCCACCACGCCGGTGAGCAAGGTCGCCTTGACCGCCGCCGCCGGCGGCTTCACGCCGCCCAGCCCGTTCGCCACCAACTCTTGGTACCCGAGCCCCGGAGCGCCTGTGTAGGCCAGCTCTCTGAAACCCTTTCGCTGCACCGAAGCCGAGTTCATCCTGCCGTCCAGGTCCACCCCCACCATCACGCCGTAGAAGTTATCCTCCGCGGCGCAAAGATCCACGGTCCCGTTGGCGCTCGGCTTCACCAGCTTGCCCAGATCCGCCGCCACGATCCCTGCGGCGATAAGCAGCGTAGCGACCTCCACCCCTATCCCGTCAAAACCGACATCCCACATACGAAGCTCCTTTTATTGGCCCTCAGGCCCATGCAGTCCACGAAGTCCATTCAGCCCATCAGCTAAGCGACCTTGAAATCCTCAATCCTCTTGCCTCCGGCGCCGGCGCCGAGTTCCCCGCCCGCGGGCTCCGGTACCGAACTCCGCCGGCTCAGCTTCTCCCCGCACTTCGGGCAAGCCAGCGGCACGCTCTTCTCCACCTCGCCCTCGTACTCCAGGCAGTATGCCCGCGCCGTGACCAGGTCCGCCTTCTCCAGCACGGAAGTCACGAAGGACTCCACCGCCTTCTCCCCCTTGCCGGCCTTGTAAAGCGTCACCGCCCGCTCGCGCGCCTCCTTCAAGGTAAGCACCCCGACCGCCGCGTCCGCCTTCAGAGCGTCAGCCCTGGCGCCGAGAGCCAGCACCTTCTCCTCGATCATCGTCCCCGTCAGCTCCACACCCGCCGCGATGCCGAGCACCGCCAATACCCCCGCGCTTAACTTCATTTCTTCGTCCCCCGTAATTTGTGATTTTCCAAATCGGTCCAATCCGTCAGATCCGTCCGGAGCCCCCGCAGAAAACGTCTTCGCGAAAGGATCCTCCCCCTCCCAAACAATCGAAACCTCCCCGGCCTGGGTGATCTTGGTAACGATAAAACGCACCATGGCGCCGTCCACGACCTCACCGAGCCGGTCGTAAAAGTTGGCGAGATCCGGATGCGAGCGCTGGTACTCGAACCAGATGGTCACCGAAACGCTGCGCAGCGCCTTTATCTCAACCCCGCGCGCCAGCTTCGGGTCCACCGTCTTGTCGATCACCAGCATCGCGTTGATCCCGGGGGGGTCGTTCTTGTCGTCCCATACGCAGTCCTGGACCAACCCCTTCCAGTCGTTCACGTCCGCCCGATGGTTCGCGTACAGCGTCAACCCCTCGAACATCCCGACCGCCGACTTCAGCACCCCGTCCTGGGTAAAGTCGAATTTCCGGTAAGGCGTCACCGCCATCGAGAGCAACCTAGAGTTGGTGGTGAAAAATTCCGCCGGGTCCAACCCTCCGTTATCCTCCAGCGCCGCCAGCTTGATAGCGCCACCCACCGAAGCGGTACTGCACCCCGAAAGCGCCCCGCCGAAAGTAGCCCGGGCAAACCCCTCCTTGATCACCTGAAACTGTTTTCTATCCTCTCCAGCCATAACCGCCTCCCTGATGACCACTCAATAGCGCCCTGAGACGCCGAAATCTAGTTCATGAACGGGGTATCGCCCCCTTGCTAATGCAACTACTCCACTGCCGCCTTCCGATGCCTGCATTTGGGGTGAAAGGGGGGAGTCTCGAAACCGGCATCCTGGAGCTCCTTGTCGCTCATCTCCTCCACCGTCTCGACATGATATTTCGAGCTCAGGAAAGGGGGGAGATCCTCCGGCTTCTCGAAACCCTTATCCAGCACCTGCGCCAAGCGTTGCGCCGCCACTTTCACGCTGAACTTCCGTCCCAGCATCGCCAGGCAGTATTTGCAGATCGGAGCCGTGCGGGGCCCCACGATCTGATAAGTCTTGATCCCCGCCTCGTAGAGCGACAGAGTCTGGCCCATGTTCTGGATGCGTCCCATCGTAGTCGAGACGATCTGTTCGATCTTCTGGTAGCTGGTTTCCTCCACCAGCTTCGTGAAGAGCCCCTTGAACTCATCCCAGGTAGCCTCGTCCCGGATATTGAGCCCCTTCGCGATGTACTCCTCCTGGAGCCAGGAGACGAACTGCCGGCCCGTCACATCGTCCTGGGCGAGATAGTTGCCCCGTCCGAAGTAGAACTCCTCCACATTTGTGATGTAGCGCAGCGCGTTCTTGTCGACCAAGCCGATGTCGATTCCCTCAAGTGCGGCCCGCCTTGTCCGACCAGCCAGACCGGTCCCACCAGCCAGACTGGTCCGAGGTCCGACCGTCAAATGATTCTTGTCCTCGTACCTCCAGCGGCGCCACTCATCGCCGACAAACCTCTTACACACCCTCATCACCGGAGCCTTGGCGATCTCCGCACGTAGCGTCCCGGCAAAGGCCGCATAGACTGCCTTCGCGAACGCCTGTGCGGAGGAGTACTCCTTCTCGGCCGCGGTCAACGCCGCCGCGATCGCCGCCTCCTCCGCCCCAACCAGCACACTCTCCAGCGCAGCCTGATAGCTCTGATCCCTGCGATCGTCCTCCGGAGTCTCCAGCACCACGATCCGCTCCTGAACGAACTCGTACTTGCCCTTCACCCGGTTGAAACTGAACCGCTTGGCCTCCCCGAAGAACCCATCCGGCGCCGAGTCCCCCGGGAGCCGCCCGGTAGCCTTCTCGTACCCCAACTCCTGAGCCGCCTCATCATCGTTGATGATCCCGCCGTCACGCTTGGCCAGCACGTTCTCGATCCGGATCTTCTCCGCGTCCGCCTTCTCCTTTTCCTTGAAGGAGGATTGAGCGTTAAACGATACACACACCTTGGCATCGATCCCGCGCAGCAGCAGATCCAGCATGTAGCCTTTCTCCAGGAACCGCTTGATGATGCGCCGAGCATTGATCAGCTTGGTGCCCAGACGCTCGAAATCCACGGCGGCATAGGTCTCAGTCGATGAATACGAACGGCCGCACATGCTGGGAGGGATATCCAAGGCGCTGAAAATCTGCTCTTCGTTCATCTCCCAGATGCTCTTAGCCCCGCCCGCCGCGCCGGCGTTGGTCGCGTTGTGTTTGATCTCCTGGTCATCGTAATGAACGCTGACCCCCTTAGCGAGGTTCGTCTTATAAGCCTTGGCGTACGCCTGCAGCCGCGCAGTCATTCGAACCTGGTACGCCTCATCGGTTTCGCCGGGCTTCTGATCCGGGATCTTCATCGAGACGTCAATGAAACCCAAAATCCCCATCTTGCGGATGATGCTGCCGATATTGTCCGTCGCATCCAGCTGGACCTCTATATTCTTCAGGCAGGCCAGAAACGGAGGAATAGGGTAGGGTGAGCCGTCATTGGTGATCAGCGGCATGCAACTGTATGTCACCGGATTGAGCGCGATATGGCCCATGTTGCCGCCGGTGATCATATTGGTAACCTGGAAGGGAGCCCACCTGCCGTCAACCCGCTGCCAGCGGATTCGCTTTACCGGCACCACCGCGCAATCCACCAGCCCGTCCTGAATCCGATCGGCAACCACCCACTCCGCGGAGAGCGCCCCCATTAGCGGGATCTGGCGCAGAAAATGATTAACCATGCCGTCCACTCCGCCACCCGTCTGGTACACGGTGGCCGCCAGCTCATTGAGCCGGTCGAGCACGACCTGAGGGTTCCGCGCCTCAACCTCAACCTCGTGTCCCGTATTGCCCAGGTTGACCCAGATCGAGAGCGCCTGGGACACATCCGGATTGAGCATCCCTAGAAGCTCAAGCACCTCCAACGAGCGCAAATCGAAAGGCGCTGCGCTGAAGTTGTAGAACCCCGACAGCTTGCCGATAATGCCGTTAATACCGTCTTCAGAGACCGACTCCTGACCCGGTCGGACCTCCGGGCGTACTTTGGCGAACGGGTTTCTCCACTTCATGCAGCCGCCTCCGTAAATGCCGGTAAAGCATCGGTCGTTTTAATCCCCATCCCGCCCATCAGCTTGCTGATCGCCATTTCGGCGGCATCGGGCCCGTCATCGTTCACCGTGGCGTTGTAGATGTAGACGAACTGCTCGATCAGCTTGGCCTGGTCGCTCTGTCCCTTCTCGAACAGCATCTTGCCGTGCTCCCAGAGATAAGAGCAGGTACCCACGATCCTGCCGATCTTGTTGGTGCTGTGCTGCATCGGCGCCCAGGGGAGATAGCGCCCGACCTCCTTGGCATAGTTGTGAATAGCCTGGTGCAGGAAATCCTTCAGCATGTTGTCCTCTATGGCCACCACGCCCGGGTACTGGTCGTTTTGCTGATAAGCCGCGGCAAGCATCTCGTTGATGGAACGGCGCTTAATCCAGGCGTGCATGCAGGGGAAAAGCATGTCCTTCGGGTCGAAGCCATAAGTAACCACGGCCTTGAAGTCCGAGCCGCTGGTGGCGGTAGCGGAGGGATCGATCGCCGTCACGAAGAGCAGCTTGCGGTTCACCATCTCGATCCGGCCGTGGTACTTCACCAGGTCCTCTGGGAAAGGCGTGTCCTCGGTCCCCACCTTATTCATATACTCCTTGTTGAAGGTGTACGAGCCGACATCGTGCCTCTTCTGAAGGATGCGCTCCATGGGCCAGTTCGCCGGCCAAAGGGATCGCTCCTCAGGTCCACCCTCATCAATGATCAAATGGTAGACCCGGGAGAAGTAGCGCTTGTTCCCCTCATCATCCACGTCCGCGATCAGTTGGCAGATCGCGGAGAGCGGATGAAACAGGTTGCCGACCATGATCGCAGAGTAGCCCTTGCCCAGGGAGCCCAGCACCGCGCCGCGCATCCAGTTCAAGATTTTCTTGGTGGTGCGGGGGTTCTCCACCGTCTCATCGTTTTCCATGTCGTCAAAGATCGCCATGTCCGGACGATGCTGGCGGTACCTGATGCCCCTGACTTTGTCGCCCCGCCCCCGGGCCAAGACCTTCACACCGTTCGACGTCTCGAAATCGTCATCGCTCCAGTTCTTCGTCTTCAGGTTTCCGAAGTCGTGCCTGATGCGCGGGTTCTCCTCCAGTTCGAGTTTTATCTGCAGACTGAAACCGGCCGCCTGCTCATGCGTATCGGAGCAGGGCCAGATAAAGCGTTTCAGGGCATAGCAGATCTTATGCACCGGATTACCCAGGGTGAAGAAGGTCGACTTCGCCATCTCGCGCGGGGCCCCGACCACGGCAAAGCTATCCTGAAGCTCGGTCACCTCTTGCCATTCCGGATGACACTCGCCGAATTCGCAACTGAAGTAATGCGGCAGGTAGGTCTGGAAGAAAAACAACAGATCAACCTGGCCGCGCTCCTTGCGCGCCTTCTTCTTGGCAGGCGTATCGTTCTCGAAGGGGGAGACGCTTTCGCGGATCCACTTCTTGAGTTCGTCCACCTGCTTGTCATACTGGCCTTCAGTGAGGTTGATCTTCTTACGCACTTAGACACTGCTCCTTGTAGGCCGTGGCCATCTCCTCGAAACTCTCCGACAGCAGCTCAAGCGCCGTCTGGTCATGCTCCTTCAGAAAGCCCACCATCCACTTCAAGTTTTCCAGGAAGACGGCCGCCTTGTCGTAACTCGGTCCACCGGTAGCCTCCACCGCCTTGAACTTCACCACCAACGAACCGAGCTTGGAGAGGTTGTCCAGCGTGCCGCCGCCGACCTCGCCCGCCGCACACTCCTCCGCAAAGGTCAGCTCGCGATCCAGGAGCTTCTCCATGCGCAGGCCGAAAGTTGCCTTTCTCTCCCTGGCCTTGTCCCACTCATCACCGGCCCGACGCTTCCACTCGCCCGCCGTCTGGCGCGACACCCCGTGCAGCTCCGCCGCCCTGGACAGGTTACCGGTGTCCAGGTAGCTCTGACGCACCAAAGATTCCAGCTCCGCCCGCACCCCTTTCTCAGCCATCAGGCCAACTCCCTTTCCAGCCGCCTGATGTCCTGGTTCACCCCGAACAGCTCGGCCCAGGCGCTTTTCAGCCCGTCCCACTGCTCATCGATCACCGGCACGTCCAGCTCATCAATAGGGGTGAGCGTCGTGTTGAGCGCGGCGCGGATCGCCGTCGCCTCACCCTGGATTCGGTTGCGCAGCCGTACACGTTCGGCGTTCAGTTCCGCCAGCCTGCCGCGCATCGCGGCGCGTTCCGTGCTCATCGTCCCGGCCCCGCAGCCCGTACCGCCGGGCAATAATCGTTGTTGTTGATGGCCACAACCAGCTTGGTAGCTGTCTGGGTATTCAATCCGATCACGTTCAAGGTCTCCTGATAAAGCTTCTCGATCCGCTCCAGTGACCGGTCGTAATTGCGCACCAGCTCCGCGTTGTTTTGGTACAACTGCTTGATGCTGGAAACATCCTCCCGATACTGAGCCAGGATTGCCGTGATCTCCTTTTCATGCGACTCACGCTGATTCGTGTTGGCATCACGATCCTTCTGATGCTGTAACTCGGCCTGTTCACGCTGGGTGATCTGGACCTTGTGGTCCCACCACCAGATGATAAAAATCAGTCCGGGTAGCCCTAGGGTCTGAAACACGAAGCTGGCGAATGGGAGAGAAATGGTTTCCAAAACAACCTCCTGAAGTGGATGAGTTACTATCTAAATCGTCACCGCTTGCGCCACTGCATATCCACCTGCGCCTTCCCCAGGCGGTCCGTATTGCCTTCCACGTAGCCGGTGAAGAATGCATCCTTCACCCGGAGGAACTCCCAGAACCCGTAAGCCGTCCCGGTGCCCTTCGGCTCGCCGTTTCCGAGCGCAACACCGTAGCGGATTCCCGCGCCCAGGTTGTCCCGTAGCTCCCACCAGCGCGCCCCGTTGGCAGCCGGCACCTCAGCAGGCAGTATAGAGATCCCGGTGCCGCCGTCGAACACGGCAGCCGGGCGGTAGAACACAACCGGCTCCTTAGCAGCAACCGACCGCTCGACCGGAGCCTCGATGGAAGCCCGCTCCAGTTCCTCCATCAAAGGCTCCAACTCCTCAGCCTCTCGCGCCGGCACCACCTTCTCCTCCAACCCCACCAGGACATCACCGACGCCAGCCTCCAGCGTCGAGCTGAGCGGGCCAATCGCACCAGTCCGAGCGACCCCGGACCTCTCGGCAATTACCGCCGGAGCCCGCACAACCTCAGGCTCGTCCACCGGTAACTGCGCAGGCATCAGCACCTGGACCACCACCAGCCTTTCCACCTCAACCGGCTCCGCCACCGGCGGCATCAAGCACATCCAACCCGCCGCGTACACCGCCAGTATCAACAGCACCAAAAGCGCCATCCTCTGCAGGTTCACCAGGGGCGCGCCCTTATCCGGCCTCCTGTGCCACCTCATCAGGCACCCACCTTGAAATCAAGCGCCGGCCACGAAACGGACTTGGAAAGCTCCAGCGCCAGATTCAACTCATCCTGGCTGATGTCGTCCCGCATGGTGGCCACGATCTTGCTACCCTCCACCGCGATATCCTTGGCAATCGGAGCCAGTATGATAACTAGCTGAGCAATCTGAGCGGCGTTCAATTGGCACCTCCCGCCAAGAGCGCCATGTTGCCGGCGATCCCCTGCAGCCGCGTCATCGCCGCCCCGAAGGCGGCAGGATCACCCCCTTCGGACATCAGCAAATACGCGTCCACGGCAGAGTCGTAAGCCGGTTTGGAGATCTCGTAAGCGGCCTTGGCCTGAGTGCATTTATCAGCCGACATCTGGCCGGACCTGCAAAGCACATCTGCAGTATTCGCAGCCGCGACAATCGTCTGTTTGACGGCCAGAAGAGACTTTCCCGCTGTCACCTGGGGCCCGTCCTTCTGGACCGTCGCGCAGCCCGCAAAAAGCATTAGCCCGGCCGCCAGAACCAAAAGCGCCATCGCCGGCAGCCGGGCGAAACCCGCCTGCCTGGTATCCTCCGCGTCATGCCCCGGAATAAGCAGCGTGCCGGTCTGGCCGAACAGCTCGTTTTTATGAGCCGAGCCCAGCGAGCTCCCCAGGTAGTAGCCGAAAGCGGTGCTCACGAACCCGATCAGGGCGATGAACCCCATGTTGAAAAAATCCTTGTTCTCGGGCGGCACCCGCAAAAAGGCAAGCACCCCGAACATCAGGAGAAACCCCGCCATCGCCATCATCGCCAGCACCGCCGCTATCCTGTTTTTGTGAAACACGCCGCACCCCCTAGGAATATGTTCAGCTAAGCCGTCGCGATGATCAGCGCGGTCAGCTCCTTCAACTCAGCCATGGAAAGCTCCCCATCGGACGCGGCGAACATGACCGCGCGGATCTCACTCTCGGACAGCCCGTCCCGCTTCAGCCAGGAGGGGAGAAAGGCAATCTGGCTGGGGTCCCTGTGCGCCCGGACCAGCCGGTAGACAGCAGCCTCATCCTCGGCACGCCCCAGAATCGCGATCGCATCAGCCGCGTTGATCGCCGCGACAGTCTTCGGGCCGATAACCCCATCCGGCTTGGCGCCCGCCGCCGTCTGCATCCAGCCGATGCCGCGACCGCCGCCGTTCACCGCATGGTCGTAAATCCAGTTCGCCACCCGCTGATCGTTCACCTGGTCCAAGCGGTTAGCCTTCCAGAACACCTCGCGATAGAAGGAAAGAATCTTCGCCTGCAGCTCCCGATCAGCCGCCAGCCGTGCGTTCAAGTTGGCGACCCACCCACGGTAAGCAGCGCCCGGTTTGAAGCTGTAGCGCGGCTGGGGCGGTACCTGGGACAAGTGCCAGTCGATGATTTTCCAGAGCGGCAGATGACCCCAGAACTTCTTGGCGCATCCCTTGTAAGTAGGGCCGCCCTTATCATCGGGGTTATTTGCAAAGCCCCCTTCCTCGCCCATGGTCAACCGATGAGCCGTCAAAAAGTCCGCAGACATGAAACCTCCAGTAAGCAAATATGCGCGCCGATACGCCGAGACCCCGTAATGGCAGTTGTCCGATGATTTCGGACAACTCGACAATCGATCAACGAAAGCGAAAGCATGTAAGTTGAGAGTTGAGGTGGATCGCCCCGGCGCGACCAGCACCGGGACGATCCTTTAGGGGGGTGAATCAAGTAGGTTGGACAATACGAAAAAACGCGCCGTTTGGCGCGTTCAGGTGATTGGTCATGAGAGTGATTGTGGGGGCTTACAACGATTTACTGCGGGGAGTGAAGCTGATTCTATAACCCAAAGCCGTGTTTTTTGTCAAACCATCTAATATTGGCGGCCTGGATAGTAAGGAGTTAAACCGACTCGATAGCTGTCATAACCTCGTAGGCGCCAGCAGCATCAAACTCTTGGCCTGCAGCGTCGTGCTTCTTGCCAATGCTGTAGGCTATTTGTGCCGCCTCCCTGAAAGCGTTCTTCCTGCCGTCCAGGATCTCGACCCTGTGGCGTTCAATCGGTATGAACTTCTCGGTCATGTAGTACCTGGCACCCTGCTTTCTTGCTGCGTCTACCTCGACCTGAAGCTTGTCACGATCGGACTCCAGAAGCTGGTACGGCTCAGCCTCCGTCATGCACGTACAGGCGTAGCGGCCATCAATCCTGTTGTAGAGCCAGCCAGTGCCGTCGCAGTCACCGCAGACGGGCATCTCTCCGTCCATCAGGTTGGCGTTCAGTCGCGTCAACCGCTCAATTTCATCAATGGCGGCTGAGGCCACCTTGACCACCGTGTCCTTATACGGCGAGGACGGCAGGCACTCCCCTATCATCCCCAGTTGTCTCTTCAAATCCCTCACTGCCCCCCTCCTTACGCGGGTTTAACACCCGCTCCAGCCTTACGGCTGAGCTAAATTCGTTATGCTACCGGGTTGTCACCTTCAGGTCTTGGCGGGTTCTTCACGTTACTGAAGATGCTTGCGGACCTGAGCGCGTCACCGATCGGTGTGCCGTAACCCCAATCACCAGGGGAGCCGAACGCCTGCGCAACTGATTTCCCGTCAATGATATGTGCCAGCACGCCCAACAGGTCTTTGGCGTCGTTGAGAGCATCGTAATTTTCTGAGCTAGACTCGAAGACATCCTCATCGGTGATTTCGTCAACCTTCGCCTTCAGATTCCGAACTGCATCTGCAAGTTTTTTTGAGTCCATAATTTCCTCCAGTTGTTATTTCTGTCCAAAGTCAAAAAGTGGTAACCCTGTCGGGCGGTACGGCGGTGGCGGCTCTTTTATCTGCACCGGCCTCGGTTCAGATTTTCCGGTCTCTTTAGCCACCACACCGCGAGCCCAGTTGATCACAGTTGCGAGACGGCTACCTTTTAAACCACCGTAAAGCAGCCCCTGCCATTCTTTCGAGTGCCGAGCAGTTCTGATCATCCTCGCGGCCGCCGTGCGGATCGCCACCGTACGAGAAACAAAAACTATCGGCTTCTTGGCGTACTCGTTTCTCTCGATAGAGAACACACAGCCATTTACAGAAAACCGGCCGTCAGCAAGGGCCACAATCCCGAAATGCCAGCGGGAGTCAATACGGAAGTCGAGGTCTCTATTAGCCCACCAACTTTCCGTGTCCCACAGATAGTGATTGTACGGGCGGACGCCGTCTATCCGCTCAATCGGGCCATTGTATGGTGATGGATCATTTGGATATGCCATAACCCCTCCCTGGTGCCGACCGGCGGCGGCACCCATCGATTCCGTTAAACCCGGGTCCACTTGACGCCAGTCGTCTCGAATCCGGGCTGATGCTTTACAGGTCGCAACTGATGCTGCTTGCGGAAATCCCCGCCGCAATGGTAGCAGTGGATGGTTGAAACTGCCGCACCGTCGATCATTCGCGCTGCGCGCTCCACGTTTTGGGAATTGCACTCAGGGCAGTAGTCGTAGGGGTTGCCTCTGCTCATGGCCGCACCGCCTCGACGTACTCCATGATTTCCTCGGCAGCGGCTTTGACCTCGGGCGATTCTTCATCCAGGTTGCCGTGCTCCAGCGTCCAGGTACAGACGATGTAGGAGAGCCGGGCCATTTCGCCCAGACGCTGGGTGTAGGAGCGCTCCAGGCTGGTGAACTCGTCTCGGCCATGCTTCATCCCATGCGCATACAGATTGGCCTCGTGTGTCCCGATCCCGCTGCCATCCTCCAACTCCAGGTATTCGGCCCCGACTGCCTCGTCATGCCGAATCCGCGACGGCCCGCGCTTGGTAGCGATGCACATGGTACAGACATCGGGGCAGACGCCGGGTTGCGTGCAGTCCAGTTCCACCATCGCTTTCAGCCGCACAACCTCATTACTGGAGCGGCACACTTCAGCGATGAGGCCCTTCAACTGGCCTACGGTGCACCAGCAATCACTACCGGAAGGACTGACCCAATGCTCATCCGGCGCTTTCGGATTGATGACGATCTCTTTCTTTTCCACCTCTCCCCCCCTTGCCAGGGGTTTAACCCGGCGCTTCTGCTCCGCAGAACTTGGTTCCGTTGCACCTATCCCTTAATGCCCTGCCAGATCATGTCAGCCAGAAACGCCAGCATCAGAAATAGGAAGCACAGCCAAACAATCGGCCAAAACGCCATGATGGCCAAAGACTCCAGCGGAGATGTCTGATCTAAGTGGCCGCTCTCCGCAGGCTGATAAAGCACGCTTGAGGTGAAGACTCCCGCCACAATGTACGTCGCTAACCAGAACGCGGCGCTCATGTCAGTTGCCCGCCGTCTTCATCCATCGGCCGCACCAGGGCGGCATTCTCAGGATTACGCTTCAGCAGCCCGCGCAACTCCAGATACCGGACCGCCATCACCACCCATTCCTGTTCCTCGCTGGACTCGGCGCTTGTCGTATCGTACCACCACGACAGCCGCGCCCCGGCTTCCGCCTGGCCCTCGCAGTAGCACTCGATATCGGAGCGCGCCGCGCCGTACGCTATCTCATGCGCCAGCCGCTCCAGTTCACAGGTATCTCGCTCGTTACCCATCACCCCTCCTCGAAAAGCCCCATCTGCTTAGGATCAACCGCATGCTGCCTGGTGTAGCTGTTATTCCTGGTCAAGAAAGCCACCAGCTCCGTGTAGCAAACCCGGCGTTCCCGTTTCAGCGAAAACGAATCAAGGCAATCCGGATGAACCAGACTGCCGTCCTCCCCCTTTTCGCAGCGGTTGACCAAACGCCAAAACGAAGCCTCGCTGATGCCGAGGAGAGTGCGCACCTCGCTCGACCGGTAGCTCCCCCGCATCGGCAAGCCCGCCGCTGCGATCATCCCCCTCAGCTTATCCTCAGCACTCAAGAGCTACCTCCAAATAGCCAGGCCCAAGCCTTGCCGACCAGGATCAAGGCACTGATGAAACATGCAGCCGTGAAGGGATCAGAGCCATCACGGAACGAGTAGGAGAGGGCGGCGATCAAGAAAAGGCAGACGATAACAACATGACCCGAATCCACCCCTACCTCCACTCAGCCGGTTTATGCATCCGGATGTACTCAGTGATTCCCTGATCGGTGTAGGGCATGATCCACCAACCCTCGCCGTACGCCTTTTTCATCCCGTTCTCGAACATCTTTTTCAGCCCCTCGATGGCGAGGTAAGCCTCCCTGGACGTCCGGATCCTGCCGCCCTTGATCCCCATCCGGATCTCAAGGAAGAGCATCAAGCCGTTCTCCTCGCGCCACTTGATCAGCTGCGCCACCTGGTCCACCTTTTCCAGCTCGCCCCTGGTGGCCAAGCCCACGATCTTGTCATCCGTCCGGCTGATCGGCTTGCGGGACGGCTTAGCCGGGGCAACCTTGGCAGGCTTTTTCCCGGGGAGCAGCGTAAAGCCCTTACCCTCCAGCTCCTTGATGAACTCGCTGGCCTGGTTGAAAGAGAGCTTGGTGCAAGACCGTACACCGAAGCGCTCCTCGAGCATGTCGTGCTCGGTCTCGCGATCGATCCCGATCTTCGCGCAAGCCATCTTGATGACCGTCTTCTGCTTGCCGTTGATCGGAAGATCCTTAAACTTGCGATAGCTGCACTGTTTCAACATAAGCCCACCCCCGTTCAATATTAAGCCGCCACCCTGGCAGTCAGAGCCTGGAGCTCCTCGATCGTCGCCCGAAGCCTGTGCATCTCGCCCAACTGCTGTGCGTTCAAGATCTTTAAATCCATATTTTCCTCGGAGAGCATTCGGATTTCCCTCCTTTGGCAAGCCTCCAAAGTCGTAAGCGGCTCAAGCATTCGTTACCTCCAGCGGCAACAGCATGCTCTCTTGAGAATCAGCTCCCTTCGCCCTATCAGGCGATACCAGCACCTGGCTCACAATGGTTGCATAGAAAGGACACACGGGACACTTCACCGCGCAATAGAGGCCGTCCTGAGCCCCGCCGGCATCAGACCGATACTTATTCGGCTTTCGCCGCACCTGGAAGCGCCCATGAACGGAACACTCCCCCACGACTTCAACATAGCTGGCAGGTTTACCTTTCATCCGTCCCCTCCTTCAGGCGCTCAGCCCACCAAATAGCCGCCTCCCGGAGGAACTCGCTAACCGACAAATGCCCCTTAGCCGCCGTCCGGATCGTCTCCGCCATCCCATCATCCGTGCGGAAAGTGAACACCTGGTACCTGGGATTCTTCACCATTCTACCCATTGGCCACCTCCCGGGGAGCAAGCAAGCGGGCCGAGAGCGCCTTAGCCTCCTCGATGTCGAACAGCCGGTAGAAAGCCGGAGAAGTCTTCTTGACGCACTCGCAGCGGAACCCGTTCTCCCGCAGCTCGCAAGCCGCTGAGGAGACCGCACAGATATTGGCACCCCTAATGATCTCCATCGTAGAGCGCTCCTTGCCGTCCAGCATCAGCGCCAGAAACCGCTGCAGCCGCTCACTGTTCCGGTAAAGCGCGTAATGGATAGTTCCTTTCGTGTGATCCATAATCCCCTCCTGATCAGTCCGGCAAATCAGCAATCAGCCCTAAAACAGCCCCAGATCCTTTATCAACTTGTTAGCCTCAGCACGCTCAACCGCGGTAAGCTTCTTCTTGGCATGCAAGACCTTCAGCCGGGCAAGCTTGTTGTTTCGGGTCTTGATCTGCCGGTTCTTACGTGCGATCGAGGAGTTCGCCTTTACCTCCTCAAACACTTTCTCGATAATGACATCGGTAAATCCGACCCCGACAACCACATTTGCCAGCCCCATTGCCAGCGCCTGAGAATCAAAGCCCTTAAGCCTCTCAAACAAAGCATTCACCGTTGCATCCAGTTCCTCTTTGCTCAAATCGAAAGAATTTCGCAAGATATCCCCCTGAGTAATTTAACGATTGGAATAAGGGGCGGAGCCAGGCTCCGCCCTATGCGTTCACTGGTCAAACATCGTGCCGCGCCGCGCGAGGTGAGAAGCCGTTTTTCAACCCCCCAGTTCTACAGTCTATGTACGCGTTGATTCCCACCAGATCGTGGGAGAAATCACTTATTCTAGCAACAGCAAGCTTGGGCAAATCAAGGGGGCACCCGTTGGCATGCACGGCCGTGATATCCATGCTAAGCTCCCTCGCATTTGTCCGGCGGTAAAGGCCTTCCAGTATGGCTCTCTCTACGATAACCGTAATCAACATCCGGTCCCGTTCCGACACCTTAAAACTAACGTTTTCAGTAAACACGATGCCCCCTTTACAGCGCCGCGATATCCAGCGGTATAGCCACGTAAGCGCCGGTCTCATTCCTCTCGTAGAGCCGGATCTGCCGCTTCTTGCTCGTCACGATCAGCGCCGCGTCAACGATATCCATCCCCTCATTCCAGAGCGGATTGGTGATCTTGAAGCCCCTGAGCCTCAGCACCTCGCTGACCCGGATCTTTCCGTCGACCAGCTTGAATGCGGCCGAGAGGAGCGTGCGGAGATCCGCCGCATTACTGTCCAGCTCCTCGTTGCCGTTGGAGGCCGCCATATCGTCCAGCGCCTCGCCCAGCTTCTTTTCCGCCATCTGCAGCTCCGGCCCGAAGTCGAGCTTCTTCTGGATCGCGATGATCAGCTTGAACTTTTTGTCGATGGTGAAGAAGGACATGTTGCCTTCCTTCCCGCCGCGCTTGATCCCGTGTTTCTCATTCAAGAGCGCCAGCACCGTCTGGACGTCCCGGAAGTTGTACCCCTTGAAGCGCTCGATCTTGCCGGCCAGGCTTTTCCAGATCACCGCGACCCCCAGCACCAGGTCGTGATAGAGCAGCTCCGTCTCGTGGATGTTTCTGACTAGCACAAGGTCGTCATTGCCGTTCTTCATCCTACCGTCCACCACCTGCGGGAACTCCGCCTCGTAAGCAAGACGCAGGCTGTTTTTCAGCACCCAACCCACCCCGGCCGGAGAAGCAGCCCGCTCAGTAACCTCGCCCCAGGTGATACGCCCCAGCACCTCAGCATCGGTGACACCATTGTGCACGAAAGTACGGATTCCCTGGTCCGCCGCTTCCTTGGCCTCCTTGCCGGTCGTGTGATACTGCATGCCGCCTACATCCGAATAACTGTAAAAATTCATCCCCTTCTCCTTTCCATTTTGTTTGTCCACCGCGTTCACTTGCCACCCCTCTCCAGGAGCGGACACCCAGTCATCCTGCCGTCCACCATCCCCCCGAAATAGATCAGCCGTTGCGCCTTTTTCACCGCCCGATAATCCGACTGTTTCCGGGGGCCCCTGTAGTTGACATGCTTGCGAAACCAGATCTTCAGCCTCTCGTGCCCACCCTTCAACATAGCAGCCCCTCCCATGATTAACGTCGCCGCGCCAGGCTTCACATGTGTCCCGATCGCGAGCAGCTTCATGAGCCCGCACCGGCCTGCAAAAGCCGCCCAGCAGCCACCTCGATCTCCCCCAGCTCATCCATGCTCATAGGCTGATTGCGCAACTGCTCCAGCAGGAAAAGCGCCACCTTCGCAATGGAAACCGTCTCCTCCTGGGGGACACCGCGAGTCACCGCCCGACCCGCGATGCCGAAGATCGCGACATCGATCTCAACCGGCAGGTTGCGCGGCACCGTGCGCCGGACCGAGATCTCCCGGCCGTCTTCGCCGATCACCTCGAAAAGCGCCGACACCATCAAACCCCGCTGCCGGAGCCAGTCGCCAAGCGACTCCCGGGACTCCACATACCCGGTCACCCCCGCATAAAACCGGTCGAAATCAACCGGCAACTCGCCGTTACTGAGCGCCCTGGACACCAAAGCCTTGCTGTAACCGGTGAAGCGCACCAGCTCCGCCTGGGCGAGCCCGCAATCCTTCATTGCAGCCTTGAGTCTCAGCATGCGGCGGCCTCCTTCTCATCATCCTTGCCGCTCTTGCGGTTCAGCACGCTCGCCAGCGCCTGCTTGCCGGAGATCGGAGCCGCCGCGGCCTTAGCCAGGCTCTTCGGCAGTGCCGAAACGCTCTGCTCAGCCACCTGGAGCACGTCCTGGAGGGTTACCTCTTTCCGTCCATCGGCCACGGCACGGTTCAGGACCCGGACGATCAGCGCCTGCAGTTCCAGCCAGTTTGCCGCCTCTGGGAATTCCCCCATGGCCTGGAGGGCCTCCTCTTCGAAGTGCCGGCCGACGGTGGCCTTTATGTACGACGCCGCCTCCTGGCTGGAAAGCCCCTGCATGCGGACGGTGTCGGAGCGAAGCGCCACCTCCGAGACCCCCGCCCGGGCCATCGGGTCGCTCTGCGCCACCAGGACGATGGTGAAAAGCTCGCGCTCTCCCCACCAGTCGATCTCTCGGAGCGTTTTCAGACTCTTCAGGGTGGCGGAGTGCATCCGCTGGGCCTCTTCGATCAGCAAAACGACCTTCCGCTTCTTCCCGGACTCCCCGATAATGGGGCGGAGCTGCCTGGCGCGGATCTCCCCGTTAGACTTAGGAAGCTCCTGGCTCAAGTCGAGGACCAGGGCGCGTTCTATGTCGCCGATCTTCACCGCGCTCTTGTCCAATTTGGCAACCATGACCACCTTGGCGCCGATCTTGCGCAGCGCCGCCTTGACTGCCTCAGTCTTGCCGAACCCTCGCTCGCCAACGATGCTCACCATGGCGTTCGATTCCACCGCCATAGTCAGGATCCGCCGCACCCTGAGGCTGTCCCCGGTCTCGAAGTTATGCCCCTTGAGCGGGTCGACCTTGTATCCGAGGTTGCAAAAAAGTTCCAATCGTGACATATCCATACTGTTCTCCTTTCCTCCCGTTTAGGGCCCTCATGGTTGCCGCCATGGGGGCCGCGCCATCAAATCGCTACACTTGCCTGTTCTGCCTGTACTTCTGCCGCCAAGCCGATCACATACCGCCGCGACAATCCGTTTTCCCGAATGAGCGCAGCCACCTCCTCACTGTTTCCCTCTTCCAGGATGACCCCTGACAAACACTGGAAGTCGGCAAGCGCCTCCTTCAGCGAGCAGTAAGAATCCAAATCGAGCGGGTTTTGCAGCGGTTTCACCTCCTTAACCCTGGTAGGAATCTGCAGCACATTCACCGGCGCCGCCCTGTCCTCCGTATAAAGCGTATTCTTCAGCCCTTGCAGCTCCACAGCCGCCTTGCGTACCTGCTGATAACCGCTCTCCGGAGCCTCCGAATACTCGCCCAACCTGTTCGGCGTGAAGTCCTCAACCTCGTACTTCTCGCCCGTCGCCTGGGACACCACCACCGTCTTGTTCTCGAACATCCCCTGATAGACCCAGACCCATGCGTCGTGCAGCCCTTTGACCTCGTAAATCACGTTGTCCAGGGAGAAGCAGCCGTCCTGGCCAACCTTGCGCGACCAACGCTTGACCACTGTCTTGATCGCGTCCTCAGGCAAACCGATCGCGCCGCCATACTGGTTGATCTTGAGCCACGCCTGGCGCCGGCTGATTGTGCGCTCGTAGCGGTGCTTCATCTCGTTGTAATCCCGCTGGTAGCGCCGGAAACGCTCATTCAGCTCCGACAGCGGAATCTCGAATTTCTTCCAGTCGCTCTCGGCAAAGAAGGGCAGTTCGAAACGCTGCCACATGGTCCGCCAGGGGCGCTCGATCTTGCCGTGAGCATCCTTGTTCAGCACCTCCGAAGGGGCAATCTCGATCCCCAACCGCTCGAACCACTCCGGGATCCCGTCCGAGCTCATCATCGGCCCGTGGTCGCCCTTGATCTTTTCCGGTAGACCGAAAAGCTCCTTGTCAGCGTTCTGTGACCAGGCCCAACAAAGGAAGTCCAAGTTATCTCCCGCGCTCTCGCCCAGGGCCGCGATATAACGCGCCACATGGAACCCCGAATAATCATCCACAACCCCGTAGATCCACGGGCGCAGCCGGATCGGCACCGGCTTGTTCTTGTAATCCTTAGTGCCCCCGTAGATCCGGAGCATGAAATCACCACCGGGGAGTTCCCGGTGCACATAGAAACAGTTGGAAGACGACGCATCCACATGGTGCATCTCGTTGGGGCGGTCTGCCTGAAAACGCTCGATCCGGCGGCGCTGTTTGTTCGCGCCGATCTCCCTGATCACCCGGTCGAAAGTCGCCACATGCGCCATCCCTAGGGGGATCAGCCCATTAGCCACGGCGATCTGCACCGCATCCTTCGTCGTGATCTGTCCGCGGTGTTCAGGCGGCCGATTCTTCACCTGGGCAACCAGGAGCGCAGCCTTCTCGATATCCTCGATCTGGCGTTTACCCTCCCGCTTTTTGCCGGTCCGCTTACCGCTGGCCGGAATCGAGCGGTACAGCGTCTGGTAGCTCATACCGAGGCGCTCAGCCCAATCAGCCACCACCCTAGTGCGGCCGCCCTTTGGGGAAGCAGCGAGATCAGCATTCATCATGGCCAGCACGGCCGGATCGATCGCTTTTGCCATGTCACGCCTCGAAGAGATTAACGGCCCTTTCCCAGCGGGTGCGGAGATCGGAGAGAGCAAGCTCGATAGTCTGCAAATGCCCCTCAACCTGACCCATGATGATCGGTTCCTGTTGGACCCTTTCATCCACAATAAAGCTCGATATCAGAGCCACCGAGGAGAGCACCGCATCCTTGATCCCCTCCAGTTGCTCGGTAGCGAAAGAGATATCCCTCTCCTCCGGGTCAAACGGCTTAAGCCTGCGCACCTCCTTCACCAGCGCCTTGACCTCAGCCTTAAGCCCCTTGGTCTCCTCATCAACCACGCCCTTCACGTCCTTCTCCAGCCTCTCCACCCGCTCGGTCAGCTTGGTCCGGCTCTCCAGGACCCGCTCGATCGCCATCTGCAGATCCTCGGCATGCTCCTCGTTGATCGGGATAGTCTCCTCCCCGATGGTGATGCACTCCGCGTCGATGATCACCGAGCCGTCAATAGCGAGTTGGCGCAACTTGCGCAAATCCCGGTAGCCGACGCCAAAAGCGCCAACCGTTGTCGTAAATGCTTCGCCAAAAATCGCCAGATTATCAAGGTCAAGCTCCACCTTCTGTCTCGATGAACCTATATATTTACAGAACTTATCCCAAGTCCCGACGTTGGGAAGATCCTTATAGATCTTGGTTTCCCTTACCTGCTTGATCCAGAGCAAACCGCCAACGTTGGCGAAATCGGCCACCATCTTGACGCCCTGGATACGGCCGATAACCTCGTGACACTCCGCGATCCGCTTTTCCCTCTCAACCTGCTCCACCGCCCGGTTGTCCTCCACCTCGCGCTCATGCTGGAGAGTGGCGATCTCCAATCCCGTAACGCGCTCCTGGCGGTTGGCTGTATCCAAAACAGCCTGATCGCTCACCACCTCCAAATCCCGAACTCTCTTGCCGCCCATCTCAAACCTCCAGTGTTGTAATTTCACGTTCGATGCAAACCTTCCGATCCTTCAGCCCCTGTAGATAAGCCGCGTACAGCCCACTGATACGGCCGCCCGCCTCGAACAGCTCCCCGGTCACCCGCACCCACTTGCGCTCGATCGCCGGCTGCAGATGGCTCATCACCGTCCCGTGAGGCAGATCCAGCGCCTTCGCGATCGCGGTCCCGGAAACCGGCCCCATCTGCTGATGCAGGAACTCCATAATGTCGATGAACTTGTAATTCGACTGAACGGCGTTGTAAGTCTTTCTAGTCATTTAGGCACCTCCAACGAGTCTTTCAGTAATACGTTGATCTCCGCGTGGAGTTCGACCAGGCCCAAGTGGAAACAAACAGTGCGCAGCGCCAGCAAGGCATACCATTTCTGCATACAGAAGTTCTTCGACAACGACTCAATACCGTACCGCACCGCCTGCTCCCGTTCCGCCAGCTCTTTCGCACTCATAACCTGCCTCCATTAGCTATTTAGCCGTTGCGAACAACCTTCATCTCTGCTAACCTGCCGTCCTTACATGTCACCCTAGCAGTCCGCTCCCTAAGCGGCCGGCCGCGCCGATCGTAGCGGCTGGGCCAGATCTCGGCAGCACGCACCCCAATGATCTCGGCCACTATCCGCTCAATCTGTGACCAGGGCTTATGCAGTACGGAGTTAGGGGCGTTCCGGACATACCCGTTTTCTCGGGCAACCCTGGCAAAGGTGTACCCCTTCTTAGCCAGCGCAGCCTTGATGTCAGCCGGATGCCAGTCAGCACGGGCCTTGTGATTTGCACTCATAACAGCTCCTTTTCTGCTTCTTTAACTATTGGTTCGGCAATCTTTTCCAGAGATTTCATGTAGAAGTAGGGACCCATAAAGGCAATCAAATCCTGCCACCAATGTTCGTATGAGCGGTTAATGCCACAGACAATTAGTATGGCGGCCCACAAAAAACTACCCACGATAGCCGCCAATACTAATCGCAATACATTTCTCACGAGGTTTGACATGAACTTTCCTCCTAAAAGCTTTACTGAAGCCGCTTGGGAAACGCTTGGTGCCGGCACTGTCACTGGGACGTTCTTGCTTGCCAAATTTTTAATCAAAAAATATCGAAAGCCAAAGAAGCCGCCTGTCACCGATTGTCTTCCCGAGTTCGCCGACTCCTCTTGCAAGGACGCCGACCAGGATTGATCTTCTTTTTTTGACTTTCCGAAACTTAGAAGTAAAACTTATAAACGCGATAATAAACGAATCGTTTATTTAATCAAGAGAAAAATACACGAATGGTGAACTTTGTTTTAGTGGTAGATAAAATCATGAAACTCAAGGGCCTGAGAAGCGAAAAGGATGTTGCTAAAACCCTTGGAATCTCGCCTCAAGACTTCAGCAACCGAAAGAAGAGAGGCACCCTTTTGCCCGTGGTCGTTGAATGGGCAATAAACGAAAGAGTGAACTTAGATTGGCTACTAACAGGCGAGGAGCTAACAGAAAAGAGGAAGGCGAGCCCTGTCGTGAAACTGATCGACCAGGTGCTTGAAGACATGGATGAGGAGACACAGAGAGAGGTTCTAAAATACACTGAGGAAAAGAAACTGCTAGGACGGCTAAAAAGGCTGGTTTTAGATAAAGAGGCTGGCTGGGTCGCGATCAACCTGGTAACCTTAATGATATTCCCGACCCTGATAATCCTGGCGCTGGTAGCTTACAGCCAGCTTAGCGGCCCAACAGCCCTAGAACTGCTTCGCCAGCAGCCGAAATGGTTCTTTTCCTTCCTAGCCTGCGTAGCCCAAAATCCGATCGCATTCATCGAGCTCACAAGGAAGCGCACTATGTCATGGAAGGTGTTCCAGCAATAGCCATCAAAGATCTACAGGGGAGGGACAGACATGAAAGGTTTTATATTGGTAACATGTTTTCTGATGCTATTCCTGCCTGCCATCGCTCATTCAGACGCAGCGACAATGGACACGCCCAGCGGGGCATTGATGGCTGAAATCGAAGCTAAAATTTTAGCCAAGGACTTTGATAATGCCAAAAAGCTAGTCAACTCGCTACCTGGCAGTAACTGGCAACGGGATGCGGATATTAATGACGTTATATCCTATTTCGAAGCGCTAGAGTCGTTCCGCTCACTTGTGTCAGCGCCCGGCAAAACATCTGAAGCCATAGCGGCTTATGCGCCACTGGTAAATTGTTACAACCATCTACCAGACCCCCTCCTTTTTTCTGAATACATGGATGGGTTTATAGAGGGCTCGATAGTAAAAAGTGAACGATATATGAACGATGTCTGCGGGGATGATTATCAAAATATAAAAGTGGGGATGAAGCTGTCGCGGGTACAACAATGCTATGGCGAGGTCTTTCTCCGTGGCCAGGTTAAAACAAAAAACGGCATAGTCGACCAGTACGGAAGAGGCGGCCTCTGGCTCTATGTAAAAAAAGGCCGTGTAATTGCCTGGGGAGAGTAGGTGATGGAAACGATGAACTGGTACAGCATAAGGATTACGCGAGATGATCAATTGAGAGGCAAGGCCGATCGTCTGGTTGGCGAGATCCAAGACCTTTTCCGACTTCTCGACGCCGATCCGTCACGGGCTGTCTACTCTTCGCCCGTCAACGACCAAACAGTAAACCTCTACTTCTCCCCCACGGCCGCCGCCTGTGCCATGGATATCATACTTAAGTACTGGGGGGCTGAGTCCGCGGCTCCCCCGTCCACCGCAAAGCTCGTTTTCGGTTCATCAGAAGCGCTCACCCAACCCCCCGACCTCGCCGATAAAAGAAAAGGAGGCTAGCGCCTCCCCGGTACCCGGAAATCAATAAATTTTCAACGGTCGAACGCCATCAACATTTTCTTGATGCGTGGTCGATTTGCCCCCAGTGTAAAGCATCTGCCAAGAACCCCCAAACACGTTTATCAAGATTCTGAGGAGTTAGTTATCCCACCCCCCTTGTCACCAGGCTCAGCACAAGGCAAGAACACGCGATACCGACACCTCGCCGATAACCTAGCTGCTTCGGCATTAAACTGGATCAAGTAATTACCATGTTCGCGCACATCGAAGACCTTGTAGAAGCTAGCGACCAAGGAAATGATGTCCCGCGACAACGGGTCCGCTGGGATGTCGATTTCTTGCTGATGAATCCCTATTGCCCCGCGCTCATATCGCATGGGAGTCATTAGATCAACCGGATTGGTTCGTCCACGCTCTTTAATCTCGACGGAGTAGGTGAAGCGGACTCGGTCGGAGCTATCATCAAGAGTCACTCCGATTGCAGACGCCAGTATGCTGCTTTCCCTCCTAGAGAGGTAAAATCGACTCCGATGCAATCGCGCTGGATCTGAGTAGATGATTGTTGAAATGTCTTTCAAGCTATCTAAGTAAATAAAATCACGACTAAATTGAGGCATTGCCTCTGGGGAGTAACTGGGAACAAAGTTCTCTGGTAGGCAGGGGCGAATGACAAACCGATACTCATGCTGATACGTGTAGCTCCGGCGCTTGGCGAAGGGCAAGATCCCGGAGTTTGTGAATAGAGCGTTACACTCACGTGCGTCGTAGGGGTCGTAGTAGTGGGCTCTTCCCTCGCTAATCTCGATCTCATCGGCTTGGTCACGCCACTGTGGCACGAGATTGGCAACCCCCCGGGCAAAACGCCGCGAGAACTCGTCCTGGTCCGTAATGACGAGGCAGGCCATAGGTTCCCCTGTGCCACCGTCCGCAGCCTCACCTCCGAAGTTACCAAACAGTCGCCAGTCATAGACGCATGACAAGCAGAACATCAAGTAGTCCGTTTTCTGATGGATATTAACGTCTACAACATCTGGGTTCCCAGACCATGGGCGCACCGATGCATCGTTTTCAATGATCAAATCCTCGGCAAGCAGCGACAGGCGGATACACAGCTCGTTTGAGTCGCTGCGGGCGGCGTCGAGTACAAGGTCCGTAGTTGACGCGCACCGCAAGAAGATTTCTCCTTTAGAACGTAAAGATTCGATGTAGCTCAGCTTGTCGTACCGGTAAAATTCCCGCCCGCGCGTAACCCCGGCTAACTCTCGTGGGGTTGAAAAGCCAAGAGGGGGCAGGTGGTCCAGCACACCCTCCTCAATCACGGTGCTCGCGCCGCGGATGGTTAATTCTTCAACGGTGTGCGCAAGTCGATCCCGCCAGTAGTGGATATAGCGTGTGTTGGCGGAATATCGGTTGTGCCGTGAGACGTAGACGACATTGCAGATGAGGTCGCCCGCTCGACGGCGCAGTGCCTCCTCCGAAAGATGCCGTAGGTAACGGCGCGAATGGTACTCGGCGCGCTGCCGCCGCTCATGACAGGTGTAGGAACGGACACGTTCAACGTGTGCTGCTGGGAACGTAGCGTCGCCGAGAATAGCTTCGTCCGAAGCCACCTGAATTGCGGGTGCAGGTCGAACTCTAATAGCAATGTGATCCATGCAACTAATGGTTCCTTTTTTCTTTGTGCCCAACCCGGGAGTTGACCGACTCGTGGCCGGTCAAACTTCCTTGTTAGGATCACGCTCCCTCAAATTTTCTGACTCAACGTCTCCGTTGTCCTCTTTGTAACCACTTAAGAGAAAACGGAACGTCCCCTTTATGCCCTATTGTTGGGCGCCTGGGGCGGCGCCGACATATCGAACGAATCTTGTAAGCGCTTCCAGTAACTGAGCGAAACGATGGACATTCAACTCGCCGGAGGTATTCGTCCACGTGGAACTGATCTCCAGTTGAATGCAGGGTACCCCACGGGCTGACACCCACTTTGTAACGGTCGCGTTTTTCGAGGCGGAGAAGTAGTCCTGGGAGAAGTTGGCGAGCCCGGCGGCCCGTAGATCCTCCGCAAGAAGGCGAAATAGAGAGAGTTGGCCTATCAGCGACTGTCCGCCCATGGTTCCAAAGTCAACGTCATATGGGCGGTGCCAATGGGAGGTATGAAGATCAAGAACTAGCAGCGGTTTCTTGGAGGCAAGAAGATCTTCTAACTTCGCCTTGTAGGCATTGTTATCATAGTAATTGGGATCCGATGGGCTCTTGTACGTCGTGTAAATCACAGTCGCACCCGTCAGTCGATTTAGCGCCTCTGCTAGCGCCCCCGTTCCAGCATCCGCAAATTGGTGGGCGCCTCCTTCTCTCGTAGGCGTGGTAGCGTGAGGGGCACTGATTAGGACTGGCGTGCTACCATCAATTACCTCAAACCATGACGCACCAGCGGGAGGATCTTCGTTGTAACGTTTCTTGAGGTTTTGTTCGAATTCGATCGCTACATCAATATCTTTGATTCCAACGATGGCGCGGGGGAACAAGATCGCGCCTTGCTCTGGGGGGCCGGAAGATGAAGGAAGCGAAGCACATGAGACCATCAGTGAAACAAGGAGAAGAATTGAACTGACTTTTATGGCCTTCATGCATCTTCCTCCTTTTTAATGCGCACCGGGTAGGAGGGGAGCCTTGCGGCTCCCGCCCCCCCCTAAGAACCGGACTTGAAACTTTCGCTTCATCCGGCTCAGGCATTCTCAAAGGACGCCCTTGTTGGACGCCCCGGCTCTGTTACCTCTTTTGTCGGCGACCATGGCCTTGCGCTCGCGGGCTGAATTGCCCACTACGCCCATAGATTCTTTGTTGAGCTTGCGCCGTGCAAAGTACCTCCCCTCTTCCTTCACGTAGGGGTTGGCGTCGGCCTTGATCTTGACGTGTCGTCGTATGCTCAGGGACTTGAGGCGGAATACCTCATAATTGCGTAGTTCCCCCTTGGCGGTTTTAGAGGCGACCGTAAACGCCCGTTCGTGTCCGGGAACCCGCCAATATTGGCGATCCAGCCATCTCCGGGACTTTCCTTGGTGTCTGCGGTACACCATGCGCCTGAGTTGTTCCTTGACATACTTGTCGACAATTACAAAAGTCTCCCCTGCCACCACATGGCGGTGGTAGTTCCCCCAGCCGCGAAGCGTTTGGTTCAGCTTCCTGACAAGGATCGGCAATGGCGCGCTGACGTATTTGCGGATTAACGTTCCCACCTTTCGTTTGAGGGCGAGGACTCCCTCCTTGGCCGGGGTGATGTGCAGTACATTGCCGGTCTTGCGATAGGTTTGCCCGAGGAACGTGAAGCCGTGCTTTATGTGCGTGATTGCGGTCTTCTCCGGTGCTAGCTGGAGCCCGCGATCGGCCAGGAACCTTTCAACCGCCGGTCTGATGGACTTTTCCAGGAGACGGCGTGATTTGCCCGTCACTATGAAGTCGTCAGCGTAGCGAATGAAGTTGATACGACACCGCCGGGGGACTGCATTGCGGATGACCCGCTCCAATCCGTCGAGTGTCATGTTCGCGAGCGTGGGGCTGATAATCCCACCTTGCGGAGTTCCTTTGTGCGAGGGGTATAGGATGCCATCTTCGATATACCCCGCCTCAAGCCACTTGCGAAGAATTTCGCGGTCCATTGGGATGTTTGTCAACAACCAGTTCTGACAGATGTTGTCGTAACAACCCGCAATATCCGCTTCCAGAACCCACGGTGCGGAGTTCGGTTTGCCCAGTGCGTTGAAAGCTGCCGCGGTAGCGTCGGCGCATCTGCGGCCTTCCCGGAACCCGTAGGAGTTGCCGTCGGCCATGGTCTCCGCCACCGGTGTCAGTGCCAGCTTGTACAGCGCCTGCATTGCCCGATCAGACATCGCGGGAATCGAAAGCGGTCTTTTCCGTCCATTCTTCTTCGGAATGTAAATCCTTTTCAGCGGTTGCGGCCGGTAGCCACGTCGGCGCAGGCTGCGAACAGCCAGCCATCTGGCCTTGGCGGTCTTCCAGAGAACACCGTCGACGCCAGGGGTTTTCTTGCCTTTGTTCGAGGTCACTCGTTTGACAGCCAAGAGCTTGGCGTGGAACGAGTGGGTCAGCAGGTGTTGCAAGGACTTCACCTTGTTCCACCTTTCTTCCTTCACAGCCTTCGCGATACGGATTTGCAGCCTCCTGACTTCCCGGCGGGCCTTGATCCAATCGATCTTGCCCCATGATCCGGTCTTGTCTCTGGGCGCACCGGCCGAAGCCGCCATTTGCTTTCCCATCTTCAGAGGTTCTCCAAATGATCTCGCAACGGAACACCAGTCGGACGTGGGCGCGCCGTTTCGCCGGGGTTGTGGAAGGACGTTCCCCGGTTTTCGCGCTAAGCCATGTTTCATGCTCTATCCATCCCGTTACAGAAATGGCATTCGCTTTTTCCGACCTCTCAATTTCGCCCCTCCATCTGCCTGCCTTACGGTCGGCTTGCCCTGCATCGCGAGACAGGGCGGAGTGGCGACATTTCCACGTTCCGCGTGATTAACTTGACGGACAACTTAGGTGCGGTCTGAACGCCGGTGGCTCAACGATCCCGTGCAAGCATGTTGGCGACTTGCAGCCTGTCCACGCATGTAAGCACTTGGAAACATGCCTACACCCTGTTGACTCCGGTAGGGTGGTTCCCTTCTGACGGCGCGTCAACGACCATTCATCTAATTTCACCATATTGCCCAGCCCTAGCCCTTAACCGGATGGAGTTATCCGGAGGGGTTCTCCTGTCGCCATTCGAACCCAATTCGGTACATTGTCAGCGGGCTTCGTACCAAGTACACAGCGCGTACCCAGCACGCCGCTTAGGGCGCTGAAGGGGATACTTCAGGTTCTTGTTATCCGTGAAACATTATTGATATCAAGAACATATAATCACGCGACATCGTGTCGCGACCAACGTCTCAAGGCTGACCGGCGATGGCCGGTCCTGCCGCTGGTTGGGACCTCCGTCGAGTTATCAATATATAAATACCCGGTCCCATCCGCGGTCCTTACCATTTAGGTGGACCTACCGTATATTAAATGGTGCCTGTCCCCCTCGAACGTCGCCCCTCACTGGTCGAGCTTTTACCGCAGAGTGGAAGGGAAAAGCTGCAGAGGGATCAAATTATTCAAACAACACATATAAAATATGGCTACTCGCTGAAGGACATTGCAGTAACTCTTGACCTGCATTACACAACCATCAGCAAAGTGATCAACCGGAAAAAGTGATTTCCCAAGACCTGCCCCCCGCGCCCTTTCAGTAGCCACCAGATTGATAAACCACTTGCAACAGCTGAAATAATTAGCGCGAAATACTGATTTCTCCTGAACATATTAGGGTACACATATTTAGTGAAAATGAAGGCACACCCAAAGAAAGCAAAATACGTAATGGAGTACGTTGTCGATGAGTAAATGTCAAAAGCGGTTAGTACAGCTTTAGTGACAGTGACAACCGAAACGATCAATAAGATGAAGAAGATACTCGTCAGAAACTTTTGTCTCAATTCGAACTCCCAAACCAGTTCACGACTTTGTCGTCCGTTTTTTCCAACGGGCGCCCGCCTGACCTGCCGCCCCGCAGTTTGGGCGGCCAGGTCGTGGCGGTAGTTATGCTCCGAAAGGGTTGAGCCCCGCTACCGCCGTTTGAAGGTCCTTCGCAATTTCCAGGCTCTCAAGTGTTGATCGCTTCCCTGTCAATGAGAGTGAAATCTCTTTTAATATCTGATTTTCGATTTCTTGGATGATCATATTTATTGAGAATGGGTTTGGCTTGTCACCAAGAACTTTCGTTAGCGGCTCTATCTCAATGACATTCCTAAGAATTTGCTGAATCCCTGAATCTTCTCGCCAGCTTATGATTTTACCTTTCTCTTTTCCATCGACTATTAAGTGAGCCACACGGCTTAGGAAAGCGCGATAAATGAAAAATCGGAGCCACAACATTTCGCCTAAATATGGTCTATCTGCTTCAATCTTCTTTGTTTTCTCGATTGCCTCCATGATGTGGCGGTCGGTAAGCGATGACACCGATGCAGCAATTGCATTCCCTTTCTCCAGGACATCCATGTACTCATCAGGAAGTAAAATGCTGTAGAAGAATGGAGGCCCTGAAAGGTCCTCACGCAACTCGAGTACGGCTGCCCATAGCCTGTCAGCAGCATCAGCCCGACGTTCATATAGTTTATCTTGCCCGCTAGTCAGACTAGCCAGGCTTTTATCAAGCAATGTCCGGTTCTCTTGCAGCCCGTGTCTGACCTGTTCCAGTTCTTTTTGTTCAGCCCTTCGCCAATTCGAAAGCACCTTTTCATTTGCGAGTTTCCCGATAAAAGTTACTATAGCGATAGCAATAACCGACCATCCACCGAGTAAAGCAATCACGTATCCAAGACTCATAATCATCCTTCCATTCTGCATAACGGCCGGAAGTTGACCGGCGAGGCCGGTCTAACTTCCTGGTTGGGATCTCTAAAGTCCGTCCAGTATAAGGGCTGGCAAAGTTCTCAATATATTAATACCCGGCCCCATCCACTCCCTAGCGTTTGAGTTTAACGCACAAGTCCGCAAATTGCTTGCCGAGTTGCGTAACGATCAAACTCCTACGCTCGATGGTGAATTTCCATTCAGGGTTGTTTTCAATATGAGCTCTAGTACTCTGAACTTCAGGTGCAATCTCGAGAGGCTCATAAACGCCCACTCCAGTGTATTCGACCATGGCAGGTACGTCTGCCAACCCAAGGCGGCAGAGATTATCTATATACGTTGGTGTTAATTGAGGGTACTCCACACCGGCCTGCTTTCCCAGCAGCGAAAAATTAACAAGCAATGCCTGGCCACCTCGTTTTTCAGCAGTTTCGTTTTTGTAATCCCAACGAACGTTAATTGTCGGAAAAGGCATGTCATGTACAAATAAACCTACTAGTTTTGCTTCATCTGCAGTGAGTTGTTTAATGATTTCGACAAAGGCGGGATGTGCTCCGGCTGCAGTAGCCTTATCCATTGCGGAAGCAAGTAGGTTTGCATAAAGATCACTCAACGACGTTTCATGCCCAGTATAACGGAGAGATTCGAGCAGAGGTCCAGCAATATTTGGTTTTGGTGAAATTATATTCTCCGGGGGAACATTTTTCAGTCTTTCGGCTACTTTTGTTGAGATGAAATCTTTTATCTGGTCGTAGCCCCAGACTAGTGCACTGATTGGTGCAAGAGCAATATGGACAGTTTTAACAACCGTTTCCAAGGCTTTGCCAAGCTCTTTGGCTGCAGGTTGCAGTGCGTCTTGATAAACAGGAACTGCCTTTGCGATACCTGCCACAGCGCCAACAACATCCCCAATTTCGTTTCCCACGATGTCCTCCGATCCAAATCTTTTAGAAGGGTGTGATTAAGCTACGTCCAGTCACCAGTTGTTGATTCAGCCACATAGCTTTTATCAACCACCACCTTTTGAATGGTTTTGTCCTCCAACTCGTTATTCACCGGAAATTGTCACCATCCGCCCTCGGCGCGCCGCCGAAATAAAAATTCTTATACACCCCATTGACGCAAGTTGCTGATATGTCAGAATCTCAATATCCGAAAACGGTTCCAATCGGGGGGATGGCCAGAAAACTGTCCATCCCCCCATAAACGTTTCCTGATCAATTAGAATAGATGGATGCTCTCATGAAAAGGCATTGCGCTGCCGTAAATTAGACCGCACTATATAGATGTCTTCTATTCTTGTCAAAGGCGAAACAATGGACGGCATCCCAAACTCACTTCTGTCAAAATTCGTGAGCCATCTAAAGTTGTCGAGGATTCCGGCAACGTCTCATTCCGAGTATCTTCAATGGCTCAGGTATTATCTCGACTTTTGTGAAAAGTATTCACTGCCCGATTCGAAGTCTGAGCGGGTTCGATTATTCTGTGAAAATTTGAGAGACAAAAATCAGACACCGGAAAAGCAAAATCGTGCGGCCCACGCAGTATCGCTATATCTTGCGATGCTGAAACATGAAGGCCCGTGTGCATCCTCTTGTTGCACCGAAACACTTATACCCGCTCAAGCCAACACTTCGGATTTTGTCCGGGCAGAATCTCCCGCTGAATCTACCATATCTGCATCCACGGCGACACATTCTGTTCCCAAAACAGAACTCGCGCCCACACTTTCACTTCTTCGCACCTCCAACTACATAGAAGCCGGATACGCTGAAAAATCAGACTCCCCTGAGTGGGATGCCGTACTGGAGCGCTTGGCCACAGAGATAAAGGTTCGGCACTACTCCAGAAAGACGTTGAAACGTATGCCAACTGGTCTCGTCAATTCCAAAGGTTTCTTCGGAACAAAGCACCCGATACCTTGTCCTCCGCCGATGTGAAGGACTACCTTACCTTTCTTGCAGTCAAATGTCACGTCGCTGCTTCGACTCAAAATCAGGCCTTCAACTCGCTCCTCTTTTTGTACCGCCATGCCCTCAAAAAGGATTTCGGCATTCTGACCGACGTGCCGCGGGCAAAGAAGTCGCTGTATATACCAATGGTGCTTTCCCGCGAGGAAATTGATGCGATCCTAAATCAGTTGCTCCACCCGTACAGGCTCTTCGTGAGCCTGCTGTTCGGGTGCGGCCTGCGACTATTCGAGTGCCAGCAACTGCGGGTGAGGGATTTTAATTTTGACGTCAACCTGCTCACGGTCCACGGCAAGCTCACATGTATATAATAAATACATATCAAGGGAACAGAAGGGGGCACAGATGGCTGCTGGTGGCAAATTCTCTGCAAATTTTGGTGCTGACAACAGGCTTAAATTAACCGGCGCGATCATGATCTACAGCGGCGGCAACAATGGCGGAGCTTTTGCCAATTACCACGGCATTTATTTGGATAAGCAGAAACAACCGGCTCTCCTTGAGGGTTCGCCCCTCGGCCAGACGATGATGGCGGCAATGGTCAGAGATTTCAGCAAAAATGCTCAAGTAGGGTCGTTTCTTTCCGGCAACGTGTTGTCTGTCGGTATGGATTCACTGGTTTGGTGGATTAAACCGTCAAAGCGTGAAATACACTTCTCCTGCAATAAGGCAAAGACCGGAATTGGTGTCGAAACGGCCATAGTGCCGCATCCGGCAATGATCTTCTCCGTCAGCGAAGGCGAATGGCGAGTGTTTGCGATTAAGGGCAATACGCGCCCAACAGAAAAGACCGCTCTTTTCCAAGTGCCGCATTTTAATGTGTGGGCAGGGGGCAGAATTTGCACCGGGAACGTCACGCTCCCCAAGGATTACAGCATTGAGAGCATGGCGGCGTGGGAAAAAGCGTACTTCGGAAGCAACTTTACTCATCCCAATGTAACGCAGTTAGTCAACTATGAGGGCGGTGCTTATGCCTTCTGGCGGTCGATGCTGGACGGCGCATTTCCCAAATTTCCCAACGAGGTCCTGGTGCCGGGAAATCTGACATTGGGCAACCACATCAGAAAAATTAACGGGGGTTCCCGATGAAACACGCGATACAAAGTCACCTTCTCAACGGCAGGGTTGAAGTCGCATTGGTCGGAGCCGGTGGTAGCGGTTCCCTCTTTCTAACCGAATTGACCAAGATCGACAAGGCTATGCGGGAGTTGGGGCATCCAGGTGGCCTTCATGTGACCGTCTTTGACCCTGACACCGTATCAGAGTCGAACATAGGGCGTCAAAATTTCTACATGACGGACAAGGGGTTAAACAAGGCCGTGGTTCTCGTCAACCGAGTGAATATGTGCTGCGGGGTGCAGTGGACGGCAGTTCCCGACTACTTCCCGCCCAGGGATACTGTGGACCGGATTCCAAGTCTGACCCACCATCCATCGCGCCAGGTTGACCAACCTTGTCAACTGTAACCTGCTGGAATTGTGTTTAGCAGTGGGTCAATCAGGACGCCGAAAAGGGTCAAAATTCAACGCCGGTCTACATTGGAAATCTAATTTTCAGATTATTACACTTTCAGGGGATACCCCTCTGTGTTTTTAATCATGGTTTTAATAATTTCCGGCTTTTATTGCCTGCCATCCTGAAACTGAAGAACAATACCAATTACTATAAGCTGCTTCCTTATTAACCCCACCTTGTTGCTGTGTGTAATAATCCAAGCCAATTTGAACCATAGCATTCCCTTCAATTTTTACTTGTGCCTTTACGAAATAGGTTGCAGTTGATTTTGCCAAAGGTCTTGGGTCATAGGTATTCCAGAAATGATAGATCATGTCTGGATTATTTCCTGCATTCGCCTCAACATATCCTTCCGGAGATATTGAAAAAGATGTTCCATTATTCGGTGCCCACCAACTTGTATCTTGTATCCATTTGCTTTTAGGCCATAGATAACCCCAGACTTGATCCTCAGCATTCCAGCACACATTAGGTGTGGTAGTTCGAGTGCAAATAATATTGCTTCCAATAAAACGCTCAGTTGTGCCCTCCTTTTCCCATAATTCTAGTTTTTCAATAATTGCTTTACCTGTCATACCATATTCACTTTTTCCAATTATTACATTAACCCATCCAAGAATTGCGACATATCCGTCAGGTGGGGAAGGGTAATTGGTTCTTTCCGTATGACCATAAGAGGGAACTTCTACAGGGATTCTATCTGAACATGTTGTTGTGTTGGTCGATGCAGTGAAGTTCTGTCCGCTTGCATTTGCACTGCTTACTGGTACCATTAGAAAAGTCGGAGAAAACGTATATCCGGTTTTGCTGGGCGTGATGTTGTAGGTTCCATTCGGTACAGCTGAGAAGGCGTAGGCTCCGCTGTTGTCTGTGGTTGTACTGCTGAAAACTGTTCCAGACAAAGTGATTGAAGCACCTGATAGTGCAATGCCGTTTGCAGTGATGGCTCCGGTGATGTTATAGGTATTGGGCAGGACTACTGTTGCCAATGCAGTAAAGTTTTGTCCGGTTGCATTTGCACCGTTCACTGGAACCGTTAAAAAAGTTGGAGAAAATGTATATCCGGCTTTGCTGGGCGTGATGTTGTAGGTTCCATTCGGTACAGCAGAGAAGCTGTAGGCTCCGCTGTTATCTGTGGTTGGGCTGTTGGAACCACTATTTACGGCGAATGTTACTCCAGATAATCCGATCCCGTTAGCGGTGATGGTTCCGGAGATGTTGTAGGTATTAGGCGGGACTACTGTTGCCGATGCTGTAAAGTTCTTTCCGGTTACATCTGATCCGTTGACTGAAGCAATTAGAGACGCTGGCGAAAATGTATATCCGGCTTTGCTGGGCGTGATGTTATAGGTTCCATTCGGTACAGCAGAAAAGCTGTAGGCACCGCTGCTATCTGTGGTTCGGCTGCCGGAACCAATATTTTCAGAGAATGTTACTCCAAATAATCCGATTCCATTCGCAGTGATGGCTCCGGAGATGTTGTAGGCAATGGGATTGTTATTGCCACCCGTATTACTACTCCCTCCACTGCCACCGCAGCCTGTCAATCCTATCACGCAAATCAAGATTTGGATTACTTTGACAATATTCATTTTCATACTACTCCTTTGGCTCCGGATTTTTGTCCGCCGTTCTTGGCGCTGAGCGGACTTGACCGCACCAGCGTCTTGATTGGGCTTAATCGGTGCACCCGACTGTCATGAATATCTGGTCATCTGCATCGGGCTCAGAATCTTTGGTCCGGTACTCAATCGTTTTCACTTTTGTTGTATCCTTTCTGGTGACCTTGTACTTTTCCCCTTTGCTTTTATCCTGTATCTGGTCCCAGCACCCATCCTTGGCATTGCAAGTAATTATGAATTTCGAATCCCCGATTTTCCCATGCCAGTAACTTCCTGTCCCAAATATATGTCTAGCACCGAAGCAGTTGCCGGAATCTTGGGACTTTGCTTCGTACCGCACGCGTGTGACTGTATTTTTCCTCGATGGGAAGTCAACTCTCCTGACCATCCATTTTGATTCACGACCGAACAGACCGGTTGATGACAGCATGTCTTGCCCGCCTTTGCGTATTGCGTCTAGCGTATCTGGAATTGAGGCACTGGATTCAAGCATAGAATGGTCTACTTTCTCTTGAACTTCGGTTTTCAGTCCATTCACCTACCGCTTCGAGTTTTGTAAACTCGTCCGTGAACCTAACTCTCATCAAGGTAACCCTCGCTTCTCTTCGGAAACCCAACGGTTATGGTTTCAGGTTTTAGAGCTTCGTTATAGAGTAAACTCCGCATCAACTATAATGCTTTCATCATTTAAATCGATACGGACAATCTCGGAGACCATCTTGACCTTTGTCCTATGGCTGTCAATCGGTGAAGCAGCGCCACTTACCAAGTTCAGAGGGGGGCGTCATTCGCCACTGAATTCACCGGAAGTCCGAGGACTGAAATGGCAAGTAATCCGCCACACATGCTCAACATTCCGTTTGGGGGATGGCCAGACCGGAAACCTTGGCGAATCCTCCCTCCCTCTTCCATTGGCCAGAAAATAAGCCCTCAATAATGTACGTCAAATAATCTACGATAACAACGATATTATTAGGGATATTTCCCCATTTCGCACGGAAGAAGAAGCGATGATAGACCAAAGACGTTCGACTGTCTCCCTCTGGAATAATAGACAGCGCTCGTGGGTGCGGAAAGCAGACTTTCCGCACTACGCGGTACGACCTGTTCCAGTGCATCGGTGGAGGCGTTTTGCTTGACGAAACAGTGCGTCAGGTTTTCGCACGGAGGTAAGTATGGGTGATAAGATCGGCTACGCCAGGGTAAGCACCAAGGAACAAAATCTTGATTCACAGCTTGACCAACTTTCCCAGGTTGGCTGTGTAAAGGTTTTCGTTAACAAGATCAGCGGGACCAGCAAGGATCGCCTCGGGTGGAATGAATACCGGTAACCAACAATGTGTACGCAGCACGGGGCTCTCTGTCAAACAGCAGAATGGCGCCGTGGTATGCCGAAGATGCCGCACCTATGATCTCTTGATCTTCCTGTGCGAGCCCCGCAGTATTGGCGTCTCCATTGAAATGCTGGGGGCGTCCCCAAACCGGAATATTGAGCTAAATCAAGACATTCATAATGTACATTAAATAATACTAGACAACAATCATATAATTCTGGTGTGCGACCTAACGCTGCCAACATCTGCTGAAGGACAAGTCGAAGGTCTAGATCGGCCGTACAGATCGTCCAGCGTTTCGTCCTGGCGGCTCTTCGCCACGCTTCTGATCAGGTTCGCAGCGCCAAGACTTGCTGACGCCGCTCTTGAGATTATCGGTTATCAGGCACCTTATCACCCTTATGTGTTGCAATCCTTCTATAATGTCAGTACATTAAGCCCTTAAAAGTACAAATGGTTTAAATTCCTATTCTGGAGCCGAAACTGTTAGTTCGACAGTTACTTTCTGCTAGTCTATTTATGCCCGTTTTCCAGATTTCATCCACGCCCATTCTATTAACTAGACAGGCCCCCTCCCTTTATGGAGCATGGTATGCGTTTCTCAATCCTTCATATCTCAGACCTACATCGGGACCTGAGCGACGAGGTTCAAAACGAATGGCTCTTAGATTCCCTGGAACGGGATTTTGAACAGTTCGATGGCCAGGTCCCTTCTATTACACGCCCGACGATCTGCGTCGTAAGCGGAGATCTCGTGTATGGTATCAGACCGGACACAAAGGATGCCGATATTGAGCTAAGGCGGCAGTACGAACAAACAGAAGGGCTTCTGATCGGCCTAGCGGACCGTTTTTTCGGCGGCAACCGTGAGCGGGTCGTGATTTTGCCGGGCAACCACGATATTTGTTCTATTGATGTTATGGCAAGCTTGCAGAGGATCGAGGTCCCCGCTGAGCCTGAGAGAAAGGCAAAACTTGTGTTTGAACTTTTCTCTCCGAACTCAACGTTGCGGTGGTCTTGGCGAGAGATGTGTTTTTTCAGAATTACCGATACCGATCGGTACCGTAATCGATTCAGCCATTTTACAACAGCATACGAGAGCTTCTACCAGGGTAAACGTACCTATCCGCTTGGATCTGATAAACAGTTCGACGTTTTTGACTTTCCGGACCACGGTTTTTTCATGGTTGCATTGAACAGTTGTTTCAATAATGATCAGCTGCGGAGAGCTGGTGCCATTCATCCAAACGCCTTGACCGAAGCCTGCCGAAGTTCCAGACATACCAACCGTTCAGGCTGGCTAGCTGCTGCTACGTGGCATCACAATCTAATCGGAGGTCCAACCCAGGATAACTACTTGGATGCGGAGTTTCTCCAACTACTTATCGACTCTGGTATGTCCCTCGGGTTTCACGGACACCAGCACTTACCTGAGTGTTTCAACGAATATTACAAACTAGGTAAAAACTCCCGTAAAATGACCATTATCAGCGCAGGAACACTTTGCGCAGACCCTCGCAACCTTAGGCCCGGCGTGCCCAGAAGCTACAACGTGGTAGAGATAGATACAGATGCTTGGAGCGGCCGCGTACATCAACGGCAGATGGTGAATATGCTGTTCAACCTACCGGTATGGGGCCCAGGGCATTTCATCAGCACGCATAGTTCATACCTCGATTTTGACTTGTGTAAGCCGATGACGACCAGGCCGGCACAGTTAGATACGCAACTGGCGCTTGAGCGAGCAGATGTGCTCCTTGGATCTAGCCAATGGGGTGAAGCGGCAATGATCCTTGAAGGCTTAAAGGAAATGCCGCTCGCGCGTCCTCTGCTCATTAAAGCGCTTCAGGAGTTGGAAGATGCAAGTCGCATGATCACAGCCTTGTGGCCTCCTCTGACAAGTGCAGAAGCGGTCGTGCTAGGCGGAGCAATTCTTGACAGTGGAACGCAGACGGAAGCCGACGCTTACGTTCGGCTAGATCTCGTACGGGATAACGTGGACGCAAGTGTTCGTGAAATATCTCGACGTATTAGTGAAAGGCGGTTCAAATGAGTGACGGGATTGTATTTCAAGTTGAAACAACAAGAATTCTTCAGATACTCGCGCGTGAGATATACGACTCGCCTCTTGCGTTGATCCGCGAAAACCTGCAAAACGCATACGACGCAGTCAGGATGCGTTTCGCAACCTCAGGTTCACTCACAGATGGAGGCCGGATCGACATCAGCGTAGGTGACGGCGCGATCATAATTACAGACAACGGCGTTGGAATGAACGAAGAAACGCTTCGTGAGAACTTCTGGAAAGCAGGTTCTAGCGGCAAGCACTCAGAACACGCTCGCAAATCAGGAGTAGTTGGCACGTTCGGCATTGGCGCCATGGCCAACTTTGGAGTTTGCACTTGTTTAACGGTTGAAACGCGGGCCGACGGTTATGTGGATGTTCTTCGCAGTGTGGCCGAGCGAGACTCACTAAAGATTGCTGAGGAGTGCATCAGTTTAGAACGCATCCATTCAGATAGAGACATCGGCACTACTGTGGCCGCAGTCATGGACGGCGAACATCAAATCAGCTCAGAGCAGGCATTACGGTATCTTGAGCCTTACGTAGGTATGCTTCCGGTACCGGTGTATCTAAATGGGACTCTAATTAGCGGCAAATCAATCGACTCACAGCTTCCTATCGCCGGCCGATCCTTTTTGCAACTGGGGTCACAAATTTACAACGATGACCTTTGCAAAGGGACCTTTGATGTTCATGCCGATTCTAACGGACAGATTTTAGTTTATGTTTCGAACATTACCTTAGGAGGCAATGCTATCGAAGGACGCATTGCACTTGTGCAAGCGGGCGGGCAGCTCATGGGTTTACGTTCGTTTTTTGGTCTTGCACCGATTCCAGCGATCGGGAACTACCAATTTGGTGGATTTGCAAACCTATCATTTCTACAACCAACGGCAGGACGCGAAGCTTTAAACCGCGAGAGCATCGAACAAGTGACTAGGCTCATAGGGCTGGCGGAGCGTGCAGCGTCGGAACTGCTCGCTCCGACCCTTGGGGCAGACAAGAATAACGCGTTCCTGCAATGGATCTTGTCGCACGGGCGGCATGATCTTGCCGGCAAGGTATCGATCCATGTTCTACCTGATGACAAAGATGTCCCGCTGGAGGAGGTAAAATCGTACATAGGAGCACGGGCCTCACACTACTATATCGGTGCTGATAGACACATTTTGACGACATTCGCAAACGCGGAAACTTCCCTTCTCCAGGTCGCTCAGGGAAATCCCCGTCGGACTGTGCAACTTCATTATATTGCCAATGTTCTAAAAGTCCCACAGGTGCCTGACTCAGCTCAGGTCACGCGTATTTACAAAGGAACGGAACTCACTTCACGCGAGGCTTCCGTCTTGTTACGAGTCGCCTCGATACTGCGCGATGATTACTTGATTTCAGACGTTGAACCCCTACTTGCTGATATCTCGCATGGTGTTACTGTGCTGCCGATCAAGACGACTGAACAGCTCAAGATCTATATCTCGAGATCAAGCAGTCTTTTACCACCGCTACTTGAATTTTATGACAAAGCTTACGAGCTTTTTGCGCAGTTCATGAAGGACTTTGTTAGAGTTCACATTTACCCTAGGGTGCAGCAATTTGTTCCATCTTCAACGCGGGATGGTGTCGATGCCTTACGTAAGTTGCTGCAACGTAACAGAGAATTGTATCGTTATGAGGAAACCGATTTAGGCGACTTAGAGGGCATCTTGGGCGATTATCTCTCAGGTGCGTCTAGCCTTACTACGGTCTTGAACACTGCACGTTCTCAAGTGCGACCGCAAACACAACGCGTCTCTCCAGAACAGGTAGGTGCCATTGAGACCGAGGTACCAGGCATTGCTGATTCTCCCGTGGCACAACAAGCTGAAGAATTCGAGCCAAGCCCACCGATCCTTCGGGAATCAGTTACATCTGACATGAAGATATTTACTATGAGTGGGAGATATCCCATACTCAATAACTTCACAATGCTTTTGGGGCTCTCTGATCGCCTGATGCGCACGGAGGCAGAATTCTTCCGTACTCCTCACACCACTCGCATCCTGTGGGGTGGGCACCGCGTTGTCTATATCTTTACCGATGTTACTGGAAAGCTCAGTCTTTACTATGACATCGAGTTCCGCCACCCTATTGAGCGCACAAAGGCAGGTGGCGGAATGTTTCCAACCACCACCTTGGTCACGGGTAAGCGAATTTACATTCCCATCCCCGATACCCTCATTGAGGAATTCAAAGTCACTACTGGTCCTAAAGAGTTTTTCGTTCGTTTTGATATTCTGAGCAGTGACTAGTTAAGGACGAACATGCACGCAGGCGGACTGTTGAAATGTACGTGCAATAGCCACGTGGGCTTAGACGTTATATGGCACCTAGACGCACTGTGACTTGAGCCTGCGCCAGAGTGCATTGCACGGCGGCCGGGACCGGCTTGCGAAATACTTGCCATCATTGCCGATAGTCGGCATTGTACCAAAAAGGGTATTTTGAATTCGGGCCAAGGAGTCGCCCAGAACCGAATACGACGGGTGTACATGGAATAGGGTAACAGCTAACATTTTTGTAAACTTTATGTCTCGTTTTTGACTCTTTTTACCTTAAAGTTTACATTTTTAATTTTCTTTCCGCGTTTCTACATCTATAACTAGCTAATTTTACAATCGAATATGGATTGGTTTACACAATTTGTACATACTTAACCGTTTTAATCCGAGTGAGAATTATCCACTGAAAAAGACGGAAGCCTGAAGGCTTCCGTTTTTTTTGTGTGCGCCCGGCAGGGCGCGTGGTGTGTAAGCACCATAGAATCAGCCATGGTGGCCGGTTCTTGACTTGGAGGTGCAAGTCCTCTACGGACCCTGATGACGGAAACCGTTAGCTGAACAGCAAGGGTGTCCGGGGGTAACCGTCAACCGCACCCATCTTGCGAGTCTCTCCGCAGCTGACTATACTGACCTCCTCAAAACCGCGAGGAGGCATCAAATTGTCAACGCCAACTATCGAATGGACCGATAAAATCACAGCTTGGCAACGCAGCGGGCTGAACGTCGCCGCCTGGTGCCGAAACAACTCAGTGAGCTACCACAGCTTCCTTTTCTGGCGCAAGCGCTTGCAGACCGAGACGCACCGGGAGGGCGGAAGATTCGTCGAACTGGCCGTAACCCTCACCTCGTCGCCCATTTTACTGGAGTGCAACGGCGTCACAGTTCATGTCTCTTCCGGCTTCGATCCCGCACTTCTTTGGGATGTCCTGTCGCTTATCAAAAAGGGGTGACCTGATGCGCCCTTCGGCAGGCCTGAACCAAATCCTCCTCTACGATACGGCAATCGATATGCGCAAAAGTTTCGAGGGACTCAGTCGGATCATCGAGGTCTCCTTTCCTGGCAAGATGCTGACCGGTTCGCTTTTCCTTTTTTTCAACCGTCGCCGAAACCTGATAAAAATCCTGCATTGGGAGGGCGATGGGTTCGCCATCTGGTACAAGCGACTCGAACTGGACACGTTTTCCAGTTGTTTTAACGGCCACAAAGAACTGTCGCGGCAGCAGTTCACGATGCTTCTCGAAGGGGTTGTCCCACGCCGGCAAAATAAGCGCTTTTCTCTGCCGTAACAGTTAGTTAGCGCTTCACAAATTTCATGTTTTGTGCTATCTTGCTGCCATGTTTGATGCCCAAAACAGCATAGCGGACGACTCCCGCATTCGAGAACTTCTTCAGTCGAAGGACCAGCGCATCGTTGCTCTGGAAGGTGAACTCTTTACCCTTAAAGAGCAACTCGCCTGGCTGAAGAAACAGATTTTCGGCGTCAAAAGCGAGCGGATAGTTTCAGACCTGGACAGTCAGCCGCTGCTTGACTTTGACTTTGGCAATCAGGCTCCCGAGAAGGAAGCGGAGACTGAAGATGTCAGTTACCGTCGGCGCAAACCCTCAAAGAACCTCGGCAGCGACACCATATCCTTTCCCGATGACCTTCCGGTTCACCGCATTGAGCTGGACTTGTCCGCGGAAGCAAAGGTATGTCCGGAGACGGGCCAGGCTCTGGTTCGCATTGGCAGCGAAGTAAGCCGCAAGTTGGCGCGTCGGGCGGAACAGTTCTTTATCATCGAGTATGTCCGCCCCAAGTACGTCTCAAAGGCCGCTCCCGATCTTGGCGTGCTAACCGCCGATCTTCCCGACGCCGTCATTGCCCGCTGCCCGGCCGATGAAAGCCTCCTCGCCTTTGTCCTGACCTCAAAGTTCGCCGACCACCTTCCGCTCAACCGCCAGGTGGAAATACTCAAGCGCTCCAAGATCAACATCAGCCGCCAAACTCTGTCCAAGTGGGTCTTGACCCTGGGGGCCGCTCTGTCACCACTATACGACGCCATGAGAGCCCGGGTTCTGGGCAGCGGGGCGGTTTTTGCGGATGAAACCCCGATCGACCTCCAGGTCAAGGGGAAGAGCAGTTGCCAGCAGGCGTATATGTGGATTTACGTAGGCGGCGGGGGCGGAGATCCTCCTTACCGGTTTTTTGAGTTTCGCCTGACCCGAAGCCATGATCATCCGCTGGTAACCTTGAAGCATTACAAAGGGCTTCTTCACTCAGATAAATACGGAGCCTACGAAAAACTGGCGAAGCAGGAAGGGATCATCTGGTGCCCTTGCATGGCCCACATGCGCCGTAAATTCGTAGAGGCCGAGGGCGGAGACCCTGCGTTGCGTCGCCTGATTCTGCGTAAGATCCGTTACCTGTTCATGCTGGAGCGCGTGGCGTGGGCACGCCCTGCCGAAGAGCGGCTACGCATCCGTCAGGAGATCGAAAAGCCGATCCTTGGCCAATTAACCCACATGGTGAAAGACCGCCTTCTGGCCGGTGGACTGCTGCCTAAGTCCAACTTTGCCAAGGCGCTGAACTACTATCAGGGACTGGCGCCCTATCTGCCGAACTACTTGAACCATCCCGATGCCCGCCTCGACAATAATGTGGCCGAGCGTGGTATTCGCCCCCTCACCCTTGGCCGTAAGAACTGGCTGTTTGTTGGCAGCGAGGATGGCGGTCGGGCCAGCGCAACGATTCTCTCCCTGGTGCAGACCTGCCGGAACCTGAACATCTACCCTCAGGAATACCTTGAGGATGTGCTGCGGCGCATCATGGGGCACCCCGCCAAGCAAATCCACGAACTCCTCCCAGATAAATGGTTTGAAGCAAAAAAACGACGGGATGAAACCGCTACATAAGCCTCCCTTTAAGATAGGCTCAGCTGACGGTTACCTTTATTTTCAAATTTCTGAAACTCCCGCTCTTTAGCAATCCTCTCCCAGCTGATCATCCAGTGCCCGAAAGTGTGTATATCGCTAGATCCCGACCTCCCTTAACGTACTTTATAACCCGTTTTCTGAAGGGACCCCAAAAATCACCCCCCCAGCTTTTATCCTCAAAGGCCTCGATATCGTCTTTACGAAAAAATATGCGACCCTATCGAAGTGGTACATAATATTAGAGGCTGCATATATTATGGGGGGAAATAGAGCATTAGGTGTCCTTCTGCTCCATATTTGCCGAGTTGCAGGCATCGTCGCGAACTGCGTCATATCGGTAACGGCATTGAATTCAAGCATAGCGGTCTGATAGGTGAGACGCCAAACAAATGTGAGTACAGGAGAATGCCATGGCCAAGTCAGTTAAAGGCGCGAAACCAAGCCCGGATGTATTGCTGAAAACTCCAACAGGGATAAGAGGTTTGGATGAGATATCCGGCGGCGGTCTTCCCAATGGGCGTACGACGCTGGTCTGCGGCGGCACCGGCTGTGGAAAGACGTTTCTTGCCATGGAATTCATCGTCCGCGGGGCAACTCAGTACGATGAGCCTGGTGTTTTCATGTCGTTTGAGGAAAAGAACAAGGATCTTACAAAGAACTTCGTCTCCCTCGGCTTCGACCTGAATGACCTGGAGGCCGGCAAAAAACTGGTAATCGACTATGTCCATATTGATCGAAGCGAAATCGAGGAAAACGGCAGCTACAATCTGGCAGGGTTGTTCACCCGTCTTGGCCACGCCATCGACTCAATCGGTGCGAAACGCGTGGTACTCGATACCCCTGAGGCGCTCTTTTCCGGATTTGATAATGAAACAGTCCTGCGCGCAGAGTTGAAACGCCTGTTCGACTTCCTGACAGACCAAGGCGTCACAGCTATCATCACCGGCGTGCCGGGGGCGACAACCCTCACCCGCCACGGTCTGGAGGAATACGTCGCCGACTGCGTCATCGCCCTCGAGCACAGCGTTCACCAGCAGATAGCCACGAGACGCTTACGGATCATCAAATATCGCGGCTCTTTTCACGGCACCAATGAATACCCGTTCCTGATCGACGAACGGGGCCTATCGGTCATGCCGGTTGTGTCCCTCGGCCTGGAGGACATGGCACCGAGCGATTGGATATCCACAGGTAGCCCGCGCCTCGACACCATGCTGAGTGGCAAGGGATACTTCCGGGGCAGCAGCATCCTGGTAACGGGAACTGCCGGCACCGGGAAATCGAGCATAGCCGCTCTTTTTATCGATGCAGCCTGCAAACGCGGCGAGCGCTGCATCTATTTTGCCTTCGAGGAATCCCAAAACCAGATCATCCGCAATATGCGCTCAATCGGCATCAACCTGGAGCAGTGGGTCAAAAAAGACCTGCTCAGGTTCCAGACCAGCACCCCCATGTTGTATGGACTGGAGATGCACCTCGTCACCATGCACAAGTCAATAGAGGACTTCAAACCGGTCATCGCGGTCGTTGACCCGATCTCCAACCTGGTGGATACGGCCACCGAAGGTGAGGTCAAATCGATGTTTTCCCGCCTGATCATTTATCTGAAGACAAAACAGATCACCACCTTCTGCACCGACCTGACCTCTCCGGGCGTTCTCGGCAGCAACAACCTTGAGCAGACCGGAATGGGTGTCTCGTCGCTGATGGACACCTGGCTGCTCCTGGAGACCAAGGAGATGGACGGGGAAAGGAATCGCTGCCTCTACATTCTCAAGTCCCGCGGCATGGCTCACTCCAATCAGATCCGTGAGTTCATTATGAGCGACACCGGTATCCAGCTTCAAGATGTATACATCGGCTCCAGCGGAGTGTTGACCGGTTCATCCCGCATTACCCAGGAAGCCGTTGATCAGGCGGAAACCGTGGCGCGTACCCAGGAAGTCGAAATGAAGCAGCGTGAAATAGAGCGCTTGAAAACGGAGGCCCAAGCACAGATTGATGCCATTAACGCCAGGTTAAAGGCCCAAACGGATGAACTGGAATTTGTCATCAAGAAGGAGAAAACCCGGGATGAAATCCTTGCCAAAGGAACTCTGGCAATTGCCAGGAGCCGGCAGCAGGACATGCTCTCTCCTGAGTTGGGAAGCACCGGGAAAACCGGTAAGGGAGGAGGCCGATGAAGGGCTCCGCCCGAAAAAGCCCGGAAAAAGCAAAAATGGCGGAAACGGGGACGGAGCAGTGGCTTTTCAGGTTGTACGTGCAAGGCGAGACTCTGGAGTCCCTGGCAGCCCTGGCCAACCTGAAAAAGATCTGTGCCAAGCACCTGGGGGAAAAATTCCGGATCGAGGTGATAGACCTCATGGTGCAGCCCGAACTGGCTAAAGACGACCAGGTCCTGGCAGCGCCCACCTTGGTGCGGAAACTTCCGGGACCGCGGAAGATAATGATAGGTGACCTGTCCGACACCAGGCGGTTGCTGGAGTGGATGGAGATTCGGCCTGTACCCGACCTCTCGAACGTTTGGAGCGATGAATGAAAAAGAAGCCAAACGATCATACTGCCCCGGGAAAAAACCCGACCGAGGCTTCCCCATCGGCGCCTGGGGCAAGGGCCGAGGGATATTTTGTCCTGCGTCTTTATGTGTCCGGCATGACCCCCTATTCCCGCAGCGCCATTGAGAATGTAAAAAAGATCTGCGAAGAGCATCTTGCAGCGCGCTATGAACTGGAAATAATCGACGTCTATCAACAGCCCGTCCTGGCCAGGGAGGCGCAGATCATTGCCGCTCCCACATTGGTGAAGGAGTCTCCTCCCCCGCTTCGCAAATTCATCGGTGACATGTCCCAGGCTGAACGGATACTCCTTTGGCTCGGCCTGCAACCGAAGCCGACCGACCTGATAAAGTCACGCGTGGAACTACTGGTCGAGATCGAGGAACTGAACCAGTGTCTTGAGGAAACCAGGGAGACCCTGCGCGCCATCCGAAGCGCAGAGGTGGATTCACTTGTGGTATCCAGACCTGAGGGGGAACAGCTCTTCTCCCTGCAAGGGGCTGATCACCCCTACCGGGTTCTCGTCGAAACGATGAATGAGGGTGCCGCCACCATCGCTCCGGACGGTACTATCGTCTATTGCAACACGCGTTTGGCAAAAATGCTTCACGTACCCATGGAAAAGATCATCGGATCTGCGTTTAAATCTTTCGTGGCCCCTGCGGACTATCCTCTCTTCGCTGCGCGTCTTGAAAAGAGTACCAACGAGTATGCGAAAGAGGAGATCTCTCTGATGACCGGGGTGGGAAGCGAGATGCCGGTACTGTTTTCCTGCGGTGCATTGTCGGGAAGCCAGGGGGTGAGCGTGGTAATCACCGACATAAGCGCACGAAAACTGGCTGAGGAAAAGATCCTGCATCTGAACTGGCTCTACGCGCTACTAAGCGGAGCCAACAAGGTAATTGTGCATGCCGCTGACCGCAATTCCCTTTTTCAGGAGATCTGCCGGGTCGCCGTCGATGGCGGATTCAGGATGGCCTGGATCGGCCTTGTGGATGAGGAAACCGGGACCATAAAACCGGTTGCCTGCCGTGGCGTCGATGATGGATATCTGGACCAGATCCGGACATCCACAGGGGGAGTTCCGGAAGAAATGGGGTCCACCGGTACTGCCGTCAGTGAAGGAGGTCTAAGTGTTGTCGACGATATCTTGAACGATCCGCGCTGCGTGGCTTTTGCCCAGGAGGCAGAAAAGCGCGGCTACCGCTCGTCGGCGGCCATTCCGCTAAAATTGAATGGTCAAATGATAGGCGTGTTAACCCTGTATTCCATGGAGAAGGAGTTCTTTAGCTCGGAATTTGCGGACCTGTTGTTGGAGATCGGAATGGACATCTCCTTCGCCTTGGACAACTTCGATCGTGAATTTCGCCGCAGGGAGACCGAGCGATTCCTGAAAGAAGAAATAACCGAGCGTTTTTTAGTCACCGAAGACCTTAGGCAAAAAGAACTGTTACTGATCCAGCAGGGCCGTATGGCGGCTTTGGGAGAGATGATCGGCAACATCGCCCACCAGTGGCGCCAACCCATGAACATCCTGGGACTAAAGGTTCAGGAAATAGGCTTGACCTATAAGCTCGGCGGCTTCAGCGAGGAGTTCCTCGATACCAACGTGGCCCAAGCGATGGAAATTCTCCAGCACATGTCGCAGACCATTGACGATTTCCGGGATTTCACCTCGCCGGATAAGGAAAAGTTCCTGTTCAGTGTAGAGACGGTCGTTGCTAAAACGCTGGCGATTATCGGGGAGAGTTTCAAGCAACGGGAAGTCGCCATTGATGTCGGCATCAGCGAGGAGGTGCAGATCAACGGCTATGCCAACGAATACAGCCAGGTACTTCTCAACCTGCTGATAAATGCCAAGGATGCCTTTGAGGAGCGGCAAACAAGCGAGGCACGAATAACAGTGCGGTCATGGCAGGAGGCCGGCAAGGTCGTACTGACGATCACCGATAATGCCGGCGGTATCAAGGAAGAAATAATGGCCAAAGTTTTCGACCCCTACTTCACCACCAAGGAACAGGGGAAGGGTACCGGTATCGGCCTGTTCATGTCAAAAACAATCGTCGAGAAGCACATGGGGGGACGCCTTAGTGTCCGCAATGTGGAAGGCGGCGCCGAATTCAGGATCGAGGTATGAGATGGAATCCATTAAGCATTCACTCTCAAAAGTCTACAATCGACCCATGAGTGACAGGATAATCAGAATCAAAAGGATCAAACCAAGCCCGCCACTCGGGTAGTAACCCCATTGTCGGCTGTGAGGCCAAGTGGGCAACGCTCCAAGGAACAGCAAAATCAAGATGATAAGCAGAATCGTTCCCATCGTGCTTCTTCTTTTATCCGTTAACTGTGTAACGGCCCCTGCTGCGCCTGCTTAGCTCGTGTTTTTAGCTCAGATTACATTTTACCTCAATCCATTATTGTGCTGTATCCTGTTGCGAATCGCTATCGTCAGGCGAGGTCCACGCACCCCGTTTATCTACGCGGCGTACACCACGATGAAATGGATTTTCGGCTCGGGCTGGCTCGGGCCGGGATCAAGAGGGGCCGCCCCAAGATGTCATCAGCACTCACGTCATTTTTGATGAGACCGTTGTCACGTTTCATAGTCGGAGTCAGATGTTCACGATGAAGAGGATCATGATGGGTTCAGTTGACGGTTACCTGCGCTCCGATGGGTGCTCGGTGATGAGTGGGACATGCTAGATACGTGAGCGTCACCGGCCAGCATCCAGCTCCCCTAGAGCTTGATTACATCTAACTTTACATAACGCGCAATTATGAGCCGCAATAGAGCTAGGGCCGCACAAGAGGCTGGCCTAGCCCTTTATGGCTTTGTTTAGGCATATTCGAAGTCAAAATCGGGCTTTTGAGAGAAAAGCCAGCCCAGGCGGTCACACTGCGACCAGATGCGGCTCACGGGTCAAGTTAAAATTAAAAATAAACTTTTTGCCGTAGCTAATGCATCTTTGAGAACACTACTGAACCCCACGCAACGCTCACGCACCTTTGGTGGGGCTTTCACGACTTCTTCAGCTGTCCGCTGATCGCCCACGAGAATGACTTCCTTTACCGCGCCCACCTTGCCCGCCTCCCTGTCATTGCTTGAAGTATCTCATGAACACGTCCGCCGTATCCACGACTTGTGTGAATCGACGCCCAGGCCTTGCTCTTCGACCATCGCAAGACCTTGAAACACTCCGACCATTATTTCGCATGTTTCCGGGTTGGTTGTGTCAATTTTATAACCTGGAATTTGCAAATAACACCTATCGGACATAAGGGACAACACGTTATCAGTTATTTCCAACATTGATGTCCCTAAACTGCTAATACAATGAACTACCACGGTGTCCCCGTCACGGAGAAACTGGCACATTTCCGCGAATTTTGTGCGTGGGGATAATACGCAAGATTCGAAGGTTATTTTGTCGTGGAAGATTTTATGGCAATCCCGCACATCCGCTAACTGACTTTCCAGATTCGGGGCATGTCCCTGAATAGCAGATTCCCACACATAACCAATTCTCAGATTCCCGTCAGGGAAGCCCTTTCTGCTGATTGGCCCTTTTCGGTATTTCCATACCATACATAATTCCGCTCCCTCTGTGTGATTGTAGTCAGAACAAAGTCGCATATTCTGTAGCTAATCGCTTTGGAAACCCGATTTTTCTGTGAACCGGCTTGCAATTTTAACCAAGTACATACAGGCGCCGAAGCTGACCTACACACCTTAGGGAAAGGTGGTGATTTTCGATGTAACACATGCAATAGGTCAAACAGGAAGTCGATCCTGGGGCCAGAATTGGAATCTGGTTCACAAAGAACTATTATTTTCCTTCACAGCTATTTCCGGAGAGAATTTGTAGTTGAATCCTGCGATTTCCCCTATCCGCTGTTTTTTTATCGATACACCCTCCACCAAAAGCGTTTAAGAAATCAATCTGCATTTCCCAGGTTTCATGAGTGCAGAAATACCGAAACTTAGTAAAAATCTCCTTTTTGAGAGCTATTACGATAAATGTTGGCTGGAGAATCAGAACCAGGAAAAACAATTAAAACTAGACCGCTGAGGTAGGTCAAAATCTGACGCCGATGGCGGGTCATTTTTCAATGCCGATTGACATGCAGCGAACTGAAATCGAAAAGGTTCATATCAGCAAGTTGCGATGGTTTTACCCTTTGCAGGCTTCTGAAAATGTTGGCCACACGGTCCGATTGGTCTTTGTCCCACTCACCAAGCATCGCCTTAACAACTTGTCGCTTCAGACCTTCTTGAGAGCCACATAGACTGCACGGGATGATGGGATACGCCCGATCGCGTGCAACCTGTGCGATGTCCTTTTCGCGGCAGTAAGCCAATGGCCGGATAACAATATTGCGCTTGTCGTCGCTGAGGAGTTTTGGCGGCATGGCTGACAACTTGGCCTGAAAGAACATGTTCAGGAACATCGTCTCAACGATGTCATCCATGTGGTGGCCAAGAGCAATCTTGGTTGCCCCAATTTTCTCTGCGAAGCCGTATAAGTTGCCCCGCCGCAGCCGACTGCACAGAGAACACGTTATCTTACCCTTGGGAATCTTCGACCGAACAATTGAGTACGTGTCTTTCTCTAGGATGTAGTAGTCAATACCATTTGCTTCAAAGTAGTTGGGCAGAACATGCTCTGGGAAACCCGGTTGCTTCTGGTCCAGGTTCACCGCGACGACTTTGAAGTTGATCTTAGCGACTCGCTGTAAATGAAGAAGAGCGTCAAGCATCACGAATGAGTCTTTGCCCCCGCTTATCCCGGCCAGAATCTTGTCGCCATCCTCGATCATCTGATAGTCGACTACTGCCTTGCCAACTTGCCGATAGATGAGTTTTAAACTGTTTTCAGCGGTTTTGCACATGCTCTGGGTCCCCTCTTTAATTCTTCCGGCCGTTCCTTCACTAGCTCCCTGAGATCGAGATTGGGGATCGATGAAGCGTTGGCGAGAATCCTGTCAATCATGCGTAGCTGCTGAGCATTCTTTTCTTCTAGGTCTCTGACTTCCCTCTCAAGTCGAGTAATACGCTCTTGAGCGGTGACATCTGAGCGTGTGATGCTCGAAACAACCTCTGGTGTAACTCCACGAAGGTCGGACTTCCGTTTTTTGTACTTGGTATAAATGCCTGTGTACGTGCACAGTGTTTGACGTGTAGTCTTGATTCCAAGCTGCAGGTCAACTGCTTTTGTAAGCAGTTTCCAACTCAACGTCCCTTTCCAATCGGCAAGCAGTCGTTCGATGCTACGTTGGTCTTGTGTCGCGATACTGGGGGAGCCCATCTAATCAACCTCCTCGAGGTAGTATGTGGCCAATAAATCTGTCAGCTCTTTGTTGAATTCTGGTTGTCTTTTAGACTTGTTGTGTTGCTCAAGAGCCTTACTGAGGCCATGTTCAAAATTAGAGAGTTTCGCCACGACATGCTCGATCTGCTTTGTTTGAATATTCACGAGGTTGAATTGCGCAGTCTTCTTGTTGAAGGTAATGACAGTTCCCATGGGCATCTCTTTCATCAATTGAACAAGTTGTGACAATATGTCTGTATTTCGTTTGTGTGTGATGAACCAGTCCTGCATCGCTTTCGAAACGGTCAGACGCTTATCTTTCTCAACGGTTTTGAGCCGTCGGCATTGAAACTGATGATCGCGGTCAAGGAAATCAATTGCGTTCTGATCTCCAGCCACATGGCACGAGCTGGGACACAGGACACAACTTGAAACAAAGTCGTTGAGGTAGTCGCAAGGACTCGTGATCAGGTTCTGGGCGCAAACACCAGTAGATGTCACACTTGCAGGCAGGTTGAGTTCTTTTTCGATGTCGTCCTTTGAAACCCAGCGGATCGGTTGCGTGGTTTCGTTTGTCGTTGTCTGAACGTCTTCAACCCTGGAAGTGCGTTCAGCGTGACTCGTATGAATGTACTCCAACGTCTGTTCGCGACCTTTTCGTCCAGACCAAGCCGTAATGATTTCATTGGGTATGCCGCTTCTGTCAGCCAGAGTGTTGGTGTAGTGACGAAGTTGATGGAAATTCAAAAAGAGACCTGAAGAAAAACCATTACGCGTGAAAAGCGAACCCCTACGACCGACATCAACAGCGGCGTTATTAGCTAGGTTTGCGGGAAGTAGAAGCGTGTAAAAGCCTGATCCACCTGGTGCTCCACCTGACTTTCTGATGACTGTTTGGACGTAGTATTGGTGGCCTAAAACGCAGAAAAGCGCGGTGTCCATTTTTATTTGGCCTTGATCACCCGTCGAAAAACCCAAGGGGAAGCTTGGGAAGGACTGTCTGTGGAATTCAAACAACAAACTTTCGATTTGCCCCACGGAAATCAAGCGGTTGCCATTGGGGTCAAACTTCTTGGCATGTTTGCCCTGAAAACCACAATTCAGTAACTTGGGCAAGCAAGGCCGAGCTGAATTCTTCGCAGCATTGGAGGAGATCAAATCTTCCGTCTGAAGGTCCGCGATTTTCTTTAGTCGCATACAAGAGGTGCGTTTGGATAATATAACGCGCGTGTTGAGTTGGGAAGGTCTCTTCTTGTAGCTACTATCTTCTGAATAGACGTATACCTCGGCATCGATACCGTAAAAGCCCAGCGCGTAACCCAATTGGAAAATATGCGGTTTTTTGTTGAGTGCCAGGCGTGCTTTCCTTTCAGGTTCTATAGGGAAGTCGCCAAGCAGGGTGCGAAGCTTCTGATCTGGGTTTATGTAGTAACGAGCAACGATGCGGCCAGGCTGACAGGCTTTGGAGAAGTAGTCGAGCCCCTTTTCAACCGAGGGTGCGAGGTCTCGAAGTATATGGTTGTGGTTGTCCTTAAAGCCTTTGCTGCCGGGCCAGTCCAAGTAAAAAACTTTGGTCCGATCACCTTCAGAGTACGACATTAGTTTCTGATTTGGAAGAAGTGGCACTTCAGCGGCTGCACGGTTCGGGGACGCTAAGCAAAGTAGTGCCATGAAGGATGCAAATGCATCGCGAAAATAGCCGGGGACTGGGCGTTCATTGATGAGGCTTTTTATTGTTTTGGCGTAGACGGCCCCAATGGCTTTGATGACGCCATCGTCAGCCATTTTTTGCTTTCGTTTTGAGTCAATTTCATGACCAGTTCGATCGCGGTCATCCTTGTTCAACGCCCGAAGTCGCTGAGTAATCTCTGGAACCAACCCATGCGTTTCACAAAAGTCCATGAATGGCATGACCCGATCAAATCTGGAGACGTGGAAGTAGTCAATGATAGACGAGGTATTTTGCTGATAGAGGTGGCCGTGCATGGAAGAAAGTAACTTTCTTGCATTGCCAATCCGAGCAGTTTTTTCTGATTCACTAATCGAAAGATTAAAGATTTCTACAATGAATACTTTGACAAGGTCACCGTATGGTTTTGGAAGTGCATTCTCAGTGCCTGAGCCGGCAGAGCCGTTTCCTTTAGTGCCGTGTCGCCCTGTCAGTATCCGTGTTTTTCTGGCTGTATTCGGGTTGACATAGAACCAGATCAGATCATCAAATGTTGCCGGTTCCCCTGTGGGGGTCTGGAACTGTTCGAATGTAGCATTTTTCTTGTACTGCTTGATCAGCACTTCGGCGCGATCGAGGTACTTATTTAATGCCATGCCGAGTCTCCAGAACCTGATTGCAGACGTTGATTGTCAGCTTGATCCATTTGACCTGCTTTCCAAGTTTTTCGACACTGAGCTTTTCATCAGGCGAAAGCAGCTTTTTGCTATTCGCTTCCAGCTTCAGCTCTGCGAGTTCCAGCACTGTGCCGTGGTCGGCCTCCAGAATCGGCCGGAAGTTGTTGCAGCCGTAGCAACCAATAGGACGTCCCATAACTGCCGAGCATGAGGTGCAGCATTGTTTGTCTAGCAAGCCACCGACCGCATTGAACTCGTGATCGAGAACTTTATCCTCATCGTTCAAAACCTGTTCAAGCGGGTTGCTAAAAACAGCCGCCAGAAATTCAGAGCCGACGTACAGATCATCAATCATCAGGCGCGAGTCGTAATCGAGGTCAATGTAGTGTCTCGCCGCTGGCACCGTCACGCCTGTAATTTTCGCCAGCGTTGTCGCGCTTAAACCCGCTTGAGCGCCCCGCGTTAGGACCGTATGACGGATTCTGTTTGATGTCACTGTGCAACAGCCGACTCGACTTGATTCAACGCTGATTTTTCGCGTGTGATTGGCTATCGAGGCTTCGGAGATATGCAGGGCACGAGATTTATCGGTGAAAAGTGCGCTCAGATTGTTTTGTGATGCAATCTTCAACAAGAAGAAGTCGACGGAGATGAAAATCGGCATGTTGGAAACTGCATTGAGCAGTTCCTGCTGGGAAATGCTGCATCCGTTACTTTTCAATAACAGCCTTACGCCAAGCATGTAGAGGCGTTTGTAATTACGAAGAATTCCCGAGTTCTTAGCATTTAGAGAAAGCGGATACTTTTCTGGCGCTGTCCTCCAGGATCTCCCCTCGGCTTTTGCCTGGAATAACCTGATCTGAAGCTGGTCGATGCCAAGGCTTCCCACTTCATGGGATGGATCGATGCGTGGATCGTCAAACCGACGGCCAGCGGGAAGCACATCGCTCCACTTGAGCATTGATAGCTGAATCGGCCTGCGCACGATCGCTGCCAACAATTTGTTGCTTACGGCGGCACTGATTGCGCCAAACAAATAACTTGATTGGAAGAACTCTAGCGGGCGCTCAACCTGCCAGTCAAAAAGTTGCAAACGTAAGTTCAGTGAAGCACAGAAACTGTCGAATTCCTGTTCGCTCAGGGCACCTTTTTGGGGATCGAAAACCTGTGGACTCTCTGGGTCCAGGTTGGCCTTGGTAAAGGCGTGGTGGTATTGATACTCCCGGTAACCCAACTTGCTCAAGGTGCCAAAAAATTGATTGAGGCCTTTCTTTTGGTGTGTGGGTAGGCCGCTCCATTTGGTGCGTAGAGCAATCAGTTCTGGGATTCCAGATGAAAAAAAAGGTTTCGTATTGCATACAACCGTTGCGGTAGTATTGGCCGCCTTCGTGCTGGCATAGTGCGAGTAAACGGCCAGCATATGAGACCTATCCAGATCTGGAATTGAGCTATCCCAGATCCAGCTCATATCAAACTTCCATCCCTTCGCAGGTGTTGCCAACAATTGCCACCCATCGGCAGTTACGTCGACAATTAGACCGCCTTTAGAAGTAAATGTCCGTGGCTCATAAGACCTTTCTTGAGCGGCTAGAACACAACTCATTTGTTCGAATCCACTCGATCTTGATGGTCTTGCATGATCTGGCGCACTCTTTTATGCGTTCTTCTGTCGTTATAGGTGTCGTTCATCGTTGAATTTGGCGACCAACCCATCGCATATTTCCTGGCGTCTTCAATCCACTCAGATGTGAAATTTTGACGATCAGCATTGTCATCAAATATGTCGTTCCACATGTGTCGAAGTAGGTGCGGATGTAATCGATGATTCAGCACTTGCGAAAGCGTAAAGAGCACATCATTCACTGATTTCGCGGCGAGTGGTTGCCCCTTAGTTCCCCTAGCATTGCTTTCACTGACAAACACGAAGTCGTGATTAAGTGCTCCAGGCACCTCATTCCGGACATGCTCGATATAGAAAAGCAGATCATCCATGATCTTGAGCTTCAAGTTCGCGAGATGGGACTTTGTTTTCTGGTTTGGTCTTTCGAGTCTTGGATCCGAAGGGTCGTCATGATTCGAGTAAATCCAAAGTGACGAACCAGAACCGTCAGAGCGCAGATCAGATACCTTTAGTTTTGCCAGAGCGCCACGCCGAATTCCCGTGTCGAGAAGAATGCTCACTATTAGATAATTCCGCACGCGGTTGCGCTCGGTGAATGGGTTGTTCGGTGAACTCGGAAGAATAACTTCAAGCATCTTGCAGAATATTTTCGGCGGTATAGCGTCATCCTCTGGGTGGCGTGTTTCTTGACCCTCCTCGGAGTTTAGGGAATGCTCATCGATGATCATCTTTTTTGTAAGCTTGTTTAGCTTGTCTTCAAGATGCTTGCTAACGGAGATTGGGTCGTGGAACTGTTCAAACAACCAGGCCAGGTACTTTCGGAGGCGATGGATACGGCCCCGTTGCGTGCCGTTGGAGACTTTTGAAGCTAGAAACGTGTTCGCCGCTAGGATATTTCGGAACGATTTGTCTTCAGTATTTGCAAACAGCGGAACGACCTTCTCATTGCTACTGTATCCAGCATTTTTTGCACTGTGCTCATAATAGGAGATGTACTCACTCATGGTGAGCAACTTCCCAGATGCCGCTCGCTCTGTTAGGTCAATGCCTTTGGAATGGAAGTATTTGAGCGCAAACAAAAGTTCACCGCAGTACCGTGACTGCGTGCTCAGCTTGTACTGAGTAAGCGTGTTCAGGTAGACCGAGGCGTAGGGGTCAACTGGGCACGAGGATTTATCGACGATCGCGAAGAAGGTCTTCTTGCTCCACTTGTAACGTTTCAATATCGCATCCATACTTAACAAAACCCCACCGACGATAAATGAGTTTGACATAATACAGAGGAAGTCCTGTTTTGTAAAGGACTAATTGGAGCGGAGGAAGGGATAATGCCTCTCACCATGTCGTGTGTCATCCACAACACGCTGTCATGTTTCTTTTTTATGTTTTGTCAGAAGAGATGGAACATTGCTCGGGTGGCAGATACGCAGGAAAACGGTGCTTTACAAATCAGTTACCGGATACAACTTGCCCCCCGACACCGCCACAGCGATACGGTCACCTTCGGATATCAGATCGTAATCGGATATCGCCTTGCCTACCCTGTTCTTTATGCGGGTGAAGAGGGTATCCTCAATGAGCGGCACGGCAACCTCCCAAGCGGCGCGACTCCGGCTGCGTCCTTGCTGTTTTCATATCACTCACTTGCTGCATCCGGCCAGGGCAGGAGCGTTTTCCTGCAGTATTTCGGCCCTGAAAGCCTCGATGCCGATCTCTTCCACCAGCTTGCCGAGGCGCCCCTGCTGCGGCGAATTCCTGTAGAACTCGATAACCCGCGCCACGATCTCCAGTACGGCCGCCTGGTCCGGCAGCTCGTCAACCAGCAAATCACCCAGACGGGGGCGGGGGCCCGCGTTGCCGCCGACGAATATGCGCCACCCCTTGTTGGTTCCGACCACGCCGATGTCCTTCACGCCCGACTCGGAGCAGGAAAGGAGGCAACCGGACACTCCCATTTTCATCTTGTTGGGCAGTTCCATGGAGTGATAGATCTTGTCCAGCGCGAGGCCGAGCGCGGCCGAGTCCTGCACCCCCCTTTTGCAATTGGAGGTGCCGGGGCAGATCTTCACGCTCCGTACGCAAAGGCCGATCGGCGCGCCCTGTTCCTCGGCCAGGTCGGCCCAGATCGCGTCCAGTTCCTCCTCCTTGGCTCCGATCATGGCAATGCGCTGAGCCGAGGTGATCTTAAGCGCCAGGCTGTACTTGTCCGCCACGTCGCAGATCTTTCTCAGCGTGGCAGTGTCGGTGAAGCCGCCCGGGATATGCGGAGCGATGGCATAGGTTTCCCGGTCGCGCTGGAGAATCGCGCCCTTCGCGGTGATGTCTTTCTTCATAATCTACTCCTTCGTCTAGTTTGGAATTGATGCAGGTCAAAATTTGGATGAACGGCTGTAAAAAGCGGCTTTCGCTTCAGGCTTTCGCCTTCGGATGGTTTTTGATGAATCTCACCAACTCCACGGCGATCTCGTACTTCCCGAAGGGGGGTATCAGATAGAATCCACCTACCCTCCCTATGGCCGCATCGATGAACTCCCGCGCGATGGCGAGCCCTTCCCGTATCCCTTCCTCCCCCACCTTACCCGCCATCCTCTCGCGGATAACGTCGGGGATGACGATGCCGGGGACTTCGTTGTGCAGGAACTCGGCGTTCCTGCCGCTTACCAGAGGGAGCACGCCCGGCAGGATCGGAATGCCGAGATCCCTGGTCTGCTCGATCATCCGCTCGAACCTTTCCAGGTCGTAGATCGGCTGGGTCTGGGCGAAACAGGCGCCGTTCGCCACCTTCCTGGCAAGCCTCGCCACCTGCACCTCCATCCTCTGCCCATTGGGGTTGAAGGCGGCGCCGATGGTGAACCCGGTCCCGGCGCCGATCGGGTTCCCGAGCGCGTTCACCCCGCGGTTCAGATCGCTCAAGAGCTTGATCAACGTGAAGGAGTTCAAGTCGAAAACCGAGGAGGCACCCGCCTCGTCCCCGAGGCTCGCCGGATCGCCGGTGACCGCCAGGATGGAGCTTACCCCCAGAAGGCTCGCCCCCATCAGGTCGGACTGGAGCCCGATCAGGTTCCGGTCCCGGCAGGTGACGTGGGCGATAACCTCTATGTCTACCTCGCGCCGAACCAGCGAGGCTAGCGCCAGGTTCCCCATGCGCACGCGCGCCAGCGGATTCTCGGCCAGATTGATGGCATCGGCCCCCGCCTCCTTGAGCGCGCGGCTGCCGGAAAGGACCTTGCCGCAGTCGAGCCCCTTGGGGGGATCCAGTTCGACCGTGACCACCATTTCCTTGCCCCACTTGTCGAGAAACCCGGATCTGGGGCTCCCGACGAGATGGACCGCAGACGAGCGGTCCTCGGCGCTGACGGCGACGCGCCCCGCGGGGCGCATACCCTGCAACCGCCCGGACATGACCCTGATATGCTCCGGGGTGGTGCCGCAACACCCCCCCACCAGAGCGGCCCCGGCGGCGACCATCTCCTCGGCCATCGCCGCGAAGTAGTCCGGGGTGGTCCGATATATGTAGCGCCCGTCCACGTACTCGGGAAAGCCCGAGTTGGGGTAGGCTGCAAGCGGTATTTCGGTGACGGCCGCGATCCTTTTCAGCGTCGCCAGGAGTTCGAGAGGACCCGCGCCGCAGTTGGCCCCCACCAGATCGGCCCCGGCCGCCACCAGCCTGAGCGCCGCGGTCTCGGCTCCGATCCCCCCCGCCAGCCTGGAACCCTCGCCAAAAGCGAGATTGGAGACAACGGCAAGCCCGGTCTCCTTGGCAGCGGCCACAGCCAGCTCCAGTTCCTCGAGTTCGGAGAAGGTCTCAAGTATCAGGAGGTCCGCCCCTCCCTCGGCCAGCGCCGCGGATTGCAGGCGGAAGCATTCCCTCACCTCTTCGACGCTCAGCTCAGCCTTGCCGCGTCCGAGCGGGCCGATGGAACCCGCCACGAAGGCATCGCGCCCGGCTGCGGCGCGCCTGGCGATGAGCGCCCCCTGACGGTTGATCTCGGCCACCTCCCCCCCCAGCCCGATCGCCGACAGCTTGGCGAAGTTGGCGCCGAAGGTGTTGGTCTCTATCACCCGCGCGCCGGCGGCAAGGTACTCCGCGTGCAGTGCCAGCACCAGTTCGGGCCGAACCAGGTTCAGGTGCTCGAAATTGGTATCGAGCGCCACCCCCTTCGCGTACAGCATGGTCCCGATGGCGCCGTCGCCGACCAGCACCTCGACCGCCACCCTCTCCAGAAAAGTTCCGCTCATCTAGCGTCCTCCCAATACCTTGATCAGGTGTGGCACAAGCTGCTTTTTGCGGGACATGACCCCTTTCATCTCGAAGACCTGCGGCTCGGGTTGCGGGTAGCCCATGAAGCGGGTGTAAGCCTGCCCCCCTTCCATGAGGAACATGGTGCTCTCGGTGGAGATGTCGGTCACCATCAGACCCGCCAGGTCCAGCCCTTCCTTTTCACGCAGGGAGGCGAGCGCCCCCTTGAGCTCGGGCTTCATCGATTGGAACTCCGTGAAGCCGAAGACCTCCACTTGGCCGATCCCGAAGCGTACCTCTCCCTGGTTGAACAGCTTGAAGTCCGAGCCGACCACCCGCTCCGGGCTGCCATAGCCGGAGAGCGCGCCCGACGCAGCGAAGATCTCGGCCCCGAAGCTCTCCCAGTCAAGCCCCGCCAGCGCGGCCAGCCGGTCGGCGGCGCCGCGGTCGCGAACGGTCGTGGTCGGAGACTTGAGGATGACCGTATCGGAGAGGATTCCCGCGAGCAAGAGCGCGGCGATCTCGGCCGAAGGGGTGACGCCGTGCTCCGCGTAGAGCGAGGCGACGATGGTGCAGGTGCTTCCAACCGGAGCCGTGATGAACGGGATCGGGTTAGCGCTGGGGGAGTTGCCGAGCTTATGATGGTCGATCACCTCCAGTATCTCCAGATCCTCGGCTCCCGGGACCGACTGGGACAGCTCGTTGTGGTCGACCAGGATCAGGGCATGGGGGAGCGGGGCGAAAAGCGACGACTTGGTGGCGATCCCGGCCAGGGTGCCGTCCTCCTCAAGCACCAGCACCGCAGTCTCGCCCGAGTGCAGCAGCTTGTCTCTCAGGCGCCCGAGCGGCTCGTTCACGGAGACGCTCTCGAAAAGCGGCTCGGCCAGGTGCCCGGCGGGCGTGGAGAGCCTCGCCCGGTACACGGTTGCCGCGGTGTCGAGCGGCGTGGCGAGCAGGGCCACTCCCTTGGCCGCGGCAAGTTGCACGATCTCGGCGTCGACGGCAAGTCCGCCGGTGACAACCAGCAGGCGCACGCCGCGCTCTATGGAGGAGAGCTGTATGGCGCGGCGGTCTCCGGTCACCACCACGAGTTCCCCGGGATCAAAACCGGCTATCTTGGAGGTGAAGGACCCCTCCGCCATGGCTCCAATGAACAGGTGCAGGGTCTCGACCTGAACATCGGGGGTCCCGGCCAGGAACTGCGCCTCCAGGCAAGCGGCAAGCGACGCCAGGGAGGCGGTGACGAGCCTGAGCGAATCGGGTCCGGTCAAAAGCGAGCGCTCCGCGATCTTCAAAAGCGGTATCACCCCGGTGGGAGCGCCGGTTTCATCCAGGACCGGAAGCATCCTGATGCTGTTGTGATGAAACAGTTCCAGGGCGGTCAAAAGCGGAGCCGTCGCCTGTACGGTGACCGGCGCGCGCCGGATGACGTCGCGCACCTTCGGGTGCACATCGGCCAGGTAGAGGGGCGCGTCGACCCCGAGCCGGGCGAGGAGCCAGGTGGTCTGCGGGTTGAGCGCACCCGCCATGGCGGCGGTCACCTTTTCGTTGCCAAGGACCCGCTTCAATGCGGCGTAGGCTATGGCGGAGGCCACCGAGTCGGTGTCGGGGTTCCTGTGGCCGATCACGTAGATCTCTTTTTTCATGGTTTCCTTGGAACTTGCGGGTAGAATTGTCCTCGGCTGGAGCCGGCCGTGCGGCCCGTCGCGTGCGCCTGTAGCGACAGCTGCCAAAGGCCCGCCCCCTCGCTGGAAACGGAAATGGGGCGTCTCGGCGGCAGCCGAATCGGTATTAATTTAGTCGTCTTTTTACCGCGATCCAGATAATATGGCGTCCGCAACGAAAGTAAAAGGAGATTTGCACATGCATGCAGTAGTTGATTGGCTGTTACAGACCATAGGGGCGTTGGGATATCCGGGCATCTTCCTGCTGATGGCTATGGAGAGCTCGATCATCCCGATCCCCAGCGAACTGGTGATGCCCCCGGCGGGGTACCTGGCCCAGAAGGGCGAGATGAACATGGCCGCGGCGATAGCCTGCGGCACAGTGGGAAGCCTGTTCGGCGCCTACGCGAACTACTTCGCAGCCCAGTACCTCGGACGCCCGCTGCTGCTTAAATACGGCAGGTACGTCTTCATCACCGAGGAGAAGTTCGCCAAGGTGGAGAAATTCTTTCTGAAGCACGGCGAGATATCGACCTTCATCGGCAGGCTCTTGCCTGTGGTGCGGCACCTGATATCGCTTCCGGCCGGCCTTGCCGGCATGAACCACCTGAAGTTTTCCTTCTACACCCTGCTGGGCGCCGGGATCTGGGTTACCGTGCTCACCTTCATCGGCTACTTCATCGGAAGCAACCAGGACCTGATCATGGAGTATTCCCACCACGCGATCATCGCTGTACTGCTCCTCAGCACCGCGATCATAGCGGTCTACGTCAAGATGCAGCGCAAAAGCCGGGCGGAATGACGACGCTTTCCGCACCCCGAGAACCAAGGGAACATTCAAGCAAAACAAGGGGCGGGTCTAGGACCCGCCCCAAAATAAAACCGCTAAAGCTTCACGGATGGCAATCCTCCCCTTTCGGAGAGGAAACTGCCGGAACCGCGCCCTATTTGGGAACCTTCTCCCAGTCTTCCAGAAACTTCTTGATTCCCGCGTCGGTCAGCGGGTGCTTGGCGAGTTGCAGCATGACAGCGTACGGGATGGTGCAGACGTCGGCGCCTAGCAGCGCCGAGTTCAGCACGTGAACCGGGTTCCTGATGCTCGCCACGATGATCTGCGCCTCGTAGCCGTAGTTGTCGAAGATGGTCCTGATCTCTTCTATGATCCCCATGCCGTCCTGCGAGATGTCGTCCAGCCGTCCCACGAAAGGCGAGACATAGGTGGCACCGGCCTTGGCGGCCAGCAGCGCCTGCATCGGCGTGAAGATCAGCGTGACGTTTGTCTTGACGCCCCGGGCGTGGAGCGTCTTGGTCGCCTTCAGTCCCTCGGGGGTCATCGGCAGCTTGATGACGATGTTCGGGTGAATCTTGACCAGTTCGGTCGCCTCTGCGATCATGCCGTCATGCTCAAGGGAGATCACCTCCGCCGAGATAGGTCCGTCAACGATCCCGGCAATCTCCTCGATTACTTCCTCGAAGCGCCGGCCGCTCTTGGCGATCAGGGTCGGATTGGTGGTGACACCATCCACCAGACCGAGTTCGTTTGCTTCCCGAATTTCCCTAACGTCCGCTGTGTCGATAAAAAACTTCATCTTTCCTCCGCTTGGGTTTGTTGTTACCTCTGCTGCTGAATCTTCTCGAACTGCTTTAAACAACCGATGGAGCAGAAGTGATAGCGCTTCCCCTCCATGTTACCGACCACCGCGTCGGCCTCCGATATGTACACGCCGCAGACTGGGTCCTGAAAGGTCTCCGAAACGATCGGCTCCTTTTCTATCACCGGCGCCAGCTTGGCGCGCAGCATCCGGTACGCCAGGTACCCCAACACGATCAATATAAGGAACTTCATATCCCCCCTAAACCCTGACCACCTTCTCGGTGGTAGTAAGCGCTGCGAGCAGTTCGGAGATGCTCCTCCCGAGGGAGGGGTGCACCAGGTCGGGGGCGATGTCGGCAAGCGGCTGCAGCACAAAACGCCGCTCGGCAAGCCGCGGGTGCGGGACGGTGAGCGGCTCGCAGGTGAACGCGAGATCGCCGTAAAGGAGTATGTCCAGGTCCATGCTGCGGGCCCCCCAGCGAGCCGACGCAACGCGGTGGAACACGTCCGTCTCGATCCGCTTCAGTTCCGCCAGCAACTGCAACGGCGCGAGCGCCGTAACAAGGCGCACCACAGCATTGAAGAAATCGCCCTGAGGCACACCCCCCACCGGCTCCGTCTCGTAGAAATGGGAAACCCCGGTCACGCGCGTGCATGGGAGCTTGCCGAGTTCGGCAATTGCCAGCAGGAGCTTCAGTTCCCGGTCGCCCAGGTTGGTTCCCAACCCTATGTAAGCGCACTCTTCCACAGCCTGCGATTAGAGCACAAATCCTTTTTTTTTTCAACCCCGGCCGCCGTAAATGCTAAACCCGCCACTGAGGCGGCTGCACCCCTTGATCGGCACTATCTTTACAAAGATTAAATGCTATAATATCCCATCCTAACCTTGAGCGGCGAGGTAACCGGAGCATTCCGGGCTAAAGGGCGCAGGAGCAGGGGAAAACAACCTCAAAACATCCACGGGAAAAGAGATGACCAAACCAGAAGAAGAATCCGGCAATGCCGCGCAACCAGATGTAGAGGATTTGTTCAAGCGCGGAACCGAGGCGCTGGAGGCGCGCAACTTCCCCGCGGCTTACCGGTTACTGCGCGCAGCGCTCGATGGCGAGCGGTCGCCGGACCACCTTTCGCAATACGGTCTGGCACTTACTCAATACACGGGGAACATGAAGGGCGGCATAGCCCTTTGCCAGGAAGCGATCAAGAAGGATCCTAAGAACCCTGACCACTTTCTGCGAATGGGGACCATCTACCTCGTATCGGGAAGGAAGAAGGAGGCCGTCAGGATCTTCCACCTGGGGCTCAGGGTGGGGCGGCATCCGGGCATCACCAGGATGCTGCAGAGCTTGGGGCAAAGAGAGAAGCCGATGCTCCCCTTTCTCGCCCGGACCAACCCGCTGAACAAGTATCTGGGCAAGATAAGGATGGCCCTTTTCAAGAAATGACGGGAGAACCGGCAGAGGGCGGGCCGGACGGATGGCACGGTTTGGAGGGAAGATGATACATTACCTGACGCTGAAAAGCCGCGAGCGGACTGAACTGATCGATATCACATCGCAAGTGGAGGAACTGATCGCCGCTTCCCGGGTGGCCGCCGGCGTCTGCGATGTCTTCGTGCTGCACACGACCGCGGCGGTCACGGTGAACGAGGGGGCGGACCCGGCGGTAAAGCGCGATATCGCCAACTGCCTGGATCGCATGGTCCCGAACGCCCATTATTTCACCCATGCGGAGGGGAATTCGGCGGCGCACGTCAAGGCGAGCCTGATAGGAGCCTCGCAGCGGCTGCTTCTGGACCGGGGGAAACTCCTGCTCGGCACCTGGCAGTCGCTCTACTTCTGCGAGTTCGACGGCCCCCGCGAGCGCCGGGTGGCGGTCAGCATCTGTAAGGCAGATTAAGATTAAGATTAAGATTAAAAAACACCAAACTTAGATTACGATAAAGGCAAGCTCCCTTCCTCAACCTCAACCTCAAGCTATCTGCCTAAAAGCCTTTCCTTAATCTTGATCTCGATCTAAATCTGCCTCAGAGCCTTTCCTTAATCTTGACCTCGATCTCAATCTATTTTCAAAAGTGCTCGAACCCGCGCAGCGCCGGCGTGTAGACGCCACCCTCCGCAGTGACAAGTTCCACCCCTTCTTCAGCGACGATCTCGCCGATCACCGACACCCTCAGCCCCAGCCCGGCGAAAATCGCCCGCATCTCGGATTCAGAACCGCGCGGCACGGTGAACAGAAGCTCGTAGTCCTCCCCTCCCGAGAGCGCCAGGGCGTAGGGATCGGCGCCGCAGGAGGCAAGGTATTCCTCGGTAAGCGGCAGCCGGGCAAGATCAAGCCGCGCCCCCACTCGGGAAAGCTCGCAGATATGGGTCAGATCGGCCAGCGCCCCATCGCTTACGTCTATCATGGCGCCGGCTACCCCCGCCGTGGCAAGCGCCACCCCCGCCTCGACCCGGGGCTGCGGATCGAGTTGCCGCGACACCAGGTACCCCTCCCTCACGCCGCGCCTCAACTCGTTAAGACCCGCCGCCGCATCGCCGACGCTCCCGCTCAGGCAGATCAGGTCCCCTGGCGAGGCGCCGCTTCGTTTCACCACCCGCTCGGGTCGCTGCTCTCCCAGCGCCGTGATGGAGATCACCAACCCCCCTCTGGAGGCGCAGGTATCCCCACCCACCAGGGTCACGCCGAAGCGATCGGCCTGCTCCATGACGCCGGCCATGAAATCGTCCAGGAATTCCAGGGAGATCTCCCCGGGGAGGGCTATGCTGAGCAGGAACTGGCGTGGGACGGCGCCCATGGCGGCAAGATCCGAAAGGTTAACCGAGAGGGATTTCCTGCCGAGGCTACGCGGGTCGCAGAAGGAGAGGTCGAAATGGACCCCGTCCAGAAGCATGTCGGAGGTGATCAGCGTCACGGTTCCGGGGGTCGGCAACAACGCCGCCGCGTCATCCCCAATGCCGAGCGGCACGAAGGGGGACGCGGCGACTCTTGCTTTGATCCTGTCGATCAGGCCGAATTCTCCCAGTTGGGCAAGCTTCAAGCCTTCCCTCCCGCGGTTGCCCCTTTTGCAGGGGGTACGGCGACCCGGCCTTGCCCGACCTTCGCCTTGGGCTTGGGGGGCTCGCTTTGGGACGGCTTGGCCTTGGCGGGAGGATAAAGCTCGAGGGCCACGGCAAGGACGTCATCAATGTTTGCGGCCGTGACGATTTTCAGCTTTTTCAGGATGGTCTTCGGCACGTCCTCCAGGTCCTTTTTGTTTTGCACCGGGATGATCACCGTGGTGACGCCGAGCCTCGCCGCGGCGAGGATCTTCTCTTTCAGCCCGCCGATCGGGAGCACCTTGCCGCGCAGGGTGATCTCGCCGGTCATGGCGACCTCCTTCCGGACCGGGATGCGGGTCAGGGCGGAGACCAGAGCCGTCGCCATGGTGACGCCGGCCGAGGGGCCGTCCTTGGGAATGGCGCCCGCCGGGACGTGGACGTGGATGTCCATGGTGGCGTAGAAATCCTCCGGCAGCTGCAGGTCAACCGCGCGCGCCCGGATGTAGGAGAGGGCAGCCTGCACCGACTCCTTCATCACGTCGCCCAACTGGCCGGTGAGGGTGAGCCCTCCCTTCCCTTTCATGACGCTCGCCTCGACGAAGAGCACCTCGCCGCCGACCGGCGTCCAGGCAAGCCCCGTCACCACGCCGACCTCGTTTTTGTCCATCTCCTCCTCGCGCAGGAACTTAGGCGGCCCCAGGAACTTGGACACGGTCAGGGAGGTGATATTGAAGCTCTTGGTCCCCCCCTCCGCGACCTTGCGGGCCACCTTGCGGCAGATGCTCCCGATCTCGCGCTCGAGATTCCTGAGCCCCGCCTCCCTGGTGTACTTGGCTATCAGGGTACGCAGCGCCTCCTCGGAGAAGCTGATGATGTCATCGGTGATGCCGTTTTCCTTCACCTGGCGCGGCACCAGATAGCGCTTGGCGATGCCCAGCTTCTCCTCCTCGGTGTAGCCCGAGAGGTTGATCACCTCCATCCTGTCGCGCAGGGGGCCCGGGATGGTGTCCATCTGGTTGGCCGTGGCGATGAACATGACGTTGGATAGGTTGAAGGGGAGGTTTATGTAGTGATCGGAGAAGCTGTTGTTCTGCTCCGGGTCGAGCACCTCAAGAAGAGCCGACGAGGGATCGCCGCGGAAATCCGAGCCCAGCTTGTCCAGCTCGTCCAGCATGAAGACGGGGTTGTTGGAGCCCGCCTGCTTCAGCCCCTGGATGATCCGCCCCGGCAGGGCACCCACATAGGTACGGCGGTGACCGCGGATCTCCGCCTCGTCGCGCACGCCTCCAAGCGAGATACGGACGAACTTTCTTCCCATGGCGCGCGCGATCGACTTCCCCAGGCTGGTCTTGCCGACCCCCGGAGGGCCGACGAAGCAGAGGATGGGGCCTTTCATTTTCTTCTTCAGCTTCCTCACGGCGAGGAATTCCAGGATGCGTTCCTTCACCTTCTCCAGGAAGTAGTGGTCCTCGTTCAGGATCTCGGAGGCGCGGTTGATCTCCAGCGCGTCCTTGGTCGACTTGCCCCAGGGGATTTCCACCATCCAGTCGAGGAAGGTGCGCAGCATCCCGGCCTCGGCCGCGTCCGGATGCATCTGCTCCAGGCGGCCCAACTGCTTGAGCGCCTCCTTCTCCACCGGAGCGGGCATCTTCGCGCTCTCGATCCCCTTTCTCAGCTCGGCGATCTCCTCGCTCCTCGCGTCGGTTTCGCCCAATTCCTGCTGGATGGCGCGCAACTGCTCGCGCAGGTAATACTCGCGCTGGCTCTTCCCCATCTCCTCCTTGGCGGCGGACTGGATGCGGGCCTGCATGTTCAGCAGTTCGCTCTCCTTGTTCAAGAGGTCATTGACGCGCTTCAGGCGCTCCAGAGGATCGATCACCTCCAAAAGCCCCTGCGCCTCCTCGACCTTGAGCCCGATGTTGCTCGCCACCAGGTCGGCCAGGCTGCCAGGCTCCTGCATGTTCTCGACGATGACCATGACCTCGGGGGAGACGGCCTTCCCCAGCGCCACGATCTTGCCCAGCTCCTCCTTCACCGTGCGGATCAACGCTTCCGCCTCGAGGGTATTCTCCAGCGCCGCGGGCTCCTGAATACGCTCGATCCGGACCGAGTAAAACGGCTTCTCCGACAGATACTCGGTAACCCGGGCCTTGGTAAGCCCCTGCACCAGGATTTTGACCCGTCCGTCCGGCAGCTTCAGCATGCGCATGATCATGGCGACGGTGCCGACCTCGTAGATCGCCTCGGGAGAGGGATCCTCGTCACCCACATCCCTCTGGGTGGCGAGAAAGATCATGCGGTCCTTCGAGAGGGCGTAATCGACGGCGCTTATGGATATCTCACGCCCGACGAAAAGCGGCAGAATCATATAGGGATAGACAACCACGTCCCGCACCGGGAGCAGCGGCAGAACATCCGGTATGCTCAGTTCTTCGGTTTCCTGCCTGTTTTCCATGTACCTCTCCTTACTCTATCGGGATCTCCCGTATATGCGTTTTACTCGCCTTGCAGCAGGGGAACACCACCGTCAGGAGCCCCCGCCGGTAATGCGCACGAACCCCGCTCAGGTCCGCCGCGGGCGGTATTTCAATTGCCCTGCAGAAACGTCCGGTGGAGCGCTCCAGACAGATGTAGTTCACCCCCGGCACGGCCCCCTCACGCGTCACCCCTTCAACGACCAGCGTGGAGCAGCAGATGCTGAGGGCGATGCCCTTCGCCTCGCAGCCGGGGAGTTCCACCTCCACCACGAAAGAGCTCGCCGTCTCGTAGATATCAACAAGAGGAGAGCTCTCCTGCTCGGTAAAACCCTCCCGTCCTTCCAGGGTGGAGAGATAACGGAAGATCTCGTCCATCTGCTGGCGGAACAGGTTCAGCCACTCCAACGGTTCTTTCGGAATCACCGCCATGTCGCCCCTCTGGGTAGCTTGGCGCCCTTGCTGCGGGCCTTTTTGCCATGAGCACAAATAAAAAGGCCGGCCTCTGTATTAGCCACGGCAGGCCGGTGCTGATGATTTAACCATCTTTATCATGAAAGTCAAGGTAATCCGCCCTAACCCTCGCCATACCCCCTATTTGCAGGGATATCGGGATGCAAGCTGCCGTCTTTATTAATGATTGGAGTTTTGGAATTGAATTAATGATCTCGGATGTGTATAATCCCGCCACCGCACGTGGCTCGCGCCGGCCCGACGGCGCCCGCTGATACCCGGGCCGAGAGCTGCGCCGACCGCACGGGCTTCCCCTGACCAAACGTTCCAGACAAAAAGGGCCATACATGAAAAGATATGCAGCACTATCATCGCTTCTTGCGGTGACCCTGTTCGCTACCGGTTTCACCTGGCCGTTCCCCCCATCAAACAGCTGCGACAACGCCAAGCGCCTCATCATGGAGCTCTCCCCGCAGGCGAGCGAATTGAAGAAAAAGGAGACGGAAAAGCGTGTGGCCGAGCTTTGCCCGACCGGCGCTGCCGGACATTTCCTGAAGGGGCTCGCCTTCGAGCGGAGCGGCAACGTCGACGCGGCCATCCTGGCATACAGGGAGACCCTCGGCATCGACCCTGATTTTCACCCCGCCAGCGGCAATCTCGGTCTGTTGCACCAGGAAAAGGGGGCCGGAGAGGAGGCCGCCGTCGAACTCTCCGCAGGCCTTAAGACGGGCGATCCCCGCTACCACGCGGCACTTGCCCGCATACTGGCGGAAAAGCAGTTGCACCTGCTCGCCATCTTCCACTACGGCGAGGCGCTTGCCGCCTTCCCCGGGGATGCATCCCTGCACGGCGACCTGGCTGCGGCATACGACGCCGCCGGACAAAAGCAAAAGGCGGAGGATGAATATCGCAAGTCGCTCGGCATAGAACCCGGCAACGCCCGTGCCAGGTACGGGCTGGGCGCACTGCTTCTGGAACGAGGCGAGACTGACAAGGCGGTGAACGAGCTGAAGCGGGCCGCCGGCGCGGATCCGGACAACAAAAACATCCACCGCTTGCTCGCCGAAGGGTACCGCCGCAAGGGGGACCTGGCGAACGCGGAATCCGAGCGGATTCTGGCGGGGGGAGGCCCTGGAACGAACGCGCTTCCCCAGGTCGATCACATGGCCCGCGCGCAAAGGCACCATGCCAGCAAAGATTACGTCATGGCGATCAGCGAATACAGGATGCGGCTGGCCGAGGAACCGAACGACGCCGTGGCCCAGCAGCGGTTGGCGGACTGCCTGCTCACCGTCGGGCGTGACGACGAGGCCATGGATTACTACCGCGACGCGCTGCGCAACAACGCCGAAAATCCCCAACTGCATTTCAACCTGGCCGGCATCTACGAACGCAAGGCGCTTTTGGACGAGGCCGTCGTGGAATACCGCCAGGTGCTTGCCAGCACCCCTGAAAACGAGCAGGCGCGTCAGCGGCTGGCCGACATCTATACGTTGCGGGGGAGCTTCTCGCAGGCTCTCGATCAGTACCAGGAGTTGGCCAGGATCAACCCCGGCGATCCGGTTTCACAACTGAAGCTGGCCCAGACCTACGCCGACATGAAGGACATTCCTGCCGCGGTCGAGGCATACCGGGCCGTCATCAGGCTCGACAGCGAGGCGCTCGATGCCCACCGGGAGCTCGCCCAACTGCAGAGAAAGCGAAATCTTCTGGAAGAGGCGGCCGTCGAGTTTCAGGAAGTGCTGCGGATCAAGAAGGACGACCAGGAAGCACGCACCGCCCTGACCGCCATCTACGTGAAGAACAAGAACTATGAAGCGCTGGCGGCACTTTTAAAGGAAGGCGTCGAGCTCGCGCCCAATGACCCGAACGCCCACTACAAGCTCGGGCTGGTCTACGAGTTCAGGAAGGACTTCGCGGAAGCGACCGCCAGTTACAAGGAGGCGGTAGAGCTGAAACCCGATCACGCCAAGGCGCTGAACGCGATGGGGCGGGTGCAGATGAAGGACGGCCGCATCGCCGAGGCGAAGGAATCGCTTGAGGCTGCGAGGAAGGCCGACCCCGACCTGGAGGAGGCTGCCGTGCTTCTTGGCAACATCAGGGAAGAGATGACGCCGGAGCCTAGAAGCTACCGCCAGCAGAAAAGTTCCTCGAAAAGCAAGTCGGCCCGGAGCGGCAAAAAAAAGGGGAGGGAAAAAGTGACAAAAGCCGGCTCTAAAAAGTCCTCCAAAAAGAAAAAGCGCTCCCAGAAGAGAAACGGCTAGTGTTTCTCCGCACAAACTTCCAGCAAGGCAGTCCGCAAGGGCTGCCTTTTTTTCGCCGCAAGGGGTATACCTCCCTGCCGCGGATATCCGCGCCACTCATGTTTCGTGGAAAAACCGCCGATCCGTAAAAGGAGAGATCACATGAACTTTATTCGGGCGATACGGTTGATAGCCGCGGCGGGTCTTTTCTTCTTCACGGCTCCCCCCCAAGTGGCCCTGGCCGAGGATCTGATCGTCGAGCATTCCCCCGCTCCGGGCCGCTACCCCTCCATTCAGGCCGCCCTCGACCATGCCGCCGCCGTTTTAAGAAACCCCGCCTCGATCACCAGCTTCCGTATCCTGGTCCAGGCCGATCCCGTCCCCTATATCGGATCGATAACGCCGATCAGCAATGTCCCCATCATCGGCAGCAGCACCGCCGGAACCTTCATTGCCGGCAACGGCGCCGGCACGCTGATCAATTCGGTCGGCGTCTCTTCCGTTTCCATCAGAAACCTGACCTTTCGCAACGCCGCTGTCGGTATTGCCGCGTCCGACAGTTCCGCCCTGAACATAACCAACAACGTGTTCCAGCTAGGATCGGGGGCGACTGCCGTTCAGGTCCTGAATTCCCCCTCCACCTCGATCATCAACAACACCTTCGTCGGCAACGCCATCGCCGTCTCCACCAACTCCGACGTAACCATCACCAACAACATCTTTTCCGGAAACAGCCAGGCGATCTTCACCCAGATCCCCCTGACCATGCTGTCCTACAACGACTTTTACAACAACGCGGTCAACGGCGTCGAACTGGAGGCAAACACCATCCCCAACGTCCGGTTTCCCAACCCGGACCCGCTCTTCGTCGATCCGGCCAACCGGGACTTCCATCTGCGGTCCGGCTCGCCCGCCAGGGGAACGGGAAATCCGAACTACCCGAACGCCTTCGACAACACCAGCTTCGACATGGGGGCCTACGGAGGCCCCAACAGCGATACCGGATTGGCCGCTGTTTCCGGGCTCAGCTCGGTGCCGACCTCGCCCGACAGCATCACGCTCACCTGGAATCGGGCCGCCTCCCCATCCGTCACAGGCTATCGTGTCTATTACGGCACCTCTTCCGGCAACTACAACGGCACCCAGGCGGCCCAAGGCCCCTCCCCGTTGACCGTCCCCGCGCCGACCGCAACAGCCGTATTGAGCGGGCTCGCGGTCACCCCCCCCGCCGCTCCGCCCCCCCCGACGCTAACCAACATCGCGCCGTTGAACCGGGCCCTGAAGATCACCTGGACGCCCAGCCCCGGCGCCACCGGATATCGCATTTATTACAGCACCGAAAGCTTTGACGGCTCCTCCCTCCCCGCCCATCGGGACGTTGATGGCGGCAGCACAACCTCCCACACGATTTCGGGCCTGGACAACGGCACGACCTACTTCATAGCCGTCTCATCCTTGGCCCGGAGCCATATTTTCGCAGCAGTCACCGCCGTAGCGGATCTCAGCGTCCCCTCCGCCCCAGGCAGCAGCAATGAAAGTCCCTATTCCCAGGAGACCGGCACACCGATCGGCCCGCTCCAGGAAAGCGCCATCTCCAACCTGGAAAACGATTTTCCCGAGGCGGTGGTCGCTTTTCCCGATCTGAAGGGGGGAGGATGCTTCATTGCGACCGCGGCCTACGGCAGTTACCTTTCCCCGCAGGTCCAGGTGCTGCGTCAATTCAGGGACCGCTACCTGATGACCACGGCGCCGGGGAGGGGATTGGTTGCCTGGTACTACCGCCACGGACCCAGTGGCGCGCATCTCATCGATGCCCACCCCTGGCTTAAGGTCCCGGTGCGGTAGT
>Ga0209317_1000121_pt1 | contig 105163 bp, 110 predicted proteins | sample RifGroB2_FD_183994 | JGI IMG/M metagenome (GOLD analysis project Ga0209317, IMG submission 183994) | Soil microbial communities from Rifle, Colorado, USA - Groundwater B2 (SPAdes) (version 2) | ecosystem: Environmental > Terrestrial > Soil > Unclassified | place: Rifle, Colorado | collected... | reverse complement strand
GCCCCAGCGTGACCGCCAGAGCGGCTCGGGTCGGGGCCAAGCGCCAGCGCGGGGTGCTCAAGCGCACGCGTAAATACAACCCGGATGAATGGGAATAGTCGGTTATTTTTTGATATTCTGCATGGCCTGGTACAACGGCCGCAGCCTGCTGTGCCTCTTTTCGAACACTGGCTAGCCAGCCGGAATGCTGGCGCTCCAATAATCCTCCGGTTACTGCTTGCGGAACACGCGCTGTCCCCGCCCTGGGCGGCCAACCAGCTCGCCCTTGCGAATAACATACTCTCCGCGACTGATTACTGTCTCAACCTTGCCCTGAATCGGCCAGCCTTCGAAGATGCAAAAATCGGTGTTCTGGTGCAGGGTACTGGCCGACATCGTCCAGGTCTGGGTGGGGTCGAACAGCACTACATCCGCATCCGCGCCCGGGTTGAGGTGCCCCTTCGCTGGGTACAGTCCGAACAGCCTGGCCGGGGTGCTGCATGCGGCAGCCACTAGCTGCGGTAAGGTGATGCGTCCCTTGCACACCCCTTCGGTGTACAGAATGGACAAACGAGTTTCGATGCCTGTGAGACCGGAGGGCACCTTGTCGAAGCGACCCTGGCCGATGCGCAGGTTGTCGGCGGGTAAAACGCCCGCATCATCCGAGGAGACAACCTCGATTGCCCCGCTGCCCAGCGCATGCCACAGCGCATCGACATCTTTTTGTTTGCGCAGCGGCGGGCTGCAAATGAAGAGTTGGGCATTTGGCCCTTTCAGTTTTTCTTCGGTGAGTATCAGGTAATGCGTGCAGGTCTCGGAGTGGATCGGCAGCCCTTCCAAACGCGCGCGCTGAATGATCTGGGCGCTTTCAGCAGTTGAGGTATGCACAATATACACAGGCGCAGGCACTTCGCGCATCAAATCCACCACCCGTTGAATGGCAACATTCTCGGCAGAGGCCGGGCGGCTGCGTGCGTGGTCAATGGGCGCCAGCTCGCCAGCAGCGATTAGTTTTTCGGTATGGTAATTGACGATGGCATCGTTCTCACAGTGAACCATTAGCATGCCGCCGTGTTTGGCGGTTGCTTCCAGTAGCAGCAAAAAGCTGTCATCATCCATCAGACGGCCCGAATGCTTGTAAGTAGTAAAACACTTGTAGGTGGGCAGCCCGGCCGCTATCAACTGCGGAATCTCAGCCAGGGTTTGCGGTTCGGCATCCAGCAAAATGCCGCTCACGCTCCAGTCGATATAGGCGCGCCCGCGGGCTTCTTCTTCTTTCTGCTCGACATTTTGCAGGATCGAACCGCCCTTGGGTTGGGTGGAGAAATCGATCAGTGTGGTTACGCCGCCGAAAGCCGCTGCGGCCGTGCCGTTGTCATAACCGTGGGCGGTGATGGTGCCCATGAAAGGCGAGTTAAAGTGCAGGTGTGGGTCGATAAGCCCGGGAAGCACCAGTTTTCCGGTTGCATCGATCGTTTCATCTGCCCGCTGAGACGCATAAGCGCCCGTTGGCGCCTGGGATATGACCTTTCCATCTTCGATCCACAGGTCCGCCGGGTAAGCGCCCAATTCATTGACTACGGTACCACCCTGTATAAGCAAGGTTTTTTGTGTCATCCCAGCCTCCCGAAGCAGCAGGATTAATTCAGATAATTCTTGATCCACCGTGCAATGGTGATATAAACTTCATCTTTTTTCTGATCAAGGTGCAGAGCATGCCCGGCATCCTCCACCAGCACTAATTTTTTATGGCCTGGCAATAACTTGAGCAGTTTCTCGCTCTGTCTCATGGGGATCACTTCATCGGCCTTACCATGCAAAACCAGCACAGGAGTGTTGACATTCTTCAACGCTGTGGTGATGTCCACCCACACGCTATCCAGACTCTGCGGAACAGGCACAGCCGCAAGAATCTCTTGCAAATAAGCGTCATTCTTATAAGCACCATCCACTTCGCTGTCCACAGCAAAGCACAGCTCGTTGTAGGCTTCGGCACGTGAAAGGGTAAGTGGTTTTTTGGTGAACAGGCTGCGTACCTTGCTCCAACCCGTCATCAGGGTAAAGACGATGCGTTCGCTCAACAAGGGGGTCAAATTCACCGGGGCGGCCAGCGTTACGACACATTCTATCCGGCGGTCATGCGCGGCAGCCAACAATGCAGCGCTGCCTCCGCTGTCCCAACCGACAACTGCAAAGCGCCGGTAACCGCGCAAGGTCAGCGCGTTCATTGCGTCGCGCAGGTTATAAGCCCAACGCCGCAGATCGACCAGTCCACGCAAGCCGTCGCTTGCGCCGTGGCCCACAAAATCGACTGCCAGCGCCGAGAAGCCCTGGTCCGCCAACCGGTGCGCATAATCAGTCCAGTGCGCGCTGCTCTCGAATGCGCCATGACCAAAAATCACCGCGCCCTGAGGCGCCTTACCTTTAGTAGCCTCATACAAAACTGCATGAATGCGGTCGCCCTCAGAGACGAAGAAAAAATCTTCCATGCGCGCCTATTTGCTTTCCCAGGTCTTCAGATAGGCAGCCATTTCAGGTGAGAAGGCGCGTGGCAGCCCATTCATCTGTTGGGCTTCTGGCAGGCTGAAAAGGCCGCTATGGCTGGTGTTCAAGCCCATTTCAACTGCGATTTTCAACATACGGCAGCCGGCCTCGACAGGATCAATAACCGTCACGGGTACGCGTTGTGTCAGATCATGGGTGAAGCTGGTCAACCCGGCGCAGCCCAGTAGCAGCACATCCGCGCCGCGGGTGAGCAGTTCCTTACTCACCCGTTCCAGCACTGCCAATGTGCCCTGATGGTCTTCTTCCAGGTTGAGCACGCGCATATCCAGAGCCACCGTACCCGCATAACGCGCTTCCAGGCCATACATGCGCACCAGTGCATCCATTAACCCTATGGCCCGGTTCATAGCGGCCAGAATGCCAAACTTGCCGCCCAGCAGAAGCGCAAGTGAGAAGGCGGCTTCGGCAATGCCCACTACAGGCAACGCAGACACCTCCTTCAGCGCGTACAATCCAGGGTCGCCAAAGCACGCCAGCACCACACCATCCACATCATCATGCTCTTTCAGCAGCGGCAGGATGGTAACGCCGGCCAGTTGGTAGTCACGCCACGATTCGAGCGATTCAGGGCCGGCTGGAGCATTAACCACCCGAAATTCCCAGGGGGAGATGAACACATGCGCAGCAATAGCGCGAATGCTATCCGACATCTTTTCTGATGTGTTTGGGTTAATTACAAGCGCAGTGGGCATGGCCTACCCCTGACTTGCCCGTACCTTTTCAAAAGCGGCGGACATTTCATCCACACTTAAAATGTCTTTCGGAATGCCGTAGTCAGAAAAAGACTGCGCCAAACGGGTGATTTGCGGCGGTTTGACAAAGGTACGCGCCAGTAATTCGGGCTCGGCAAACACTTCGCGGGTTGGCGCATCCATCAACAGTTGACCCTGCCCCAGCACCACAGTGCGTTGAGCATATTGTGCCACAATCGGCATTTCATGGGTGATGATGATAATGGTGTGGCCTTCTTTTTCCCACAGGTCCCGTAAAAAATTCATCACTTCCAACGACTGGCGCATGTCCTGGCCGGTGGTCGGTTCATCGACGATGATGGTACGTGGGCGCATCGCCAGGATGGAGGCAATTGCCACTCGCTGCCGCAGGCCTTTGGTCAAGAAGAAAGGATGTTCCGTGAACAGGCTCTCTTCCACACCGCACACTTGCGCAGCTTCTTCCACACGCTCTTTGACTTCACTTTCCTTCATGCCAAGGTTGGTCGGCCCGTAGGCGATTTCCTTGTAAATGGTATTGTTAAATAACTGGTGATCTGGATTCTGGAATACATAACCCACTTTGGTTACGATCTTCTTTGTGGTGCCGCGATCGCGGGTATCCAGGTCATCGATTTTAATGTACCCTTCAGTCGGCCTGAGCAGTCCGTTCAGTGACTTGGCCAAGGTGGTTTTACCCGAACCGTTCTGACCGATTAGCGCAATAAATTGCCCGGCATATATATCGAGGCTAATTTTCCGCAAGGCCTGGGTGCCATCGGGGTATTCAAAAACAAGGTCTTTGACTTCAATCAGGCGTTCAGATGTCATTGAGTGTCCTATTCTAAAACGCAAGGAAAGGGAGTATTTTTATCGCCCTTCATTAACCCATCGCTAACTTTAATCTCGCAGCATTCAGTTTTTGGGCGTTGAATGGTTCCGCAGTACGCGGCTGGTAATGTCAATGGCATCTTCCAGCCCGACCGGCAGGGTGCCGTCATACAGCTTTTGCTGCTTTAATCGGTCAACAAAGGTGGTCGCCTGGGGGGGAATGATCCCATGTTGGAGCAGAAAATCGCTGTTCTCGAAGAATTCAGCTGGCGACGCTGCTTTGGCAATATTGCCATCATACATCAGCACCATCAAATCTGAGAGCGGCGCGATCTGTTCGATGTTATGCTCGACAACGATCACCAACAGGTCGGTATCTTTTTTGATGTTGGTCAAAATCTGGAAAATGTTATCCTTGCCCAACGGATCAAGCATGGACGTTGGTTCATCCAGAATAATAATTCGCGGACGCATGGCAAGCACAGAGGCAATGGCAACCCGTTGCTTTTGGCCGCCCGAAATTTCGTAGGGCGATTTATCCAGCAGATTGCCGATCATCGTAAGGTCACACACCCAATTCAGGCGTTCCTGAATCTCGTTCAACGGCAGGCCAATATTTTCCAACCCAAATACCAGTTCTTCCTCCACCGTCATCGAGGTAAACTGTGCCTCTGGATCAGCGAACACAAAGCCAATGTCGGCGGCCAGGCGCTCAGTGCTCATCTTACGAACATCTTGACCAAAGATCTCCACTTGCCCCCGCCACACACCGTGGAAGCTGTTGGGAATCAGGCCTTTGATGCAGGATACCAGGGTCGTTTTGCCATGTTCATTTGGCCCTACCACGCTGACAAAGGAATTTTCTGGAATCTCCAAATCTACATGTTCGATTGCGAAATGTTTACGACCGCTGTACTTCCAACCTAAATCTTTAATAGAAACCGCTGTCATGGGTTAACTCCACAGGCTGAGCAAGAAAATCCGCAGCGGCGATTGCGCAACTGCAAAAATACCAAACTGCACGCGCAGAATGATGACCGTAATGAACGTGATGATCATTGCGCTGATGACGATGATGTCGATCCTGCGAATGGGATATTTAGTCAGGATATAGTCGCTGCGATGAACTCCGTTTTCCAGCTTTCCGGAGGGGGTGTAGCCGCGAGCATAGAGCGCGTTGCTGATCTCGTCGGTGCGGCGAATCGCCAAGGTAAACAGCGGTATCATATACATCACATACAATTTGGCGCGGTCGCGCAGCGCCAGGGAAGTTTCATCCAAACCGCGCGCCCGTTCGGCTTCGCGGATGGTGCGCATATCTTCCAGGAACATGCCGGCCGAGCGCAGTGCAAGACTGAAGAAGTAAGTAATGACAAAGGGGGCTTTGAGCGTACGAATCGCAACCAACGTTTCGCGTTCGCGATTGGTCGAAAAATATTGGATAGTCCCGATGAGCATAGCCATCAGGCGCCAGTAGCTGGCAAAAGTCCAGTATAGCGATTCAAAGTAGAAAGTGATGCCGAGAAATTGAAACGTATGGTAACCAGGCAGTCGGCTTGGGAAACCAATCGAAACCGTAAACATAAAGATCGCAACTGTTATGGTCAAGGGCAGGTAGATCTTGAGGTTGGACATATCTACTTTTGCCCAATGCAAGTAGATGAATACCATAACAATAAGCAAGATGTTAATTTCGGGTACATCGATAAACAGTGAAACCACACCTAAAAATACCAGGGTGATGAAACGGGTAACCGGATGTAACTGGTAAAGCGGCGACGATACCGGCACCGTTCCTAAAAGAGTTTTTCGCATCCGCCTGGTTGTGGCGGTTGATGCGACAGGCAAAGCTTGATCCATTCAAATCTCCTGTCTTACTGTCAGCCACGATCTCCCCGCTTCGTTGCCGAAGCGGGGAGTCGAATTGCGAGGTTTTCCGAAACTGTCCGGAAAATTTCCTGAAAACGTTCTTTCAGGAATTTGTTGATTAAGCCCAATAACCCTTGCAGAATGCCTTGGTCTTGACAACCAGAGGGGAGATGAACTTGAGCAGCAGAACGCCCAAGACCCAGGAAGCAACGGAGTTTCCCAGGAACCAACCTACCCAGGCCACCAGATGAGCATCTGGGGTGATCAGGCCAAAAATACGTAACACAGTGGTGCCCCACGCGGCGCCGAAGGCATTGGCTGCCAGGATACCAACCAGGGTGAAGCCCAACCAGTCCTTAGCAGTCTTCAGGGAAGGATCCAGTTTGAATTGGCGGAATACCCAACCGGCGGCAATACCCTGAACGAAGTTGCCCGGGATGTAGGCCAGCGAAACAGGCAGCGGCGCCGATCCGCTCATGGCATTGGAGATCAACGGGAAAACGAAGGCTGCAATGCCTCCCCACATGCCGTACCAAACCGAGCCAACCGCCTGGATGGCCTGCCCAGGCCAGAACGCCGATACGAATCCGATCGGGATTGCCAGGCTGCCGAAGGTGCCAACAACAATACCGATGCCGGTGAAGAGAGCTAATGCCACGATATGGACGATACCTGGCTTACGAACTTCGCCCTCTTCCAAAGTCCAAACACTAGTCGCTTGTGCTGCCATTCCTTTTTCTCCTCATTAGAATTGATGAATTGGGAACAAATGGGGCGCATTAAGGCGCGTGGATAAAATAACGGTTTGAGGTTTTGCTGCTGGCTCAAGATTTGCTGGTAAACTCACCTCCTGCCAATGGACTGGATCCTCTGACTTAAAACGTTGGTTCAGAGGCGCACCATTCTCACACAGAGCGAACGGCGCGATAAAAAGCCGCAGCATAAATGACCGACGAACCAGTAGTAAGGAGCGGCTACACCAGGGCTGGTCAATTTAACGGATCGATCGGATTGAATAAACGTAAACAAATGGGAAATGGTACAGCACCAATTTGCCGGATTGTCAACTCGCATAAGCTCACCTCATTTGTCAACCTGGAACTAAAGAAGGCATTATCAATAAACAGCTCAGACATCGGGTTTTACATTGGAATAGAATACCGGACGTCCAAGCATAATCTGCTTGAGCGGTCAGACAGAGTAATTAAGGTGTCAGTGTGGGGGGGTGATAATGTCAGACATCTAAGAGTATATGGTATTTAATATACGATGTCAAGCAGTTATCTCTGCGCCTTGTCATCCAACTATTATTTACCTACTTGATTTCTTGCATAGCCTGGTACAAAGGCCTTAGCTTGCTATACATCTTTAAATACACTTCTTTGTACAACTCATCATAGACTGCCTGTGCTTTAGGGTTAGGCTCGAACACGTCGCCAACGCGCGTCATGTCGGCTACAGCAGCCTCGAAATTGGGATGCAGCCCAACGCCAACCGCCGCGTCGATGGCCGCACCCAGCCCGCTGGCTTCGTAAACGTGCGGCCTGGCGGCCGGCAGGCCGAAGATATCCGCGGTGATTTGCATGGCGGTCTTGCTTTGGCTGCCTCCGCCGGCGACCCGCAGTTCAGTTGGACGCACGCCGCTGCGTCTGGTGGTACGCTCGGCGCCTTCGCGCAGTGCATAGGCCAGGCCTTCCAGAATGGCGCGGTAGATATGTGCGCGGGTATGTACGTCGCCAAAACCGATGATGGCGCCGCGCGCCTCGGGGCCCGGTGAGCGCAAGCCCGGCGACCAGTAGGGTTGCAAAACTAATCCCTGCGAGCCTGGAGGAATTTGTTCAACCAGTTCATCAAACAGGTCTTCCGGTTCGATGCCGCGCTCATGCGCCAGGCGCTCCTCGCGCAAGCCAAATTCATTTTTGAACCAGTTCACCATCCAATAGCCGCGGTAAATTTGCAGTTCCAGATCGTAAGCCCCGGGAACCGCCGACGGGTACGGCGGGATCAGCGGAATGACCTCGATATAACGCCGGTGGGTGGTATTGAAGGTTGCAGTGGTGCCGTAAGACAGGCAGCCGTATTGCGGCTGCAGACAGCCGGAGCCAAGCACCTCGCAGGCCTTGTCGGCAGCGGCGGCAATCAACGGCAAACCGGCTGGAATGCCGGTAGCGGCGGACGCTTCGGTCGTAATCTCACCCAACGGCTGGGCTTGCGGCACCAGGTCTGGCAGTATTTGCGGATCCATCGGCAGGACCTGCCACTTCCAATCGATACGCGAAGCCCAGCGGTGTTTTTTGTAGTCGAAAGGCATATAGCCCACCTGACAGCCGACCGAATCGACCAGGCGTCCGGTCAGTAAATAGGTGAGATAGCCCGATAGATATACGTACTTATGGGTGTTTTTGGCAACTTCCGGCTGCTGAGTGCGAATCCAATTCCATTCCGCTTCCGCCTGCAGGTAGTTGACTGTCTGGGTCGCCCCGGCAAGTGCAAAAGCCGCGCCCCACAGGCCGCTGACCGGCGGTAGACCTTCGGTGCGGCGTTGGTCCAGCCAGTGGATGGCTGGCCGCAGCGGTTTGCCGTCCTTGCCAAGGTTGATCAGGGTGCTGCGCTGAGTGGTCAGCGCGACGCCGGCAATGCTGGACCGGTCAACGCCGGGCATTTGCCACAACGCCTGGCAGGCCTGACAGACTGCATTCCAAAATACCTGCGGATCCTGTTCCGCCAGGCCTGGTGCGGTTGAATAGTACGGTTCGATGGGTATGCGGGCTTTGGCCAGCAAGTTGCCACGTGGGTCGAATAACAGCGCCCGGACGCTTTGCGTGCCGTTGTCAATTGCCAGAATGTTTTCAGGGGCCATGGTCGGAAACAGAGTGTTTTCAGGATGCTGCTAGTATATACCCCAACACTGTGAACTCAATGGCGAAAACCCCAGCGTTTTTCCCGCTGGACAGCGCGCATATCCAACCCGAGCGTTCCGCCCGGGTTGAGGATGTTGTGCGGGTCAAAATGCTGTTTGAGAGCGCGAATCACGTCCATGCATTCTGCGCCAATTTGCCCCTCCAGCCACGGTCCGGTCTGTTTGCCAATGCCGTGGTGATGGCTCATGGCGGCCCCGGATTTTTGAATGGCCTCGAGGATGCCGTACTGCAGCGTCAGGTATTCGTCGATATCGGTGATGTGTGCGATAAAGATGAAGTACAGGTTGGCGCCCTGCGGGTACATGTGCGACAGGTGCGTCATGCAAATGGTTTGCGGCCGGCTTTTGACAAATTCACGCACCCTCGCATGGACTTCGGGCGCCTGCTCCCAGGTCATTGCGCACTCCAGCGTATCGATCAAAATGCCAAAATCCATCAAATCCTCGCGCATGTAAGGATCGGTGAAGCGGGTTTTCTCCCAGCGCCGGGTGACTTGAAACGGCGTCAATGTGAAAGCATGGTGGCTTCGGGAAATGGCGGCGATTTTTCGCGCCACCAATCGAGCGTAGGCAGCATCGCCATCCGCAGAGCCCAACAGCAGGCAGCGCTGCATGGGAAGGTACCCCATTTTTCGCAAGGCCGCGTCCGCTGGCGTGCCGTGAATATGATACACGCGCAAAGCGGCATCGGTTTCCTCGGGGTCCGACAGGCGGAAAACGGACGGCATACCAAACTCGCCCTGCAGCGTTTCCCGCACGGCTGCAAGAGCGTCCTCCCAGGTGCGGAATAAAAAGCTGAAGCGGCGGGTATTTTGCGGTGTGTAGCGAAAAACCCGCAGGGTGACAGTGGTCAACACGCCAAAACAGCCCTCAGATCCCATCATCAACTGGTCGAAATCGGGACCAGTGGCGCAGCGCGGGTAACTGGGCGTGCGTAAAATACCGCGCGGGGTGACATACTCCTGCGCCAGGACGATATCCTCGATTTTGCCATAATACGTTGAATTTTGCCCGGCGCCGCGGGTGACCATCCAACCGCCCACGCTCGAATGCATAAACGATTGCGGAAAATGCCCGCAGGTGTAAGCCCTCTGCGCATTGAAATTTTCCGAAGCGTTATTGAGCAGGCGTTCCAACTCAGGTCCTGGCATGCCAGCCTGCACGGTGATGGTTTGATCTACCTCGTTGAAAGCCACCACCTGGTTCATGTGCCGGCTCATGTCCAAAGTGACGCCGCCCTGCACAGCCTCCATGCCGCGGGTGACCGTCGAACCAGCGCCATACACATACAACGGTATCCCTTCTGCATCACAATACTGCATGACCGTCTGCACATCTTCTGTTGAGCGGGGTGACAGCACCGCGCCAGGCAAGTTCTCGACAATATGTTGGCGCAGCCGCAGCGCATCGATCATGCCGCCGCCATAGGAGGCGCGGACGCGTTCGTAGGTACCGGTTTGCACGTTTTCTGCGCCGAGTAGATTTGTAAAAACCGCTAGATGGCGACTTTCCAGGCTGGAGGACATTTCAACATCAAATTCCTCCATACCCGTTTGCCGCGGCCGGACGAAGTCTACATCGCTCAACCCAAAGGTCTCTTTGATCAGGCTGACCAAACCGCTGTTAGGATGTTTGAAGCCATGCGGGTCGCCCCATTTAAATAAGCTGCGGTAGGAATGCGGCGGTGGAGCCTGCTCGATCCAGTCTGGGTTAGAGTGGTCGTTTCTGCTCATCGCGCCTCCAGGGTTGGGCAGTTCACCGGAATTCCAGCCAAAAAAGGCGAGTTTTCAACCCCGGGCGGGTTGTACGAACGCTGCCAGAGCGCCAGGTAGTTGCTCGCCTCAGCTTGCCAGCGCTGATCGCTCCAGCCCAATTCAGGCTGGCACACTGCCCGAATACGATCGAATTCAGCCAGGCCACCGGCTGGCAGCAGCAGACCCAGGCGGGTGCGTCTGAGCAGTAAATCCTCCAAATGAACGACCTGCTCGGCACGCGCAGCCCAACGCAGCTCTGCCCACAGAATAGGAGTACTGCGAATGGGTGTCAGTTCGTCCGTACCGGCAGCGCACAACAAATCACCGGCTGCATGACCATAACGCCCCAGCAGCCGCAACTGCAAGGTAGGATCGAGCCCCAGTTGATCCGCCATGGCAGGGCAATCCCAGGATTGGATCGCATCCAGGGCGCGAGTGTGCCGTTCGAGGCGGATGTGGGATGGCAGGCTGGGGCGGATGAAATGAAGTGTCTTTTGAGCCATGCGGCGGAACATGGTCAGCTTACCGCCGGTAATGGTCACCAGGCCATCCTCGTTCCACAACACTTCGTCGCGCGCTTCCTTTGAGGGGTTGGCTTTACCCGTATCCAGCACCGAACGAATGCCTGCCAGCGTTGACTGCACATCGGATGTGTTCAAATTTAAGCAGCCAAAAGTGGCGGTCACGGCTTCCATCAAATAGTCCACCTCTCCACCGCTGATGCGCGGGTTGGTTTCCATAGGGCCGGGAAAATCAACATCAGTCGTACCCACCAGCGTCACCCCCTCCCAGGGGAAGGCAAACACCGGCCGGCGGTCAACCGGATGCAGAAAACTGATGACTTTATTGACCGGCAGCTTGTGACGCGGGAATATCAAATGACTGCCGCATAACTGGCGTAAGCGCGGCGGCCGGCCCACCTGCCCCCGCAGTTCATCCGCCCAGGCGCCGGTGGCATTGACCACCACCTGCGCGCGCACTTCAGCCGTCCGGCCTGTTACCTGGTCGCGCAGCTGCGCCCCGCAGACCTTACCGCTGCGCTCTCGCAGCAGCCCTTCGGCGCGCACGTAGTTAACCGCCGTCCCTCCTGCACGAATCCCTTCCTGCAGCACGCGCAGCACTATGCGCGCATCGTCGGTCTGGGCGTCAAAGAAACGGAAGCCGCCTGCCAGCTTGTCGCGCGGCAACTGCGGGCACAGCATTTCCAATTCGTCCGCTGACTCATGCTGATGCTGCCATTTCATCGCCAGCGTGTCGTACACCATCAGGCCTACCGCAAAGATCCAGGCGGGCGGACGGTCGCCTTTATAACTAACCAGCAAAAACTCCAGTGGATCGATCAACCCACGGCCTTCGTGAAGCAGCCGCTGACGTTCATGTACCGATTCCATGGTCAGCTTGATTTGCCCGGTGCTCAGATAACGCAGCCCGCCGTGCACCATTTTAGAGGAACGACTGGAGGTGCCGGAGGCAAAATCGTTGCCTTCTATGAGTAAAGCACGCAGTCTGGCCTGGCTGGCCTCGCGCAGCAGTCCGGCGCCGACAATTCCCCCGCCGATGATGATAAGGTCCCAGGGTCCGGCAATTTGGTCCCAAATTCCATCCCGCTGCTGCTCTTGCATATTACCCCTCCCCACTTTACGGCCTTACTGGCCTTGCCATTCCCCGGCTATTCCGACTTTATGACCGATTGTCGGAAATCCCTGTGGAAACAGCTACACCTTCAACCCCTGCCAAAGCATCTGGCTGGACTGCATGGTCTCGCGTACCAATTTTCCTGCGCCAACCGCGTCCCTGGCAGCTGCATACTTCAGCAAATTGCGGTAGAAACGCTGCGACAATGCGCGGTACTCGACATGCTGGAAATAGACCACCCCAAGTACCTGGTAAAGGTCGGTGAAACTGTTGTAAATCAGCGTAAAGACCGGATTACCGCTCAGATAGGTCAGTGCGAGCTGCAAACGCCAGTCGTATTTGGTGAAGACCTGCGCGTCATCAGCCAGGTTCTGAAAGGGTTGCAGCAGTTCAACCACTGCTCCAGGGTCGCGTTCGACCGCCAGTTGAGTGTAGGCTGGCGCCAACAGGCTGCGCAATGACAAGAGGTTCACCGGAAAATCAGCCGGCAGGCTGCCCGGGTATTGGGCGATGGCTGCCAGCACCCCCAGGTTACCCTCGCGCCAGTAATTGCGCACGCGGGTGGGTTTACCGTGGCGGATTTCCAGCCAGCCATCACGCGCCAACCGCTGTAAGGTTTCGCGTAAGGTTGGGCGGGTGACCCCCAGGGAGACCGCCAGTTCGCGTTCGGCCGGCAAGTTCGTGTCGATGGGAAATTGCCCGGTCAAAATAGCATCGATCAGACGGCTTTCAGAAATTTCAGCTGGTTTTTGGGGGAGTTCCCAGTTCATAAGCTAATCCTGGAAAAAGAATACTGGTAAGAGGTCTAACCAGTTGAATTTATTCTAGCAAATTTCCTGACGGATTACAATAAGGAAATCAGAAATGCAGGTGTTAATGTCCAAGGTTTTGGGTCAGTTGCCTGTTCGTTCCCATATCAGGTATGCTGGACAACGGTAAAATATCGATAGCCATTCCCAAAAAATCTTTTCCTTTCTGGCAAAATATGGCAGGAACCGATGACCATTAACTTAACCGCCCATCAAGCCAGGCTGCTACGCATGCGAGCCCAGCAGCTTTCCAACCCCAGGCCAGTTCAAGCACCCGAGGAAGTTCTACGCCAGATCTTTGCCGTCCAGGCTCAGGACCTACCCGCCAGCTATCTATCCCTGCGCGCTCGCAGCGGCGGTTTCACCGCTGATCAGGTTGCGCACGAACGTCAGTTCGGCTCAGAGATTTGCTGGCGCTGGTCGCTGCGCGGTACACTCCACCTCATCACTGCCGCAGATGCGCGCTGGTTGATCCCGCTGCTCTCCGCTGACCTGATTGCCTGGGACCGCCTGCGTCTGACTCAATTGGGATACACAGAGAATACCGCGCAAAAAGGGGTGGAAGTGATCCGGCGCGCCATCGAGCAGCACGGTGAATTGACCCGGATTGAGATAGCGCAAAATCTGAAAGACCAGCAACTACCCTTCGAAGGTCAGGCGACCGTCCATATCCTTTTTCGGGCGGTGTGTGAGGGCGCCATCTGTCCGGGTGCTGACCGGGGCAAAAAGCCGACCTACACCCAGTTTGCAAAGCGTTACGGAGTGCTCGATCCGCGCCCCCGATTAGTAGCTCTGACCGAACTGGCGCTACGCTACCTGGCAGCCTATGCGCCTGCCCGCCCGGAAGATTTCGCAGTATGGTCGGGGGTGAAAATCAGTGAAGTGCGGCCACTCTGGCAATCGTTGACCGATCAAATGCTCCCGGTTGATGTGGAGGGAGCGCCTAACTGGATCTTAAGATCACAATCAACCTGGTTGGAAAGCCTAGAAAGCCAGCCGCCTGTCTTACGCCTGCTGCCGCGCTTTGATACGTATTTACTTGGCTACGCCAACCGGGACAACCTCATCGATCCAATCTTTAATAAGAAGTTGTTCAAAGGCGGTGGCACCATCAGCGCTGTAGCGGTGCTAGACGGCTGGGTGATCGGCGTCTGGAAGGCTACGCCGAAGGGAAAAAGCTTGGAACTAACGGTGGAGTGGTTCGAAAATCAGCCAGACGCGCTTATACCGGCAATTGAGGCAGAAGCAGCCGACTTTGCCCGCTTTCTAGCCAGACCTGTCACTGTAAAAATCCAACAGCCGTAATAAACCATCTGACCTTACGAGGTCAAGCTGAAGCTTATCCTCCCGTCCAGATAAAAACCGGATTTGTTCTCGGTTATAATAGGGCTACTCCACCGGAAGAGAACACGATGCTGCTTCGCCGCTACACCTATTATGGTTCATCCATTGTCACATTGCTTGCCGGCATGCGCAGACCGCTGCAGGTTGCTGGGATATTCCTGAGAGCGAAAGTGCCCCCAGACACCCGGATTGAGCTGCGCCAGACAGGTCTGAAATTCAAGGTGCGCGGGAAAATGGACGTCTGGAGCCTGAAAGAGACGCTGCTCGACCGTTTTTACGAACGGTTCGGTTTTGCAGTGCAGGACGGCTGGACGGTGGTCGATATTGGCGGTGGAATTGGCGACTACACCATTTTTGCAGCCTACGGCCGCCCCAATGCCCGGGTGTTTGCTTTCGAGCCCTTCCCGGAATCCTTCCGGTTGCTGCAGGAAAACCTGGACCTCAACCAGATCGACAACGTAGAAATCTTTTCCCAGGCCGTCAGCAGCCATGAAGGCACATTGCAATTTGGCTCCCCTTCCAGTGATCCGCTTTCGATGCAAACGGCGCGTGGTTTGCAATCACCCACAGGGGATGCGCTGCAAGTCCCAGCCGTCAGTCTGGGATCAATCTTAAACAGCCCGGCAGTCAAGCGGATCGACTTGCTTAAGCTGGATTGCGAGGGGGCAGAATACGATATCCTGTTGAATTCCACTCCGGCTGTATTGGAAAAAATCGACCGCATCGTCATGGAATACCACGACGGCATCACCCCCTTCAGCCATGACGATCTGGTGAAATATCTAACCGAACACGACTACAAAGTGGAGTGGTGGAAAAATTTCGCTCACGCCCATATCGGTTATCTGCGTGCACAGCGTATCCGTGGAGATCAGCCGGATTGACCGCCCAGCGCGACCTTCTCTGGGAAAATATCAGCGAGTTGCCGTACTTCCGCGGTCTGTTGCGCGCGGTGGAGGGCCGTTTTTATCAGGACTTGCCGCTCGAAGCCCCGACCCTCGACCTGGGCTGTGGTGACGGTCAGTTTGCGGAGATTACCTTCCCAAGGCAACTTGAATTGGGGGTTGACCCCTGGTTGGCTCCCTTACGCGAGGCAATACAGCGCCAGGCTTACCAGGTGATCGCGCAATCCTATGGTCAGCGAATTCCAGCGCCGGACAATACGTTTGCCAGCGCGATTTCCAATTCGGTCCTGGAACACATTCCGGACGTCCAGCCGGTATTGGACGACCTGGCGCGGGTGTTGAAACCCGGCGGCATCTTTTATTTTTGCGTGCCTAACCACAATTTTGACCCCAACTTGAGTGTCGCCCGTTTCTTTGACCGCATTGGCCTGAAAGGACTGGCACGAGCTTATCGCTGCTGGTTTGACCACATTGCCCGCCACGCTCACCTTGACGACCCGGCAACCTGGCAGGCTCGCGTGGAAGCAGCCGGGTTGCGCGTGGTGCGGCATTGGAATTACTTTTCGCCGCAGGCGCTGGCTATATTGGAATGGGGCCATTATTGGGGGCTGCCAGCCTGGATCGCTAAACTTCTGTTCCGCCGCTGGATCGTGGCGCCAACCCCCTGGAACTTCGCCCTCACTCGTATGATCGTTAACCCGGCCTGGACTGAACCGCAGCCCCAGCCGGACGGTGTGTGCACCTTCTTTATTTGTCAAAAACCACTGCCATGAACGACGACCAGGAACCCAGTATTCTCGATTTTGTAAAATCAATTCTCATCCCTGGCAGGAAACTGATCCATATTCCGCCGCCGGTAGCCGAGGAACAGACGCCAACGTCTGAGTCGCGGCTTTCAGATGCGCGTTCTGCCCGAACCGGACCGGATACCAAACCACTGCCAACGCGACCTGCCCGAGAAGGGCTGCAACCGTTCCCCTGGCTGGTGCTGCTGGCACTTCTGACGGCGCTGTTCGCCCAATTATCGCTGGAACCGCGCGCTGACCGAAGCTGGGTGACCGGTGTATTCCTTTACGGAGTGGCAGGCACCGGGTTGATCCTTGCCATGCTGCGCGGCCAATTTCATCTGGCAGAGCCAATCAGTCCGGAACTTCCGGATGGAAATGGTTCAATAAACTGGACGGCGCTGCTCGTCAGCTTGGCTCTGGAGCTGGCAGCTTTCCTTTTATTTGCCAGCGAGCAATTCACCACAGTGAATACCGCGTTCTGGCTGGCATCTTTGGCAATCTTTATTTATGCAATAAAACCGAAGAGCGCCAGTTTCCTAAAATGGGTACGGGGTGGTTGGCAGCAATTGAAATCCGGCGTCAGCATCAAAATCACACCCTGGGTAGTATTATGCGTTGCCGCTTTTATCCTGGGCGTTATATTCCGCATCTATCAATTTGACCAGGTCCCTTCACAAATGGTCAGCGACCACGCTGAAAAGCTGTACGACATCCAGGATGTGCTCAACGGCAACCTGTTTACCTTTTTCATACGCAATACTGGCCGCGAAGCTTTCCAATTCTACTGGACTGCCCTCCTGATCAAGCTGCTCAACACCGGAATCACATTTTTTAGTCTGAAGCTAGGCACCATTTTGCTGGGGATATTAACCCTGCCGTTTCTTTATCTGCTTGGCAAGGAATTAGGCAGCCCGCGGGTCGGTCTATTTACCATGCTTTTTGCCGGTATTGCTTACTGGCCTAACCTGATTTCACGCATTGCGCTGCGTTTCACCCTTTACCCGTTCTTTTTTGCGCCCACCTTCTATTACTTCCTGCGCGGAATGCGTACCGGTCAGCGACGTTATTTCGTCCTCTCCGGCATCTTCATGGGGATTGGATTGCACGGTTATTCCCCCTTCCGGGTAGTCCCGGCGTTGATCATTTTGGCAGTGGCGCTCTATCTCCTGCATCACCGATCCAACCGGGCGGTGAAACACGCCGTGGTTGGACTGGTACTGATTGGCGCAGTTGCAATAATCGTAGCGCTGCCGCTGCTGCGTTATGCGGTGGATTATCCGGACGTGGTGGTGTACCGCACGCTTACGCGGGTTACCTCCGCAGAACAAGCCATCACTGGCTCTCCTGTTCTAATTTTCCTGCAAAACCTGTGGCGGGCAATGACCATGTTTGCCTGGGACAATGGTGAAGTATGGGTTCTATCCATCCCCCATCGTCCCATTCTGGATGTGGTCAGCGGGGCGCTCTACCATCTTGGCTTCCTGGCAGTGCTGGTCAACTACTTCCGCAAACGGCGCTGGACGGATCTGCTGCTGCTGATCGCCATCCCGTTCCTGATGCTGCCGTCCATTTTTTCGCTGGCGTTCCCCGCCGAGAATCCAAGCCTGAACCGCACCGCTGGAGCGATCATTCCAGTATTTTTGCTCATCGGTTTCGCGCTGGACGGAATATTCTGCGCCATTAAGCGCGCCATGGGAGCTTCCGGCCGCACCCTGGCCGGCGGACTGGTTGCTGCCCTGTTGTTTTTATCGGCCAGCCAGAATTACGACCTGGTTTTCAACCAATACCGCGCCAATTATGACAACAGCTCCTGGCCAAGCGCGCAGATTGGAGCAGTGGTGCGCGATTTCTTCGATACCTGGGGCAACCGCGACGCGGCTTACCTGGTCGGTTACCCGCATTGGGTCGACAGCCGCCTGGTTGGGATCAATGCCGGGACACCTGATAAGGATTACGCCATATTCACCGACCAGTTTGAGCTGACCCTGGCGCAGCCCGCCCCGAAGCTGTTCATCCTCAACGTCAACGACACCCCGGACCTGGAAGCGCTCAACCGGCTCTACCCGGAGGGCGTGCTGCGGTTAATCCCGTCCGAACTTCCCGGTCGTGAGTTTTACATTTATTTCGTTCCGCGCTAAGCATCAGAACCTTATCTCAGCCTGAAATTCCGTCGTGAAAATCGACGGAATTTTTTTATGGGCATCTATAATTAATAATATCCAGGGAATAAACTCATATGCGGCTATACGCATAAAATCCGACTCTCTGTTCATCCATCAGTCACGGACCTTTATGGAAACTGTTGTCACAAAATTGCTGGAATCCGACGAACCAGCCATCCACTATAAAGCTCGCTGCCTGCTCGTAAAGGAAGTGCCTGACAGCCCGGCCATGCAGGCTTTGCAGGAGGAAATCCGCACTTGCGAACGGGTAAAGCAGCTCCTTTCCGAGCGCAACGTGGATGGCCGCCTGCCCTATCACCCTTACACCAAGTGGGTTGGCGCGCATTGGGTGCTGACTATTCTGGCTGATTTGGAATATCCGAAGGGTGATGTTGACCTGATCCCGTTACGCGAACAGGTGTACGGTTACTTTTTCAGCGGGGCGCGTGAAAAACCGATCCATAAGCGGCACATCATCCACTCGAAAGGCTTGATCCGCGCCTGCGCCTCGATTGAAGGCAATGCGATCCTTTCCCTGCTCAAGTTGGGGATAGCTGATTCGCTAACCGATTACCTGGCTGAAATTGTGCTCGGCTGGCGCTGGCCGGACGGCGGCTGGAACTGCGACCGCAAGCCCCAGGCCAGCCATTCCTCCTTCCATGAAACCCTGATCCCGCTACGGGCGCTTAACCTGTATGCAACCCAAAGCGGCGACTCGCGCGTGCGTCAGGCGGTTGAAGAAGGAGCAGAAGTATTCCTCAAGCGCGGCCTGTTTCGGCGGTTGGCAGACGGCGAAGTCATCGACCCGCACTTCATCGAATTACATTACCCCTATTACTGGCATTACAACATTCTGTACGGTCTGAAGGTCATGGGAGAGATCGGCTGCCTGGGTGATCCGCGCTGCCGGGAAGCGCTGGACCTGCTCGAATCCAAGCGACTGCCCGACGGCGGCTACCCTGCCGAACGGCGTTACTACTCCGTCACCCACCGCAATACCAGTAACCGTTCGCTGGTCGACTGGGGCGGAACGAGCAGCAGCAAAATGAATGAATGGATCACCGTGGAAACACTGGCCGTGTTGACTGCGGCTGGGCGGTTTAAACCCATACCAGCCTAAATAACGGCATTACCATTCACGCTCCTTCCCGCCGGACAACCCCTTCCTCCTGGCTGGATTGGTTCAGGGTAAAATAATGCTATTGTCATCCCTGATTACGGAAGAGGAAAAATGAACAACGCAGTCTATAAACTGATCGAAGTTACTGGAACCTCAACTTTCGGCATCGATGACGCGATTCAGTCAGCGGTGGCCCGTGCCTCTCAAACCGTGCGCCATATGCAGTGGTTCGAAGTCGTCGAAATGCGCGGCCGGATCGATGAAAACCATGTCAGCCAGTGGCAGGTCACGCTGAAGATCGGCTTCTCGCTGGAAGAATAAACCGCGCCTGTTTTTCAACGGCGACGAAACGATTTCAACCTGACCGACTGGACAAGACCGGGTGGGAAAGGCAGCCCGGCCGTTTTCTATTTGTCATGCAGACTGCTTCCGCTTCATCCCAACGCATAAAATATGATGGGTTTTTGTTACTGGCTTCCCTCATCTGGGGCAGCGGTTTCGTTGCCCAACGGGCGGCTGCCGATAGCATGGGCAGCTTCACCTTCAATGGATTAAGATTTTTACTGGGTTTTGTCATTTTACTGGTGGTATCCGGCTTTAAAAAGCGAGTCGAAAAAGGGCAGTGGCGCTGGGTCATCCTGGCGGGGTTTTTATTATTCGGCGCCAGTGCATTGCAACAATTCGGGCTTCTCACCACTACTGCTGCCAATGCCGGTTTTATCACCAGTCTTTACGTTGTCATCATTCCATTCGGTCTCTGGATTTTTGCCCGCCAGCAAATTAAGCCAGTTATCTGGGCAGGCGTCAGTCTGGCAGCCGTTGGTACCCTGTTATTGAGTACCGGCGGTGTTTATGACCATGCGGTCGGCGACTGGTTCGAATTGGCTGGCGCATTTCTGTGGGCTGGGCATGTGCTGGTGGTTGGCCTTTACGGCAAACACTCCGACGCGTTGGCGTTTTCGATTGGTCAATTTGGGATTGCCGCCGCGCTCAATTTAATCAGCGCCGGGCTGCTGGAATGGGGAAACTATACTCCCAGCCCTGAAGCCTGGTGGGGCGTTTTATATTCTGGAATTTTCCCGGTAAGCATAGCTTTCACCTTGCAGGTGCTCGGGCAACGCCGTGCTCCGGTCATCGACGCTGCGTTGATCTTCAGCCTGGAAGCAGTATTTGCGGCGCTGTTTGGCTATTGGCTGCTCAATGAAGATCTGCGGCCAGCGCAGCTATTTGGTTGCGGGCTCATTCTGGCTGCCCTCCTGCTGACCCAGTTACAATCCTTTCGGCAGCGGGTGAAGGTCCGCCCCGCTGTGGAAGAGCCATAAGCAAGCTGCTAACTGGATAAATTGCAGTATGATAGATTAAATTTGTATTAGAAAATCTGATCATGCCTGCTTCAACGCAACCTGAATGCGATGAATGCGTATATGAAACGAGAAACAAAACCGAATGCGGAGCGAACGTTGAGCATCGACGAGAACGAGTTGCTGGTTCTTGCCCAGAACGGAAGTGAAGAAGCTTTCACACAACTGGTAGAGCGGTATCAAAATCCGGTCTATAACCTGTGTTATCGCATGCTGGGCGAACCTACCGAAGCCGAAGATGCCGCTCAGGAATCCTTTTGGCGCGCGTACCAGGCTATTCGTCGCTATGACCGCAGCCGACCATTCGCAACCTGGCTTCTTTCGATCACCGCGCACTACTGCATCGACCAGCAGCGCAAACGGCGCCTGCCTACGCTGGAGATCGAGGACTGGATGGAAGAAGTGCTGCCCGATAACACTCCAGATCCGGAAAAAATGATCGGCGCCCATGAAGAAAAGGAACGTATCCATCGAATGTTAAGCACTTTAAATCCTCAGGATCGGGCTGCGATCATCCTGCGCTACTGGTATGAATTTTCTGAAGAAGAAATCAGCCAGGCGCTGCAATTGTCCGTCAGCGCAGTAAAAAGCAGGTTGCATCGCGCACGGTTAAAGTTCGCCAGCCTTTACCAGGCAGACCGGAAACTCACACCGGGAGGTATCCACGATGAATCACCAGCCTTTTGAAACCTGGAACCTGGATCGAACCAAACTGACGCCTGACCAGCAGACGGAATTGGCTCGCCATCTCGAGACCTGCCCCGAATGCAGGCACACAGCGACAGCCTGGGAATGCGTCCAGGTCGAAATCAAAAGCGTTCCACAGGTAAAAGCTCCCGTTGGTTTCGCGACCCGTTTCCAAAACAGCCTGGCTGAGCGCCGCCGTCAGGCGCATTACCGGCAAACACGGAAAATGCTGGGGATACTCGGCATTTCCCTGCTGGTGATCTTCCTATTGCTGGCAGCCTCTATCCTGGTCCGCACCTCGCCGGCTGCCTGGATCGGTTCGATCATCCGGATCATTGTCGATGCACCCTTTAACCTGTTGGAATTGCGATTTATTGCCGCTTTCTGGCTTGCAAAAATTCCTCCGTTGGCCTGGATTGGCGCCAGCAGCGTCATCACAGCCTGGATGTTGGTTTTCACCCTTACCGGCGCGCTGACCTATAAACGATTTCATCATCAAGGAGAACTACGATGAAAAAGACCCTTAAATTAATAATTCCCGTCATTGTGATCCTATTATTCCTGACTGTTCCCACCGCTGCGCTGGCCCAACCGTTGTACCAGACCGGGCAGGTCACCTCAGGTGATCAGGTAATCTTTGGGGATAACTACGTCCTGCAATCCGGCCAGACTTTGAACGGCGACCTGGTTGTACTGGGCGGAAACGCCACCATTGCAAGTGGCGCAACGGTCAACGGTGATATTGCCTTGCTGGGAGGCAACCTCGATCTGACAGGCAGCGTCAATGGGGATATTGCCGCCATTGGCGCAAATGTTTCCCTCGCCAAGGGCGCACTGGTGTCCGGCGAAGTGGTCAGTATGGGCGGGAATGTCACCGGGGCTGAGCTGGGAACCATTCGCGGCGGCATTCGCACCTTTACCCCACGCGCGCTCTTATTTGACGGGGATGCCTTCCGTTTCCCGCAAACGGATCAAACCTCTCCGGCTAACACCGTTGGCGGCTGGATCCTTGGGTTCCTTGGAAAGATTATGCAGCTTCTGGCAATGGCAGTGCTGGCAGTAATTGTGGTGTTGTTACTGCCCCGCCCTGCAAACCGGGTGGCTGACTCGATTGCCAACCAACCCTGGATGAGCGGCGGCGCTGGTCTCCTGACATTGCTGGTAGCGCCTTTTGTTCTGCTCATTTTGACCATCACGATCATTCTGATCCCCCTCACTATCCTGGCAGCGCTCGCCCTGGCGGTGGCGATCATCTTCGGCTGGATTGCCCTAGGTTTCCAGATCGGCCGGCGCATGGAAGTTCTGTTCAAAACGCAATGGGCGGATGCAGTTTCAGCCGGTATTGGTACGCTTGTGCTCGGAATTGTGGTTGCGGTACTGGGCTACGTGCCGTGTGTGGGCGGACTGATCGGCTTTGTAGCTGCTTGCGCCGGATTAGGCGGAGTGGTTCTGAGCGGATTTGGCAGCCGCACTGCTACTCCCACCGGCACCCCGCCGGAGCCGGTTATCGAGGTCATTCCACCTGCCAGCCCGGCGTCCACAGCGCCGCCAGAAGTGAATGATAATTCCAATAAACTTTAGGGTTACTCGAACACATTGAACGCGGCAAAATCTCCACAGGAGAAAGAAAATGAGAAAAATCGCAATCACTTTGGTAATTCTGGTTCTCGTCGGAGCCACTCTCGCCTGTTCGTTCACGATCAATACCGATAATGTCAAATTGAGCGAAACTCAGGTGTTGGATATCAATGAGCCGGTCCCAACCGACCTGGCGGGCGCTCGAGTCGAAATCGATATGGGCGCCGGAAGATTGAATATCTCCGGCGGCGCGCGGGGATTGGTCGAAGGCACAATCACCTACAACGTGTTTGGCTGGACGCCTGAAGTTACCCGTAGCGACGGCAGCGTGGGCATCCAACAGGGACGCCTGGAAGATATCAAGATTCCGAATAAGGATGTGGTAAACGATTGGGGTCTTTTGCTTGGCGCATTTCCGACTGATCTTGAAATCTCTGCGGGAGCGTATGAAGGCTTGATCGACTTGAGCGGGGTCGCTCTGACCAATCTGAAAATCACTGATGGCGCCAGCAAAGCGACTGTGGAGTTCAACAGCCTCAACCCGGTCACCATGGACAGCTTCAGCTACAAAACCGGGGCTTCTCAAGTAAAAATCTACGGGCTTGGCAATGCCAACACCTCTCAGTTCACTTTTGATGGCGGCGCCGGGGATTACACACTTGATTTCTCCGGAACCCTCAAGCAAGACCTGGCCGTCAATGTAACTTCGGGCGTGAGCAAAATAGAAATCATCATCCCTGAAAATGTCCCTGCCCGGGTTACCGTCTCCGGCGGCTTGAATAATGTCTCTCCCAGCGGTACCTGGTCGATCACTGGCAGCGTTTACGAGAAAACCGGCACAGGACCGCGAATCGACATCACGATCGATATGGGTGTCGGCTCCCTGGATTTAATTTCCCAATAAAGAACAATTAGCAGTAAATCATTGCTGAAACTGGCGGCGGAACCATACTCCTCCGCCAGTTTGCTTGTCAGGCAGCAGGATTCGATCCGAATTTAGAACGTGTCAAGCGGATCAACTTACGGGCTTTCCGTCAGAACCACAACGGATTGCCCCTTGCGCAGAAATCTGATTAGGTCTATATTCAGCCCGGTATTTTTCATATTTTTCCACTTTTTGGGGTTTCCAGTGGGTTTTCTCAGTCCAAATTTATGGATCACGCTGCTTATCGTTGCGCTTACTTACGTCGGCGTGGCGCTTGGGCGATTCCCACCCCTCCGTTCCAACCGCACCACCATCGCTCTGGTCGGGGTTGGATTGCTGCTGCTTACACGTCAATTAGCATTCAGCGATATGGGCAGTTACCTGGATATCGACACGCTGGTGCTGCTCTTCGCGATGATGATCATCAACGCCAACCTGCGGCTGGCTGGCTTTTTCGGTCTGGCGGGCAACGCCTTGCTACGCCTGACGCGCAGTCCGCGCCTGTTTTTGGCGCTGGAAATTTTAGTCGCCGGGCTGTTCTCCGCGTTGTTCTTAAATGACACCATCTGTTTGATGTTCACCCCGCTTATTCTGGAACTGACGCTGGCCATCGAGCGCAATCCACTGCCTTACCTGATCGCCCTGGCTACGGCTGCCAACATTGGTTCTGTAGCCACTTTGACCGGCAACCCGCAAAATATGATCATCGGGGTGGCCTCAGGGATCAAATTCCTGGATTTCACCCTGGCGCTGGCGCCTATTGCACTATTGAGCCTGGCGGGCATCTGGATTGTGCTGATCAAAATATACCCGCAGGAATTTTCGAAACACAGCACGTTCAAAATCCAACCGACCAGCCGGGTACCCTATTACCCATCGCTGCTTATCAAATGCATGATCATTCTGGCTTTATTGCTGATTGCTTTTCTATTGGGCGCGCCGGTGGCCGAATCCGCCTTTATCGCTGCCTGTGCACTGTTAATCACCCGACGGGTCAAACCCGAAAAAGTATTTGCCGAAATCGACTGGGGACTCCTCGTTCTTTTTGCTGCGCTTTTTGTGGTGACCGGATCATTGGAAGCCAATGGGATTACTGCAATATTGTCTGATTTGACCGCCAAGACTGGGCTGGTGAATGCATTCAGCCTGTCAACCATCAGTCTAGTATTGAGCAACCTGGTCTCCAACGTTCCAGCAGTGCTGCTACTGCGACCGCTGGTTGCCGGGTTGGAAAACCCCATTCCCGGATGGCTAACCCTGGCTGCTTCATCTACGCTGGCCGGCAACTTGACCCTGCTTGGCAGTGTGGCCAATCTGATCGTAGCTGAATCCGCCGCACGGCGCAATGTCCGGCTTGGTTTTTGGGAATATACTCGGGCAGGGATCCTTATCACCTTGTTTTCCATGGTGATAAGCGTGATTTGGATAACGCTTTTCCTGTGGTAGCTGGCTTATCTCGATAGAATCGAACGCCATTCGTAATGGTCAAATGATCCTAATCTGGTTCTGTTGGATTTCGGGCTGCATCCTCAGAGATAGGACATGTACCTTTTTATCGACCTCAACCCAACTACTGACACTGGAGCAGAGCTTATTCTGCGCCTGGACAAAGATTCGGGTAGGGTGCTGTTCACCCCGAGTGATCGGTATGGTTCTAGAAATAATTCGCGCTTATCCCGAACTTACCGGGGTGAACGCACCAAAAAGACGGGATTTATTGGGGAGTCAGGGATAGTTTTAATTTACTCTGGCAGGTCAAGGGAACAATCCAGGTCGTAGAGATAAATATTCTCGTTCGTCCGCACGGCAATCAACTGTGAGTCCGGCGACCATTTCGACTCTTGCACAAATCCCAGATCCAGGGGCAGCCGGTACTTGTAGCCCTCATCCGGGGCTGCCAACCAGGCCTGATCGTCATTATCCACATAAAATACCCGGCTGTCATCCGGCGATGCATTCGCCAACAGCCAATCCGGGTTGGCAGCTACGCCGCTCTGGTTGAGCGCAATTTCCAGGCTGGTATCATCCTGTTTGCGGCCGGTCTGTATAACTTGCTGGCCTTGCCCGGATACGCTGATTTCTACCAGGCGCGAGCAATCCACACCGCAGGTCTCGTTTACCTGAATACGATTGTTGTCCGTCCAGCGCACGATCCCCTTGGCGCTGCCAAAATCGTCGGTAGCGGCTCCTGCGGCATACAAATCCAACGGAGTGAAGTCAGAGGTCAGCAATATAATGACTGTATACAGATTCTCGGTGGTATGCAGCGCGGTAAACGCAATCCGGCTGCCGTCCGGAGCCCAGGTGATATCGCCGGTGACTTTGGTGTCTCGCGTGGCGCGGATTTCACCGGTTTCCATGGATAACAGCGTTAAATTACCGGTATACCACCCCCAATGATTATTGAACGGAGCAATGTAGGCAAAAATTTGCCCGTCAGGGCTCCACCCCATCAAGTCACCGGCCGGCGGATCAACCTGAATGGTTGGGAAGCTACGTACCAGGCAGGCAGTCGAAACGCTTACCCGAAGACCCTCATCGGGGTCAGTAGTTGGCAGTGCGGTTGGAGTAGGCTCCCCGGCATTGGGATCGGTACCTAGCACGGAACAGCCTGCCAGAATCAGCCCGCATATCAGGATAAGAAGGACAATCCGCCGCACAGCCGCTCCTTACTTTCCCTCTTCCTGGATGCCAACCGGCCGGTAGAGGTTGAATTCTTCCACCAGTTCAAAGACCTGCGGCGGGAGAAAATAACGGTAGGTTTGGCCGGCTGCAGCGCGCTGGCGAATCTGTTTGGCGGAGATTTCTACCAGCAGGGTATCAATAAATTGCACTTTGGCGGTGATGCCCGGTATGTCGCGTTCCAGCGCGGCCATATCCACTTCAATGTCTGGCCGGTGCATAACGCCATAGCCGCCAACTCGGGCAGTCAAATCCTGCGGGGTATGCCAGGAAAACAGGTCGCGCAGCGAATCGCTGCCAATCAGATAAATGAGTGCGGCCTGCGCATACTGTCCCTGCAAAATCCGGACGGTATCCACCGCATAATGCGGACCAGGGCGGTCGATTTCGACCCTGGAGATTTCAAAGGCGGGGTTATCTGCCAGAGCAGCCTGCAACAGCTGCAGCCGGACATCCACAGGGGAAATGACCTGGCCTTGTTTATGCGGTGGATCGGCGGTCAAAGCCCACAGCACCTTGTCCAGCTTGAGTTGCTCCAGCGCTTCAGCCGCCAGGATCAAATGGCCAATATGAGGAGGGTCAAACGTGCCGCCAAATATGCCGATGCGCATACGGTCAGTCCTGCCACTCCAGTTCATGTTCATCGCCAATGTAAACCGTGTCGCCGTTTTCGATGCCCATTTCTCGCAGCCGGTCTTCCACGCCGAGGGTCTCGATCAGTTTTTGGAAGCGCCGCACGGAGCCCTCGAACTCCCAGTAGGTCATCTTGGCGGCGCGCTCAATGGCAGTCCCGGAAACCTTGTAGCCGCCGTCGTCCGTGCGGGTGACAACGAACGCGCGCGGGTCTTCAGCAGGCCGATATACCGGTAATTCCCTGACCACGACCGGATCAGGCGCGGTTTGCAGTAGCTCGACGCATTTCCACAGGATGGGATCCAGGCCAGTACGCGCCATGGCAGATACCGCCACCGGGTCAGTTACCCCATGAGCCAATAGCTGCTTTTTAATCGCAGGCCAGCGTTCCTGCACTTCCGGCAGATCAATTTTATTCAATGCCACAATTACTGGTTTCTTGCTCAATTCCGGATCGAAAAGCGCCAGTTCGGAATTGATTTGCGCGTAATCCACCAGCGGATCTTCAGATAACCCGTCCAGCAGATGAATGAGTACCCGCGTACGCTGAATATGCCGCAGGAAAGCATCCCCCAGCCCGACTCCCTCGTGCGCCCCTTCGATCAACCCGGGGATATCCGCCAGCACCAGCGTGGTTTCCATATTGAGTTCGGCCACGCCCAGGTTAGGTTCGATGGTGGTGAACGGGTAATTGGCAATTTTTGGGCGCGCATTGGTCACCGCAGCCAAAAAGCTCGACTTGCCGGCGTTGGGCACGCCGACCAGCCCAACGTCCGCGATCAATTTGAGCTCCAGGCGCAGGTTGCGCTCCTCAGAGGGATAGCCCTTTTCAGCGGTACGCGGCGCCTGGTTGCGCGACGACGCAAAATGCGGGTTACCGCGTCCACCGCGCCCGCCCTTGCACACCACTAAACGCTGACCGGCTTCGGTCAGGTCGCCGATCAGTTCGCCGGTGATTCCATCGTAAATGACGGTTCCCGGCGGAACCGGCACGATCAAATCTTCTGCCGACCGCCCGGTCATATCATTGATGCCGCCTTTTTTGCCGTCCTCAGCAATAAATTTGCGCTGGTAACGGAAATTAACCAACGTATTCAGGGTTGGCACCACCTGCAGAATCACATCCCCGCCTCGCCCTCCGTCGCCGCCGTCCGGGCCGCCGCGGTTGACGTATTTTTCACGGTGGAAATGGACAAAGCCGTCCCCGCCTTTGCCAGATCGAACAAGAATTGCTGCTTCATCAATGAACATTCAAACCGCCATCCACAATTCTAGTAAAGCCAATTATATCCTCTGAATGCCATCTTCCCTGGCAGACGTAGGGGCGGCGCGGGCCGCCCCTACCGAACAATCATTCCTGGTTTCGCGTTCGAGAAATCTTTACGAGACGCGCTTCCTACTTGGCGAACTTCGCCTTGAGGATGTCTTCCAGGGTCGGTCGGCCAATCTCCTGTAGTTCATAGCGAACGCGCTGCATCGGTTTAGTGACCTTGATGACGCGGTTCAAGTCAATCGGGGTCGCCGAGATGACCAGATCCACATCCGCATTGTTAATGGTGTGTTCCAAATCACGGGTTTGCTCTTCGCCATAACCCATGGCGGGCAGGATCGGGCCGGTACCAGGATACTTCTCGTAGGTTGTGATGATCGATCCCACCGCAAACGGACGCGGATCAACGATCTCAGCAGCGCCAAAGCGGCGGGCAGCCACCCATCCGGCTCCGTAAGTCATTTCGCCGTGGGTCAGCGTCGGGCCGTCTTCGATCACCAGGACGCGTTTGCCCTGGATGGCAGCCGGGTCGTCTACAAATAATGGAGAAGCAGCCTCGATGACGGTTGCGCCCGGATTGAGTTCGCGGATGCTCTCGCGCACAGCAATCACCGAGTCGGGATTGGCCGTATCGACCTTGTTGATCACGAACACGTTGGCGCGGCGCATATTGGTCTCGCCGGGATGGTAGCGGCGCTCATGTCCGGGGCGATGCGGATCAACGACGACGATGGACAGGTCGTCTTTGTAGAACGAGAAATCGTTGTTACCGCCGTCCCAAAGGATCACATCCACTTCCTTCTCGGCAGCGCGCAGGATTTTCTCATAGTCCACGCCGGCGTACACGATCACGCCGTTATCCAGATGCGGTTCGTATTCCTCGCGCTCCTCAATGGTGCACTCGTTCTTGTCGAGGTCCGAGTAATCGGCGTAGCGCTGCACAGCCTGTTTCACCAGGTCACCGTAGGGCATCGGATGGCGAATGGCAGCCACTTTTAGACCCATGTCACGCAGGATAAGTGAAACGCGGCGGGTAGTCTGGGACTTGCCAGAGCCAGTGCGCACCGCGCACACCGAGATGACCGGCTTAGTCGATGCAATCTGGGTGGATTCGATGCCCATCAGGCGGAAATCCGCGCCGGCTGCCAACACCTGCGAGGCTTTATGCATGACGGTTTCGTGCGAGACATCACTATAAGCGAAAATAACCTGTTCAACCTTTAAGTCTTTGATGAGGTGAACGAGTTCGGATTCCGGATAAATGGGGATTCCACCAGGGTAGAGTTTGCCTGCCAACTCCTCCGGGTAGCGCCGGCCTTCGATGTTTGGAATCTGGGTCGCAGTAAAAGCTACCACCTGGTAGCCGGGGTTATCGCGGAAATAGACGTTGAAATTATGGAAGTCTCTTCCAGCGGCGCCCATGATCAGGGTTCGAATGCTCATACGTTTGGATCTCCTTTGAATGTGAATATAGATTAGGAATCTGTTTCACATCGCTTGTGGGGCTGTGATGCCCAGCAAAGCCAGGCTGTTGGCTAGAGCCTGACGGGTTGCCATAACCAGGCGCAGCCTGAAGCTGCGCACCGGCTCTTCGGCCTGAAGAACCGGGCACTGCGTGTAAAAATCGTTGAAGGCGCGCGCTAAATCGTAAGCGTAGGTCGCCATCCACAATGGACGCAGTTCGCCGGCTGCCCGCTGCACTTCATTCGGCAGGCGCGCCAGCATGTCGATCAATCCCAACTCCGCAGCAGTCAGCTCGAAAGCCGGGGAGATCGACTCTGTCGGCTCCACCCCGCCTTTGCGCAAAATGCTGCCGCCGCGGACAAAGGCGTATTGAATATAAGGAGCCGCCTGGCCGTTGAAGTCCAGCGCGGTCTCCCAGTCAAAGGTGACCAGTTTGGTGTTTTCGCGCGCCAGCATGGGATATTTAATGGCGCCAATGCCAACCGCTTGAGCGACCGCGCGTTTCTGCGCTTCAGTCAAGTCCGGGTTTTTCAACTTGACGACCTCATAGGCGCGGTCAGTGGCTTCGGTAATCAAGTCCTCCAGCAGCACCACCGTCCCCTCGCGTGAAGCCATTACTACGTTACCGGGAAGAGTGACTAGTTCATAGGGGATGTGCTGGCAGCGATTGGCCCACTCGTAACCGGCGATCTCCAGCGTTTTGAACACCTGTTGGAAGTGCAGCGACTGACGCACATCCACCACATAATAGGACTTGGCCAGGTCGGGGTAATCGGAAAACTTGCGCCGTGCCAGGGACAAATCTTCGGTGGCGTATAAGGCTGTGCCGTCAGAACGCAGCACCACCAGCACCCGATATTTTTCGTTTTTCAAGCCGAGCAGGTTGTCCAACTTGACCACCACTGCACCGTCCGGGCGTTCGTCCGTGGCGATCCCGCGCTTGATCAGCTCGTTGACCAGCGCCTTACCGGACTGTTCTTCTTCGCTGTTGAAATAATAGCGGTCAAAGGGGATATCCAGGCGCGCGTAGATCTCGTTGAACCCATCCAGCGACCACTCACGGGTTTCTTCCCACAAAGCTACAATTTCCGGCTCGCGGCGGTCCCAGCGGGCATACAACTCACGGACTTCAGTTTCCAACTCCGGGGCTTCTTCCAGCCGGCGGCTGGCCTCCGCGTAAATGCTGCCCATCCAGCGGGTGATGTCCTTGGCCGGTTTTTCACCGGCGTGGAAGTTTCGGTAACACCACAGCCATTTGATAACGTGCAGGCCCATGTCACCAGGATAATTGGCGCGGATCACGTCGAAACCGGCGAAAGCCAGCAACCGGCTTAGGCCATCTCCCAGAATGGCAGAACGTAAGTGACCTACATGAAATGCTTTGTGGGTGTTGGGTTGAGAAAATTCGACCATCACCCGTTCGCCGCGGTCAGCGCCGCGCCCGAAATCAGTCCCCTGCTCGATGGCTGTATCGATGACCCGCCGGGCATATACCGCCGGGTCAAAATAAAGGTTCAAGTAGCCGTTGACCGCTTCTGTTTTTTCGAATCCGGCGGGGGTGCCAAGGAGCTGTGCGATTTGGCTGGCCAACTCCTGCGCACGCTGGTTGACCTGGATTTTCTTGCCCTGACGGGCTTCCTGGGCAGCTAATTGAAAAAATGCAGCTGAAATCCCCCATTGACCGCTAAACGGGATCCATTTCCACTGAATGGCAGCTTCCGGCAACCCGTTGGCGGCGCAGTAAGCGTTGATTTTTTCTTCGATCTGTCGTTGTTCAGTGTCAAACATGGGTCGCGGAGCCTCTGGGTGAAATTAAAGACAGGTCGCCGATTGCCAACGGTGGAATTATATCATAGGGCTTTTGCGCTGCGCGCGTTCTCCCATTGCTGACAATCGACGCAAAAGCGGGAGGAGGTCCTCCCGCTAAAATGGTTAATCGGAATACCCGCTGGGCGGGATTGAACTATTTAGCCAGCGCAGCCAGGCGCTTCATCAGGCGGCTCTTGCGGCGTGCGGCATTGTTCTTGTGGATGATGCCTTTTTCAGCAGCCTTGTCGAGCGCGCGGACAGCCAGAAGAACCGCTTCGCGCGATTCAGCCTGTTCACCTTCACCTAAAGCCACAACGGCTTTGCTGACGGCTTTGCGGGCGTTACCCAGGTAAAAGCGGTTGCGCAGGCGGTGGGTTTCATTCTGCTTGTTGCGCTTAATTTGAGACTTGATGTTTGCCAAAGTTCTTCCTCCAGATAATCGTTCAACGAATTGCGACCTCGAATTCTACTCTATGCAAGCCGTTTTGTCTAGTGCCCGAATTGCCTCAAAATAAATGTCGCGTTAGCTCACATAAAATGTTACCGGAGCCGACCATGTCCGAAACCGACCCAATGTCCATTAATGAGCGGCGGAAATACTTGCACAAGATGTGGGAACGATATCGGAAATCCAGTCGCGGCGAAAAAGGGCGACTTCTCGATGAGATGGAACAGATCACTGGTATGCACCGAAAGGCATTGATCCGAGAACTCACCGGACGTTTATCGCGCAAGAAACGAGCCCGGGAACAAGGACCAGTCTATGGAGCTATCGTCGCGGATGCCGTGCGGGTTATTGCGCGCAGTGGCCTCCCCAACCCATGCTCCTCAAACCGTAAATGTCCACCACACTCTCAGAAAGGAAACGGATCCTTCGGTAACATTTTCTTTTGAGCCTATGATTACCTCTCGGTAACATTATCATTTGACTTGACAGGCAGGTCAGCCCCTAGAGGGTTTCAGTTATTTCAAAACTGGCCTTGCTCTATTTTTTGTGGTGAAAATGTCGGTTCGGTTGGGCTGATCAGCCGCACGGCGCGGTCATAGAAGAAGTAATCCCATGCCCAGTTGATCAGTACCAGCAACCGGTTGCGGAATCCGATCAGTTGGAAGATATGCACTACCAGCCATGTCACCCAGGCAAGAAAGCCATGCAATTGCAGCGGGCCGATCCAGGCTACTGCCTGGTTGCGGCCAATTGTCGCCATGGTGCCAGGGTCATGGTAATGAAAAGAAATTTGCGGTTGTTCATTTAACGCCTGAACAAGATTGTCCGCGGCGTGTTCCCCTTGCTGCATGGCAACCGGTGCTACCATCGGCAATGGGGCTTTGTTTTCATCTTCCAGATAAGCAGCATCTCCAATGACGTATACCTCCGGGTGGCCGGGGAGCTGCAACGTAGGCTCAACCCGCACTCGCCGCTGCGCTGCTTGTGGTAATCCTAGCGTATCCACCAGCGCCGCTGACCGGACGCCTGCTGCCCAGATCAGGGTATGGGTGGAAATAGCCTCTCCGCCGCTTAAGTTGACGGTACGCCCATCAAACGACCCGACCGCTGCGCCAAAGCGTACTTCCACGCCTTTCTTTTTCAAGGCTTTCTGGGTCGCTTGACCCAGGCCGGCTGGCATGGCTGCCAGCAAACGGTCAGTAGCTTCCAGTAGCAGCACGCGCGAATGACTGAAATCCTGGTTAGGAAAGTCTTTGGTTAACACCAGACGGATGAGTTCGGAGATCGCGCCTGCCATTTCCACCCCGGTCGGACCACCCCCAACGACGACGAAGGTGAGTAAAGCCTGCCTGATCAGTGGGTCATTGACCAGGGCTGCCCGCTCGAAAAGATGCAGCAGGTGATCGCGAATCGGAGAGGCATCTTCCAGTCCCTTCAGGCCAAAGGCGTTTACAGCCACCGATTCCAGCCCAAAATAATTCGTCTCGCCGCCAACTGCTAATATCAGGTAGTCATAATCCAGGCTGCCGTTGGTCGTTTCCAGCCGCCGGTTGTTCAAATCTACCCGGGTTACCTCCGCCATCTGGTACACCAAATTTTTCTGACGGCGGAAAATGCTGCGCAGCGGGTACGCTACGTCGGTAGGCGAAACACCGGCCGTGGCCACCTGGTAAAGCAGCGGTTGAAACAAGTGATAGTTGTTGCGGTCAATCAGGGTTATGCAGACCGGCGCTTTGGCCAGCCTTCGGGCTGCGCGCAGTCCGCCAAATCCGCCGCCGACAATCACTACGTGTTTTAGATTTTGCTTGCTGGTTTTTGGCGTCATAAGATCTACCTTTTAGCTATTTGTGAAATTATTAACTAATACTATTATACTCATATTTATCTGATTTTATCTAAGAGTTGTGTTAATAAATTCAACCGTGCCCTGCCCACAGGACACTCTGTGAATGAGCCAGGCATAGGGGGCGCTGAAGCGCACCAACATTTCACCTTGCTCATAGCCTGAGTGTGTCGAAGGGGTTGGCTTCGACAAGCTCAGCCAACGGGATTCAGCCAACGAATCGCAGTGCTCTGTCCTAAGCTTGCAGTAGGGTCATGTTATAGCGCAAATTTTCAATTTGCGAGGCAATCTAAAAGATTGTCCTACAAAAAAATGCAGGTTGGCTTCGACAAGCTCAGCTCAGCCATCGGGTCGTAGTGCCCTGCCCACAGGGCACTTTGCGAGTGAGCCTGTCGAAGGGTCATGTTGTAGCGCAAATTTGCAATTTGCGTGGCAATCTAAAAGATTGCCCTACAAAAATGCAGGCGAGCTACGAAGGGCCCAGCCCTTGCTTTCTATGTCCGCGCAAACAGGACGGCAAAAAACGCAACCAGGGCACCACCACCCAAACCAACCGCCAGCACGATCTCTCCCGCCAGGTAAAGCTGAACCCCGCCAAATAAAAGCGCTGCAAAAAACAGCCCGGCAGTTAACCGATTAACCGACCGCGTCACACGCTGCACTTGCCTGCTCAAGTCGCTGCTGCGCACCTCCAGCCGTCCCTGTTCGAGCCGTGTCAGCACGGCTTCCGTCCGCCGGGGTAGCGACGCCAGCGAGCGCAGGATGTCAACCGCCTCGGTCGTCCAGATCTTCCACTGAGAGCCGCCCTCTGCCTTCACTAATTTTTCCGCCCAGGGAATGACGCTCTGCCAGAGGTTAAAATTGGCATCCAACCCGGTGCACATGCCGTTGAGTATCGATAGCGCGCGCCCAAGCAGGATCATATTCTCGGGCAATTGAAACGGATTGTTGTAGAGCAGCCCGCGGAATTCTTCAAGAAACTCGACCGCTTCAGTCTGGCGCAATTCCATCAATTCAGGCGCAGTTTTTCCCCAAAACCGTTCAAATGCACGTTCATTGGCCTGGCGCAACAGCTCGGTATCGGCACCCGGCAGCAGCACCCCCATCAGCTGGTAGGCTTTGATCACCCGTGCGCCATCGCGTTCCACCACCGCTATGACCAGTTCGCGCAACCCACTAACCACGTTGGGCGTAATCTTCCCCGCCATTCCAAAATCGACGAATACCAGCGAAAAACCGGTTCGGCCGTCCTCTTGCACTGCACCCGGAGAAACAAAAAGATTGCCCGGATGCGGGTCCGCGTGGAACCAGTGGTCCTCAAAGACCTGTTTGAGGTAAATGTCAAAAAGGCGCTGCGCCACTTGAGTTCGATCGACGCCAGCGGCGCTGATGGCGTCATAATCGGTAATTTTGATCGCCCGGACGTCCTCGAGCGTCAACACCCGGCGAGTGGTGTGGCTCCAGTGCACCTCGGGAACAATCACATCCGGTACGTCGAGGAAATTCTCCTTGAAGGTTTGCGCGTTTTTGCCTTCATTGAGATAGTCGATTTCCGCATAGAGCGTGCTACTGAACTCACGAACCAACGCCGGGACATCCACCCGTTTGCGAATGGGTTTATACCATTCCACCCAGCGGCTGACCACACGCAGCGCCGCCAGATCGGTTTCGACCACTTTTTCGATATTCGGTCGCTGCACCTTGACCACCACCGGTCGGCTCTCCGCCATCTCATCCCCCGCAGCGGGCCTGCGCAACCGGGCAGCATGCACCTGTCCAATGGATGCAGCAGCGATTGGTTCCGCTATAAATTCCTCGAACAGAGCCTCCAAAGGCGCGCCAAACTCCAACTCTACCACCTGCCGAATGTCCTCAAAACGTTCGGGCTTGACTTCATCCTGCAGTCCGGCCAGTTCTTCTGTAATCACCGGCGGCAACACGTCCAGTCGGGCGGAAAGCCACTGCCCAACCTTGATCAAAACCCCGCCCATGTTCACAGCCAGATTGTGGAACCGGATCGCGGTCTGACGTAAGCGCCGGTTGCGTGTCTGGTGAACCAGCCGCTTTAAACCAATGCGCGGCAGGAATATCTCCCACCACAGCAGCCCGAGCAGAACGCTGGCGAAGAAAACCAGAATTTTACGATAGCGTTGTCTGAGCACGTTAAATGGATTATAAGCGCTTTTGCCTGACAGGGGCGCCCAAAAGGACGCCCCTTTGATCGAGGAGAAGAGTGACGCTAAAATTCAAAAACCGTCTGAAATGTAAATTGACCGCGAAGAGCCCCTTAGGGAATGGGCTTGCCCATTCCGCCCCGCTTGGCTTCGACAAGCTCAGCCAGCGGGATTCCGCGCCCTGAGCTTGTCGAAGGGCAATCGAAGGGCTCGGCTTCGGCAGACTCACTCACTGAGTGCCCCACCCGAAAGGTGCTCTGTGAGTGTGGGCAGCCAACCGACTTTGAGGGGCTCAGCAACCGGGTCTCAGTGCCCTGAGCCTGTCAAAGGGCAGCCAACAGGCTTTGCTGTACTCAGAATGATCGTTCACGTCGGCATTCAACATTAAAACGCCAAGGTTTTGTAGGGAACGACGCCCCCGTCGTTCCTGCAGGTTCAAGGGCGCATATCATGTGCCCAACGGTTTAAGCAGTGGCCTGGCAGGTACCTGCCAGGCAAGACCGCACGAGGAAACTCATTGCATTTTACTTTTTCAGGAGCCGCATGCCGTTGGCAATGACGACTAACACCGACAATTGGTGTACCAACATCCCGCCAGCCATGTGAACGCTGCCGAGCAGTACGCCCGTCAGCAGCCCGCTAACCGTCAGCAGCGCAATGATTACGTTCTGCCGGATGTTTTGCAGGGTAGCTTTGGAAAGGTGAATGGCTTCCGGCACCCTGAGCAGGTCGTCGGCCATCAACGCAATGTCAGCCGTTTCGATTGCCAACCCGGCGCCCGCTGCGCCCATGGCGATGCCGATGTTCGAGGCCGCCAGCGCGGGCGTATCATTAATGCCGTCTCCAATCATTGCCACGATGTGGCCTTGCGATTGCAATTGCCGGATGGCGTCCAATTTTTCCTCGGGCAGCAGGCCAGCGCGCACATCGCTTATGCCAGCCCGCAGCGCAACCGCATTGGCTGTCGCCGGGTCGTCGCCGGTAAGCATCACGATAGTCTTGATCCCGTCGGCTTGCAGGCGGCGCACCATTTCAGGCGCATCTTCACGCATTGGGTCTGAGATGGCGATGATGCCCCATATCTGCTGATCGCGAGCTACCAGGACCGCCGTTTTCCCATCGCTGCGCAGTTGATCCAACTGAGCGACGAGTTCTGCGTCCATGGGGATGGAGAGTTCAGCCAGCCATTTGGGTGCGCCCACCCATACCTCCCGGCCTTGATAGCGAGCCCGGATGCCCTTGCCTGCCAGCGCTTCGAACTCATCCGGCATGGGCAGCGAACCCAGTTTGAGGGCTTCCTGATAGATGGCGCGCGCCAGCGGATGTTCCGAACCCGACTCCGCCATGCCGATCCACCAGAGCAGTTCGGCCTGATCGGCATCCCACCTCAAAGAACTGGCTGAATCCAGCCCTGTGGCTGCTCCCGCCGTAACCGGCGACGGTTGCAACACGACAATCTCGGTCAGGCGCGGCTTGCCGTAGGTCAAGGTGCCGGTCTTGTCCAACGCCACCGCTGAAATCTTCCCGGCATTTTCCAGAAATTCACCGCCCTTGATCAAGATACCGCGACGAGCCGCGCTGCCGATGCCGGCGATGATCGATACCGGCGTAGAAATGACCAGCGCGCCCGGGCAGCCGATGACCAACAATGTCAACGCCAGCTCGATGTCACGGCTGATGATGTACGCTCCGATACTGAGGAGAATGATCGCGGGAGTGTACCATTGCGAAAAGCGTTCGATGAAGCGCTGGGTAGGCGCTTTTTGGTCCTGCGCTTCTTCCACGCGGGCGATAATGCGCGCCAGGGTGGTGTCGGCGCCCACACCGGTTGCCCGCACCTGAAGCATGCCATCCAGGTTGACAGTCCCGGCAAAAACGCGATCGCCCAGAGTTTTCTCTTCCGGCATTGGTTCTCCGGTAATCGAGCTCTCGTCCACGGCCGAAGCGCCGATCAGCACTTCACCATCCACCGGCACCCGCACCCCTGGTTTGAGCAGCACGGTCTCGCCGATCTGTACCTCATGCGGCGCAACCTCGACCTGGGCGCCGTCGCGCAACACCAGCGCAGTCACCGGCGCCAGATCGATTAATTCACCCAACACCTGGCGGGTCTTGCTCAGCGTCCGGGCTTCCAGATATGCGCCAAACACGAACAGGAAGGTGACCGCTGCAGCTTCCCACACTTCGCCGATTGCCAGCGCACCGACCGTGGCAATGGTCACCAATAGTTCAATGCTGATGTGCCGGTGGCGCAGGCTGTTCCAGGCGCGAACGGCGATATCGGCGCCGGCTATAACTGCCGCGATGGTCATCAAGATATTGTGCAGCGGCAGCGACTGAAAGAGATACCGGGCTGCCAATCCAGCCAGAATCAGCCCGCCGGAAAGGATGGTTTCGACTTCAGCGCGGATGCGTGGGTCATGCAGCTTGGTATGAATATTTTCGATCATGGCACCTCCCGGGCAATACGATTAAACCGCGGAAACGCGGGCTTTGTAACCGGCCGCCTGGACGGTTTCGACCAGTTTAGCGGAAGGGGCAATCGCCGGGTCATGCTGCACTTCGATCCGCCCGGTGTTGAAGAAGACTTTGGCGTCTTCCACACCCGGAACGTCTTTGAGCGCTTTTTCAATTTTAGCGACGCACGATGGGCAGGTAAGTTCTTGACTGCGTAACAGGGTTTTCATTGTTTCCTCCATATAAGATTGATTTATATAGAGGATAACGTTCTTACCCGGTTCAATCCATGATCTGGATCAGTTAACTGCTGCTTTCAATATCCGTTTAGGGATTGGGTTTACGCTTCCATCTCGGCGGTCTGACGCAAGGCCTCGGGGTCGGTCAGGGCAATCCACTGCCGGCCGGTCGCGATCCAGCCGTCACGTTGGAACTGGCTGATGACCCGGCTGGCAGTTTCAGGGGTGGTTGCGGTCAACTCCGCCAATTCATCGCGTGAAAGCGGGGTCTGAATGAGCAGCCCGACTTCGTGCGGCTCACCCAGTTTGGCTGCCAGAGTGAGTAAAGTCGCTGCAATTCGCTGCTCCGCGGTCTGGGCAGACAGTTGGTGAATGGTGTCATGGGCGGCTTCCAACCGGGCGGTGACCAGGTCTAGCACCTGCATGCCAACTGTTGGATACTGGTTCAAAATAGCGCGAAACCCTTCGCGACTGATCGTCAAAGCGCAAACCGAAGTGAGCGCCTGGGCAGTTTCCAAATAACTGCTTTCGCTGGATGTGGAAAGCCCGCCAAAAAATTCCCCCGGAATAAGCAGGTCCAGCATCACATCCTTACCGGCGGCCGTGTGACGCAGCAGCTTGACTCGCCCCTCGGCGATGATGAACAGCGAGTCGGCCGGATCGCCGGCAAAGGTTAGATAATCGCCCGGTTCAAATCCTTTTTCATGGAACTGACGGTTGATTTCTTCGATCTGGGCATGCTCCAGGCTGGCAAAAAAAGGCACCCCGTGCAAAATGTGCAGCCGCAAATCGGTGCTGCATAAATTCGGTTCAGTACGGATAATTTCAACCGGGGTTTTTCGCCGTTTTATCACGCAAGCCTCCAGGTCAATTGAAAGGTCTTTAAAGAATTGTACCTTGAATCAAACCAGACTGAATTGCGGTTCGACAAACTCAGGCTCGGATGCAAAAGCGAAAATCCGTCCACTATTATGGGTTCGCCAGCCCGGAGCGCCGCTATAATTACCGCGGAGACTGAACCATGCCCCTTTTTTATGCCGTTCTCACCTTTGTGACTTTTCTCGTCTGGGGATTCGATAAATACCGGGCAAAAATGAACCAGTGGCGCGTCCCAGAGCGGGCGCTTTTTACCCTGGCGTATGGTGGCGGGGCATTTGGCGCTCTGGCCGGGATGTATTTGTTTCATCACAAGACGCGCAAAACGTATTTTTGGATTTTAATCGTCCTGGCGTGCGTGATTCACGCCGGGATTATCATTTGGCTAATAAGGTATCAAGGGGTGGTTAATTAGCCAATAGATTTACCCCAAAAAATGATTTTCTTGACGTTCTTCGTAATCTTTGTGCCCTTCACGTATTAATGTTGAATAATAATCGCCGTTACGTGAGGGCATGGACACCGCCCCGACAGGGCTGCACCGGACGGGTCGAGACCTATCCTTACCGGCTAATCGTTCGCCACCAGCGGCTCAAGGTGGCGGATGAAGTGTTTGAGCAGCGCCCGGTCATAATCCTCCGGGTGCGTTGTCAGCATGTCCTTGAGTTCTCCGCCAAAATCAGCCAGCGCCGACCCAAAAGTGACATGCAGCGCCTGGCGTACATCAAAATCGTCCAATAAGCCGGGCAGCGCGTGATCCGTCAGAGTTTGCGGGTCTGGCAAGCGGCCTTGGTTCGCCGAAACGTGATAGGTTAACCGGTCGGTTGCATAGCGCTGACGGGCAAGTTCCAACGCCTGCCGGAATAACTCCGGTTCCAGCGCGGCTGCCACGCGCAGCGCCTCCAGGTAGCTGGTGCCAGCCGTTTTAACGTGCACCGAACGCCCGGCATGCCGTACCAGCAAGGGGTAAATACTAAACTTGTCCGAACCTGAGTGCAGGCTCAGGCGGTAACCGCCAAAATGACGCATAATTGCCGCGTGGCGCGCCAGCTCGGGTTCCAATGCCGCCAGGTCGCCAATGTAATCAACGCCCTTCTCGAAGCGGCCAGGGAAACGCGGCGCCAAACTGTTGAACTTTACGCCCAGGCGCTTGAGTTCGCTGGCAATGTAAAAGTGTTCCAACAAAGAGGTGGGTGTTTCCGTTTCATCGACCGAGACTTCGAAATCGAAGCCTTCCGGTTTAAGCGCCTGCAGAGCGCGATACATTTTTGCAATATGAATCACCGCCTGCCCGTATTTGGCAAATGCTCGCAGCGCCCCTTGCTGCACTGAAGTCTGGTCACAAGGCCAGCCGGCCGAAGCGCAGAAAGCCAGGTAGTGCTCAACCAGTTCATCCTGGCTGATAGACTTCTCCCCTATTTTCTCCCAGGGTTGAGCGGAAATCTTCGCGATCAAAATTTGAAGTTCGTCCGTATCCGCAGTGGAATCCACATGCTCACCAGGATCGACGGTGAAGAAGGTGTAACCCGCCTGAACAAAGGCCGGCAGGTCGCTGACCTGTTTGAGATGATCGGCATCCCCGCCCCAGGGTTGCTGCCAACCCTCCTGGAACACTCCCCACAAGGCATCGTCCATCACCTGCTGCGGGGTGCGCCCGGTGCGCGCGTTTTCGCGTACCGACTGCTGGGCAAAAATGGGGTAAATCTCACCAGCAGGGGATACGGCCCGCAGCGCCTGAATGTGCCCGGGCGTAGCCAACCCCAGCCGGTCGCCAAAGCCAAAGGACGGCACCGCTTCCCCGCCTTTTCCGGTATTCATCGGCGCCGGTATTAACCAGGAGAAAATCTTCCGTAAAATAGCAGCATTTTCAGGGTTCGGAGCAAAGAATTGATCACCGTCCTGGGAGAAAAGCGGCTGTGCAAACGGAAGCCGGGCAGCATCCGCTGAACCGCGTACCCCCAACACCCGCTCGCCCGATTCCTCATCGCGCGCTAAAAACACAGTGAGTTCGTTGGCCGCCAGACGGCCAGTGCGGATGGAATTGGGATAAATCTTCAGGTTGTGTGCCATGATTATGCAGAGGTCTCCAGTCTATAGGCTTTACGTGCCAAACCGACCGCCAGAGCGGACATCATGTCCTCGGCTTCCTCCTCCGTGATGATGCCGCTCACCAACTGTCCGGCCAGCCAGTTGGCGCTGATCCGCCGCCAGACGTCATGCCGCGCCGGGATGGATGGGAAAGCGCGGGTGTCATCATTGAAACCGGCAGTGTTGTACAACCCGGCGGTCTCGATTACTCGGTCAAAATAGCGCCGCATACCATTCGGGCTGTCGTGAAACCACCACGGCGGGCCAATTAGCACAGCCGGGTAGTGACCGGCCAATGGCGCCAGCTCGCGGGTGTAGGTTGTTTCGTCCAGCGTGAAAAGGATGATGCGCAGGCGTGGATCGTTGCCGTAGCGCTGCAGCAGCGGGAGCAGATTGCGGGTGAACTCGGTCACTACCGGGATATCAGCGCCCTTATCCAGACCAAAGCCGTCAAAGACGGCCGGATTATGGTTGCGCAGCACGCCAGGGTGCAGTTGCATAACCAGTCCATCCTCGATGCTCATGCGCGCCATTTCGACCAGCATGTGAGCGGTAAAACGTTCCGCATCGTCCGGACGCAGCTCATTTTTCAACGCCCGCTGAAATATGGCTTCCGCTTCCCGTGGGCTAAGCGGCTGAGTGGCGGGGGTCAGAGCTGCGTGATCGGTTGCCGTAGCGCCCAGCGATTTGAAGTGCGCCCTTTGCACCTCGAGTGCCTGAATAAAGCGGTCGTAGGATGTGACTGAAATCCCGCTGGCGTGGCTGAGCTTCTCGATGTTTTCCAGCCAGCCGCGGGTGTTCAGGTTGACCACGCCGTCGGGACGGAACGTTGGCTGGATTTTCCCGCTCCAACCGGAGGCGCGGATGGCCTGGTGGGCTTCGAGCCGGTCCCAGGCCGGGTCCGTGGTGCACATGATCTCAATATTGAAACGCTCGAACAACCTCCGGGGTTTGAACTCCGGGCTTGCCAGGCAGGCTTCGATCTGGTCGTAAACCTCCTGAGCGTTGGCGCCGGTTAACGGTTGCTGCACGCCAAACACCTGGCGCAATTCCTGCGAGAGCCAGACCCCCGAGGGCGTGCCGCGGAAAAGGTGGAAGTGATCGGCAAAAATCTGCCAAATTTTGCGCCCGTCCTTTTCGACCGGACCGCCGTCCAGGCGTGGGATACCCAGGGCTTCCATCGCAATGCCCTGCGAATACAACATGCGGAATACATAGTGATCCGGAACAATCAGCAGTTCCGCCGGCGAGCCAAAGCTGCCGTTTTCATCGACAAAGAGAGTTGGGTCAACATGCCCGTGCGGGCTGACTATCGGCAGACCGGCGGCAGTCGCGTAAATGCGGCGCGCCAGTTCGCGCTGAGTCGGTTCAGGATCGAAAAGCAGGTTGCTGAAACGGTCGCTTTCGCTGTTCATCGCGTTCCTTTCCAATCTTTGGCAGCCTGCACCAGTGCATCGATATTTTCCGGCAGCGTACCGGGACTGATTCCCCCGCCAAAGGACAGGATCATCCCTCCGCCGGGCGCGCCCTTATCCAGGCATTCCCGGGCAGCCGCGTACACCTGTTCTGGTGTGCCGCGCACCCCCAGGCCAAGCGGAGCAACGTTGCCCATCAAAGCCACCCGCTCCTCCATCTTTTGCTTGACCAGGGCAATATCGGTCTCGTGGCTGAAATTGAACACGTCAAACCCGGCGCACGAAAGGCCCTCGAGCAGGTGCGGGCAGGGGGTGTCGTTGTGATAAATGCGCAGCAGACCGGAATAATGCTCGAAAATACGTTTGAGATGCGGTTCGACCATGGTCTGGTAGGTTCGGCGCGAGACCATACCCACCAGGTCATCCAATAGCAAAATTCCCTGAGGCTCGCGTAAAGTCTCCAACTGCGCATCCAGCCAGCGGATCAGCGAGGTTGTGACGGTTTCCAGCACGCGCGTGACCTGTTCAGGCGCTGTGATCATCCCTTCCATCAGCGGCGTGATCCCGGTCAACCAGGAAGCGGTGGTTAGCGGACCGCGCGCTGCCACCATGTGAATCCCCAGCCCTTCCGCTTGCAGTCGCTGGTCCATTTGCCGGTACAGGCGCAGCGCCAACGGCATCAGCCCATCTTCCTGTGGATTGACCGGTTCCATGTTCTGCCAGAAGGCCAGATCTTTGACCAGTGGCTCGATGGACGGCGGGCGATCCGGATAAAAACGCATGCGGCAACCAAACGCTGAAGGCTCGGAGGCCATGCCAAATTCCACCCAGAAACCCGGTATCCAGACTACATCCGGAAAGCGCTGGAGTAAATCCAGGTTGATTTGCAGCCATTTTTCGGGGTACAGGTAATAATCGCGTGTATCGATGCCAACATAACCTGGCAGCCACGGGCTGTCCACAATCAAAGCCACGGGCACCTGGTCAGGTTGACCTCCGTGAGCGGCGGTTAAAAAATAGTCCCAATTAGAATTCATCCATAAGTCCTTGGTGCCGGGTTTACCCGGTTTTTTATTAAAGCGTATGACCCAGCAGCGTCTCGTACATGGCAATGATATTTTCCACCGGCACGTCTGCCTGAATGTTATGCACGGTGTTGAAAACATAACCGCCGCCGGGCGCCAGCGCTTCGATATTCCGTTTTACATCATCGCGTACTTCTTGCGGGGTGCCGTACGGCAACACGCCTTGCGTATCCACTGCCCCGCCCCAAAAGCTTAAAACATCGCCAAAATCACGTTTCAGGGCTGCGGGTTCCATGCCCGTGGCGCGGATGTGCACCGGATTGAGAATTTCCACCCCGATTTCAATAAAGTCCGGGATCAGCGGCCGTACATTTCCGCAGGAGTGGAAGAAACGCCGGACATGCGGAGCCAGTGTGCGCATCTGGTCAAAGACCGCCTGCCACCTTGGCTTGATTTGCTGGCGGAACATACGCGGCGAAATAATTTGCGAGACCTGGGTGCCGTAATCATCGGCATGGCTGATCACATCCACCACATCGCCCAGCCGCGGCAAAGCCATGTCCCAGAACTCCAGCTTGAGTTCGGTCAGCTTGTCGAACAGTACGCCGGCCAGAGCAGCATCGCTGGCCATCATCATCAATAAGTTTTCCATGCCAACGATGCGCTGCGCCATCTCGAAAATTCCGGCGAAGGGGTCTTTTAGCACAACTGCATAGCCGGCTGCCCGGTAAGCCTCAGCTTTTTCACGCAGTCCAGCGATCCGCTGTGGATCATCCATCCGCGGCCAGGCATGTTTGATAATATCCTGACTGGTCAGTTCGGGTTTTTCCAGCGGCGCCTGCCACAAACTGAAGTACAGACCATCGGGGCGCGGTTTGCGGTGCGTAATGCCCCATTCGTCATGGTAACTCCAGTACAGCTCCCCGGATTTCTCATCCTGGATTTCGGTTTCAATCACCTTCCAGTTGTGACTGTTCAGCGGGTTCATCCCGCGCACATCCACTCCCAGCCGCGCGATCAAGTCTTCATCCGGGACCGCCAACCCCTGAATGGAGTCGTAAGGCTGTGGTTTGACTGAGGGCAATCCCAATGCCTGGCGCAATTTTTGGTAAGCGATCACGTGGATACCGGTCACCTGAGTACTGCCCAGGTCGAGTGGGATGCGGTCAGGCTCGCGGTGCGCCAGAGCGGTCAACAACCGCTCGCGGCCGGTTATGCTTGGGAAAGGCGATGGGGAGGATGATTCCATATAGCTAACGACTCCAATAAAAAAATTTATTCACGATAATAATCGGCCAACAGCTGCTGCATTACCCGGGTGGTGCGCAAACCGTTCTCCCCGGTGCTGACACAGCGGCACTGGCCGTGCAATTCATCCACCACCTGCTGGATCAACGGCTGCTGCACGTGAGCAGGGTGGGGAATATCGAAAATTTGCCGTCCGGCTGCGGTTTCCAACACGACCGGCTCGGCTGCGAAGGTGGCGAAGGTCATTTTCCCAGCGGAGCCGACAAGGGTGACGCGATCAGCGTCCTCAAAGCTGCTGAAACTCCACAGCCCGCTGCCCAGCACGCCGCTTTCGAATTCGAACGCCCCGCTGACTATATCCTCTGCCGGGTAAGCCGCGCCCTGGTTGCGAGCAAAACCCCGCACGCTTTTGACCGGACTAAGAACATAATCCAAAAAATCCAGCGTGTGGCTTGCCAGATCGACAAAGTGTCCCCCGCCAGCGATCTCAGGCTGTACGCGCCAGGGCTGCTCATCGTCAGCTAACGGTTTGTCCGGCTGGGTCAGCAAAATTTCTACATAACGCAAGCTGCCAAGAACGCCGCTATCTGCCAGTTCTTTGATCTTTACAAAACGCGGCAGTGCGCGGCGGTAGTAGGCCACAAACAACGGCACTCCCGCGATGGCACAGGCGTCGATCATCTCCTGGCATTCCGCCGCATTAAGCGCCATCGGTTTTTCGACGTATACCGGCTTGCCTGCCCTGGCAACCGCCAGGGTGTACGCTTTGTGCATGTACGGTGGCGTGGCAATATAAACTGCATCCACCTCTGGGTCATCGATCAACGCCTGGGCGTTGTCGTACCAGCGCGGAACCCCGTGGCGCTCAGCATAGTCCCTTGCCAGTGCGCCGTTGCGACGCATGACCGCCACCAATTGCGAGCCGTCAGCTTTTTGCAACGCCGGTCCGCTCTTGACCTCGGTGACGTCGCCGCAGCCGATGATGCCCCAGCGAATGGGATTCATGCCGAGTCTCCGGGCGGATCAACAATGCGGGCTTTCATCCAGTCATTGCTGTTATAGAAGTCCGCCACCGCGTTGCCCGGGTGAACCAGGGCGTCAAACAGCGGCCGGTCAGCATCATCCAGCGCCATGTCCATTACCGGAAGAAAGTCTTCCAGGTGTTCGACAGTGCGTGGCCCAATGATCGGAGCCGTAACGCCTGGCTGGTCTTTGATCCACAGGAGCGCCAGCCGCGCGGAGGACATGCCGCGTTCGGCAGCCAGGATAGCCAGCTTGCGGCCGACTTCGATGCCGGTGGCGGTAATGCGCTCATCAAACGTTGGGCTTTTCCAGTTTTCCCGGCGCGAACCCGACGGGGTTTCGTTGGGATGGTTATAGCGGCCAGCCAAAACGCCCATCGCCAGCGGCGACCAGGGTAAAACCGCCAGCCCATACTTCTGGCACAGCGGAATCAACTCATTCTCAGCGCGGCGGTCGAGCAGGTTATACGGCGGTTGTTCGCTAACATACCGCACCCAGCCATAGCGCTCGCTGATCGCCAGTCCCTCCATCAACATCCAGGCGGCAAAAGTAGATGAACCGATATAGAGCACTTTGCCGGCTTTTACCAGGTCTTCCAGGGCACGCAGGGTTTCATCCTGCGGTAGGTGAGCAGGCGGCGGCCGGTGCAACTGGTAAAGGTCAATATAATCGGTTTGCAAACGGCGCAGCGAATCTTCGCAGCCCTTGATGATGTGATAGCGGCTGGCGCCGGTGTCGTTAGGACCGTCGCCGGTGCGGTTATAGACTTTAGTCGCCAGAAAGACTTGTTGGCGGCGGTCTGAGTCCTTGAGCGTTTTGCCGACAATGCGCTCGCTCTCGCCGCCGTTATACACATCCGCTGTATCGATAAAATTGATGCCACCGTCCATTGCCCGGTGAATAATCGCAGCAGAGTCTTCCGCGCTGGCGGGACTGCCAAAATTCATCGTCCCCAAACACAGTGGGGAAACCAGTACACCGGTTCGGCCAAATAAACGATAATTCATGCGTTTTCTCCTTCTACGACCAGCACTTTACACCTTTACGCTGCTACGAAACTCTTGAACCACATCATACATTGCCATTAAGTTTTCGTCTGGCGTACCAAAATCCATGTTGATGCAGCACACGCCAACCTGCTCTAATGGGCCAGCGGCCTCAAGCAGTGCTTTTGTGTCTGCGGCAATTTCAGCCGGGGTGCAATTGAGCATGCGCACCGGGCTGAGCCGCAGGTTGAAAAATGCATCTGGCAATGCCTGACGGCAGGCTGCCACATCCGAGCCCCAGCCTACATCGATAAAGCTCACCGGCAGTTCTGCATAAGCTGGAGCGTAGCGCTGCAAATTGTCCCCGCAGTGATGAATGCCAAACGGTTGTAACCGCTGCGCCATGCGCTGCTCGATGGGCAACTGCACTGCACGGTAGCTGCTTGGTGAAATCATCGGCACTGAGCAATTGGCGTGCAAAAATGTGCGCCGGTCAACGCGTTCGATCATGCGATTGACCGAGATCGAACAACTGCCAGTGCGCTGGCGGATGTACTCACTGACATCCCCGATTAATTCGCCAATCATGTTTAACAACCGCTCCAACCGCTCCGGAGCTGTATAAAAATCGGTGAACAAGTCAACGCCGCACAGGTGGTAAGCTGCATTGAGCAGGCCGTCAGTGTTCACATCGCCGACCAGATAACCCCATTCAGCTTCCAGTACGTCCATTTGAGCGATCAACGTGTTCATTGGCCAGGTGCTGCGAAAATCAGGTATTTCAAGCCGGTCCACCTGCGCGGGAGTCAACTGCAGCGGGCGCGGTTGCGGGGCTGCATCCGGAGAGAAAAGGATCTCCGCTCCCAAAAGCACCGGAATGACAAAACCGCCAGCAACAAATGGCGATCCGATCACCGGCCGTGGTTGTGGATCGATCTCACCCAACTCGAATGCGCCGTAACGCTGGTAAAGCACCCGCCGCATGAGCACATCGTTTTCGATGCGCGTCTCGGGATCGAGGTAAAAATCCTGGTCAAAGCTGATGCCGGCAGTCTTGTTCCACCAATTGGGATTGAACACCAATTCAACAGGGATGACAGGCCGGGTAGCGTGATCAGCGGACATGAGCGTGTGACTGGTTCCGATCAACCTTTGAGGTCAAAAGTCTTTGAAGCCGAATCGCGATCTAAATACATATGCACGTGCGCGTTTTGGCGCAGGATGCTGGCCGGGCAGTTCGGATCGACGGGGCCGCGGATGGCGCGCTGAACTGCGACTACCTTGCGAGCCTCAGGTACAATCGCCAGCACTTTGCGGGCAGCCAGCAGCGCCGGGACGGTCAGCGTAATGGCATGGGTGGGAACCGATTGCAAATCCGGGAAGTGACCTTCGCCAAGCTGCTGCCGGCGCGAGACCTCGTCCAGTTTGATCACCTTGACCCATACCGGATCGTTAAAATCGGCAAACGGCGGATCATTGAAGGCCAGGTGCCCGTTTTCACCTATACCCAGCGCGCACAGATCAGCCGGGTGAGCCCGCAGCAGATCCTCGTACTCCTTGCAGCCCTTGATATCCTCTGGACGGCCGCCTGGGTCGGTCTGCTGACCGGGAACCGGGTAAAAGGCTCCGGCTGGTGGCTGCAGGTAATCCAAGAAATGGCGTTTTAGAAAGGCCGGAAAACTGGCCGGGTGACCGGCGGGCAGGTTGATATATTCATCCATGTGGAAGAAATTAATCTTGCTCCAGTCGATACCCTGGGTCTGGCGCAGCGTTTCCAGGAAGGTGAGCTGCGAGTTGCCGGTCGCCAGGATCACATTGGCGTGCCCGCGCTCGTTGAGAACCTGCTTCAAATAAGCGGCAGCATCGGCGGCGGCGGCTTGCCCTACCTCTTTATTGTTGTTATAGATCGTAACGGGCAGGGATTCCACCCGAGTGGAAAAAATGGGGTTGGTTGTCATGGTTTCCTTTCAATGAACCCATTGGCCGGCGATCATCGTTCGCCAGGCTGTGAAATCAGGATTAAAGAGTACCAGGTCGGCATCTTTACCAGCTTCCAGGCTGCCCTTACGGCTGTCAAGCTGGAGCAGTCTGGCTGGATTAAGGCTGACCATGCGGATAGCCTCCCACAGCGGGATGCCCACCACATCTGTCAGTACCGGGATCATCTGATTAAGCAAGGTTGTGCTCCCGGCAAAAGCGCTGCGGTCGAACATCATCCCAACGCCGTCCGCTACTTCGTATTCCATCGAGCCCATGCGGAAATGCGCCCCTTCAGGCAGCCCGGCGCCGCTGAGCGCATCCGACACCGCCATCAAGCGGTCTGGTCCGATGGCATTATAGGCCAGTTTCATCAGGGTTGGCGGCAGATGGCGATTATCAGCGATCATTTCCACCGTCAGACCGGGATTCACCAGCGCGGTTTCGAGCAGTCCGGGTTTGCGCCAGGGTCCTTCGCGTACCGTGGTTGACATGGCGCTGAACAAATGGGTAACATGCCGCAACCCGGACTGCATGGCAGCCAGTACATCCTGCTCTTTTGCCATGCTGTGTCCGGCGGCAACGATGACCCCGCGTTCTGTCAGGCGGGCAGCCAGTTCAGCCGCTCCTGGCAGTTCCGGCGCCAACACCAGAATACGCAGCACGTCTGCATATTCCAGCAGGGAGTCGGCGCTGCCGTCCAGCGGTAAGCGCAGGCTGCTGCGATCCAGCGCCCCCGCTTGGGCTGGACTTGTATAAGGACTCTCCAGGTGTACGCCCAAAAGCGGCGTACCTGAATGGGTTCCTGCCATCCAACGGCGGGCAAAGGTAAAAATCTCGTTCAAATCAACCAATGGGGCGGCGCCGACCGTAGCCAGCAGCCCGGTCACGCCACGGCGCAAGTTTTCTTCGAGAATCGTGCAAAAAGCCAATTCGGTGGGCTCATTGAACGTATAACCCAGTGCCCCATGCGTGTGAACGTCGATCAAACCGGGGGTAATCCAGCGACCGCCGGCGTCAAACCGGGGCAAATTCGGCGGAAGCTGGTCATGCGCTAGCAAAGCGCCAATTTTTCCAACCGAATTATGGATTTCAATGACCACTGCCTGCCCGTCAGCAATCCGATCGGGTAAAACAACGCGTCCATTTACCAGTGCAAAGGATGTTTGCGGCTCATTTGTCATGTGCACCCTCGAAAGACGCCGGTCTTCCCCAGCCTGAATTCTGAAACATCCATGGCTGGCTGCCGGCAACTTTTTACCTTAAATTTGCGTTTCTTGGTTTACTTTGATGCCGGCGAGATGCAATTCCTCGGCACGGTGGCAGCTAACGAAATGATCGGGCGTGATTTCGCGCAGTTCAGGCGTTTGCGTCCGGCAAACCTCGGTAGCGAACTGGCAGCGCGGGTGAAAGTAGCAGCCCGAGGGTGGGTTGGCCGGGCTGGCAACCTCTCCCGGCAGGTCTTGAATGATATCGCGGCTGGACGGATCGGGTCTGGGAACTGCCATCATTAAAGCAGCCGTGTACGGGTGTCGCGGCGCCTGAAACAACTCTTCGGTGGTAGCCATTTCGACCAGCTTGCCGACATACATCACGCACACCCGGTCGCTGATGTGCTTGACCACGCTCAGGTCGTGGGCAACGAACAGGTAAGTCAGATTAAGTTTTTGCTGCAAATCCAGCATCAGGTTGAGTACCTGGGCCTGCACCGACACGTCCAGCGCAGAGACCGGCTCATCCGCCACCACCAGGCGCGGGTTGAGCGCCAGGGCGCGCGCAATGCCAATGCGCTGACGTTGCCCGCCACTAAACGCATGCGGGTAGCGCGCCATATATTCGGTTCGCAGACCGACTAGCCGCAGCAATTCCGCCACGTGATCCTCGCGCTCGGTCTTGGATCGCATCCCGTTAACATACAGCGGTTCGCTGACAATCTCAAATATCGTCATGCGCGGGTTAAGCGACCCAAAAGGATCCTGAAAGATCATTTGCATCTGAGGGCGGAAGCGGCGCATTTCGCGCCGGTCAAGCGCTGCCAGGTCGGTTACTCTGCCATCGGCCTCACGGAAAAGGATTTCGCCGCTGGTTGGGTCAATGGCGCGTAAGATACAGCGCGATACTGTAGTTTTACCGCAACCGCTTTCACCGACCAACCCCAGCGTCTCACCCTCGCGCACGAATAAACTGACATCATCCACGGCACGCACCTGGTTGACCAGTTTGCGCAGCACGCCCTTATAAATCGGGAAGTATTTTTTCAGGTGACGCACCTCGAGCAGCGGCGATTTGGTTGCTGCTCCGGCTTTTGGCTCCAGGGGTTGCATTCCGTCGCTCATAGGCTTTCCTCCTTGGCGAGGGCTGCCCCGGTCTTGGTCATTTTTTTAGTCCCATCTGCTTCGGAATACAGGAAACAACTGACAAAATGATCCTCGTCCACCTCCACCAGGTGGGGCTGCGAAGCATCGCACACCCCGCGCATAAAATGAGTGCAGCGTGGGTGGAACGGACAACCTTTAGGGCGGTTGAATGGGTGGGCAATGGAGCCCGCGATGGTGGGCAATTTGACCCGCGGGTGCGATTGGACGCTTGGAATAGAGCGCAGCAGCGCCTGGGTGTAAGGGTGTTGGGCATCCTTGAATATTTTCATGGCCGACCCTTTTTCCATGACCATCCCAAGGTACATCACCACCACCTCATCCGCCATTTGGGCAATCACCCCCAGATCATGGGTGATGAAGATGATCGATGTTTGGCGTTCTTCCTGTAATTTGCGCAGCAATTTGAGGATTTGCGCTTGGGTGGTCACATCGATGGCGGTTGTCGGTTCGTCAGCAATCAGCAGGCGCGGGTTGCAGCTCAAAGCCATGGCGATGATTGCCCGCTGGCGCAACCCGCCGGAAAGTTGCCAGGAATAAGAGTCGATGCGCTGTTCGGGCATCGAGATGCCTACCGCGCGAAAAACGTCAATGGCAATCTGGCGTGCCTCTTTTTTGCTGACATCCTGGTGGAGCAGTATGGTTTCCATGATCTGATTGCCAACAGTATGTACCGGGCTGAAAGCTGCCATGGGCTCCTGCGGGATGAGCGCAATTTCTGCCCCGCGGATGCGGCGCATTTGCCGGCTGTTGGGATGCAAATGGGTAAGCTCGATCAGTTCTTCGGCGCTGTTCGGATCTCCGTGATGAATGCGGCTGCGCAGGGTCACCTTGCCATTGACGATTTTTGCGCCTGCTTCCAGGATCTGCAAAATCGCCTTCATGGTGACGCTTTTTCCGCAGCCGCTTTCACCAACAATGCCAACCACCTTGCCGGGCATCACATCAAAGCTGACGCCGTCAACAGCGCGGACGATGCCCTCATCCATGAAGAAATATGCCTTCAGATCTTCGACTCTGAGCAACGGTTCCCTGGTTAAGTCATTGGCGGGTTTTATTAGAGGATGTATTTGTGTGACCATAAGCTACCTTTTCCCGCTAATGGCTGTATGGGTCGGCTGCATCGCGCAGCCCATCACCCACCAGGTTGAAGGCCAGGACCGCCACAATCACAATCAAACCCGGGGTCAGTAGCCAGGGAGCCAGTGCCAGGGTCTGAATATTCTGCGCCTCCTGCAGCATCACACCCCAACTGATGGCAGGCGGGCGCATGCCAAGCCCCAAGAAGCTGAGCGAAGTCTCCGTGACGATCATAACCGGGATCGCCAGCGTACTGGTGGCGATGATGTGGCTGGTGAATGTCGGAATCATGTGTTTCACGATGATGCGCGCCTGGCTAGCACCGCCCAATTCTGCAGCCAGCACGAAATCCTCTTCACGCAGCGAGAGGAAGCGTCCGCGCACTTCACGGCCCAGCGTGGTCCAGCCGCGCAGCGCCAGGATGATGGTGATGGCGAAAAACACTTTCTCCGGCGACCAGGTACGTGGCAAGGCCGCGGTGAGCGCCAGCCAGATGGGGATGGTTGGCAAGGATTGCAGCAATTCGATCAGCCGCTGGATGATATTATCGATCCAGCCGCCAAAGTAACCGGAAATGCCGCCCAGCAGTAAACCCAGTACAACGCTGACGATGACGGAGATCATGCCAATGGTCATGGAAATCTGAGTGGCGAACGCCAGCCGTGACCACTGGTCACGCCCAAGGCGGTCGGTGCCTAACAGGAAGATCTGGGCAGCCAGATCATCGTCAGCCTGATCCGCCTTGGCAGCGCTGACCAGATGAATATTGCTATCGAATATGCCAAGCACTGAATAAGACCAACTCGTTCCAAAGAAACGGATGTATGTTTTTTGAGCCTCGTCCGTAGTCCATTTCATTGCGAGTGTGACCGGGTCGCGTTTACCTACTACGCTGGGTACCCAGGGTTTTAGCTGTCCTTCATCCAGCCAGTGGATGCGTTGCACCGGGATAAATGCCAGCCGGGCGTTGGTTTCTTCTGGATCCATGGTAGCGAAGAAATCCGGGATAAAAACCACAATGGCCAGGAAGAGCAAGATCACGGTGCTGATAACTGCCAGTACGTTTTTTCGGAAGCGCCACCAGACCAGCGTCCAATTGGAAGCAATCGAAATACGCTCTTCTTCCTGAGTGGTAACCAACGGTTCTTCGAAGATTTCAGTCGGCGCAGCAACTGCTTCATCGGGGGGATAAATAGCTGGGTCGGCTTTTTCCAAAGGTGCAGCCCCCTCCGGTTGCAGGGTTTTGGGTTCGATACTGTCCATCATTAGGCCTTTTCCATCCGAATACGCGGATCCAGCCAGGCAAGGAGGATGTCAGAAATCAACGTTCCGATGATTGCCAGGAAACAATAAATCATCAATATTGCTCCAGCCAGGTACATATCCTGGTTGATCAGAGAGCGTAGCAGCAACGGACCGATGTTTTGCAGGTTCATCACCGTTGCCACGATCAGACTGCCGGAGAACAACTCCGGTAGATACCAGCCAATGGTGCTGACCAGCGGGTTGATCGCCAGACGCACGGGGTATTTCATCACCAACTGCCACTCCGAAAGGCCACGGGCGCGACCCGAGACTATATACGGTTTGTTCAGTTCATCCAACAGGTTGGCGCGCATGACGCGCGTCAGGCGGGCGGTGCCAGCCAGGCCAATGACGATCATCGGCAGCCAGATATGCTTAAGCAGGTCGATCCCTTTGGCAATCGACCAGGGCGCCTGCTCGAAATCGCGCGAGAATAAGCCGGTGACGCTCAAACCAAACTGTGAATAGGCGAACCACATCAGGATCAAGGCCAGCATAAAGTTGGGAATAGCGACGCCGGTGTAATTGACCACCGTCACCAGGTAGTCCAAAATGGTGTTGCGATGGGTGGCGCTGTAAATGCCGATTGGGATGGCCATGACCCAGGTGAATACAAAGGCAAACAGAGCCAAAATGAGGGTCAACCCGAGGCGATCGTTGATCAATTCTGCATTGGGCAGTTGATATTCCAACGAAAGTCCCAGATCGCCGCGCAGCAGGTTTTGCATCCAGCGAAGATATTGAATATGGACCGGTTGGTCCAGTCCGAATTGATGTTCAAGCATTGCGATTGTTTCTTGATTCAGCGATGAGCCGGTTGACGCCAGGGTAGCGATATAGCTGGTCAAAAAATCTCCCGGGGGAGCCTGAACCAACGCGAAAACCATTATCGAGAAAATAATCAAGAGGATGGGTATGAGAATTAATCGTTGCAGGATATAGCGCAGCATAAAATTTGCTTATCCTTTCTTTCGGCCCGGGCGGAAGATATATTTATATATAACACTGATTTTCCTGCGGGCTGCGCGGAGCAGCCCGCAGGAAATGGTAAGCTAAAAGATGATCCGGTGCGGAACTACGGTTGGAAGTAGAACTGTTCCGGGTTGGCGTTGCCAGGGGTGCGCAGCGGCCAGTCGTTCCCCAGCGTTGTGGGAACATTCATCAGTTTGTTGTTCAAAACGACCACGCCCTGCACCAGTGGGGTCAAGCCAACTGTACCAAGTTCATAAGCCTGGTCCACCCACAGGGTGAAGAGCTCCTGGGCTAGAGCAATTTGCTGTTCAGTGCCGACGGTTTTGCCTTCATCGATGATTTCGACGATGCGGGCAAATTCTGCGGTTGGTTCGACGCCTTCAGCGCCGTTGGTCTGCAGCCACTGGCGCATCAAGGGCGCAATGGCCAGACCGGGCTGGCTGCGCGGGTCAAACTTGGGCGCGCCGGTGAAGGGGAAGCCGGTGGTGTCTTCGTTCCACAGCTCGGTGACGATTTCATTGGCGTCGCGCATTTCAAAGTGTACTGCGCGTTCGCGGACCTGAACGATCGTTCGGACGCCCACTTCCTGCCAGTCGGCAGCTACCATCTGGGCAACATCCGGCCAGTTGGCGAAGTTAGGAACGACCGAGATTTCGATGGAGAACTGCTTGCCGTCTTTATTGGTGCGGAAGCCGTCCCCATCCCGACCGGTCAGACCAAGTGCGTCCAGCATCTGGTTGGCCAGATCCTGGTTGAACTCGGTGTACTTGAAAGCCACGTCGTCACCAGGGTAATACGGATGCCACGGGGCGGGTACTGGCTGGCGGGCTTCGCCCAGACCAAGGAACACGGCCTCTTTGATTTCATCGCGGTCGATGGCATAAGATAACGCCACGCGGAAATCCTTGGATTGCAGCAGTTCAGCAACAACCGGATCCTTATCATAGGTCTGGTTGAAGGTAATGGCTGCATCCGAGCCGCCGAAAGTCGACCAGGTGATGACGCGGTACTTGCCAGCGGCTTCATTTTCCTTGAAGACCGGGTAGTTGCCCATGATAATGTGGCGTTCCTGCATGTCCAGCTCACCAGCAATGGCGGCCAGGTTCAGCGCCTGGCTGTCTTGGAAGAACTTGAACTGAACTTCATCAATGTAGGGCAGTTGATTGCCTTCGGAATCCACGCCGACGTAGTACGGGTTGCGCTGCAGCACCAGGACCTCATCGCTGACGCGGGTCGCGGGTTTCCAGGCAGCCATTACCGGGCGGTCGGGGTTCTCAGCCGGGTTCTTGCGGGTGGCGAACAGTTCGCCCCAGGTCTTGAAGCTGGCGTCAGTGACCATTTTGGCCAATTCATCTGCATTGGCGTATTTGGCATGGAATTGCTTAAGATAATGGGCGGGCAGGAACACAGCATAGGATTTATCGCCGCCGTCCTGGTTGGCCAATTCCATCATCAAAGTGGTGTTGGGGTTGGTGTAAGTCCAGGTGACGGTATACTCATCCACTTTGGCAACGACGGCAGTGCTGCCATCCTGGCTCTGCATCCATTTGGGTACTTTGGGGGTCAAATCAGTGTTCAGCAGGACATCTTCATACCAGAACAAGATGTCGTCAGCTGTGAAAGGCTCACCATCGGACCATTTTGCGCCTTTGCGCATGTGGATGGTCCAGGTGGTGAAATCGTCCGAAGATTCCCAGGATTCGATCAAGCGGGGTTCAATGGTGCTGCCATCAGGCGAAAAGCGTACCAGGGCGTCATAAACAACGCGGGTGTAGTTGTTATAGTCCGATGGGCCAAGGAAACCGCGGTGCCAGGTTCCGCCGTAAACGCCGATGCTTTCCGTTACCGGAACGACCAACGGGTTTTCAGGCAGACGTTCTTCCACGGGGGGCAGTTCGCCCTTTGCGACCAAATCGGCCAGCATGGGAGCTTCTTTATAGGTGGTTACCGCTTCTACCGGAGCGGTAGGTTCTACTGGAGCCGCGGTGGGTTCCGTAACCGGTGCGGGTTCGACCGGCGCAGTAGTCGGGGTTGCGGCAGCCTGGCATCCGGCGAGCAGCACGGCCAGAATGAGGATGACGCTCAGCAGAGGTCTGACACGCAAGAGCTTTTTAGTGTACATGTTTCTCCTTCTCCAGGACGGCTAGGGGTGTTTTTGCGAAAGAGCCGTCGTTACAAAGATGTGGATGGGTCGATGGTACCGATCGGTACAGTGCGAGAACTTAATGGTCTTTTGCTTTTGCTCCTTTCTTGTAAAACCTCTTAAGGTGCACTTTGGCGGATGATCAACTCGGGGTGCAGGACGATTTGATTGCACCCAGCGGGACAATTTTTCATGCGTTCAAATAAAGCTTCAACAGCCCGCGCACCGAGCTCCTGACGGTGTACGCGGCAGGTTGTCAGTGCCGGAGAAACCAGCGCTGCCAGGGGGATATCATCATGTCCAATTATGGCAAGGTCGTCGGGGATTTTGCGGTTAAGATCGGCGCAAGCTTGTAGAGCGCCAACTGCCACAAGGTCATTGTAGCAAAAAATAGCGGTTAATTCATCACACCGTTCTAGCAACTGTATACCAGCCACGTGCCCGCCGGCAACCGTAGGCTGGCAGTGAATGATCCAGTCCGGGTCTACCGCCGCCCCAGCTTGCTCCATGGCAGCCAGGTAGCCTTTTTGCCGTCCCTGCCCGCTAAATGAAGTTGCCGGTCCTGCCATGTAACCAATGCGGCTATGCCCGGTTTGTAACAGATGGCGGGTTGCCAGTACCCCGCTGGCTTCGTCATCCAGGAAAACCGCCTGGTAATCGTCTGAAGTAAAATCGTCCAGGCGGCGGTTTATCAAAACTGCAGCCGGCAGCCGGTTTAGTAGGTTAACCAGGGCAGTAGCTTCGATACGCGAACTACACAGGATCAAGCCGTCCACCCGTTTTTCTTCCAGGGATTGGATCACGGAAATTTCACGCTGCGGATCTTCTTCCGTGTTGCACAAAAAAACATGATAGCCCTGGGCATAAGCCAGAGCTTCGATGCCGCGTGTGATATCCGCAAAGAAAGGGTTCGACACATCCGGAACGACCAGGCCAATGGTGCGCGTTTGTTGAGTAGCCAGGCTGCGGGCAATGGCGCTGGGATGATAATCGAGGTCTTTGATGATTTTCTGGATCCGCTGCCGGGTTACCGGATTAACATCACCCTTTTCATTTATGACGCGAGAAACCGTCATTAATGAAACGCCTGCTCTCCGGGCGACATCGGACATGGACACTCTATTGGACATGTGAAAACTCGGGAAAAAATTGTTAGCGGTATCGTTAGCGCTAACAATAATTATAACAAGGTTAATTGTGGAATCAATACTCTTTAGTTAAGAGTATTGTCACTTTATTAGGATTTATTTGCTTTTCTGCACCAGTACATTTTTCACTTTTTGAATCACAATTGGGTTTCAGTGCTACCCAAAATTAAATCGGTGCGATGCACCAGAGTTTGGTGCGTTACACCTGCTCTTGGCCTTATTTTAGTCGCCGCTCAAAGGCAGGTGCATGCCGCCAAAATGATGTTCCAGCCAGCGCAGACACAAATCAAACCATTGAGCGGCATCTTTGTCGATGTATTTTTCTTCCCCAACGGAGGTCACCGGGGTAGCCAGCGCCAGACCGTGCCCGCCATTTTGGAAAATATGTAACTCAAATGGGACGCGGGCGTGCCCCAGTGCGGCAGCGAATTGTAAAGAGTTCTCCACCGGCACGCGCTCATCAGCGGCGGTCGCAAAAATGAAGGTTGGCGGGGTCCGGTCAGTAACATTGCGTTCGAGCGAAGGAATCGGTACTGGCATAATGGCTGACATGTTATCAAGAATGCATGGATAAGCGAGGATTAATGCATTGGGACGCACCCGCCCCATGGTTCCGACGGCAGCAGCCAGGTGGCCGCCGGCTGAAAAGCCGCACGCCGCAATTTTGACTGGATCGACACCCCACTCCTCCGCTCGGCTGCGAATAAGTTCAAGCGCCGCTTCCGCGTCGTTCAAAGGTTTAAGAAAGGCGGCCTGATCAGCGACCGAATAGCGCAGCACAAAAGCCTGGTAACCGGCCGCCAAAAATGCCAGCGCAATGGGTTCACCCTCACGGTCGGAGCAATAACGGTAAGCTCCGCCGGGGCAAATCATCACCGCCGGGCGGATACTGACATTGGGCATCGCCTCCGATGAGTCATGTAAATAGGTCGTGAGCGTAACACCGGAATTGCTGGTCAGAGTGATTACTTCGGTTCGCACGGTTGACGCCTCACTTTATCAAAATTTGTGAACAATTAAAATCTGCCACTCGAGCAAAACTCTGGGGCATGGGACTGTTTTCTCGATGCTTCTCTGTTACCGACTGGTTATTCACGATAGGCCTTATAGGCATTGATCAGCCCGTTGGTGGATGAATCGTGGTTGGTGACTGTTTCCACCCCCGCCAGTTCGGGCAGGATTTTCTTCGCCAGCTGTTTGCCGAGCTCCACGCCCATCTGGTCAAATGAGTTGATCTCCCAGATTACGCCCTGGGTGAAGATTTTGTGCTCATACAGCGCAATCAAAGCGCCAAGCACCCGCGGCGTTAATTTTGGATACAAAAACGAGTTGGTCGGGCGGTTGCCCGGGAAAGTCTTGGCCGGGATCAATTCCTCGAGTTGCGTCCCGGAATATCCGGCAGCCCCCAATTCAGCGCGGGCTTCCTCCGGCGTTTTACCCATCATTAATGCTTCGGTTTGCGCCAGGAAGTTCGACACCAAAATGGCTTGATGGTCGCCCAGCGGGTTTTGACTGTTGGCCGCTGCCAGAAAATCGCAGGGAATCAACTGGGTGCCCTGATGAATGAGTTGGTAGAACGCATGCTGCCCATTGGTGCCGGGTTGCCCCCAGATGACTGGTCCGGTGGAATAATCCACCCATTTTCCCTGGCGAGTGACGCTCTTGCCGTTGCTCTCCATGTCACCCTGCTGGAAATATGCGGGGAAATGCACCAGATATTGATCGTACGGCAGGATGGCCTGCGACTGAGCGCCGAAGAAATTGTTGTACCAGATGCCAAGCAGCCCCATGACAACCGGGATGTTTTTCTCGAAAGGTGTGCTGCGGAAATGTTGGTCCACCTGATGAGCGCCTGCGAGCAATTCTTCGAAGTGCTCCATACCAACGTACAGCGCAATCGATAGGCCAATGGCTGACCAGAGCGAGTAACGTCCGCCAACCCAATCCCAAAACTCGAACATGTTACGCGTGTCGATGCCAAACTTGCTCACCGCCTCGGTATTGGTTGACATGGCAGCGAAATGTTTGGCAACTGCAGCTTCATCCTGCGCTGCTTTAAGGAACCAGTTGCGCGCAGAGTGCGCGTTGGTCATGGTTTCCTGGGTGGTGAACGTCTTGGACGCCACCAGGAACAAGACGGTTTCGGGGTTTACCAGTTTGAGGGTTTCGACCAGGTCAGAGCTGTCCACATTGGAAACAAAATGCACCCGTAAGTCGGGGCGGGCGTAAGGTTTTAACGCTTCGCACACCATTTTTGGCCCTAAATCCGAGCCGCCGATCCCGATGTTGACAATATCGGTTATGGCTTTGCCGGTATAGCCCTTCCATTCGCCAGAGCGCACGGCTGAACTGAACTCCCGCATTTTATCCAGCACCCGGTTGACTTCTGGCATCACATCCTGACCATCCACGTACACTGCGGTATTCGAACGGTTGCGCAACGCCGTATGCAGCACCGCCCGCCCTTCCGTGGTATTAATCTTGTCGCCGTTGAACATGGCCTCGATGCGCTGACCGAGATCGGATTGCCGCGCCAGGTCCAAAAGCAGCGCCATTATCCGCTCGGTAATACGGTTCTTGGAGTAATCAAACAATATATCGCCAAAACGCAGCGAAAAACGCTCAAAACGGGCAGGATCCGCCGCGAATAAATTCCGCATGTGCAGTTGCGCGATTTCGCGCTGATGCTCAACCAACGCCTGCCAGGCGGGGGATTCGACCAGCTTTAGCATTACTTTTCTCCTATAAATCCTTGAATGATTATCTTTTCACGCACCACCGCCGGTAGTTGGCTGTCCGCTGAAATCAACCTGGGGACGTTAATCAGGCTTTCGTAAGGGGCAGCCTGACCAGCCAAGGGATGAACGGCCATATTTCCTCCTGCCAAAAAACCAGAAGCCTATTCGACTCTGGAATTAGCGTTGAATCCGCGCGGAGCCACCCCTGGCAAACGCCTTGACCTGCTCGAGAGTTGCCATGGTGGTATCCCCCGGGAAGGTGGTGATCAATGCGCCGTGCGCCCAACCCAGATTAACCGCTTCCTGCGGTTCTTCGCCTGCCAGTAATCCGTAAAACAGCCCCGCGGCAAAACCGTCACCGCCGCCGACCCGGTCGTAAACTTCCAATTCAGCAGTCGGCGAAATATATGTTTTCCCGTCGATCCAGGCAACGGCCCCCCAGCTATGCCGGCTGGTCGAATGCACTTCGCGCAGCGTGGTAGCCACGACTTTAATTTGCGGATATTTTTCCAACACCTCGTCGATCATGCCAAAAAAGACGCTTGGATCCAGTTTGGATTTGGCGGCAATCTTTGGTCCGGCGATCCCCAGCCCCAGTTGCAGGTCTTCCTCGTTTCCCACCAATACATCCACATTTTCAACGATGCGGGAAATAACGGATTGCGCTTTGGTTGCGCCGCCCCAGATATTCCATAATTTGGCGCGGTAGTTGAGGTCAAAAGAGGTAACCGCTCCGGCCTTCTTAGCCGTTTTCATGCCTTCGATGATCACTTCGCCGGTCGTCTCTGACAGCGAGGCAAAGATGCCGCCGCTGTGCAGCCAACGCACGCCTTCTGCCAAAATGGCCTGCCAGTCAAAGTCACCCGGCTTGAGCTCGGCGGCAGCCTCATTGGCGCGGTTGTAGAATACCACCGGCGCGCGCATGCCGTAGCCGCGATCGGAGTAGATGGTCGCCATGTTGGGTCCATTGACGCCGTTGTGGGTGAAGTGCTTGTAAAACGGCTTGATTCCCATGGCACGCACGCGTTCAGCAATCAAATCGCCAATGGGGTAATCCACCATAGCAGCCACCACACCCGTCCGCAGCCTGAAACAATTGGCCAGATTAGCCGCCACATTATATTCGCCGCCGCTGGGATGCACCTGCCATTCCGTGGCTTTGCTGAAGGGGACGATGCCTGGATCGACCCGGTGGTTAAGCGCGCCAAGTGAAACCAGGTCCAACGAACCAGTTTGCGGAATGTTCAAACCTTTAGCCATGAGTTTTATCCTTTGCTGAATGGATTAGCGATTTATTATTGCACAATTTACATTTGATGGTTGAATGTGGTCTAGAACTTCAAGGGCTTGCTATGATCAAGCTGAATCGCGGATAAACAATTCGGGTTCGATCTGGTAGGCAGCCGAACTGCCCTCACCGGCGATGAGGTCGATCAGCGCGCGCATGGCCAGCCGGCCAATGTGCGTCAATGGCACATGCATGGTGGTCAGTTGCGGGCGGATGATCGTCGCCAGTGGAATATCATCTACCCCGATAATGGCGACATCCTCGGGCACCCTTTTACCCAGTTCCTGGCACATCTGCATAGCGCCGACTGCCACGAGGTCGTTGTAGGCGAAGATCGCGTTCACGTCAGGCCGGCGCCGCAATAAAACTGCAGCAGCCTCACGTCCGCCTTCCGTGGTTGGCTGGGTGCTCATCACGAGTTGGGGATTATAGGGGATTTCCGCGGACCGCAGCCCGTTTTTATAGCCGTCCAGCCGGCGCTGATTGGAAAACGAATTGGCTGGACCGCCAATGTAGGCAATTACCCTGCGATCTAAACCCATAAAATGTTGCAGCACGCGCTGCGCGCTGCGGTGATCGTTGACGTTGATTGTGATCAGGTTCGCGTGGGATTGTTTGAGCTCGCGATTAACCAGTACAATCGCTGGGAAACGCTGCACTTGATATTCCAGAGCCTGACCCGATAAACGCGAACTGCACAGGATTACGCCATCGATCCCCTTTTGCCACAGCGTTTCCAGTGCGGCAGTTTCACGGACAGCGTCTTCATTGGTGTTGACCAGAAAAATATTGTAAAGGTTTTCGAAGGCAGCGTCTTCCACGCCGCGGGCTATTTGAGCAAAAAACGGATTGGTATTATCCGGCACCACCAAACCGATGGTGGTCGTCTGACTGGTCGCCAGCCCGCGGGCAAAAGTATTGGGGCGGTAGCCCATTTCCTCCACCAGGCTCAGAATGTGCTGGCGGAGTTCATCGCTCAACCCGGGTTTGTTGTTGATCGCCCGGGAAACGGTCATCATGGATACATTGGCAGCTTTGGCGATATCGGCGAGTGTCGTTCGTTTGATCATTTTCATTTCCGCGGTATGATATTCGTTATATAAGCCGCAGGCAAATAATGTTATAATATTACTGTTACGTTAGCGCTAACTCAACACAATTGTAGCACAATTTTCGGCAAGATGGGTTCATCCATTAATCAGAAGTGCCAAAGCGAATGCAATTAATCAGGGTGCGGAGGAAAAGATCCAATGAGTACAGAATTTACCAAAGCCTATGATTTCAGTGGGCAGAGCATCGTTATCACAGGCGGAGCGGGCGTGCTGGGCGGTGAAATGGCCCGGGCGCTGGGCGAACGGGGGGCGAATGTCGCAATTTTAGATTTCAACCTGCCGGCAGCCCAGAAAATGGTGGATGGTCTGGCATCGATCCCAGGCGCGGGAAAGGTCATAGCTGTGCAAGGCAACGTGTTGGACAAGGGCTCGTTTCAGGCGGCGGTGGATTTTATTCTGGCGGAATTTGGAAAAATCGACAGCTTGATTAATGCTGCCGGCGGCAATAAACCCGACGCGACTACCAGCGCCGATAAAACCTTTTTCGATCTGGACGAAAGCGCCATCCGCTGGGTATTTGACCTGAACCTGCTCGGTACCATCGTGCCATCGCAGATCATCGGCAAACACATGGCTGACCGCAAGCAAGGCGTGATCCTCAACGTTTCCTCCATGAACGCGTTTCGCCCATTGACCCGTATCCCCGCTTATTCTGCTGCCAAAGCTGGCGCCAGCAACTTCACCCAGTGGCTGGCGGTACACATGGCGCAGGAATATTCGCCGCTCATCCGCGTCAATGCCATTGCCCCCGGCTTCTTCTTGACCGAGCAAAACCGCTTTCTGATGACCGAGCAGAGCACCGGCGAATTAACAGCGCGCGGCCAGAAAATCCTCGATCACACCCCGATGGGTCGTTTTGGCAACCCGGAGGATTTGAACGGCACCGTGTTATGGCTGCTCTCGCCAGCCTCCGCATTCGTAACCGGGATCATTGTGCCCGTGGACGGCGGTTTTTCAGCCTACAGTGGCGTCTAACCGACAGGTTATCCTTTGGGCCATGGTTCGGTTCCGCGGCAGGTAGGCCAGATTGCAGGTGGAGGTTATCCGCAATGATTTATTCTCAAAATTACTCCCCAACCGGATTGCTGGACCAGCAAACGATTTATGAGACCCTGGCACAAGGGTTCGAGGGAAAATTTACCGGGCAGAAAGTCCTGGCATTAATCCCCGACCATACCCGCTCGCTGCCGCTGCCCGATTTGTTCCGCATGGTGGTGGAAATCCTGCGCGACGCCCGCCAGCTTGATTTTATGATTGCGCTGGGCACCCACCCCGCCATGACCGAGCAGCACATCCTGAAAATCATCGGAATCACTCCGGAAGAACGCAGCACCACCTATGCCCGCATTGGGTTGTTCAACCATGCCTGGAACGACCCGGGCATGTTGACCTCGCTTGGTACGATGGACAAGGATGAGATTCGCAAAATCGCCGGCCCCAGTTGGCATCCGTCGCTGCCCGAAGAAGTGGCGATCCGCGTCAACAAGTTGGTGCTCGAATACGACCACATCTTGATCATCGGGCCCACTTTCCCGCACGAAGTGGTCGGCTTTTCGGGCGGCGCTAAATACATTTTCCCGGGCATTTCCGGGGCGGACATGATCAACGCCACCCACTGGCTGGGCGCGTTGGCGGGGGTGGTGGGTACCATCGGCATCAAAGACACGCCGGTGCGCGCCATGATCCACGCCGCTGCCGCCCGACTTAATACCCCCATCACGCTGGCGGCCCTGATTGTCGAGGGGCACGATTTGGCTGGACTGGTAATAGGCGACGTTTATGACGCCTGGAATGCAGCGGCGGATCTTTCGGCGCAACGCCACATCCGCTGGGTCGAGACGCCTTTCAAACGGGTATTATCCTGGGCGCCAGCCATGTACGATGAATTGTGGACGGCTGCCAAGGCCATGTATAAGCTGGAACCCGCCGTTGCCGTCGGCGGCGAGGTGATCATATACGCGCCGCACCTGGACGTGGTCAGCCATGTGCACGGCAAGTACATCTACGAGATTGGTTACCACATCCTGCCGTACTTCCTAACCGATTGGGAGCGCTTCAAGCATGTGCCGCTAGGCGTGCTGGCGCACAGCACCCATGTGCGCGGCTCGGGTGTGATGGAAAATGGCAAAGAAAAGGCTAACGTGCGCGTGGTACTGGCCAGTAAGGTTTCGCCGGAAGACTGCGCCCGTCTGAACCTGGGCTATTTGGATCCAGCCGATGTCGATGTGGAGTCCTGGAAAGACCGCGAAGATGAAGGCATTTTGTACGTGCCGCGCGCCGGTGAAATCCTATTTCGCAAAATTCCAGCCGCTTAAGCGCCTGTTGAGAACGTTGACTGACAGTGGGATAATCAGGCCATCGATTTCGCCCCACTATTACACCGATGAGTAAACAAATCATGGAGCAGTACATGACTACAAATTATGCACTCGGGATTCTTGGACTTGGCGTGATGGGCCGCAGCCTGGCACAAAATTTCACCCGCAACGGCTTCCTGCCGATCGGTTATGATGTTGCGCCAAAACTGCCAGCTGACTTTGAAGTCAAGGTCACCAACTCGCTCGAGGAGTTAGTCCATGCGCTGACACCCCCGCGTACACTCTTCTTGATGGTCCCGGCCGGCGCTCCGGTTGACACCGCTATTGCATCGCTCAAACCTTACCTGTCAAGGGGGGATCTGATTATCGACGGCGGAAACTCCTTTTTTATGGACACCGAACGCCGGGTGAAGGAGCTGGCGCAGGAGGGGCTGCTATTCATTGGCACCGGCGTCTCCGGCGGGGAAAGCGGGGCTTTGTGGGGACCCAGCCTGATGCCTGGCGGATCGGCGGAGGCCTGGCCGATGGTGCAGAAAATGTTCGAATCCATTGCCGCCAAGGCGGATGACGGCGAGCCGTGCGTTGGCTGGATGGGATCCGGCGGCGCCGGGCATTACGTCAAAATGGTGCATAACGGCATCGAGTATGGTGATATGCAATTGATTGCCGAAATCTACGATTTATTACACCGCGGCGCTGGCATTTCCAACCAGGAATTAGCCAAAATTTTTACCCGCTGGAATGAGGGTGTATTACGCTCCTATTTGATTGAGATTACCGCCCAGATCCTGGAACGCATGGACGAGGAGACCGGTCAACCGCTGGTGGATTTGATCCTGGACGAGGCTGCCCAGAAAGGCACCGGCAAATGGGCTTCGCAAAACTCATTCGACCTGGGCATCGCCATCCCCACCATTAATTCAGCGGTTGAAAGCCGCATGATTTCGGCGCTCAAATCCGAGCGCATTGCCGCCGCCAAAGTGCTCGGCAAAACTGACACATTCAGCGGCGACCGCCAGCATCTGGTTGCCGCCGCCGAACAGGCGCTATATGCCAGCAAGATCATTTCCTACGCCCAGGGGCTGCAACTGCTGGCAGCCGCCTCGCAGGAGTACCACTGGAATCTGGAACTCTCGCAGATCGTGCGCGTATGGCGCGCGGGCTGCATCATCCGGGCGGCGCTGCTCAGCGATATCACCGCAGCCTATGTTGCCAACCCGGCGCTGCCGAACCTGCTGCTCGATAAAGCCTTCAAAGAGGCTGTACTCACCCGCCAGGCTGCCTGGCGTGAAGTGATTCAAACCGCAGTCGGCCTGGGAATTCCGATGCTGGCGACCAACGCCTCGCTGGCGTATTTTGACGCCTATCGTTCGGAACGCTTGCCCGCCAACCTGACTCAGGCGCAGCGTGATTATTTTGGCGCTCACACGTACCGCCGCATCGACCGCGAGGGCACGTTCCACACCCGCTGGGAAGATTAATAAACCCAACTGCCCTATTCCAGCGTAACCTTAATTAACGATGTTAAAATGGATTATTCCGGCGGCATCCCCTTGATATTATGACGATCTGCCCAGGTGCGTTCGACTGCGCCTGAATTGAAATGATAGAGGTGAATAGATGATGAATACCACTACACAGTTATTGGAAGCTGGACAATCGGTCTGGTACGACAATATTCAGCGTAATCTCCTTAAAAACGGCGAAATGGCCGGGATGATCGCCCGCGGCGAAATCCGCGGCGTCACCTCCAATCCGTCCATATTCATGAATGCCATCACCAAATCGCAGGATTATGACCAGAGCTTGCTACCTCTGGTTGATTCAGGATTATCCGCCGAGGAAATTTTCTTCCGGCTGGCAATCGAAGATATTCAAGCAGCCACAGATCTGTTCCTGCCGCTTTACCGGCAGTCCAAAGGCGGTGACGGCTATGTAAGTTTGGAAGTCAGTCCGTATCTGGCAAACGATACTGAAAGCACGCTGGTGCAGGTCAAAAAGCTGTGGCAGTTGGTAGATCGCCCAAACCTGATGATCAAGATACCGGCAACCAAAGCCGGCATCCCAGCGATTACCGCCGCGATTGCCGCTGGAATCAACGTCAATGTGACGCTCATCTTTTCGCTGCAACGTTACAGCGAAGTGATGGATGCCTACCTGAAAGGCCTGGAACAACGCACAGCAGCCGGGATGCCGGTCGATACGATCGCCTCGGTAGCCTCTTTTTTTGTTTCGCGGGTGGACACCAACGTGGACAAGCGCCTGCAAAGCATCGTCCAGGCCGGCGGAGCGAAGGCCAAACAGGCGGAAGGTCTGCTTGGTAAAGCTGCCATTGCCAACGCCCGCCTGGCTTACGCTGCCTACAAAAAAGTCTTCAACAGCGAACGTTTTCTCAAGCTCAAGAAGCAAGGCGCGCGCGTCCAGCGCCCGTTATGGGCTTCGACCAGCACCAAGAACCCGGCTTACCGCGACGTGATGTACGTGGAGGAGCTGATTGGCCGGGATACGATCAATACCATTCCGCAGCAAACGCTGAATGCATTCCTGGATCACGGCAAGGTGCGCCCAAGCTTGGACGAAGATTTGACCGGGGCAACCAAAGCGTTGGCTGACCTGGAAACGTTGGGCATATCGATGGACGAGGTCACCTACGAGCTGGAGGTGGAGGGCGTCAAGACCTTCGCCGATGCGTTTACCGTGCTGCTGGACGCGGTCAAAGCGAAAACCGGAGCAGCAGTTCAATAACCTCCGTGCGATGCACCTTTAAGGTGCTTTGCACGTGCACTAGAACTTTATTTGCGTGCGCAGGCGATTGTATCTTCCGAGAAAAGGGAAACATATGGAATCGTACAAGCACCAGCTATTTGAAATCGATTACTCTGAGATGAAAGATATGTTACAAACGGTTTTGAAAGTATCATTACTTCCATCCAATATGAACAAACCAATAAAAAGGTCGGTATGCGTTGGTGTAACATTCTTTCTGTAAATTGCTGAACCTTAACAAAAGGGGTGAGTCAGAAGTATCCTTCAAGTTTGTGAGGACAAGGAAGGAGAAGCCAATGACCGTCCGAACTCGAATGGGCGAGATCACCTTTGCGGTACCGCAAGTTCGTGAGGGCGGCTTTTACCCCTCGGCTTTAGAGAAAGGACTGCGCAGTGAACGGGCGCTGGTCACCACCCTGGCCGAGATGTATGTGCAAGGAGTCTCAACCCGGAAGGTGAAAGCCATTACCGAACAGTTGTGTGGCATTGAAGTCTCGGCCATGCAGCCCGGTAGGGTGCGTTCGGTTGTTGAACGCACCGTGGAAACCGGTCTATATCGGTGCGTTCGACCCACTCCGGGCAAATTGAGCGCAATTGGCTATCAAAAACGACCTGACGCTTCGGGTCGAACTGCACCCTACGATTGACGATGTCGCAGACGCAATAAAACCCGCCCCCTACAGGGTGGGCAAAAACGGCATGGCGTAGCCAGGCAGCTTCAAGCGTTCTGCCAGCGCAGCGCGCATGGCGGTACGATCATCCCAGGAGTACTCGGTCACGTCGAAACACATCGACTGTTCGTGGCCCTTGCCAAGCGCCAGCACCAAATCGCCTGGCTGGGCTATATTAATGGCTATGCGAATAGCCTCCCGGCGGTCGGGCACCCGCCAGAAGGTCTGGCCTTCGATGCCGCCCTGCGCGGTCGCCGCGCGCGCCATTTCCGCCAGTATGGCATCCAATGACTCGGTGCGCGGGTCCTCAGCGGTCAGAAAAGTCAGGTCTGCCAGTTGCGCGGAAATTTCAGCCATCATGCGCCGTTTTTCGCGGTCGCGCAAGCCGGCTGAGCCAAACACGGCCAACACTTTGCCGCCGGTCATCTCGCGCGCGGTTTCAAGTGTGACTTTGAGCGCATTCGGGGTATGGGCAAAATCTACGATGGCGGTGAAATCCTGTCCAAGATGAATGTGTTCCATTCGGCCAGGGATCGAGTCCAGTTGTTCCACGCCGGCGGCAGCCTGGTGCGGAGAAATTCCCAACCCACCCACGGCAGCAGTCATGGCAGCCAAGATATTGGAAACGTTGTATTTGCCTACCAGGTGGCTGTGAACTTCCACCTGCTGCCCGTCCGGGAAATGCGCTGTGAATTGCATGCCCGATGGGCTGTAACGCACGTCAGCGGCGCGCACCAGAGCGTGAGCATCTAAACCGTAGAAAAGCTTGTTCGTCTGCGTAAAATCGTTCAGGAAGTCAAAGGACTGATCGTCATAATTGAGGACTGCCAAACGCGGATTCCCCTGCGGTTTTTCAACCGTTTCCAATAAGTGCTGAAACAATCGCGCCTTGGCAGCCCGATAGGCTGCATAGGAACCGTGGTAATCCAGGTGCTCATGGGTAATATTGGTAACCACGCCGATGTCGAATTCACAGGCAGTGACCCGTTCCTGCGCCAGGCCGTGCGAGGTCGCCTCGAGCACCACATGGGTCAAGCCAGCAGCCGCCATTTGAGCCAGGTAATGCTGCACATGCGGCGCTTCGGGCGTGGTGACATGAAAGCCGGTGTCGATTACCTCGTCGCCGATGACCGCGTTGACGGTTGAGATAATCCCAACCTTCTTTCCGGCATGATTGAGGATGGTATACAGCAGGTTAGAGGTGGTCGTCTTGCCGTCCGTGCCGGTGACGCCAATGACGGTCAGTTTGCGAGCCGGGAAATCATAAAAGGCTGCCGATAAATACGCCAGCGCCTGGCGCGTATCTTCTACCTGGATATACGGGATGTCGAGTAAAAACTCGTCCGCCGGCTGCTGACCGACCACTGCGACTGCCCCTTGCGCGACCGCGGCCGGTATATAGCAATGGCCATCCGCACTGCCGCCGGTCAGCGCAACGAATAAATACCCCGGCTGCACCTGACGCGAATCCAGGGCAATGCCAGTGATGGCTTGGGCTGGGATTTTGGCCGGTGCTATGACTTTGACGGGAATTTGTGCAAAGATTTGATCGAGGGTTTTGGGCATTCGACGAATCCGCTGAAACTAACGGGAGTGTAGACTTTGGGAAGGTTTATGGGTCAAAAGGCGAGATGCTTCGCTTCGCTCAGCATGACATTTGTTATTCGACCATTGCTTTCCAAAGTGAATGGAGTGCAAGATGCTTCGGACTAAACTCCAGCTCTCACTCACAGCGTGACAATTCCTTTCGCAATTATATCGTAGCAGGCAAATCAAAGCCCCCACTCCGGCATCAAGTGGGGGCAATTCAAGTTTCAGAGGGACGATCGTTTACTGCATAGCCTGACGCAAGCCTTGCAATTGGCCGGCAACCGAGCCGTCAACCACGCGGTCACCCACCTTGACAACCAGTCCGCCCAGGATGGCGGGGTCGACGCGGAAGGTTACCGATGCGCTGGCGCCTAATTTCTTGAGCACATCTTTTTTGACCTTGTCCTGCTCGTCATCGGTCAACGGCAAGGCAGATGTTACTTCAGCGGCGGCGCCGCTGACCGTTTCACCTTCCAATACAGAGACTTTGCCCGAGCGCACACCGGAGAAGAATTCGGTAAGCAAAGCATGCTGGCGTTTCTCATCCAACGATTCACCGATCAGCTTCTGGGTGGCGGCAATCGACAGGGCGGCAATTTGGCCACGCACCTCGCTCAAAACGCGGTCGCGCTCCTGTTGGATTTCTACCAAGGAATTGTCACGGGCTTTGGCGACTTCTGCGTCCGCTGCAACGCGAACCTCACGGGCTGCAACTTCGGCTCGACCTGAGGCTTCGCGAACGATCTCTGCGGCCTTCGCCTGAGCTTCAGCCAGGATCTGGTTCGATTCACGTTCCGCATTGGCTCGCGCTTCAGCAGCTACCCGGGCATCTTCCAGACCCTGGGCAATCGTCTTGCGCCGATTTTCCATCATAGACATCAGCGGCTTATACACCCAGGCGCGCAGCACCACAAAAAGGATGCCGAAGCTGGCGATCTGAATGAGGATACTGCCTAGATTAATACCAAGTTTTTCCAAGGGGATGCTCCTTCCTAAGGTCCGTTTAGAGAACGAACAGCATCAGGAACGCAATCACCAGACAGTAGATCGCGATGGCTTCTGAGAAAGCGATACCCAGAATCATGTTTGTGAGTAGGTTTCCGTAAGCATCCGGGTTGCGGGCCATGCCCTGCAGCGCACCCTGTACGCTCAGACCGATGCCAACCCCGCCGCCCAACGCACCGATCATTGCCAGACCGGCTCCAATAAATTTTGCTGCTAATACGATGTCTCCAGACATGCTCGACGATCCTCCTTGAATTAATCCGAATAGGTAGCGGTCTCTAAAAGAACGGAATTTTCTGCTAGTGGTGTTCTTCTCCACCACCATGACCCTGAGTCGCCTGGGCCATAAATACCATAGTCAACATGCCAAAAACGAAGGCCTGAATGAGCCCAATGAAGAATTCGAACATCGAAATCATGGATGGCACAAAGATGGGGATCATTGCAGATATCAGCGCCATCAGAACAAAACCGGCGAACATGTTACCGAACAACCGGAAGGCAAACGAGAGAATTTTGGCGAACTCGGATATGGTTTCGAGCAGCCCGACCAGGAAGTCCATAAAACCGAAAAATGGTTTCTTGAACATGGTGGTGAAATTCAGGAATTTGCTGAAGTAGCGGGCGCCCTGAGCGCGCACGCCAATTACCTGGGTCATGACCACCGAAATGAGCGCCAACGCCACGGTGAAATTGAGATCCGTCGAAACCGCGCGGAAGAAGGGGGTGAGAATATACCCCTCGCCTTCAACCTTATCGGGCAAGAGGGTAAACCAGTTCCCACCCAGGCTGGAAATCAGGTGGCCTTCGCCTTCATAATGGTGCATCAAACCGATGGTTTCAAATCCAGGCAGCAGTTTGACCAGGTTGGCAACCAGCACCACCAGCATAATGGTCGCAAACCAGGGGAAAATCTGTTTGGCCCATTTACCGGCGGCCGACTCCGTCAGGTTGTAGATCACCTCGACAAAGGCTTCCATCATCCCGGAAACCCCTTGCGGGATCAGATTCCCCTTCTTGACCGACTGGCGCACGCCCCAGGCGAGCGCGATGATGATCACATCCACCAAAATCAACGTCGGCCAGGTGTTGAGGAAAGGCACCTCGCCTACCAGCGGTAAACTCAGCGTCGCTTCGGTGATTTTTTCAGGGGCAACTTGAATATAGGGTTGAACCGGAGTGGCGATATTAACCGCAACAATGCTGAAGATGATGAATCCCAGCACAATCCACCGATTGACACCCCAGCGCCATTTACGAGTTGTCTCCAAGGTCCGTTTCCTCCGGTTGAGTGGTTTGTGGACGGCCAGTTTTGGTGTTAATCTTGGACACGGCCAGGCGAACAACGAACAACATAACAACTAATGAAACAGGGATGCTCCCAAGTACCAACCCTATCGTCCACCAGGGTCGGCTACCCAGACGGGAGTCGAGCCATAACCCCAAAAATACGGCTCCCAGAATGATTACCAATGTTAAACAACCCACTTGACCGGCAATACTCGCCAGAGTGAGATTCAGAAGTTTTTGCTTTCCTGAAGGTCCGCTGGGATCCGGCTGGCTCATGATTTGTTGATTATATCAGATGCAAAATTCAGCGTCAATAAATCCAAATTGAAGCTGCGGCACCCTGAGCAAGAGAATAGAATGGCCCAAACCAGAAGCCAAGCACCAGAATGCCGACGACGCAAATCGTCAGCGCCACCCGCCAGGCAATGGCTGCTTTAGGTAATCTGGCTGTATCCGCCGGCTCATTGACATAAATCGTCTTGAGCACCATCAGATAGTAGTAAAGGCCGATAATCGCATTGAAAATACCGACCAGCGCCAGCCAGACCATTCCTTTTTCAATCGCGGAACCAAACACCAACAGTTTACCAAAGAAACCCGCAAACGGCGGAACGCCACCCAATGAGAGCATCGCAACGATCATCACCAACCCGAGAACCGGTGCGCGCCGGCTTAAACCGGCAAACGCGCTCAAATCGTCGGAACCGGTATTGCTCTCCACCCAGGCGACAACGCCAAAGGCCGCCAGGTTGGTGACCAGATATGCCATCAAATAGTAGGTGGATGCCAGCACGCCAAATTCACCGCCGGCTGCCACGCCGATCAATATGTAACCGGCATGGGCGATGGAAGAGTACGCCAGCAGCCGTTTCAGGCTTTTTTGCGCCAAAGCCAGATAGTTACCCACCAGCATGGATAAGGTAGCCAGCACTGCGAGCATGGTCGACCACAATGCAGATTGCTCGGGGAAAGCCACCGCCATCACCCGCATCAGCGCGGCAAAACCGGCGGCTTTGGAGGCTGTTGACAGGAACCCGGCGACCGGGGTCGGCGCGCCCTGGTACACATCCGGCGCCCAGAAATGGAACGGGACCGCAGAGACTTTGAAGCCAAACCCGACCAGCACCAGCCCGATCACTGCGGCGATCAGAACTGCAGGAATGGCGCCTGCCTGGAAGGCCGCTCCCAGATTGTACAACTGGGTGGTGCCGGTGAAGCCGTAAATAAGCGAGAAACCATAAAGGAGAATGGCGGAGGCCATGGCGCCGAATAACAAATATTTGATGCCCGCTTCCACCGATTTCTGGTCGCGTAGAATAAAACCCGCCAGCACATACAGCGGGATCGATGTCGTTTCAATCGCCAGAAAGAGCATGATCAGGTCGGCAGCCGAAGCCATCAGGCTCATCCCCAGCGTGCTGACCAGCAGCAGTGCATAAAACTCGCCGCGCATTCGCACCGAATCGGTAACGGCTGTGTACAACGCCGTCAGCGCTGCGGCAGTCAGGAAGAACAGCCGGAACACAAAACCGGCCGAGTCAAAGCGCAGCATGCCGCCCCACACCAGAACATCCTCGGCGGCCGGTCGGGCAAACAAGACCGCCAAAAGCAGGATGACGGCCAGACCGGCAGCTGTTAACCAGCCAAAATAGCGCCGCGTGTTACCACGCCAGATTAAGTCAAACACCAGGAGTACCGCTGCCAGCGCCACCAGCCCAATTTCAGGCAGGATCGCCAGCACCATCGTAGAAGTAAATTCCCCGGCAGCCACTAAGCACCTCCCAGGAGCGCAAGAATGGTCTTGACTCCGGATTCAATCATGGGGACCATGAGTGACGGGAACACGCCCAGGCCGATCATCACGGCAGCGAGACCCCCGATGACAAGTTTATCTTTGACAGGAACATCCTGTACCCCGGCCAGAGTCTCCGGCAGCTCGCCAAAGAACACTCGCCGGATGGTCAGGAAAATGTAGCCTGCGGTGATCAGGATACCCAGCACGGCGATGACCGCCACCACCGGCGTGGATCGCCAGGCGCCCATGAATACCGGGAACTCGGCCACAAAGCCGGAGAATCCCGGCATACCCATCGAAACAAGGCCACCGACGATGAACCCGACCGCTGCCCAGGGCATTTTGCGCGCCAACCCGCCCAGCTTGGGTATGTCGCGGGTGTGCGCCCGGTCATACACCATACCGACGATGGAGAAGAAGAGAGCCGTCATCACCCCGTGTGAAAACATTTGCATGCCGGCGCCGATCAATCCTTCGCGCGAGAGGGTGGCAAAACCGATTAACACCAGTCCCATGTGCGAAACCGAGGAGAAGCCGATAACGTATTTGAAATCCGTTTGAATGAGCGCGATGAATGCGCCGTACACCACATTGATCGTGGCCAGAATCAGAATTAGCCAGGCCCATTGACGCGCCCCCTCAGGCAACAGCATGATGCCAACCCGCAGCGCGGCAAAAGCCCCGACCTTCATTTCAACGCCTGCCAGCAGCATCGAAATGGCTGTTGGGGCCGCAACGTGACCATCCGGAGCCCAGGAGTGGAAGGGGAAAATGCCCCCCAGAATAGCAAAGCCAAGGAATACAAACGGGAACCATACGCGCTGGAACGCCATGGAGAAGCCAGCGTTTTCCAGCGCCAGCATATCAAAAGTGCGCAGTCCGGAACCAAAATAAATCGCCAGGGCGCCGATCAAGGCCAGCATGGAGCCGATGAAGAGGTACAGCGTCAGCTTCATGCCGCCATATTCACGTGTCTTGGGCGAACCCCAGATCACAATCATCAGATACTTGGGGAAGACAGCCAGCTCAAAGAAGAAAAATAACATGAACAAATCCAGCGAGGAGAACACTCCCAGCACGCTGGCGGCCAAGAACATCAGGAAGGCGAAGAACTCTCGCGGACGATCATGCACGCCCCAGGACACCAGCACGCCTGAGACGATGACCAGACCGGAAAGCAGCACCATCGGCAGGCTGATGCCGTCCACCCCGACAAAATAGGAGATGCCCAGCGCAGGCAGCCAGTCGACGCGTTCCTGGAACTGGTAGCCGCCGGCGGCAATGTCATAGTTGGCATAAAGCCAGATCGAAAGCGCCAGCACAACGATGCCGGCTGCCAGAGCTATGCCTTTGATCCAGGATTTCTTTTCCTCGGGTAGCAGCAAAAGGATCAAGGCTGCGGCCAGGGGGGTGAAGATCAGAACACTCAATATTGGAAACTGCATCCTTCACCTCTCAGAAAAGGAACGCGACGGCCCGGTTGATCATATCCAAAAGCCAGGCCGGCCAGACACCGATGAGCAGCATGAGAACCATAAGTGGCGCCATCACGATCAACTCCCGCGCGTTGATATCCGTCAGATGACCTTCCCAACGGGTATTGAGCGGGCCGTGGAGCACCAGCTTGAGCGCCTTGAGGATATACGCGCCCGTAAAGAACAGACCGATCATGCTCAAAGCGGTCGCCAGGGTAAAGATGGGCCAGACACCCCGCACCACCAGGAATTCGGACACAAATCCGTTCAAACCAGGCAACCCTAATGAGGACATGGCGGTAAAGGTCAACACTGTGCCATAAACCGGCAGGATGGCATACAACCCACCCATTTCATTCAAATCGCGCGTGTGGGCGCGCTCGTAGATCACCCCGACCAGGAAGAACATACCAGCCGCGCTCAACCCGTGATTGAACATTTGCAGCACTGCGCCGCTGAGCGCCAGGTTTTTGTCCAAAATGGTTCCGGCAGCGGTGGCATTCCAGGTGTAGGCGGCAGCAGCCACGCCAAGCACCACGAAGCCCATATGGTTGATCGAGGAATAAGCTACCAGTCGCTTGAAATCGTTCTGGGCGTAAGCCCCCAGCGCGCCAAAAATGATGGCTGCAACCGCCAATGCAGCCAATACCCAGGCATAACGCTGGGCTTCAGCCGGAAAGAGCGGCAGCACCAGGCGCAAAAAGCCGTAGGCGCCCAGTTTGAGCAGCACGCCAGCCAGGATCATCGACCCGGCTGTAGGCGCCTCGGTATGGGCATCCGGCAGCCAGGTGTGGAATGGCCAGATGGGCACTTTGATGGCAAACGCAATCACGAAGGCCCAAAAAGCAATAGTTTTAACCGTTTCCAGCGGGACGCCGATCGGCACGGCCAACGATTGAATGGTAGGCCATTTTTCGGCCAGGGTCACCAGGTCAAACGAGCCGACCGCCACGCCCATCAACTGGATGGCCAACAGCAGGCCGAGCGAACCGCCCATGGTGTAGAGCACGAACTTCAAGGCGGCATAGTTGCGGTTGGCGCCACCCCACTGTGCAATCAGGAAGTACATGGGCACCAGGCCCACTTCCCAGAAGACGAAGAAGAGCATCAGGTCCAACGCCATGAAGACGCCCAACATGCCCGTTTCGAGTAGCAGGAACAGGATCATGTACGGCTTGACGCGTTCCTTAACGCTAAAGGAAGCCAGCAGCGCCAGCGGGGTCAGCAGCGTCGTCAGCAGCACCATTGGCAGTGAAATTCCGTCAATCCCCAGGTGGTAGGAAGCGTTGATGGCGGCGTACCAGGCTGCCTGTTCCACAAATTGGAATGGAGCAGCAGGATCAGGGACGGGGTTGAAGCGCGCCCAGGCAAATACCGTCAGGGCGAACGGGATCAAGGATGCTGCCAGCGCCCCCCAGCGGAATACCTTGACGTTCTTGCCCGGAACAAACAGCAAGATCAGCGCCGCAGCCGTGGGCGTGAATAAGATCAACGTAAGCAGGTGATTTTCGATGAATTCCATCCCTCGACAGCCTCCGCGATTATGGAAGGGTTTTGACCCTTCCCCCTCAGCTTATGCCAACCGTAAAATAAATCACCAGACCGGCCAGCACCAAAAGCGATATGGCGATGACCATGTACTGTTGAATGCGCCCGGACTGTTTGCTGCGCAAGAACACGCCCACCCCGCGGGTAGTGCGGGCGGCACTGTCGCCCGCGCCGTTCACGACCGGCAGGTCGATGATGTTGCGCAATCCGTTACCCAGCCAGACCCCAAAGCGGGCAATAGCGTGCAGGACCCCGTCGATGATGGTCTGATCAAGAAACTTGTAGGTGAAGACATTTGCCACCCAGTTCGCCGGCCGGATGACCGCGGCCTGGTAGAACTCGTCCACGTAATATTTGTTCTTCAGAACCGTGTAGATGCCGCCCAGCGATCTTTCGAGCGGGTCAACCCGCTCACTCAACCTGCGATAAACGACCCGGCCAAGCGCCAGCCCACCGAGCGCGACGACCAGCGAGGTGAACAGCGGCACCAGGCTGTGAATCGCTTCAGCAGGTTCAGAACGGAGCATACTGCCGACAAATTCCTCGAACCAGTTAGGGATCAGCCCGCCCAGACCGGGAAAATCGGCCGGGATACCCGCCCAGCCCGCGCCAACCGAAAAAACCGAAAGGACAACCAGCGGCAGGGTCATGGTCCATTTGGACTCGTGGGCATGTTCGGCGGCTTTGGTGCGGGGTTGCCCCAGGAAGGTCAGGGTGATCTGGCGGGCAGTATAGAAGGCGGTCAGCAAGGCTGCCAGTGCCAGAGCGATGAAAACGCCCATGTTCCCACCTTTGAAGGCGCCCGAAAGAATCTCATCCTTCGACCAGAAACCCGCGGTGACCAGCGGGAAACCGGAAAGCGCCAGACCACCGATCAGGAAGGTCCAGAAGGTAACCGGCATCTTCTTGCGCAGCCCACCCATGTTGAGCATGTTTTGCGGGTCGATGTGTTCGCCCGTGTGCAGCACGCCGTGCTCCATGCCGTGGATGATCGAGCCGGAACCAAGGAAGAGCAGCGCTTTAAAGAAGGCGTGGGTCACAAGGTGGAAGGCGGCAGCGGCGTATGCCCCTACCCCCAGCGCTGCGATCATGTAGCCCAGCTGCGATATGGTGGAATAGGCTAAAACGCGTTTCACGTCATTCTGCGCCACGGCAATGGTCGCGGCGAACAGTGCGGTAAACGCGCCAATGATACCCATCACCAGCATGGGCGTGGTCACCGCCCCGCCGGGTTCCCAACCCGCGGAGAGCAGCGGGAAGAAGCGAATCACCAGATAGACGCCGGCTGACACCATGGTCGCTGCATGGATCATCGCAGAAACTGGCGTGGGACCTTCCATGGCATCCGGCAGCCAGATATGCAACGGGAATTGCGCTGACTTGCCAACCGTGCCAATGAAGATCAATATGCCAATCAGCGCAGCCCATGAGAGCCCAAGAACCGGGGATAATGCACCAGCCAATTGCTCAAGCACTGCCGGGTTGCCGAGAATCTCCTGGTAATTCAGAGTGTCGGTCAACGAGTAGAGCGCTGCCAGCCCAAGGAGCATAAAAACATCCCCTACCCGGGTGGTCAGGAAGGCCTTGATCATGGCCTTGCGCGCCGATTCTTTAGCGTACCAGAAGCCGATCAACAGGTAGGAGCACAGCCCCATGATTTCCCAACCGACGTAGAGCGTCAGCAGGTTGTCGGTAACTACCAGCAAGAACATGGCAAAAGCAAACAGGCTGATGAGCGCAAAGAAGCGCGAGTACATCGGCTCGATGGAGGGAACGTGTACGATTTTGCCTTTTTTGTCTTTGACCTCGGCGCCTTCCGGCGGCAGGCCTTTGCGATCGTGCTTGCCGGCCGGCTGACCAAAGTTGTGGTAGCCAACGGAATAGATGAAAATCATTAAAACAGTCCATGCGACAAAGAAAAGCACGACCGCCGAGAGTGGATCGATCTGGATCCCAATTTTCAAACTGGTGTTGCCGGTTGGCAGCCAGGGAATGGATTGAGCAAATGGATGCTCACTCAGCCCCTCGGTGGTAACCGCTCGGAAAAACACGACCATCCCCGCCAGCCAGGAAAGCCCTGCTGCAATCAAAGCCAGCCAATGGCTGAGGGCTTTATTCCGGTTGGTAAACAGCACAATCAGGAAAAATGCCAGCAGGGGCGGCAGCGGGATCAGCCAGATTAAGGTTTCAGATGTCATTGCACCTCTCCGCCAGCAAGATCAACCCTTGAGCAGGGTCATTTCGTCGACCACAGGCGTTTCGCGCCGCCGGTATGCCGAAATAATCAGCGCCAGACCAACAGCCACTTCAGCCGCCGCGACGATGAAAACCATGGCAACGAAAACCTGCGGAGTAATCTGGCCCGCTCCCTGGAGCTGGGTATGGTAATGCCAGAAAGCCAACAGGTTGATGTTGACCGCATTGAGCATTAACTCGACGCTCATCAAAATCGAAACCGCATTTTTGCGACTCAATACGCCAAACAGGCCGATGCAAAATAGCGCGGCCGCTGCAATCAGGTACCAGGACAGCGGGATCATCCGACTTTCTCCTTGCGCTCCGCGGCGATATAAATGGCGCCAACCAGGGCCGCCAGCAGCAGTACCGAAGCCACCTCGAACGGAATGACGTATCCGGCCGGGTTCACCAGCGCCGAGCCGAAGGCAGCCAGGTTTTCAGCGTCAGCCGGGAGTTCATTGAGCATTACCTGAAAATCTTTCCAGGTTGCCAGGAAACCGGCGATCAGCCCAAACAGAATGACTGCCATCACCGCTGGCAGCCACCATCCTTTGATCACTTGCGGATGCTCTTCGTCCATCACCCGGCGGGTCAGCATTAGCGTAAAGATGATCAGGATGCTGATTGCGCCGATATAGACCAGCACCTGAACAATCGCAAAAAAGCCGGCCTGCAGCGTTGCAAACAGAATGGCCACCCCCAGCAGCGTCAGAATCAACCATAAGGCAGAGTGCATCATCTTGCGGGAGGCGACCACCATCACCCCGGAAAACAGGGTGACCACAGCAACGATCAGAAAGACGATTTGTAATCCGCTCATCCCTTCGCTCCTGAGCCGGGTTGGATAAAGAGATTGTCAGGGCTGGCTACCGGACGCTGACGCGAGCCGACTTCCGGCCGGGTTGTTTTGACGCCGCGCCGGATCAGGCGCTCCGCGACCACCAGGATTACCAGGTTCGCTGCAAGCAGGATGACTGTCCGCAGCCAATCCGCTGAAGAAGCAAACAACCGGTCGACCAGGGCTATGACCATAATCACCACCAGCGAAAGCGGCGTCAGCACCTTCCAGTTGAGGTCCATCATCTGGTCGATGCGGAAGCGCGGATTAGTTCCGCGGAAGAGAATCAAGGCAAAATACACAATGAAGGTTTTGATCATGAAATAGACCAGACCGAGTACCGGAATCTGATCGGCGCCCGGACCGCGCCAACCGCCCAGGAAGACGGTTACAAAGATGAAAGAGGCGGTGAAGGCATGCAGGAATTCGCCGACGAAGAACATGCCAAACTTCAGGCCGGAATATTCAACGTTGTAACCGGCCACAATTTCGGATTCGGCTTCGGCCAGGTCAAATGGAGCGCGGCCGGTCTCGGCAACCGAGGCGATGAAAAATATCAGGGCTGCAGCGGGCGCAACCAGGATGTACCAGGGATTTTGCGCTTCGACAATATCGACCAGGCTCATCGAACCGGTCAGCATCACCGGCACCAGGGCGGAAATCACGAAAGGGACTTCATACGAACATAATTGCGCCACGGCGCGCAAAGCGCCAACCAGCGCATACTTGTTGTTCGATCCCCAGCCCGCTAAAATGATCCCCACCTCACCCAACCCGCCGACGGCAATCAAAAACAGAATCCCGACCGAAATATTGACCCCGAAGAAAGTTTTCGAAAAAGGAGTCACAGCCCACATCATCAGCACGGCCGCCACCGAAAGGACCGGCGCCAGATTATAGGCAATCCAATCGACGCCCGACGGCGTGATCAACTCCTTGGTGAAGATCTTGAGCATGTCGGCAATCGGTTGAAACAGTCCCCATGGCCCAACGCGGTTCGGGCCAAAACGGTCCTGCAGGCGTCCAATCAGTTTACGCTCATACCAGATCAGGAAGACCACAAAAAACATAGCGCCGGCTGCGAGCACAAAAGCGCCGATGACAAATCCGACAGTGGTCGCCCACCCAGGTCCCCAACCGATGCCAGCCAGCAGCCCTTTGGCCCATTCGATGATGAAAATTATAGGGTCACGCCAGAAGCTCATATCTGCCTCCAACCCGGCGAGCGGCTAAAGCCACTCCAAGGCGCCCTTCCGCCAGGCATAAAGTAACCCGCCCAGCAAAATGAGAATAAAGAGGATTGCCTCGGCAACCGCGTAGAGCGGCAGTTGTTTGTACGCAACTGCCCAGGGAAAGAGCAGCACAGCCTCCACGTCGAACACCAGGAACACCAGGGTGCACACATAATACTGGACTTTCATCTGCGCCCAGGCGGGGCCTACGGTTTCCATTCCGCATTCGTAGGTCGCATTTTTAACTGAGTTCGGTTTCTTCGGGGAAAGCAGTGCGGCTATTGATATGGCTGCCGCTGGTAAGAACATGGATACCAGGGCAAATATGCCCACGTAGAGCCAGTCGTTCAGCATGGAAGCTCCTAGAAAATTATTTAGGGAATTCTGGGATAAACTGGTTACTTGCGCCCACCCAACCCAAACATTTTATCAACAATAAAATATTAAGTAAAGTTTAATGAAGGGGCAATAATTTTAAAAATCACAATTCATGTATGAACATCCAGACCGGCAGGATTCCAGGTTGGTTATCTTCTGGTCCGGCGAATGAAGAGAACAGCTGCCAGCGCGATAAGTATAATCCCGACCCACCGCAGCCAAACCACTGGCACAGGTCCAAGGAAAAGCGTACGTACTTGCAGCGGGCGGGCCGCAATGGCTACCCGCTGTTCTGAACGATCGCTGGTCTGGGGAGAAGTATAAATCCACAGCGTGCCGGAATGGACGCCGGCCTCTACTGGCTCCAGCTCCCAACGGAAATCGAGATTTTCAGCGGCGCCGATCGATTGCGCCATGATCCCTTCCGGCGCAATCACCAGTCCGGCAAATTCCAAGCGCGCTTCGATCCGGGTATCTGCAAGCTGGCCAGGCGACGGTTTGACGGTCAAGCGTGCTGTGCGCGGCTCGCTGGCCCGGATGGAAATGGGCCAGGCCAGGGCAAAATTGAATTCACCCTGTAAAGAAGCAGTTGGGTTCGCCGTCCATTCCATGCGCTCTACCGGCAGCGGCCAGGTGGAAATGGCAAGAAGCGCCAGACCGGCCAGCAAGATCCCCGCTTTGATTAGTTTGCGCCATTGTCGAGAAGGCATGGAGGTATTATACAAAAAAAGGGCACAGACAAAGTGTGTCCTTTCCATATAAGCCCTCTCCAGCCTTACCCAATATAAATCTCGACGTGCTGGTCTTCTTCATCGACCTCGATAAAAAATGGTTCGTTGCGGCTAATGGACCGATTAACCTCGCTCAACGTCTCTCCAATGTTCTTGCTACGCATCTCCTGTGGCAACCAGGAGGGATTCAATTTGAAGAACCAACTGACCAACCCCAGCGGCAGCGGCAGGCTGATGCGAATGTTTTTCCTCTTGCCGTTTTCCATTTCGCTCACGCGCACGTGAAGCCAGCGGGTGTTCAAGCTGGTCGCCATGCCCAGTATGCCAATAGCAAATGGAATCCATGAGAGCCAGAATCCCCAGCCATATGGGCGCGTCTGCCAGCTCTGGATCATCCAGTTTGCTGAAATCAGGGTCAGGAGCAAAAAAGCGCCAAATAAGGCCCATGAAATGACGCGGAAGCGCGCAAAGTCTGGCACGTCGGCATCAGGCGTTGAACCCTCGTCAGGATGAGCGGGGGAAATTACCTCAACTGCCGGGGCGGTTGCGGGGCTGGCAAATTCCTGCCCGGTAGTGGGTTGGGCATCATCGATTGCATTTAGCTGGCGCAGGCCGTCTTCCGGCGTCACCTCGCCCGATTCAATTTTTTGCAAAATTTCAAGCCGGTTGCTGTCCATGGCATCCTTTACCCGTAATCCCTAATCTAAACCAGGCTCATTTAATTGCCAAACTTACCATTCAACGCATCCAGCAGTTGGTTGGCTTCTTCGGCTGTGATCTTTTTCTCGCTCAGCATAGTCAACACGATCATTCGCTCCTCATCGCTGACTTTTGATCGCGGCTCTGGCGGCGTACTGGCTGCAGCTCCGCTACCGGCCTTCGGCCAAAAGTCTTCCAGATTCGGCAGGTCGAAGCGGTCCAATTTCCGCATGGCGTTTTCCATTTTGGCTTCAGCGCGGCGGCCGGCAGCGTTAGCTCTGGCCTCAGCTGCCCGAAGCTTCGCCTGAACCCGCCGCTCGATGCGGTCATTGATCAGGCTGGAAGTCCAGTCATGGGAGGGTTCTTCCGCCGGAACGAAATCCTCAGCTACCAGGTCTTCCTCCCAGCCTGAGGTAAGGATGTACACATTTCCACCAGCATGCAGCCGGACCAGCGGCCCGCCAGCGCCTACCGCTGTCCGGTGACGACCGGTGGCATAACGCTGCGGTTCATTCCCGGTTTGCAGCACCACTTTTTCACCGCCGCTGTGGGCTTCCAAATTGAAATTGGCATCGACCGGAACCCATAGTTTGATATTGCCGCCTGCCAGGGCTTCCAGCTCATTCGGTGAGGTAGGAAGCTTGGCTTTGATGTTGCCGCCAGCATGCACTTTTTCCACCAGCAGGACATCAAGAAGCTTTATATTGCCGCCAACGTTCGAGACGGAGAGCGGTCCAACCGCTGAACTGCCCTTGAGGTTGCCGCCAATGTTGCTGATACGCAGGCCGCCAGTGGCCCCGGTAAATTTACAGTGACCGGAGACATTGCCGCAGATAACCGGTCCGGTGGTTTGCAAATTAAGGTGCCCGCCGACCGATTGGATGTTGATTTCACCCAGAACCGAGGCGATGGTTAATGAACCTTCTACCAGGGTGATCTGCAGCCGAGATTGGGTAGGAACTTTCAGGACCAGATCCCCTTCAGCATACAGCCGCAGCTTATCCTCCTGAACCTCCGCAGTCAGAATGTCTTCCGATCGCACCTGAGCTTCCACGGTATCCTGGTACCACCCGCTGACCATTAAATTTGCATCCGCGGCGACCTCCAGTATCGGCGTCGATCCAGTTGGGAACGTTTTGACTGCCATAGCGTACCTCCATACCTGTATTTCTCTTTTTTGCTATCTCCAAGTTTAACTTTTTTCTGGAGTTTGTCAAGATCATGTTGAATAAATATTAATAATAATTCAGTTTTATTTAAAATTATATAAATTTATTTGAAGTTACTGTAACTTATCTCATCTGAAATGAGGAATTCAATCCGGATGCCACGCCGGGGTATAATGATAGAACCATCTTTTGAACTAGGTGGACTCAGAAAGAGATCTCCGCCAACCATAAAGGCAGTCGATATGAAAGCTTACTTTCCCCGCATAAAAATACTCGCCAGTACTGTTATTTTCCTACTGGCGGTAGGATGTTCCCTGGTGCGCGCCCCGTTGATCGAACCGCGCGTCCTGGAAGAATCAGAGCAGCAAACAGTGCTCGACTATGCTGCACCTGCCAGCGAAAATGTGCTGGCCGGTTTGATCGCCCGCGATTACAGCCAGTTCTCGCGCGATTTTTCCGACTCGTTGAAGGAAGGCATGGATGAAACGGCCTTCAAAGACCTGTTGAACATGCTGGACAGCAAACTGGGAGCCTACCAATCCAACGACCTGGTGACAGTCCTGCAAGATGATAATTATTCTACTGTGGTGTACCGCCTGACTTATGAGAAAGACAACCAGGTCACCATGCGGGTGGTATTTGACAAAAGCGATCCGCATCTGATCTCGGGGTTATGGTTCGACTCGCCGGAATTACGCGGGCCCTAATCCTCAAGGGCTTTCGCCTCGTCCCACCAGACATCCATTTCAGCCAGAGTCATACTGGTCAGCTCCCGGTTGGCTTCGCGGGCGCGCTTTTCGATGTAGGCAAAGCGCCGGCGGAATTTTTGATTGGCAGCCCGCAACGCGCTCTCAGCATCCACTGCGTACCAGCGCACCAGGTTGACCACTGCGAACAGCAGGTCGCCTAACTCGCCTATGCGGGCAACATCAGTGTCCGCGCTGCGCACCTCTTCCAACTCCTCGAACACCTTGGCGAACACCGGCGAAATTTCCGGCCAGTCAAAACCGACCCTGGCTGCCCGGTCTTGAATCTCCTGGGATTGCGACAGGGCTGGCAAAATGATCGGAACCCCATCCAGCATTCCTTTGGTGTCCCCCACTCCATTTTCTTCCCGTTCCATTTCCTTTAACTTCTGCCAGTTTACCAGCACGCCATCCACGCCGGTAATTTTCATTTCACCAAAGACATGCGGGTGGCGGCGCACAATTTTCTGATTGATTCCCTGCAGGATTTCAGCCATGCTGAACTCGCCCTCTTCGACGCCAATTTGGGCATGCAGCACAATTTGCAGCATCAGATCGCCCAGCTCTTCGCGGAGGCCAGCCGGGTCTTTGGCATCCAGCGCTTCAAGGGCTTCATAGGTCTCCTCCAGCAGGTATTTGCGGAGCGTGGCGTGGGTTTGCTCCATATCCCAGGGGCAGCCGTCAGGGGCGCGCAGCCTTGCCACGACCTCCTGGAAAGCCTCCAGTGAGGTATCGGCTGCCAGCGGCGGTACGTAGAGTGCGGTCAGCAAACCAATGTGCGGGCTGCGGTCAATTTCGAACAGCTTGCAGTCCTCCACCACCTGTTCGGTAGTGCCGGCGGCATGAACCAGGCGAACGGGATGCTCATCCGGATATACCGCGTTGAGTACCAGCTTAACCGCTGAAGCGCTGAATGTGTCGTAAATCTGGGTGATGAGCGCCGGTGAATCCGGCGGGAAGTTGGGATGATGCAGCGCCCCCAGTTCGAATGCATCCATCAACGCTGTGCGCGGGAAGGGGTCGATACCCAGCGCGGAAAAGACAGGTTCAAGGAAGCTTAACCCTTCGATGACCCGCACCGGAAGACCCTCCTCACGCGCGCGCCGGGCAATTTCCGGGCCGGTGGCTTCAGCTACGAAAGGATGACCGGGCACAGCATACGTAACCCCCTGCGGGCGACGCCCAAGCTCAAGCACGCGCTCCACTATCTGAGCATAGACCTCTTCGAACTTGTCCGCTTTTTCGTAATACTCATCGAAAGCATGCACCTTTAACTGCGGCGGGAAACCGGCTACCACCGGGTGCTGAGCGGTGCGCAGGTAAATTTCAGGGGCCTGCTGCAGCCAATCCCATGCCTGGCGGGTTAGCTGAGCCGGGTCGCCGGGGCCAAGGCCAAGTATTGTGATTCCGGGGGTTGATTCACTCATACGGTTATCCTCGTCCAGTTAACGCACGAGGCATGCGCAGACAATTCGCTGCCTGCGCATGCCCCAGCATTTACCCGTTTCTGTTTGAGCAGAAAATTGGGTCGGTTTAACGTTTGGTGTAGGTCGGTGCCTTGCGGGCGCGCTTGAGACCAGGCTTCTTGCGTTCCTTGATCCGTGGATCGCGGGTGAGCAGGCCACCTTTGCGCAAGGCGGGAACGAAGTCAGCGTTCATTTTGACCAAAGCGCGGGCCAAACCCAGTTTGACCGCATCCGTCTGGCCGGTGACGCCGCCGCCATTGACCAATACGGTCACGTCGAAGGTGGCGCCATCCTGTGCGGTGGCTTCAAAAGGTTTGAGAATAGCTTCGCGGTCGCCCAGGCGGGGGAAATATTCTTCCACCAGCTTCTGGTTGACGATGAACTTGCCCGAACCGCTCATGAGGCGAACGCGGGCGGTGGCTTCTTTCCGGCGTCCAATTCCTTCAAAATACTGAACAGACATTTGTTTCCTTGCTCCTTATTTGGCAACCGGTTCCGGGGTTTGCGCTTCATGGGGGTGCTCGGCACCACCATAGACTTTCAAGCGCTTGATCAGCTTGCGGCCCAGTTTGTTGTGGGGCAACATACCCCATACCGCTGCACGAATGACCCGGTCTGGGTGTGTTTGAATTTGCTCGCGCAAACCGACTGTTTTCAGACCGCCGGGGTAGCCGGAATGCCGGTAGTAGTTCTTGGTGTCCAGGCGTTTTTCGCTCAGACCCAGTTTCCCGGCGTTCACCACAACCACAAAATCACCCACAGCAACGCCGGGGGTGAATGTGGGTTTGTGCTTTCCCAGCAGGTAAGCGGCAATTTGCGTGGCAAGACGGCCCAGATTCTGGTCTGCAGCATCTACCAGGATCCACTTTGTTTCTGGTTTTCCTTTAATGACGTACGTCTTATCCACAGTCTTCATCTCCACTTGCAATTAGGGTTTGGTTTGACCCTTCAGTTATTAGCCGATCTTCAGAAAAAAACACATGTTCCAGAACCAGTCCGTTTGGTTTTGCAAGCCCTGGTGTCAGGGGGCTGGGAGACTGGAGGGCGGAGGCAAACGCTTCGATTGAGAGGCGCTGCTGCCCTACCAGAACTTGCAAAAACACCAGACGCCGCACCATGCGATACAGAAATGCGTTGGCGATCACGGTAAATGACCAGCCATCTTTTTCCTGTTCCCATTCAGCACTGTGAACCGTGCGAATTGTGGTGCCTCCCGGTCTGAGGGGCGAACCGAATGCCGCAAAATCGTGCGTTCCGGGCAGGTAGCCAGCTACCTGAATGAGCAGGTTGCTGTCCACTTGCGGCCAGACACGCCAGGCATAACGTTCGCGCAGTGGGTCGCGGTTGGGCTGGCAGAACAAGTGATACTGGTAGCGGCGGGCAACCGCATGGTAACGTGGATGAAAGTCCGCATCTACTAATTTCACTTCGCGAGCCGCCAGATCCGCCGGGAGGTGAGCGTTGAGCGCCCCTCGCAGCGCTTCCGGAGAGTGCGCCCACTCCAGGTCGAAGGCAATAACCTGACCTGAGGCGTGCACACCGCTGTCGGTGCGACCCGCATAGAAGATGGCGTTTCCCTGCCAGTCAAGGCGGTGCAACGCAGCTTCTATTTCTGCCTGAACCGTTCGGCTGCTTCCTTGCCGTTGAAAGCCCTGGAAGTTTGTGCCGTCGTAGGCTATGATAACCTGGTAATGTGCCATCCCATTCCGGTAACCTTACCCGGAAGGTTCTTAATCTTCGACCAACTCGATCTGGACCATTTCGGCGGAGTCACCCAGCCGGGGGCCCAGTTTATAAACGCGCGTATAACCACCGGGGCGGTTCGCGAAACGCGGTGCGATATCATCAAACAGTTTTTTGACTATGTCGGCATTACCCAGGCGGGAAGCGATCAAACGGCGGGCGTTAACTTTGTCGATATCGCTGCCGTTGGCGCTATTGCGGGCAATGGTGATCATCTTTTCGGCTTCGCCGCGGATGGCCATTGCTTTGGCTCGGGTGGTTTGCATGCGTTCATGAGTAAAAAGCTGATTGATCAAAGTCCGGCGCAACCCAATGCGCTGGTCTTTCGACCGACTCAGTCTGTAGCCAGCTATCTTGTGACGCATAAATCCTTACTCCGTCTCGTTTTCGGTTAGCAGGAAACCTTTTTCCTGCATTTTTTGGCGCAACTCGTCCAGGCTCTTCTCACCGAAGTTGCGAATTGACATCACTGCCTCATCGCCCTTCTCGAGCAGTTCGAGAACATCGCCAACCGTCGTAATGCCGGTGCGCTTCAATGAATTGAAGACGCGCACGGACAGATCCAGGTTTTCGATGGGCGTCTCCGCGGCTTCGCTTGTCAGCCGGCTGCCGGTGATTTCTTTTTCCGCAGCCAGAAGCAAGGTTTCTTCGCTGATGCCCGACACCATCCGCAAGTGATCGATCAACACCTTGGAGGCTGTTCCTAACGCCTTTTCAGGGGCGATGGTTCCATCCGTCCAAATCTCCAGCACCAATTTTTCGAAATTGGTGTTTTGACCAACGCGTGCAGCAGCAACGTTGAAGTTGACACGCGTCACCGGGCTGTAGATGGCGTCCACGGGCAGCTCGCCGATTGGCAAACGTCCACTGCGGTCTGCGGCCGGGGAATACCCCCGCCCGCGTTCCACGGTCATGTCCAGCTCGAAGCGGGTGCGGCTGTCATCCACGGTAAACAGGTACAGGTCGGGGTTGACAATTTCAACCTCAGCCGGAACTTGAATATCCGCAGCGGTGACCGTACCCTCTCCGCGCACGTCAAGGTGCAGATGGGAGGATTCCACATCGTGGAGCACTAACCGCAACTGCTTGATTTGCAGCTGGACCTGGATTACATCTTCCCGAACTCCGGGAATTTCACTGAACTCATGCAGCACATCCGTGATACGCACGGAGGTGATAGCAACGCCGTCCAGCGATGAAAGTAAAACCCGACGAAGTGCATTACCGAGGGTGTCGCCAAAGCCCCGTTCAAGCGGGCTGATGACGAACTTCCCGTAATTTCGAGCCTCGCCGTCTCGCTCAACTTTCGGCTTGACCATACTACTCAAGGCACACAAGTTACACCCCTTTCCGATGCACGTAGATCAAACATTTGCACTCCGACAGGATTACCGAGAGTAATACTCAACGATCAATTGTTCGTTAAGGTTACCGTCGATCTCAGCGCGTTCGGGCAGGCGTAAAAGCTTGCCACTCAGTTGCTTTAGATCGCGGTCGAGCCAGCTTGCGCAAGCGCGTTTTTCGGCATAGTCCGACAATTCTTTGAAAAATGGCTTGGTGCGGGAGCTTTCGCGAACCTCGACCAAATCATTGGGCTGCACCAGCATGGACGGAATGTTCGTGCGGCGGCCGTTGACGGTAAAATGACCATGAGAAACCAGCTGGCGGGCTTCAGCCCGATTGACTGCATAACCCATGCGATAGACCACATTATCCAGACGCTGTTCGAGCGTTTGCAGCAAGTTGAGGCCAGTCAGGCCGCGTTTGCTTTGGGCAACGCCGAAATAGCGGCGGAACTGCGCTTCCAGGACGCCGTAAGTGCGGCGTGCCTGCTGTTTGGCGCGCAATTGGCGGGCATAGTCAGAGGCGCGGTCTGAACCGCCGCGGCCTGCACCAGCCCGTCCGTGCTCGCCAGGAGCAAAAGCGCGGCGCTCGAAAGCGCACTTCGGGGTGAAACAGCGCTCGCCCTTCAAAAACATTTTGAAACCTTCGCGCCGGCATAACCTGCAAACCGGACCAATATATCTAGCCATACCTTCCCTCTCTTGAAAAAATTAGACGCGGCGTTTCTTCGGAGGCCGGCAGCCGTTGTGCGCAACCGGGGTGATATCCGAAATAGAGCGTACTTTAATACCCATCCCCTGGATCGCCCGAATCGCAGATTCGCGGCCGGGGCCGGGGCCCTTGACAATCATATCGACTTCCTGCAGGCCCATCGCCTGAGCGGCTTTGAGGGCCTGCTCGGCAGCCAGGCGTGCGGCGAACGGAGTGCTCTTGCGAGACCCCTTAAAGCCGGCCGAACCCGAGCTTGCCCAGCAAACGGCATTACCTTGCTGATCGGTCACGGTGATGATGGTATTGTTAAAGGATGCGTAAATGTGCACCTGTCCGGAGGACAAAGTGCGCTTTACTTTACGCGGCGCGCTCGTGCGGCGCGCTGATCGAACATTCTGTGCCATAATTCCTCGCTATCAACCTCAATTTACATCAGAGTACAGCGTAATCCATAGCCTGGGCTGCGCCAGCCAGTTGGCCGCTGGGGAGGGAAGGTCCCCAAACCAGCCAGCGCTCTGCGCCAGATTATTTCTTGGTAGCACCACGCCGGCGGCCGCGACCTGCAACAGTCTTCTTGGGGCCTTTGCGCGTGCGTGAATTGGTGCGGGTACGTTGGCCGTGCACGGGCAGATTGCGGCGGTGGCGCAGGCCGCGGTAGCAGCCAATTTCAATCAAGCGCTTGATGTTCATCTGCACCTTGCGGCGCAGATCGCCTTCTACCTCGAAATTTTGACCAATGTATTCGCGAAGCAGATTGACATCTGTTTCACTCAGGTCTTTCACCCGGATATCCGGATTGACCTTGGTTCCCGACAGGATCTTATGCGCCCGGGTTGGGCCGATCCCAAAAATATAGGTCAGAGCAGTTTCAATCCGCTTATTGCGCGGAAGGTCGACACCTTCAATTCTCGCCATATTTCCTTATCCCTGTCGCTGTTTGTGCTTTGGGTTTTCGCAAATTACATACAAGATTCCGGCACGCTTGACGACTTTGCATTTCGCGCAGCGTTTGCGGATGGATGGTGAAACTTTCATGATCGGATACTCCTCACATAATTGCTACAGGACAGCCAAAGTCTCGATTATACCCGAGGAAGTTGGATTCGTCCAGGACTTGCTCCATTTGCTAATAGAGTCAGGATGCGCGGTCCGGTTTCGGTGACCGCGACCGTGTGTTCATAATGAGCAGTCGGCAACCCGTTCCGCGATACGACTGTCCATTGATCAGCCAGCACGCGCGTAAACGGCGAGCCGATTAACACCATGGGTTCAATTGCGATGGTCATGCCCACCCGCAGCTGCATGCCGCGCCCGGGAATGCCGTAATTTGGCAACTGAGGGCCTTCATGCATCTCGCGGCCTACGCCGTGTCCCGTATATTCGCGCGTCACCTGCAATCCGCGGTCTTCCACGTGTTCTTGCACTGCGTGAGACACATCGCCAACATGATTGCCCGCCACCATCTGTGCGATCGCAGCGTAAAGCGATCCCTCGGTAACTTCGAGCAGTTTGGCAACCTCTTCAGAGACCTTGCCAACTGGCACTGTGATGGCGGAGTCCGCCACAAATCCTTCATAAACCGTACCGCAATCGATCGAAACGATATCCCCTTCCTTCAGCTTGCGCTTGGGGTTGGGAATGCCGTGCACCAGTTCCTCGTTTAGGCTAACATTGGTGCTGGCGGGGTAAGGATAAGGGCCGGGATAGTTTTTAAAGGGCGAATAAACGCCATATTTCTTGAGCACGTCTTCAGCCGCAGCATTCAAGTCAGCGGTTGAAGCCCCGGGGTGTGCCGCATCACGCGCAGCCGCTAACGCTTCCGCGTTGATTTGGCCGGCTTGCCGCATGAGCTCGAGCTCACTGGCAGATTTGATGGTGATTTGGCGTTCCCAGGACATCTACATGTTTCCTTGATTATTCGACAGCGGTTAACAAAGCTGAGGTGACCTGCTCGATCGATTGCGTCCCATCGATTTCAACCAACAAACCAGCCTGGCGGTAGTGATCGATCAAGGGGGTGGTTTGATCCAGGTAAACCCGGATGCGGCGCTCCACTGTAGCAGGTTGGTCGTCTTCGCGCTGGTACAGTTCAGAGCCGTCTTCATCACACACGCCTGCTTTTACAGGCGGGTGAAACTGGCTGTGATAGATGTGCCCTTGCGCCCGGCAAGTCCAACGGCCGCTCAACCGTTCAATGAGCACTGCTGGAGGAACCGAGATATACGGAACACTGACTACCTTGCCGTCCAACTGTGCCAGCATTTCGCTTAGGGCCTGCGCCTGCGCCGGGGTGCGGGGGAAGCCATCTAAAATGGCTCCAGCCTTGCAATCCGGCCGGCTTAGCCGCTCGCGAATCATGGCGATGGTTACATCATCCGGCACTAACTCGCCGCGGTTCATAAAGCCTTGAGCCAATTTTCCCAGCTCAGTTTGCGCTTTCAGATTTTCGCGGAAGATATCGCCTGAAGAAATGTGCGCCAGACCGGTCTTCTCAGAGAGAACCTCAGCCTGCGTACCTTTTCCCGCGCCTGGAGGACCAAGCAGGACAATGTATTTACCCATCAGGCTGCCTACCCCTTGATCAGGCTCTCGTCGTAACCGTGCAGCTTAAGCTCGGTTTCGATGATGGTGAACGTATCGCGAACCACACCTACCACAATCAGCAAACCGGCAGCGGTAATCAACAAACCCGCGTTACGCGCTGAAGCTGGCAGGAAAAGGTTCAAGATGAACGGCAGCACTGCCACAAAGCCCAGGAAGAAAGCGCCCGGGAAGGTGATGCGTCGTTGAACTTTGGTCAGGTACTTCTGTGTCGCCGGTCCGCGCAAAACGCCAGGGATCTGCGCGCCTTGCCGCTTGAGGGTTTCACCATAATTCTGCTGGGCGAAAAGAACGTCCGTATAGAAGAAGGTAAAGGCTACCACCATCACGAAGTACATCACGGCATACCAACCGCTCTGCCCGCCAAACACGGCGGATATACCTGAAGCCATGCTGGCTACCCAGGCAGTCTTGGCGTTGACAAAGTAACTGGCCACAATCGCCGGGAACAAGAGCAATGACTGGGCAAAGATCAGCGGGATCATGCCGGCCATGTTGACCATCAACGGCAGATTGCTGCGCACCGGCATCGACATCCGGTTACCCACGCGGCGTCCGGGGAAAAGCACCGGCACGTTGCGGCGACCTTGTTGCACGTAAACGATAGCGAAGATGGTGAGCGCCATTATCACAATAATCAAGATAGTGAGCCACCAGCCATTCTGCTTATCGCTCCACAGGCTGACCAAACGCGAAGGCATCTGAGACACGATGCCGGAGAAGATGATCAAGGAAAGACCCTGGTTAGGGATGCCGTATTCCGAAATCAACTGCCCCAGCCAGATGCCCAGCATGGTGCCGGCAACCATCGATATCAAGAGCGTGAGGGTTGGCAGCAAGCTGGCGCCGGTGAACCCATACGCAAAACTCAGCACGCTTTGTTGAGTCTGCCCCGCCAGCGAGGTGAAAATCTGAATCTGTCCGATAGCCGAAAGCAGCGCCATCGGCACGGTCAGGATGATGGTCCATTTTTCCATCCATTTCTGGCCCTCACGCGGATTTTCCTTCATGCGCCGCTCCAGCGCCGGAATGATCGGCACCAGCAGCTGAAGGATAATTTGCGCGGTGATGTAGGGGTAAACCCCCATCGCCAGAATGGAGAAGTTTGAGATGGTACCGCCAGAAAGCATATCGAGCAGGCCAAACAGTGTTCCTGCTGCTCCAGTCGATGAGACCACGCTCTGAATGACACCACGGTCAATACCAGGGACCGGGATGTTAGCTGCCAGCCGGTAAAGTACCAGCAGCATCAGGGTGATAAGAAGCTTTGTTCGGATATCTTCCGATTTCCAAAGATAGCGCCATGCTGACCGCTTCATGCGAGGGTCTCCTTATGCTCAGGCTCAGGCGATGATTTCAACCTTGCCGCCGGCAGCTTCAATTTTAGCCTGGGCGCCTTTGCTGACGCGCTGAACCCGTACAGTCAGCGCAATCGCAATATCGCCGCGACCAAGGATTACAACCGGATTGGCAGGCTTGTGAAGCAGATTTGCTTCAGCCAGTGCTTCCGGGGTAACGACGCTTTTGGCTTCAAACTTTGCCGCAAGCTGGCTCAGGTTTACTTCGTTATATTCAACCTGGTTCGGCGGGGTAAAGCCCTCACCGCGCATGAAAGGTAAACGGCGGTAAAAAGGCAGGTTACCGCCCTGGCGGTACAAGTGACCGCCTTCACCCGAGCGCGACCCCTGGCCTTTGGTACCCTTACCGCTGGTCTTACCTTTACCGGCGGAAATACCGCGGCCCAGGCGTTTGCGGTCTTTTTTGGCGCCTTCATTTGGTACAAGATCGTTCAGTTTCATTACGCACCCTGTTCTTCAATTAATACCAGATGGTTTACTTTGCGCAGCATGCCGCGAAGCACCGGGGTATCTTGCTGCACCACGCTTTGGTTCATGCGGCGCAAGCCGAGAGCCCGAACGGTGGCTTTGTGCACTTCCGAGTACCCGATGGCGCTTTTTACCAGCGTGATGCGCAGCATTTTGGGCAGCACCTTTTTGGTTTCGGCTTTTTTAGGCATTCTTCCTCCGCTCCCAGAAAGGCAGCAATTCGCTGACGGGTTTGCCGCGGCGAGCAGCTTCTTCTTCCGGTGACTTGAGCTGTTCCAGCGCCTCGAAGGTGGCTTTTACCACATTGAGGACATTGGCGCTGCCCATGGATTTGGTCAGAATGTCGCGAAACCCGGCTGCTTCGAGTACAGCGCGCACGCCGCCCGCAGCGATAACGCCCGTACCGGCAGAAGCCGGTTTGAGCAGCACCTTGGCGCCAGCCGTCCGGCCGATCACCTCATGCGGGATGGTGGTGCCCGCCATCGGGACGCCGCGGATCGTTTTATGAGCGCGTTCGGTGGCTTTACGCATGGCGTCTGGCACGGCATTGGCCTTGCCAATTCCCAGCCCAATGTTACCGCGGCCGTCGCCGACCACAACGGTTACCCGGAACTGGAAGCGGCGTCCGCCTTTAACCACTTTGGCCACGCGAGCGATCTCGATGACACGCTCCTCAAATTGTTGTTCTAAACCTTGAAATTCAGTCATTGTCATAGTCAGGCCCTTTATCATTGCTCCAGATCAGCCTAGAAAACCAGGCCAGACTCGCGGGCGGCATCGGCCAGTGCTTTTACTCGACCTACATAGCGGAAACCGCCGCGGTCGAACACGACCTCAGATACGCCTTTGTCTTTGGCGCGCTTGGCTACCAGTTCACCCACCAGGCGAGCTTGCTCGGTCTTGGTCTTGCCGTCCAATTTACCGTTCAGTTCGTGGTCGATGGTAGAGGCAGCAGCCAGGGTGTATCCGGCCTGATCATCGATCACCTGAGCATAAGTCTCGGATAAGCTGCGGAAAACAGCCAGTCGCGGCCGGGCCGGCGTGCCAGCAATGAACTTGCGCACGCGGCGGTGTCTGCGGATTCTTGCTTCAGTACGATTTAATTTAGACATACGCCATCACCTACTTCTTAGCCTTGCCGGCCTTACCAGCTTTGCGGCGGATCTTTTCACCCAGATAGTGGATACCCTTACCATGGTAGGGCTCGGGAGGACGAATTTTGCGGATGTCCGCTGAGACCTGCCCGACGATTTCGCGGTCGTAACCCGAAATCTTGATCTGGCGGGTTTTTGTATCGACCTCAAACGAGATGCCGTTATCCGGTTCCACGATGACAGGGTGGGAGTAACCAACAAACAGTTTCAGGTTTTTGCCATCCATCTCAGCGCGATAACCGACGCCTTCGATTTCAAGCACCTTGGTGAAGCCCTGGCTGACGCCAGTCACCATATTTTGAATTAATGCACGGGTCATCCCGTGGAGCGCGCGCACATTTGCCTCTTCAGAGCTGCGAGAAACGGCAATTTGCCCATTTTCAAAGGCAACCGAAATCGCCTGGGAAAATTCACGTTTCAGTTCGCCCTTGGGGCCAGTGATGTGCACCAATGAACCATCCAGGTCCACCTGCACGCCCGCGGGGACAACAACCGGTAAGCGACCAATTCGGGACACGATTTATCCTCCTCTGCGCTTTCCGGGCTACCAAACCTTGCAGATGATCTCGCCGCCAACATTCAGCTGGCGAGCGCGCTGCCCGGTCATGACGCCCTTTGGGGTGGACAGGATGGCAATTCCCAAACCTGATAGGATCCAGGGAATTTCCTGTTTACGGGTATAAACGCGACGGCCCGGGCGGCTTACACGGACGATACCGGTGATAACCGGTTGGCGCTGGCGACGCTCGCCGACGTACTTGAGGCGGACGCGCAGCACACGCTCGAACGTTTTGTCGCCATCGACGACTTCGTATCCGTCGATGAAGCCCTCTTCTTTGAGGACGCGGGCGATTTCTGCCTTGATTTTTGAATTCGGCATCGCGATGACGGGCTGGCCATTCATTGTGCCATTCCGTACGCGGGTCAACATATCAGCTATAGGGTCATTTACACTCATGCTTACCTCCGGCCTGGTCTACCAGGATGACTTGGTCACGCCGGGGATCTTCCCTGAAAGAGCAAGTTCCCGGAAGCAAATGCGGCAAAGACCAAAACGACGCATATATCCACGCGGACGGCCGCAAAGGCGGCACCTGTTGCGTATTTGTACTTTAAATTCGCGTCGTAGTTCGCGATATTCCATGCACTTCTTGGCCATACTAGTCCTTCCTGAAAGGCATCCCAAGCAGCTGCAGCAGTTTGGCAGCCTGATCATCCGACCGTGCCGTCGTTACGACGGTGATTTCCATTCCACGAACTTTGTCGACCTTGTCGTAGTCGATCTCCGGGAAGATGATCTGCTCCCGTAAGCCCAGGGTATAGTTGCCGCGGCCGTCAAAGGCCTCCGCGGACACTCCACGGAAGTCGCGCACGCGCGGTAAAACGATGTTCATCAATCGGTCGAGGAAGGCCCACATGCGTTCGCCCCGCAGGGTAACCATGGTGCCAATGGCGCGCCCTTCGCGCAGTTTGAAGGCAGCAATGCTGGTGCGAGCTTTGGTGATGACCGGCTTTTGACCGGTGATCTTGGCCAAATCACCGCTGGCTGCTTCCAGCGCTTTGGGGTTGTCCAGAGCTTCTCCCAGACCGATATTGACAACGACTTTGGTGACCCGCGGTACTTCCATGACGTTGCTCAGGTTTAATTCCTTGAGCAGCGCCGGGGCCACTTCTTTCTGATAGCGTTCTTTCATGATGTTCATAATCTAGCTCCCCGATGGCCTATTCGTCGATTACGGCTTCGCAATGTTTGCAAACCCGCACAGATTTGCCATCTTCCGAGCGGGAGAGCCCCACACGGGTCGCCTTGCTGCACTTGGGGCAAACCAGCATGACATTGGAGATGTCAAACGGCGCCTCGAAGCGCACCTTTCCGGGAGAAATGGTACGGCCCTGTGACTGGACCTGGCGCTGGTGCTTGGTGCGCACGTTCACGCCCTGTACCACTACTCGTTGATCCTTCGGCAGCACGCGAATGACTTCGCCGCGCTTGCCTTTATCTTCCAGACGGCCGCTAATCACTTCGACCGTATCACCTTTGTGAATTTTCAAATTCATCGTTTCGCTCCTGCTCCCTGCCTTATATAACTTCCGGCGCAAGGGAGACGATTTTCATGAAGCCCTTTTCACGGAGCTCACGAGCGACCGGTCCGAAGATACGCGTTCCTTTGGGGTTGACACCATCGGTATCCAGGATCACAGCGGCGTTGTCGTCAAAGCGGATGGAAGAGCCATCTTCGCGGCGCCATTCTTTCGAGCAGCGCACGATCACAGCCTTGACAATGTCGCTTTTCTTGACCGACCCCTGGGGAGTTGCCGATTTTACTGTGGCAACGACGATGTCGCCGATGGAGCCGTAACGGCGGGTTGAACCGCCCGTCACGTGAATCACCAACAACTCACGAGCGCCTGTATTGTCTGCAACCTTGATACGAGACTCCTGCTGGATCATGCTTACGCTCCTTCGCCAGGTGGCTCGATTTCAACATATTGGTGCGTTAAGATCGATTCGACCACCCAGCGTTTTTCGCGCGAAATCGGGGCCGAATCCACAATTACAACCTTGTCGCCGATCTGGCAGCCAAGGGTGTCGTGGGCTTTGATCTTGCTGGTCGAATGCACCACTTTTTTATACAACGGATGAGAATAGGTGCGGGTGATCTCCACCACTACCGTCTTCTGCATTTTGTTGCTGGTAACAACACCGGTTAAACGACGCCGAGTGTTCATTTTCCACCTTCCCGCTCTTGTGATAGTTCACGCTCGCGCAAAATAGACATGTAGCGAGCGATTAAGCGGCGGGTGACCTTCAACCGGCTGGTATCAGTCAACTGCCCGGTGACAACCTGGAAACGCAGGTTCATCAACTCCTGACGAGTATCCGTCAGTTTCGCTTTCAGCTCTTCAACCGACATCAGGCGAATTTGTTCATTGTTCATGATAATTCTCCTGTGGCCGATTCATGGCGAGCAACGACTTTTGTCTTGATCGACAACTTATAAGAAGCCTGGTGCAGGGCGTCGAGCGCCATGTCAGAGGGCAAACCGCCCACCTCGAACATAATGCGCCCGGGGCGAACCACCGACACCCAGTATTCCACGTTACCTTTACCCTTACCCATCCGAGTCTCTGGGGGTTTCTGGGTATAGGGCTTGTCCGGGAAAATCCGGATCCATACCTTACCGCGGCGTTTCATCTGGCGCACCAGAGCGCGACGTGCGGCTTCGATCTGGCGGGCAGTCACCCACCCTGGCTCAAGCGCCTGCAGGCCGAATTCGCCGTACAGGAGTTCTGCCCCACGCAAAGCCAGGCCCCGCATGTGGCCGCGCTGCTGCTTGCGCCACTTTACACGTTTTGGCATCAACATAGCTGCTAACCTCTCTCATCACGCATTGGGATAGACCCAGCGTAAGGTTTACTCACTGACATAAACGCCTTCGGTGGATTCGGCTTTCTCTTCCACCCCCGGCAGAACGTTGCCCAGGTAAACCCAGACCTTGATGCCGATTTTGCCATATTGGGTCTGAGCTTCGGCGCGCGCGAAATCGATGTGCGCGCGGATCGTCTGCAGAGGAACACGTCCCTCGCGCAGCCAGACGCTGCGGGCCATTTCTGCACCGCTCAAGCGGCCAGCTACCTCGATCTTGATCCCCAGAGCGCCCTGGCGCATGGCCTGCTGCAGCGCGCGTTTCATGGCGCGGCGGTAGGCAACACGGCGCTGGATCTGTCCGGCAATATTCTGGGCAACCAGATATGCATCGCAGTCCGGCGACTTGATCTCTTTAATGTCAAGATCGATCTTTTTGCCAGTGAGCGCCTCGAGGTCGGTGCGGACCTTTTTAACTGTCTCACCTTTGCGGCCAATCAGAATACCGGGTTTAGCGGTGTGAACAATGACTTTCACTTTGCCCGGGAAACGCTCAATTTCAACCTTGGCAATGCCGGCTTTGTCCGCGCTGCCGAAGATCAACTTACGGATTTTTATATCCTGGTGCAGTTGATCGGTGTACTCGGCGCCGTCAGCGTACCAGCGACCTTCCCATGGTTGGTGAACGCCCAGACGAAACCCAATCGGATGTACTTTACGACCCATAATTTCTCCTGGTGTCTGTCTCTAGCCTGGCGGCCGCCCGAAGGTTGCCAGCCAGCCCGATTCTCACTCTTGCTCCCGCAAGACTACGACCACGTGCGACGAGCGCCGCAGCAACGGTTTGAAACGGCCACGAGCACCAAAGCGGCGCCACTTGCGGGTGGGGGCTTCATCGGCTGTGATCTTATAGATAAACAGGTCATCGCGGTTGATGCCAAAATTTTCTTCAGCGTTGGAGACTGCCGAGGCAACCAACTTGCGCAGGTCAGCCGCGGAGCCTTTGTTGGCAAACGCGAGAATATCCAGGGCATCGTTCGCCCGCTTGCCGCGCACCAGGTCAATCACCAGACGCACTTTTTGAGCGGAGACGCCAAAGTTTTTCAGTTCTGCACGAACATCAGTAGCCATTTTTCTACCTCTTCGTGGACTTTTCCGCCATATGGCCGCGGAAGTGGCGGGTTGGGGCAAACTCGCCCAGGCGGTGGCCCACCATGTTCTCGGTAATATAAATCGGAACATGCCGGCGGCCGTCATGAACAGCGACGGTGTGACCCACCATTTGCGGGAAGATCACAGACGCACGGCTCCAGGTACGAACGACCTTTTTGTCACCGCGAGTGTTCATCTGTTCGATTTTTTTGAGCAACTTCGGGTCAAAATACGGACCCTTCTTTAATGAACGTGACATATCTCGTCCTTCTTTCTCGGTTTCAACCTATCAACCTGGGCCTATTTCCGCTTGGCCGAGCGACGGCGTACGATGTACTTGTCGCTGGTCTTGTTGCGGCGCGTCCGATAACCACGAGTGGGGCGGCCCCATGGGCTCTTGGGTCCTGGCATACCGGTAGGCTGCCGGCCCTCACCACCACCATGCGGATGGTCACGGGGGGACATTGCAGTACCGCGCACCGTTGGGCGGATGCCCATATGGATCTTGCGGCCGGCCTTTCCCAGTTTGATATTGCTATGATCCAGATTTCCAACCTGGCCGATGGTTGCGAAGCACAACTGCCGAATCAGACGGACCTCACCCGAAGGTAAACGCACCTGAGCATAGTCGCCTTCTTTCGCCAGTAGTTGAGCAGCGGTGCCAGCAGAACGAACCAACTGACCGCCGCGGCCTTCCTTTAGCTCGATATTGTGGATCATTGTGCCAACCGGGATGTTCGAAATTGGCAGGTTGTTGCCAGGGCGGATATCGGCATTGCGACCGGATACCACCGTGTCGCCAACCTTAAGGCCAACCGGCGCAATGATGTAGCTTTTTACGCCATCAGCAAACACCAGCAAGGCCAGACGGGCGGTGCGATTCGGATCGTATTCGATAGCCGCCACCCGGGCGGGAATATCTTTTTTGTTGCGTTTGAAGTCCACCAAACGGATAAATTGGCGGTGACCGCCACCCTGATGCCGGACTGTTATCCGGCCGGTATTATTCCGCCCGGCATGAGCCGTGCGCAGAACCAGCAGCGAGCGCTCAGGACGGGATTTGGTGATTTCTTCGAAGCTATATCCGGTCATATCGCGCAGACCGGGGGTTATTGGTTTGTAAACTTTAATCGCCATTATTCAACCCCTTCAAAGATCGGAATTCTATCTTCAGGCGCCAGGGTGACAACGGCTTTTTTGTAAGCAGCGTTACGAACCATTAGGCGGCGGCTGCGCGCCCGACGGGTGCGCTTGGCAGGAACATTGAGGATGTTTACCCGCAGCACTTTTACATCAAAGATGGTCTCGACTGCATCTTTCACCTGCGTTTTGGTGACATTGTCTGCCACTTCAAACACATACTGGTGCAGGCGATTGACCTGATAGTTCGTTTTTTCAGTCACCAACGGGCGGCGGAGAACATCAAATAGTGTCGTCATGTTGTACCTCCCACCTATCCCAGGTTGCTTTGAATAACTTCCAGAGCCGCCAGCGGCAGGACAACTTTGTCAAACGTCAACAGGTCGCGGATATTAAGGTAGCCCGCGAGCAAGACTTTGGTAGCGGGCAAGTTTCCGCTGGAAAGAATGACGTTGTCGTAGTTCGTCTTTTCTGGGATAAGAACCAGGGCGCTTGATTCACCGACCAGCAAATTCAGTGCGTTGGCCATCAGGCGCGTCCGCGGTTCAGCCAATTTCAAATCATCCACAACCACAATCGCAGCTTCGGCGGCTTTCACCGAAAGGGCTGACCGCAAGGCTGCCCGGCGCATTTTACGGGGCATGTCCTGGTTGTAGGAACGGGGATGGGGTGTAAAAATACGACCGCCGCCCTTCCATTGTGCAGCCCGGGTGGAACCCTGACGCGCCCGGCCGGTACCCTTCTGTTTCCAGGGTTTGCGACCGCCGCCAGCCACCTCGTTGCGAACTTTAGTGTCGTGGGTACCCAGGTGCGCATTCGCCATCTGGCGAACGAAGGCCTGGTGCATAAGATCAATATTTACCGGGGCTCCAAAGATCATTTCAGGTAATTCTACCTGTTTGATCTTCTTGCCCTCCATGTTGTAGACATCTGCTAACATTTCTACTTTGCTCCCATAGTCCAGGTAATGATCCGGCGTCGCAGGCCTACTGCTTGCGGGCCTCACGAATGATGACCAGGCCTCCACGAGGACCAGGAATCGCTCCACGCACACCAATCAGGTTGCGCTCAACATCTACCAGGACCACCTTCAAATGCTGCGCAGTGACACGTTCATCGCCCATATGACCGGGGCCGCGCGATCCCTTGTAAACACGACCGGGTGTGGTACCCGAACCGCGGGAACCAGGAGCGCGGTGACGATCCGACTGACCATGGGTCTTGGGACCACCCGCGAAATGATAGCGTTTGACGCCGCCCTGGAAACCCTTACCCTTGCTGGTACCGACAACATCTACGCGCTCCCCCACCGAGAACGCTTCAACGGTTAATTGATCCCCTTCATTAACTTCCGGGGACTTGGCACGGAATTCGCGCAAATAGCGCAGCGGAGGCATGTTCAACCCTTCGCGTTTGAGGTGGCCGAGCTGGCCGCCCGTCAAACGTTTGGGCTTTACTTCTGCATAACCCAACTGAACGGCTGAATAGCCGTCGTTTTCTGGTCGTCTAATCTGGGTAACGAAACATGGCCCAGCTTCGATAACGGTGACTGGAATAGCCGCACCATTTTCATCGAAAATCTGAGTCATGCCGATTTTCTTCCCGATCAGCCCTTTAAACATCTCGATTTTTCTCCTTGACCTTCAAGAATTCCCGGGACTGTCAGCCTGGGCTTGGCTGCATCATCCCTGACGTTGGATAGTCAGCTATCTGCTGCGTCATTGTGGGGTTTGTTTTGCGCCCACAGATGAGCTCTTTTCCAACTCTTGGCTGGGCATTTGCCCAACCTTTCCATTATAAATCAACTCTGCTTGTTTGAACAGGGTTGTCTTACATTTTTGCTGCACATCTCAGGTTTCAGCACAATGACTCCAGCCGATTCTGGTCAGGCTGAAGCCATTGCAGTCTGTTCTATGTGGTACGAGTGGTAGATATGCGCCGCACACTCACGGCGCGCATTCGCGTGCCGGTATTTCATACTATCAAAGTTCGATCAGATCTTGATTTCGATATCGACGCCCGCCGGCAGGTTCAAGCGCATGAGCATGTCAATGGTCTTCGAATCCGGGTCCAACACGTCAATCAGGCGGTTGTGGGTGCGGATTTCAAAGTGCTCGTGCGAGTCCTTGTCGATGAAGGCCGAACGCCGAACGGTGAATTTCTCGATGCTGGTGGGAAGAGGTACAGGACCAACGACCTGCGCCCCGCTGCGCTCAGCAGTTTCCACAATCCGTTTGGCGGATTGATCAAGAACACGATGATCGTATGCTTTCAGGCGAATGCGAATGCGTTGCTTAGCCATTTTTCCCTTAATCCAAAATCTTGGTGATAACGCCAGCGCCGACGGTCAGACCGCCCTCGCGGATAGCGAACTTCGAACCCTGTTCAAGCGCCACTTTGACGATCAACT
>Ga0209317_1000119_pt1 | contig 106456 bp, 91 predicted proteins | sample RifGroB2_FD_183994 | JGI IMG/M metagenome (GOLD analysis project Ga0209317, IMG submission 183994) | Soil microbial communities from Rifle, Colorado, USA - Groundwater B2 (SPAdes) (version 2) | ecosystem: Environmental > Terrestrial > Soil > Unclassified | place: Rifle, Colorado | collected... | reverse complement strand
GCCAATGACGTTGGGAATATTTTTTAACATGTGGGGAATTTCACCAACCAGACAAGCTTCAACCAAAACATAACCAGGAAAGAAATTTCTTTCTTTACTGATTTTTTTTCCGTTGCGAATTTGATAAACTTTCTCAGTGGGAATTAAAACCTGTGAAACAAACTCCTGGAGACCAGCATTTGCAATCTCGTTTTCAATATATTCTTTGACTTTCTTCTCTTTTCCTCCAATTGCCCGAAGAACATACCATTTTTTTACGTTTTCGCTCATGTTGTGCTCCTAAAAGGTATTAATAAAATAATCTGTACACAAAGTTCATAATGTTTTCAAAAGAGAAATCCATTACGAAAACTATTAGTGCTATAATTAAGGAAGCAACCATTACGATGAAAGCACTACTTTGTAATTCTTTTCGTGTAGGCCAGGAAACTTTATGAACAAGCTCGTTATAAGCTTCTTCGAAATAAATTTTAAGTTTCATTTTTTATTGTAATAATATTTGTACGGATGGTAAGACTCGAACTTACTTTGAATATTAAAAACAAACTCCCAACTGAGCAACATCCGTAAAAAGTCCCGGAAGCAAAGTCCGGGACTTTTTATCAGAATATATTATCAGGAAATTACTATACAATTTCAGTTACCTGACCAGCGCCAACAGTACGGCCACCTTCGCGGATAGCGAAACGCAGACCCACGTTAAGTGCTACAGGGTAGATCAATTGTACTTCAATAGATACGTTATCTCCTGGCATAACCATTTCGCGTCCTTCCGGCAAGTGAATTTCACCTGTTACATCGAGAGTACGGATATAGAATTGTGGGCGATATTTATTGTGGAATGGAGTGTGACGTCCACCTTCTTCTTTTTTCAGGATATATACCTCTGCTTTGAAAGTAGTATGAGGTGTAACTGAACCTGGTTTTGCAAGAATTTGTCCACGTTTGATTTCTTTTTTGTCAACACCACGCAACAGCAAACCTACGTTGTCGCCAGCCTGGCCGTCATCCAAAATTTTGCGGAACATCTCAACACCGGTACATACTGTTTTACGGCCTTCAGCTCCTAAACCGATCAACTGAAGCTCGTCGCCTGTATGAACCATACCTGTTTCGATACGACCTGTTGCTACGGTACCACGACCTGTAATCGAGAATACGTCTTCAACAGGCATCAGGAATGGTTTATCAACATCGCGGGGAGGAATTGGAATCCAAGAGTCAACTGCATCCATCAATTCCAGCACTTTTTCTTCCCATTTTGCTTCACCATGCATCGCTCCAAGTGCAGATCCCTGAATAACAGGTGAATTATCTCCGTCGAATCCATAGAAAGTCAATAATTCGCGAATTTCCATTTCAACAAGTTCAAGAATTTCAGGATCGTCAACCATGTCCACTTTGTTCATGAAAACAACCAGTTTAGGTACGTTTACCTGACGGGCCAACAGAATGTGCTCACGGGTCTGAGGCATAGGACCATCAGTAGCAGCAACTACGATAATTGCGCCATCCATCTGAGCAGCACCTGTTACCATGTTCTTCACATAGTCGGCGTGACCAGGACAGTCAACGTGCGCATAGTGACGGGTTGCAGTTTCGTACTCAACGTGTGCTGTGTTAATGGTAATACCACGTTCTTTTTCTTCAGGAGCGCTGTCGATTGATTCGAACGTTTTTACTTCACAATAACCTTTTCGTGCCAATACCATAGTAATAGCGGCAGTCAAAGTAGTTTTGCCATGGTCAACGTGGCCAATTGTACCAATATTGACATGAGCCTTGTCCCTGTTAAATTTTGCTTTAGCCATAACTTGTAATAATTTTAATTTATCTTTTTAAACTTTCATCAGAGCTGAGGGCGAGAATTGAACTCGCGACCTCTTCCTTACCAAGGAAGCGCTCTACCCCTGAGCTACATCAGCAATCGCTCTATTGAGCGGGAGACGAGATTCAAACTCGCGACCCTTAGCTTGGAAGGCTAATGCTCTATCGACTGAGCTACTCCCGCATGAGGAAGATTAGAATTTTGAATGTTGAATGTTAGAGTGATTCTAATATTCGCCATTCTGCCATTCCAATATTCCGGTTGTGGGGAGAGCAGGATTCGAACCTACGAAGGCGTACGCCAGCAGAGTTACAGTCTGCCCCAGTTGGCCACTTTGGTATCTCCCCGATCAAAATTTTCAGAACCAATATCGTTGAGCCGAATCTCAGATTCGAACTGAGGACCCCGAGATTACAAATCACGTGCTCTGGCCAACTGAGCTAATTCGGCATATTAATACATCATGTCAAAAAACCCCTATAAACGATCAATTCCTGTTTACAGGGGATTTCTTTTTGATCAAAATATCACAAAAATAATACTTGTCCGAAAAAGGTTTGCAAATGTATAAATTTTTTCTTCGAATCCACTAAAGACAAATTATTTTTTACAATTATTTGTCTTTCAACTTTTCCTTAAACTTAGTTAGTTGCCGGCGAATAGCATCAATGGCGAGGTCTATTGCTTCTTCAAACGTGTCGGCTTGCTTTTCAGCAAAAAGGTAGTCATATCCAGGAATGAAAAGTTTAATTTCTGCAATTTTATTGTTTGCAGTTTCAGGTTTAACAACCTTCAAAATTACATCAGCTCCGATAATACCTTCAAAATAGGTATCAAGTTTTGTTACTTTTTTGGTTAAAAAATCACTCAGCTTCTGATCGGCTGTAAAATGTACCGTTTTTACCTGAATATTCATAATTAATCCTCCTATAATTTATGATCGTGGATGTGCTTGTCTGTAAACTTTTTGAATTTTATCTAAAGAAGTGTGCGTATAGATTTGTGTTGCTGCGAGATTAGAATGTCCGAGCATTTCCTTCACTGCATTCAGGTCGGCTCCCCGGTTAAGCATATGGGTTGCGAATGTATGCCGTAGCACATGTGGACTTTTTTGGTCGATTGTGGTAACTAACGCTAAATATTTATTTACAACGCGATAGATTAGTTTTTCATAAACAGGTTCTCCGGATGAAGTGACAAAAAATGATTGACTTACATTTCCGAATAACAGGTTTCTTTCTGTTTTATATTGATCTATCAATTCGTTTAAGCTTCGCGGATAGGGAGTAATGCGTTCTTTATTCCGTTTACCCAACACCTTAATCATAGATTCTGTTTGATTCATATCTGCATCTTTTAAATGCATTAATTCGGCCAAACGTATTCCTGAACCATACAACAGACTTAAAATTAATTTATCGCGCAGTGCTTCAAAGTCTCTACCAAAAAAACCATCATCAAACAAATGGTTCAGGTTTTTTTCCTCAACAAACTGAGGAAGTTTTTTCCGAACCTTGGGCACAATCACATTAACCAAATTGTTTTCCTTTATAACCTCCAGCCTTAATAAATATTTATAAAAAGACTTTAGTGCTGATATTTTTTTATTTACCGTGCGTGCAGAAATTCCGGCGTCCATCAACTCAATTACCCAATTGCGGACAATTTTATCATTTATCCCTTCGACATTAAAATCCCCGATCGTTTTGATAAAAAATTCTTCAAACTGATCGAGGTCTTTTTTATAGGCAATGGCAGTTAAATGCGAATACCTTTTTTCGTATTTCAGGTAATTAATAAACGATTCCTGATGCGACATTAGTAGATAATTTACATCTTATGCAGGAAAATTCCGGAAAATCCTAGTCGTCCTGGCGCAGCAAATTCTCAATATAAATGGCCTTTTTAATTTCAGCCCTTCTTTCAACCGATGGTTTTGCAAAAGCCTGCCTTACACGCAATTCTTTTACCACTCCTGTTTTTTCAAACTTTCTTTTAAATCTCTTAAGCGCTCTTTCGATATTTTCGCCTTCTTTTACTGGAATAACGATCATACTATTATTATTTTTTCTAGTTAAAATTCGAGCCGCAAATTTATGAATTAAACCATACTAATCAAATTTAAACTAAAAAATTTATTTCTAATCGGTTTGAATGATTTTTCCTTACTATTTACAAAACGATGAAAGCTTGTTTTTGTTCTAAAAATATGGCTTTAATCTATTATACTCGTCTATGTTTAAGATCATACTATCGCGCAAAATTTCTAAATTACTGATGCTTCCGTTTTTTGATCTGTACTGAATAATTTGCCTTGAAAGATTGTTTCGCAGGTATGGATGCCGGGAAAGTTCATTTGCATTGGCAAAGTTCCAATCAATTTTTTTGATTTTGGCGGGATCAATTGTCAAACTTGCTGAGTTTAACCGGATGATTTGTTCGTTTAAACCATATACCTCCTTTAATTGTGATATCGAATAAAAGCCACCAAGTAAATCCCGATATTTTACAATTCTTTTCGATAGTTTGTCTCCAATTCCAGGCAACAATTCCAAATCAGTCGAATCGGCAGTATTTAGTTCGAATGTAGCAATTTCAACTTTAGGATCAATTTTTGGATGAAAGGTTTCAGCCTGTTCAAACTTGATATAAGCTGATAAATCATTCTTCTGTTGATTAGTCAAACCATACATTTTAAAGAAATCTTCTTTGCTCCGGAATGATCCACCTTTGTTTTGGTAGTTACGGATGGTGGCAATTTGTTTCACCGATAATCCTAAACGGTGAAAATCGGCATCAGATGTTTTATTCGGATCAAATACAAATAACTCCGGAAGATCAATATTAGCCTGCCCTGATAAATCAATTGGATTCGGATCAGGAGGAAATAGTTTTCTTTCGGATGGATGTTGGTTAAGTGAATCGTTGAGCAAGCCTAACTCATAACGTGCAGAATCGAATAACGCTGGATTGATTTTGGCAGGTTTTTCGAAATAAAAGATGGTTTTATTGGCTATGGCCATCAGGAATATTAAAATCAGAAGTAGGGTAATTCCTCTTCGTTCATTCCTGCTGAAAGTAAAATAATCCTGAATAAGTTGTTTGATGTTCATGGGATGAAAAGCTTTTCACTAATTTACATCAATTTTTGAAAATAAAAAAACCTGGTTTATTCAACCAGGCTCAATCATCTGCAAAAGTGATTTATTAACTTCTGTCTATATTATTCAAATCGCTGAATGCAATTTTTAATCGCTCAATCATTGCCTCCTGGGCTTTCCGTAGCCAAACACGGGGATCGTAGTACTTCTTGTTGGGCTTGTCTGCCCCATCCGGATTACCGATCTGGCCTTGCAGATAAGCTCTGTTTTGAGCTTCATATTTACGAACACCATCCCAGGTTGCCCATTGGGTATCTGTATCAATATTCATTTTGATAACCCCATAAGAAATTGCTTCGCGTATTTCTTCCAAAGTAGAACCTGATCCTCCGTGGAAAACAAAGTCAATTGGCTTCTCACCCAATCCATGCCTGGCTGAGATAAATTTCTGTGAATTATCCAGAATTTTTGGGGTAAGCTTAACATTTCCAGGTTTGTAAACACCGTGAACATTGCCGAAAGAAGCTGCAATGGTAAAATTAGGGCTGATTTGGCTCAATTCTTCGTAGGCATAGTTCACATCGGCAGGCTGAGTATAAAGTAAGGAGTTATCCATTCCTGAATTATCAACCCCATCTTCTTCCCCTCCTGTGCATCCCAACTCAATTTCCAGGGTCATTCCTATTTTACTCATCCGGGTCAGATATTTTTTGCATATCTCAATATTCTCCAGAAGTGGCTCCTCCGATAAATCGAGCATATGAGAGCTGAAAAGCGGTTTTCCGGTTTCAGCAAAATGTTTCTCACCGGCATCCAACAGTCCGTCAATCCATGGCAAAAGCTTTTTGGCAGCATGATCGGTATGCAAAACCACATGAACACCATACAATTCAGCAAGCAGGTGCACCGCTTGTGCGCCAACAATTGCGCCGGCAACCGGAGCTAATTGGCCATCAAGTTTAAGTCCTTTTCCGGCATAAAACTGCGCCCCGCCATTCGAAAATTGAATAATAACCGGTGAATTTACCAGTTTGGCAGCTTCCATCACAGCATTTACAGAATCAGATCCAACCACATTGACCGCAGGCAATGCATAATGATTTTCTTTCGCAATTTTAAATACTTTTTGTAAATCGTCGCCAGTGACTACACCGCGTTTGACTACCTCTGAAATCTTTGTCATTGTATTAAAATTTAAAATGTATTATTTAGTTCAATTTGAAAATATTTGGTTAAAAAATAATTATTCAAAGATAGTATTGTTCAAACCAAAAATAAAAACAACAAACTGCTTTACTGAATTTCTGTGCTTAAAATTTAATATTGAGCTGCTTTTCATCCTCTTTCTAGAACGGATATCCGATAGCGAAAGAAAGGTTAAAATGATCGCCGGTAATCGGATAGTTACCAGGAATAAACCGTTTACCTGAAGGCAAAGACGGATCGCGCATTTTCATTCCCAGATCGAGCCGAAACAGAAAATAGGTAAAGTCGAAACGAATGCCAAAGCCTGAACCAACGGCTATCTGCCTGTAAAATCCATCAATATTAAAGACTGAACCTTCACGATTGTCTTTGTAGTTTATGGCCCAGATATTTCCGGCATCCAGAAACAATGCGCCTTCCATAATCCAGAATAATTTAAACCGGTATTCGAGATTTGATTCCAGTTTAATGTCGGAAGACTGATTGGGATAAATATCGGATGGCGCTTTATAAGAACCCGGACCAAGAGACCGAACCTGCCAGGCACGAATACCATTTGCACCACCAGTAAAATATTTCTTTTCGAATGGTAGCACATTAAAATTACCAAAAGGAACACCAATTCCGATAAAAGCACGGCCAACAATAGAACTAAGTTTGTCTATGACATGCCCATACCGGTATTCGAAATCACCTTTTACATACTGGGCAAAGCGGGTATTCAGAATCTCGTAATGCGAACTTGTCAGGTTAGTTACCGAATCTAGTACGCTTGTTTTGTCTTTATTTATCAACCTGGAATAAAGGCCGAGTAGATTTCCGGCCGATTCGATGTTAAATTTGTAATACTTGTAATCTTCCCGTTTAAGGACATTCTGGGTATTGTACATCCAACTGTAGTTGGAGGCAGCGATCAGGTGGTCGGTAAAACTGCTTTTAATGTAAAGATCTTTAATTGAATTGATGAAGGCCGGATTTTGATTGTAAAGGTGTACATAATTCAAATCAACCAGATTTAATGTATGGAAATGATAATTCGTTGTTTTCCAGTTATAGCCAAACTTCAGATTGCTGATGGTACGGGTATAGTCCGGCCGATTTTGATAATTATAACCAATAGTAAATTTTGTTTCAGGAATCTGAAAAGTGAATAGTTGTTTGGCCTTTATAAAGCTTAAAAACTTTGGAATTGTCAAACTGGACTCAAAACCATATTCCTGCGTATTAAAAACACTGTCGTTAATTTGTTGCCTCTCACGGGCTACTCTCAATTGTAAATCAAAGACTTCGGCCCCGGAAAAAACATTTCGGTGTTGAAAATTGAAATTTCCTGCAACACCAAGGTTACCTGACGAGTTGGTTCCTTCAACATCAACCGAAATATTCTGACGTGGTAACGGCGATAACTGCATCCGGCAATCCAACAAAGGAATTGAATCCTGATCAAACAAATAGGTTTCATTAAACCCAATATTAATCAGGCTGAATTGCTTCAGCCGGTTGAGCGCCCGATAGGTTTTTTCGGCATTCTGCAAACTGTAATAGGCGCTGTCTTTAAGCCTGTTTAAATTATAAAACAATTCCGGTTTGTACTTCAGTTTCCCATGATAGGTGAAAATGTAATCTTTACTGATAAGGGTATCCAAACTTTGGCCGGGCTGATTAGCAGACAGATCGGCTGCTTTGTAGCTTGGATTGATCAGGTAATTTCTGATTTTATATTTTTGATGTTCCACAACTTCCTTTTCATCATTCTTTAAAAGCGCATCATCAACACTTACAGTCAGGTCAACCCTGAAATTAAAAAAGCTGGTATCCGCCTGAAACCTTATAAACTCTTCGGAAAAGTTAAAATAGCCTCTGTTATTCAGGAATTGAGACATTCGTTTTCTTTCAGCATTTAATATATCCAAATCAAAAACGTCGTTCGTTCTTATCAACCTGTTGGTTGAATCGCCCAGCAAAACAATGCGCAGGTTTGGATCTTTAATGGAATAGATGATTTTGCGAATCTGGTAAGGTTGCCTGGCCTTAATATCAAAAATCAGGTTCAGTTTCTTTTTTCCTTTGCCTATTATCACAGAGTCGTTTACTTCGGCTTTGTAGTAGCCTTTATTCTTCAGGTAAATTAATAACTGAGACTGGCTTCGCCTGGTCTGAAATTCGTCGTATAAAACCGGGGCTTCCCCAATTCGTTTCAACCAGTCATTTTCCTTTTTAGCCGATGACAGATTATATACCCACAAATGAAATTTCATGAAACCTAAAATCCGAAGGTTTTCCTTCTGTTTGACATGAGTTTTTAATTCATCCCGCTTTAGTTTTTTGTCATCAACTTTTACACTGATTTTATTAAGCAAATATTTACCTTCGGGCACAAATCTGGTTGAACTGCAGGATGCCATCAACAAAACACCGATCAAAAAAACGATCGGTTTGATTAGCAAATATTTGTTCCGGAGGAATAAGTGCATGATTTTATGTTTTTACAAAAATAAACAGAGCAATGGGTTCGCAATTCTTTCAGACCTTTTTATTTTTACAATTTTAGAACGAAGAATGATAAAGTATGTTGAGTAAGAACAAAATTAAACTTATCCAATCGCTAAACCGAAAAAAAAACAGGGATGAAACCGGCTTTTTTTTGGTTGAAGGTGACAAAATGGTTGAAGAAGCCCTTCGTTCTGAATACCAGGTAGAGTTAGTGGTTTGTACCTCCGCATTTCTCGCTCAGCATCCTGACATCACAGGTTCGGTAAACGAACTTATCGAAACCGATAGCGAAACCTTGCAAAAAGCGAGTTTACTTCAAAATCCGCAAGATTCGCTTGCCATAATCCGTCAACCCTTAAATTCCAGGCCGGAATTAAACCTAAATCACGACCTCATACTGGCGCTCGATTTTATTCAGGATCCCGGAAATCTTGGCACTATTTTCCGCATAGCCGACTGGTTTGGCATTTCATCGGTTATTTGTTCCGGAAATACAGTTGACAATTTTAATCCAAAAGTGGTACAGGCAAGCATGGGGGCCATTTTCAGGGTAAAAACCTGGTACGCCAACCTGCCTGAATTTCTGAACGAAATCCGAGAATTTCAAATGCCAATTTACGGGACTTTTCTTGACGGAAAGAACATTTATAGTGAAACGCTGACCAGTAATGGCATCATCATTTTAGGAAACGAAGGAAATGGAATTTCTGATCTTACGGGCAAATTTGTAACCAACCGATTACTTATACCTAGCTTTTCTTCGAATGAAAACAAAACCGAATCGTTAAATGTAGCTATTGCCGCGGCCATCTGTTGTTCTGAGTTCAGACGGAGATAGAAAATGTTGTCCATAAACAAAATATTGTCCGTAGAAGGACATCAACATTGTTCAAAAATGTATATCTCCTAACGGAGAATGAGTATTCAAGATGATTGCATTCTATTGACATTGAACTCCTAACGGAGTAAAATGTACAACATTCTTCAACTTTTCTATTCCGAACTCAGGTTATCTGGAACGAAGCCTGAAATTTTCAGCAAAAGCTTCGGCACAGCGTTCGCCATCCATGGCCGACGAAACTATTCCCCCCGCATAACCAGCGCCCTCGCCACAGGGGTAAAGTCCTTTGATTTTCACATGTTCAAAAGTATCATTATTTCGTGGAATTCGGATTGGCGATGAGGTGCGCGACTCAACACCAACAACCACCGCTTCGTTGGTGAGGTAACCATGTGCCTTTTTATCAATGAGTTTAAATGCTTCCTGCAGACGGGTCCTGATCCGTTTTGGAAGTTTATCGTGAAGAGGGACAGAAACCAAACCCGGGTGATAGGATGATTCAGGCAAATCCTGAGAAAATTTTCCTGCAACAAAATCACCCAATCGCTGGGTAGGTGCAAACTGCGAGTGACCGTTCAGTGCAAAGCATAAACGCTCAATATTCCTCTGGAACTCCAGTCCGGCAAAAACTCCCAAATGCCGGAATTCATTCAAATCTTCAGGCCTGATCTCCACAACCATTCCTGAATTGGCGAACGCCGTATTTCGTTTAGTCGGCGACATCCCATTGATTACCATTTCGCCAGGTGCAGTTGCTGCCGGAACCATCATTCCGCCCGGACACATGCAAAACGAATAAACCCCGCGCTGTTCAACCTGCTCGGCAAACGAATAAGTTGCAGGGGGCAAATAAGGGCCTCGAAGCGGCTGATTATACTGAATGGAATCTATCAGAGTTTGGGGATGCTCAGCCCTGACCCCAACTGCAAATGTTTTAGCCTCGATGGATATACCTTTTTCATACAGCAGTTCGTAAATTTCGCGGGCCGAATGACCTGTCGCCAGAATCACAGCCTCTGCTTCAATAACAGTAGTATCCGAAAGCATGATTCCTGTGCAGCGGTCATTTTCGATAATCAGATCTGCAACCCGGCTGTTGAAATGAATTTCGCCGCCAGCTTCTGTAATTTTGTTTCGAATACTGGTAATAATTCCCGGAAGCATATTGGTTCCAATATGCGGATGCGCGTCAATCAGGATTTCAGGTAGCGCTCCGTTTGAGTAAAATATTTCCAAAATTCTCCGGATGCTTCCCCGTTTCTTCGATCGGGTGTATAACTTCCCGTCAGAAAAAGTACCTGCCCCACCTTCTCCAAATCCGTAATTCGAATCCGGGTCAACAATATGCTCACGATGGATCCTGGCAATATCGCGTTTCCGGTCACTCACATTTTTACCACGTTCAAAAATAATGGGTTTGAAGCCCAGTTCGATCAAACGTAATGAAGCAAAAAGTCCAGCCGGACCTGCTCCAACAATAATTACCGCATGTTTTTGATCTACCGGACTGTAATGAAATTCAATTTTTTCTTCAACCGGAAGTTCATCAATATAGACTTCAACTCCCAAATTGATGCGAACCGCACGTTGGCGCGCATCAATCGATTTCCGCCTGACAATGATCAGTTTGATCCTGTCTTCATCAACATGAAGTTTATCTGCTAAAATGGGTTTGTAGAAGTGCTCGTCGGAGGCCTGCTTAGGCGAAAGTGACAAATTGATTTCCTGTTTCAATGCTATTCGAAATGAAAACTGAGTACAAACATGTTGGATGATAACCTTGAGAAAGCATTGGTATAAACCTGCGGTTGAGTTGACTTTGGACCATTATCCAGAATATTATCCATTCCAAAACTAAATTTCAGTTCTGTTGAAAGCCTGAAAAACTGAAGGTAAGTATCCCAGCCTACACCTACTTCAGCCGAAGCGCTGAAAGGCTTCAGGCGAACCAAATCTTCCTGACCTGTCTTTGAAATATCTATCCGGTATGCCACTCCTGAAATAATATAAGGTCGTTGGTTATTCATCTTTCTTGATTTGTATTTCACCAACAAAGGAAAATCAAGGAAAGTTGATTTGATGGAAAAGAACTTGTTCTCACCGGTACTATTCACATCAACGATTGGAATGTTATAAACAATCCGTCGTTCGGCGAAAGACATTCCAGGAAGAAAACGAAGGTCAAAACTTTCAGAAAGTCTCAAATTAGTCACAATTCCGACCGTAAAACCAGGTACGAGTCTTGATATATCTGCTCTGATGACCCGTGAACTATCAATGATGTTTCCGCCAACATTCTCAAAATTAACAGGATCGAACTTAGGATTATTTCCGATAACTGAAAAATGATCGAAATTAAAATCAACCGTATTTATTCCCAGAGAAAATCCGAAATGAACACGTTTATCATCGAAAGTAGTCAGGTTCTTCAGCAACAGTCTTTGGGCAACTGATGAAAAACCGACCAACAGAAATATCAGGATATATAATAATCTCTTCACAATTAAACAGGTATCAACTACTGAAAGAAACCATAAAAGTACAAAATTATTGTATGATGAATCTATTTTTGAGCGATGTAGATAGTGGCAATGCCAAAAGTTAACCTTTTTTGCCTGGTTTGTGAAAATCCGGCATGCTGCAAGACTGATAAAAAATTCTGGTCGTCGGGGAAAGCCATAACTGAGGCGGGCAAATAGGAATATGCCGAACTATCCTTTGAAATGAGCCGGCCGATGAAAGGTAAAATTTTAAAAAAGTAGAATAGATAAAACTGTTTCATCGGAAAATGCCTGGGCTTCGAAAATTCAAGAATAATCGCAACTCCATCCTTTTTTAATACCCTGAAAAACTCTTTAAGGCCATTCTCCAGATTTTCAAAATTCCGAACTCCAAAAGCAACTGTTATGGCATTAAACTGTTCATCCGAAAAAGGCATTGCTTCTGAGTCGCCTTTACGGAATTCAATTACATCTTCCAATCCCAACCGTTTAACTTTATTACGTCCAACATGGAGCATTTGCTCCGAAATATCGAATCCAATTATTTTTTGCGGTTTCAACTTCAAAGCTGCTACAGCAAAATCGCCCGTACCGGTTGCAACATCCAGAATGTAATCAGTTTTAAATCCGGAGAGTATTTGAATGGCTTTCTTTCTCCAGAGTTTGTCAATACCAAGCGAAAGAAAATGATTCAGGAAATCGTATTTGGGAGCAATATGGTCGAACATTTGCTCCACCTGCTGTTTTTTTTGCTGTTCCGAACCTTTGTATGGCGTGACCTGCATGTTCGGATTAATTTGCAGGGATCATTTTATCCACATAACCAAAAGATTCGTCATCAATGCGAATCTCTCCTTTTGTAACATGCCCCAGAGCAAAGAACGGAACTTTTAAACTACTCATTAAGTCAACATATTCATCAACCTTTTTGGGATCAACACCAACAACAATCCGGCCCATAGCCTCTCCAAACAAAAAAGCATCTTTACGGATTTCGGCATCAGAAGTAATATCAAATCCAAATCCTGAAGGCATTCCAGCGCGTAAAAGCGTAAAAAATAAACCTCCTTTACTTACAGGATTGGCTGAGCTCAATAAGCCAGACTGAATTAATTTTTTCATGACCGATTGCAATTTGACCTCCACATCAATATCAAAGACCGGAAAAGAAGATTCAGAAATTTCATGATAGAATTCAAGGTATTCAGAAGAGTTGATGTCATCGTATGATTTTCCGATCATAAAAATGTTATTACCCTTATCCTTGAAACTGTGTGTTACCATCTTATCTTTGTCAGGAACAGAGGCCATGATACTAATGATAATCGTGGGGTAAACTGGTCCATGTGCCGAAAAATAATCAAATCTGATTTTTCGGTCGGTGAGCTTAATATCAAATTTCTTACAGGCATTTTCCAGTCCCTTTTTTGCGCCTGCCGCTATAAATTGGCCATTCGGATCAGCAATATTGATATGATATAAAAACGAACTGATTGCCTCGGGAACTGCACCAAAACACAACATCTTGCGCACTGCCCGCGAAACAAGTATCTCGGTAGCCTGTTGCGGATCAATTTCGAGGTGATGATGAAGGGCATGTGTTGAAATAGCCATCATCTGGCCACTTTCCGAACAAAACATACCAGTTTCTTCATTTTCATCGTTTGATATGGCAGAAATATCTAATGATTTATCTGAAAAATCATTGAAATAATTAATTGCTGCCAGATTCGGGTCAGCCATCAGGTTATATACAATATCCTGAATATCCTGTTCCTCCGGTAATTGTTCTATCATAAATTCCTGAATTTCGTTCTTCTGTTCGATCATGATGTGTGTTTTAGCTTTAAATGCAGAAACAAAAATAATTAAGTAGTTTGTTATTCCATTAGTTTTGCGGAATTTTTAATTTTAAACCCTATTTATACCATCCATTCAAATGAATCAGAAAATAGCTCTAATCACCGGCGCCACTGCAGGTATCGGTTACGAAACAGCACTTTTACTAGCCCAAAACAATTACAATTTAATACTCACCGGAAGAAGAAAAGAGAGGCTTGATGCGCTTGAAAATAAACTGAAGTCATCGTTTAATTGTAAAATTATGACGCTGAACTTTGATATCAGGATAAAAACAGAAACAGAACTCGCATTAAACAGCATTCCCGATGAATGGAAAGCTATTGATTTGCTCGTCAACAATGCAGGATTGGCAGCTGGGCTTGCTCCAATTAATTCGGCAGATGTGGAGGATTGGGAAAATATGATAGACACCAACGTGAAAGGTTTGCTTTATACATCCAGAATAGTCACCTCATGGATGATTGAACGTCAGAAAGGCCATGTCATCAATATTTCATCCATTGCCGGAAAAGAATCGTATCCTAACGGTTCGGTGTACTGCGGAACCAAACATGCCGTTGCTGCCATTTCGAAAGCCATGAGAATTGAATTACTTCCATATAACATCAAAGTAACCACCCTTTCGCCTGGCGCTGTTGAAACCGAATTTTCGCTGGTCCGTTTCCGGGGCGATCTGGAAAAGGCAGATCAGGTTTATAAGGGATTTACACCTCTCACGGCAAAAGATATTGCTGAAACCATCCTGTTTATCGCAAACCGTCCGCCGCACGTAAATATTGACGATTTGCTGATCATGCCTACCAGCCAGGGTTCAGCAAGAGATATTTTCAGGAAATAAAAATTACAGATGATTAATTACAATTCTGAATACTTAAAATATTTTGCCGCTCAGATATTCATTCGGATGGGTTGTCCTGAAGAACAAGCCTGGAATGCTGCTGACTGCCTGAATCAGGCTGATTTGCGTGGGATTGATTCGCACGGTGTTGCCCGGCTGAGTGGATATGTCCGGTTATGGGAACTTAAAAGATTGAATGCCGTGCCCCAAATGAGCATCATACACGAAACTCCAGGCACTGCCTTACTGGATGGCGATCGCGGATTAGGATTGGTTACAGCGCCGCATGCGATGCGCATCGCGATCGAAAAGGCCAAATTTGCAGGAACAGGCTGGGTGGCTGTACAAAATTCGAATCATTACGGCATTGCCGGTTACCATGCCATGATGGCCCTTGAACATGATATGATCGGTATTTCGATGACCAATGCCAGTCCACTGGTTGCTCCCACTTTTTCGAAAAGCCGTTTTCTGGGGACCAATCCGATAGCTGTGGCATTTCCATCTTTGCTTCAACCGCCTCTGGTAATTGACATGGCCACAACCACGGTGGCAAACGGAAAACTGGAAGTTTTGCAGCGTGAAGGAAAAGATGCGCCTCTAGGTTGGACCCAGGATAAAGATGGAAATCAAACTACAGATGCCTATTCGCTTAAAAAAGGTGGATCTATGTTACCATTGGGGGGCGATCGTGAACATGGTGGTCATAAAGGTTATTGTCTGGGGGCAATGGTTGATATATTTTCATCAGTCCTTTCCGGCGCTAATTATGGGCCATGGGTTCCACCATTCGTTAGTTTTCTGGAACCACCATCAACCCAGGTTGGAAAAGGGATCGGGCATTTTCTGGGGGCAATCCGTATTGATGCCTTCCGTCCTGCCACCGAGTTTAAAGAAAATATGGACAATTGGATTCAGACTTTCAGGAATGCAGAACCATCAGTTGGTCAGGAACGGGTGCTGATACCGGGTGATCCCGAACGTGAACTGACTGTTGAACGTCTCAAAAATGGAATACCTTTGCACGAACAGGTTGTTACCGATCTTAAAAAACTCGGAAATAGTTTTGGACTGGAATTCGATGATAAACCTGAGATAATTAATTAAAAGAAAATTGGAACCTGCATGTACGAAGCACTAGTTATAACGCCTGTCAAGGATTCGTTGAAAACAACCACAGAGACGATACATTCCATTCTGAATTCAGATGGAAAATTCTATTTCTGTATTTATAACGATTTCAGCAATGAAGAAACCACTGCTGAGCTAAAATCACTAAGTGCAAAGTACCAATTCGAGCTTATTAATTTATCTGAAATAACTAAAACGCCATCACCAAATTACAGATTGATTTTACAACTGGCACAGAAAAAGGCGATTTCGCTCGGATTGCCTTTAATTATCGTTGAATCGGATGTGGAAGTTAAATCCAATACCTTAACAGAATTAGTTCACCAATCACAAAAGCGCATGCATTGTGGAATGGTTGCCGCAACTACACAAGATAGCGATGGAAAAATTAACTTCCCCTATCTGAACTTCAGAAAATCAAAAGAAACAATCATTAAGACCAAACACAGCCTGAGCTTTTGCTGCACTTTGCTCTCTCCTGCCCTACTGAATCAATATGATTTTAACGAGTTGCCGACTGGCAAACATTGGTACGATGTTTCTATTTCAAGAAAATCAGTATCGCTGGGATTCAATAATTATCTTCTGATTTCACATGGCGTGTTACACAAACCACACAGTAGCCGCCCATGGAAACAATTGAAGTATTCGAATCCTATCAGGTACTATTATCAAAAATTGATCAAACGCCAGGATCGAATATAAGTTGACCTTTCCCCCCTATTCAAAAACAAAACCCTGATCGGTAAGCATTTTCAATAACTTCCCCGAAAAATAAAGGTTATCAACACTTTTGTAACGCACTTCAGCATATACCTGAGCCAGGTTTTCCATTCCATTTTCCTGAACAAATTGTTTTGATGATTCCAGTTTTTCTTTATCCGAATAAATAGATTGGATACGATCATCAGAATAATCCTCATATTCTTCCAAATGGACCACAGCATCCAGAGGTAAACGATCGGTTATTTCAGGAACCTGATCAGGATAACCCAAAGTTATTGAAGTAATCGGGATAACTCCTTTTGGTAAGCAAAGCACTTTGCTGATCTCAGGAGCATTATAAAGGATCGTTCCCAGGTAACAAATACCTAGTCCCAAATTTTCAGCAGCAATACAAATGTTCTGCGAAAGAATTGATGCATCAACAGTTCCGGTTAGAAGCCAAAGCAAATTAGAAAAATCGGTCTTTGTCCCATTTAGCGAACACCATTTTAAAAACCTGTTCATATCATAACATATAGTCAGTACTACAGGTGCATTCTTAACCATGGGCTGGTTAAAGTGAAATGGCTCCAGCAATTCCTTCTTAACCGGATCACGGGTAACAATGATGCTGTATAATTGCATGTTGCCCGTGTTGGAAGCCCTGATACCACATTCAAGTATTTCAGTTAAAATATCGGCAGAAATATCTTTTGACTGATATTTTCGGACGGTACGATGATTTAAAAGCAAATCCATAAATCAAACAATTCCGTGAAACTAATGAAACCAAATGTCAGTAAATAAAAAAGGGAAGCCCTCAAGCTTCCCCTTTTTAATCAATCAATTCGGTATTACCTTTTAACAATCTTAGCAGTCTTAACAATTACATCGTCTGAATTATACAGAGACATAAAGTAAATACCACTGCGCAGTTCGTTTAATTGAATACGCTCAGTTGGGTTAACAACTTCTTTAACAGTCTGGCCGGCGATGTTTGTAACAACGACTTTAGAAAGTTCGGAAGCATTAGCAACGTTCACATAATCAACAAATGGGTTTGGATAAACCTTAAACTCGAGAGAACCATTTAAAGGATCAGTAATTGTTGCAAATTCAGGACCAGTTTTGAAAGTCCATGCAGCAACATCACTTACTCCAATAAATGCATTACCAGCTTTATCATTAAGAGCTGTACCATCAACCAATACATAGTATCTTGCATCTTTATCAAGACCTGATTGGGTTGCAGCATAGCTTACAGTAACATCTTTACCGTTGATCATAGCAGCAGTAACAGGAATAGTTAATACTGGAGTTGTGGTATTCACTTTGTAAACTTTTAAAGCGCCACCAGTACCAAGCATAACGTCTTCACTAAACGTCATCATGAATGTAGGATGATTATTAGTGGTAGTTTCATCAAACGGAGACCATGTTAACAACTCAGGAGCAGTGAAATCACCAGTTGTATAAGTTAAGGTCTGACCAGCAAACTTATTAGTGTTTGGAGAGATGTCTTTAATAGCATCTGTTAACACAATAGTTACTTCTTTCTGCTGGGCAGCCGATACAGTTAAAGTATAAGTATCGCCTAATCCATCAACACTGGTTAATGTACCTCCAGTTACAGTTACACCACCTAATACACCGGAAACTGCTTCATTGAATTTCAAACCTACAGTGAATACAGTAGCTACAGGAGAAGCAGGAGGAGTAACAACTACAGTTGGGCCAGTGAAATCGCCAGTCATGAACTTCCATGTAGTTTTGTCAGCAATTCCTAAGTAATTATTGCCCCAAACATCTTTAACCAAACCAGCATCAACTTTCACATAGTATGAAGTTTGTTGAGTAAGTTCAACGGTTGGAACAATAGTTAATACTTTACCAGACAACATTGCAGGTGCAAGAGTAAACTCTTCAACAACTGCATCATCAGCAGCATTGTAAAGGGTTACTTTACCAGCACCAGCAACAACAGCTTCATTGAATGTCATGGTTAACTTAACATCTGCAGGTAGCCATCCATTAGTTTTTGGAGCAACAACTGCAGTTGGACCAGTAACATCGTTGAAGGTTTTAAACTGCCATGCTAATGGAACAGTTATACCAGCATAATATTCAGGAGTTAAAGAAGTATTCTTAACAGCTGTACCAGGAATAATTACGTAGTATTCGCTGAAATTCTGAAGTTGAAGTACATCGCCGGCAATACTCATCGCATTACCATTGAAAGTAACTTTTGTAGCATCAGCAACATCGAAATTAGTAATAATTGGTCCTCCAAAAGTCTGTTTGCGGTGCAATTGGATATTACCAACACCAGCAACTACATCCTGATCAAAAGTAACTGTCAGACCTGAATTTAAAGGAACATCACCAGTCATCGGATCAGTTTTGGCTGGAGAATAAGTAACTGCAAGAGGTGCAGCATTTACTTCAGTGCTGAAAGTCCAAACTGATCTTGAAATAGCAAGTTGTTCTTTCGTATTATCGGCTGCAGAAGCAAAAGAACCAGCGGCCAATTCAACATAGTACCTTGTATTTGGTTCAAGAGTGCTGAGATTAACAGTTGCAGTACTACCTGAAATAGTGAAGGCAGCAGTTGTCCCATTATCAGCAACACGCCATAACTGAACAGCATCGCCACCGGCAGCAGATTTATATAGTGCTACATAACCTACAGCAGATAATGAAGTTACAACCGGACGATCAAAACTGATAGTCAGTTTAGTTGAAACAGAAATATTTGAAGTAGTTGGAAGATAACTGACAACCATTGGAATAGCATCATCCATCAAATTAAATTTGAAGGTTTTAACAGTTGTTATACCTGCATACAAATTATTATCAGTTACATCAAGAACAGCTCCTGGATTAATAATAGCATAGTACTCCTGATTAGTTGGAAGATCAGACAAATCGCCTAACGATACCAATTTTTTATCAGTAGCATCAACAGTTGCCATCATAGCTGGTTTAGCCAAAACGCCATCCCAACGGTAAATCTCAACTGTTCCGGTTCCAACTTTTACGTCTTCAACAAAATACAGTTTTAATTTATCGCTCTTACCAATTACAGGAGAAACGCCAAGTACACCAACATTTGCAGGGTGATAACCAGCGGTAAATACAGCATCAGTTTTAGTCACATCTACAATAGGATCAACTGTATCTTCAGCAAGATATTTACTTACATCGGTTGGAACAGGAGATACGTTACCTTCATTAAGCTGTATTTTATTTGCAGCTAAGGTAACTTCAATGATAGATCCGCTTCCCCATGTAGTACCAGCTTTTGGAGCTACAGAAACAGTGTTACCACTAATCGTAAAGACTAAATCAGCAGCAGGAATTGCTACGGTGTTTTTAGTTACACTAATCGCCGTTGCCAAATAAGCAGGAGTAACAGGTAAATTACTATTAGCAGCTACAACCGCATCATAAGTAAAGATAGGACCTGTAAAATTAAGGCTTACAGGACTTGAAGTACCTAACCAAGGCCACGGAGCTGCATAAGGTGAAGCTTTTGCAGGAGTCCAGCTTAGGAATAAAGCTGCAGGAGAAGTAGTTACTGTACTGAAAGTTGCAGCGTCAGCAGCAGTCACATTATCCTTAACATCTTCAAACTTAGCTTTAAAACCATAAGTATATACTGCATCCACTACCAAAGTAGCAGCAGGAGTAATGGTAATAATTTTCATAGTACCATCAAGGGTAGCAGTAAATGCCATAGGAGTTGTACCTTTTCTGAAGTAAACCAATGAATCAAGATCATAACTATCAATGGCAGTATTATCCAAATTACGGATAGCTTCACTGAAGGTTAAAGTCATTGGAGTAACAGCAGCGGCAACGCCTGTAGCGCCTTTAACAGGTAAATAGGTAACAGTTGGAGCTAAAACATCTTTAGCAGTAATGTTATTTGATAAAGTAACAGTTGCATGATCATTACCAGCCAAATCTTCAAAAGCATTTAGCTTAACGGTTAACCTGTATTCAGTAGAACTTACCAATGCACGTCCAAGATTGATCGTAACATCTGCAGTTCCATTTGTTACTACATTGGCAGGATCAACAACTTCGTACGCTTCATAAAGCGGACCAGCCAATACCTTTTCTACCACGAATGCGCCAACAGGAATGGTAGAAACTTTCTGAACCGGCTCGTCGAATGTCAGTTTAATACTGAAATTAGCATTGACATCAACAGCAGGCAAAGTTGGTGTAGTTGAAACTAATACAGGAGCAACAGCATCTTTGGATGTAACCATCAATGCAGTACGGAATAAACCGTCAAAAGTATTTACAGCATCACCAGCCACAACAGGTACATCAGCAACCAGGCCTTTGTCAATTTCAACATAGTAGTTAACCAAGGAATTGCCAATAGCTACACCAGCCCATGCATTAGTAATTAAAAGTTTTGGATTTGTAGGAATAGTAGGATCGGCTAATAAATCTAAAATAGCTAATTCTTCCATTGTTGCAGCATTCAAAATCCTTACACTACTTGCAGCAGGACTTACAGCTTCGTTAAATATAAATGTTAATTTTTTAGCAGCATCAAAACTGGTTGGTAAAGTAGCGATAACTGGTTTAGTGACATCGTCAGTAATAAATACCACTTTAGAAACAGCAGATTCATTTCCGGCAGCATCAACAGCCACAGCCCAAACCACATAACTTGTTTCTTCTTTTAAAGAAGTAAATTGATAAGTAACTGCAGCAGGAGCAGTTCCGGTAACTAAAGCCATTTTATCAGCTTTAACAACAGAAGCAGCAGGAGCGACAGTAGTTGCATCACCTTCCTGAATCGTGTAATACACTGTAGCTAAATTAACATTATCAGTACAAGTAAATGTTACTGTAGCTACATGTTGTTTAGGAGCACCAACAGTTAATGATGTAAATGCAATGTCAGTGACTGCTGCAGCAATTGTAGGAGTAACAACAGGAATAGTATAATCAGATGTGGTGAAAGTATCAAAAGCAACAACAGCATTTGTACTATTGTCAGCATTTGCATAAATCATAGGACTGCCAGCACTAACACCAATGGTATAAGTGGCAAGTTCAGTCATTTCACCTAATGTAACTAAAGAACTGTTCAGAATAGTTACTGTTTTCTTATCAGCGCTAATCGTTCCAACAAATGCTTTAACAGAAGGAACTGGATCAGCTCCTAAAGTTGCAGTTTTTGTTAAAGTAAATAATGTAGCGATCTGTGCATCAGTAATGGCAGAACCATCAGCATTTTTAATAGGACGGGTAAAATTAATTACGATATCACTGGTTTTGGCTACTTTTCCGTCAGGACGTTTGGTATAAGCAAAAGTTGCAGTACCAGGATTTTCATCCTTTGTCGTAAAGTTCCAGGTTAAATCAGAAGTAACTCCGGTAAATACACCAGGTACAACCAACCCACCTAAAGTCGTTCCGGTTGATTTATCCAGGAATGAACCAGGGGTAATTAACACGTAATATTTCTCGCCGGCAACCGGAGTAAAACCAGTAGCAATTGTAACATTGGCTCCTGAAATACCTACAGAGGCAGTTTCAATGTAATTATTAGCCACAACAACATCAGTCCCCGCAACAAGATCAAGTGAACCATTAAAAGTAGCCCTTGTACCAGGTGTAGTTGTAGTACCAGTATTCTTAATCACGAACCACTGTTTGCGCGAACCTACCAAAGGATCGTATTTAATTATCTCTTCGCTAAATGTAAGTCCTAATGTCAGAGTACCAGCCGAAGATAATAAATCAGAATTATCAACAGGAGTATAAGCTGTAACAACAGGCTGAGGATTCGGTAGAGTTGTAAATGTGAATGTAACAGTTGGATTTGAATTTAAAGAAACATCATCTTTAAAAGCGCCTACCGGAACCACTACTGAATAAACAGTATTGTATTTAATTAAGTCAGCTTTAGCTACTGTGGCCAAAGTTCCTGCAGTATTCAAGGTAACATTGGTTGAATTTACCGCAATGGTCTGAATAGTAGTTGCACCTTCTTTTATTAAAATATCGCCTGATCCTAAAACTACTTTTTCGCCAATAACCAGCTCTAACTTAGTATTTAAAGCTACAGCAGTGGTACTTAAAACAGGAGTAGGTGTAGTTGAATCATAGGTATTTGCAGCGGTTACAACCGGAGCAGTGATATCTTTTGAATCAAACAAAATAGTTGTTGTTGCAGCAAACTGAGCAAAAGTTGCAGGAGCATAAGCTGTAGAACCCTGAACAATACCAGCTGGTAAAGTAAGAGTACAAACATTTCCGGCATCAAATGCAGCGGCTAAACTGGCAGTAGTTGTAAATTCAACAGTTAACGTATTACCACTAACACTTGAAGGAGTAACATTAGCTGTCCATGTAGTAACACCATCTGTTAATGAAACAGTATTAAATGGGGCAACACTTACAACTTCCTTAATGTTATCATTAAAGGTAACAGTAACCAAAACTTTGCTTGAAGTTGAAGGTGTAATGTTAACTAATTTGGTGGCAATAGGAGTTTGAGCGCTTCCATTTACAGTATAAGTATTTGCAACAATTGCAGGAGGATTAACAGGTGCAATCATTGTAAAGGTTGAGAATTTAGAAGGAGCAGCGTTCCCAGTTGCATCTTTTACCGAAGCTCCAATACCATAGTAGTAAGTTTTACCAGTAGCTAAGGCAACAGTAGGAGTAATCGTAATTACACCACCAGCATAAGCCGCAGTAAATGCTAAATTAGCGCCGGAAGAACTTCCTTCTTTCAAAGTAACCATGTCTTCAATCTGAGCAGCGCTTAAGGCAGTCAGAGCTGTACCAGTAAGGTTGGTAAGGGTAGCTAAATTATCATCAGCAAATGTAATTTTTGGATTTGCATTAGCCACCAAATTTTGAACATCACCCGAATGGCTTGCAGTTAAAACAGGAGCCAGATAATCCTTAACCGAATAGACTGTGGTAACAACACCACCACCTAAAGGAACAGTAACACCGGCTACATCCTGAATTTTGTCCTGATCAAACGTAAGGTTATAATCAGCAGCATTACTAACTAATGCATCAGTCGGTGTCAATATTGCAGTATAAGTTCCGGCATCATAGGTCAAAGTAAATGGTTTTGCTACAGCAATCTTTTTGAAAGTAATTAAAGGCAATAAGTTAGTGGCATCTGCAGCTACCCAGGTAGTTCCAGTTGTATTTACTTTAATGGCTTTATTAAAATCAATTTTAATGGTTGAATTGGCAACCAAATTGGTAATTGCCGTTGCACCAACAGAACTACCATATTGTACTGTTAAAGGATCACGATCACCAGTAGTCAAGGTAAACACCTTTTCTGTGGTAATTTTATTAGTATTGCTACTAATATCCATTACTGCATTGTTACGTAAACGTACTGTATAAGCAGTATTGCTTGTAAATGGAGCAGTTGGAGTTAAAGTAATAACACCTGTACTGGCGGCGCCAGCGGGTAAAACTGAAAATGCAACCGGTGCATTATTCTGCTCCAAAGCAACAACCTCAGCCCAATCAGCTGTAGTGCTTAGTTGTTTTTGGATTGTTTCATTAAAGGTAATCGTAATATTTGAAGTCAACGAGGTTGGAGTTGTAAATGCAACAACCACTGTTGGCGCTTCAAAATCTGAACTGGTGAATGCCCAATCGGTTTTATTGATAGGAACAATGAAAGCACCTGCACCAGCAAATGCATTACCAGCCAGATCTTTGATAAAACCAGCAGGGAAAACCACGTAATATGCAACATTACTGGCCAAAGTCATTTCCAGATCAACAACAGTAACCCATTGGCTTACTGTGCGGCCTGCTCCAAAAGTATTCGCTGTAACTTCCGCGGCGGTAATTTTTCTTGAAGTAATTGCACTTGCACTAACTTGTTTTACGTATGATTCATCCGAATTTTTACGCAAGTCAAGAGTACCGGCACCATTGCCCATCACCTGCTCGTCGAATACCATATACAATGCATAGGTGGCTTTGGCAGTATTCATTAATGTGCCACGTACAATAGCTGAAGGCGCAGTATTATCAAGCGTAGTAAAAGGTAATGTAACCGGAGGCGTTAATTGAACACCAACACTATTCTCAGTTACAACCCAAACTTTGTAATCAGTACTACCGGTCAATCCCGTTAGTGAAGAAGGTACATTAACACCGACATTTGCAGTGGCAACAGTAACAGCAGTACCTGTTCCAACAACAGTAGCTGTAGATGGAGCAGCAGCGCTGGCTAATGTAACCAGGTAATAATACTTACCTGCTTCAGCAAGAGTAACATTTAATGTTGCAGAAGTACTGCCAATAGCTGTTACACTTTTAGCGCTAATTACAGGAGCAGAATTATCACTGGTTGAAAATTTCCAGGTAGTTTTATCTGCTAAACCGCCAAAAGCATTTTTATTAGTACTGACATCAACTAAAGCGCCAGCATCAACAACTACATAATAATTAGTGTTTTCACTTAAGATAGCTGTTGCAGCAACAGGAACACTAACAGTAGCGGTTCCTAAACCAAGAAGAGTAGTTGAACCAACTTTGCCCACTCTAATAATATCAACAACAGTACCATCTTCTTTGTAGATGTAAACAGCAAAATTATTGGTAGCAGTAGGAACATTAACTGCTTCATCAAATGGAATAACCAAATTAGCCATAGGGCCAAATGGAACATTTACAGCACCTTTATTAGGTGTAAATAAAGTAGCAGTTGTTAATAATTTTGGCGCGACATAGTCACCAATTACAAAATCGTAAACGCCACTAGTTAAGGCACCGGCAGCTAAACCGGTAATTGCACCATCAGTGATGGCAATACTGTACGAATCACCAGCAGTAAACGAGGTAATACCGTGAGTTATTTCAAGAGTTTTACCAATAACTAAAACACTTGAAGAAGTTTTAGTCACCGGGAAAGTTTTAAACAAACCTCCGTTCCTGTAAATAACTGCTGTACCCCCAGCATCAGTGATCTGGGGCACTACATCAAATGCAACAACAAACTTTGTTGCAAAATCAGTGGGCTTTGCATTCGAATTTCCATCTGTCGGTACTGATTTCGTCGGGTCAAAGACGATACCGTACGCCATCTGAAAACTCAGGCCCAAGAGTAGTAAAAAAATACTAAATAGCCGAGTAAATGATTTTCTCATAGCATTTGTTTTTTAATTGAACTTAATTGATTGATTGATTGAATTTTATAATTCATTTTTATCTTTATAATTACTTAATCCGTGTAAAAGCACACACTTTATAATGCAAACGTATAAAAATTATCAGCAATGTACAACAATATTACCTGATAAAAATAAAATTTATCAGCCAGATGTACTTATTTTCCTACCTATTGAGAAGTTTTAACTCAACCCGAGTCAAAACATAATGAATTCATATTCCCGATATTAAAAATTTAACTGTTTGATGAGACTGTATGTAACATCTCGTTCAAAATCCTTTAAAATTACACTAATAATTGATATCAAGGTCTAAATTACAATAATTTTTAAAGGTTAATAATTATTCCAAAATAAATTAATTAGAATATGATGGCTAATTGTATTATCAGCAATGTTAAACATTTACAAATTAAACAACTTTTACCCTACTTCAATACCTTAAATTTATTCTATTTTATTTATACAGCTAGTTTTTTCACAGATTAAGCCAATGGCAACACTATAATATTCCTTCTAATAGCTTAAATTCAAGGATAGTAATACTTTTCAACCCCCCTGAGAATTGAATATTTTCATTGTACTGGCATCTGGGCAGGCTTTTTTTTCTTCTCCTGATGAAAAATGAACTTAAGAAAACCAAATCACGTTTCTATGACGTTTATTGTGTATTTCAAATTAATTCAAAAGCCAGAGAAATTTCTAATGAAAACCTTATTTTATTTCTGATTTATTGGTTTATTGGTTCCTCTCAATAGCCGTAGCCTTCAGGCTACGGTAAAAAGTTGGAATAGACATGGGCTTTAGCCCAATTGATAATCGTTTTGGGCTAAAGCCCGTTTCGTACATCAATCTATTCAACGGCATAAATGCCATTGCTAATGAAAAAATATCAAATAACCGATGTTCCGTCTTATATAATCACCCGGACCAAGCGTAATTTTTTCTGGTACGAACTATGCCCAATTCCAGAAAAAATCTATACCTTATATTATAGGTTTGAATTTCTAATCCTATACTGGAAATCTGAAAGCCAGCAATCGCCAATCAACATTAATTAAAAATTAAGCTCCTTAGTAAAAAAGGCCAACTTCAACAATAAATTTGATGGTTCTGAAATTAAGTATTTATTTTGTGTGACCTAAAATAAAATCAGGTCAAAAAATAAACTATCATTATTATTATACACACCTAAAATTTTTCAACAATGTCAAAAATTAAAATCGGTATCAACGGTTTCGGTCGTATCGGACGCTTTGTTTTCCGCGTTGCAGTAGCAAAAGAAAATATAGAAGTTGTGGCAATCAACGACCTTATCGATGTAGATTATATGGCATACATGCTCAAATATGATTCTACACACGGTCAATTCAAAGGTACTGTTGAAGTAAAAGACGGCAACCTGATTGTAAATGGAAAAACTATCCGTGTAACTGCTCAGAAGAATCCGGTTGATATTAATTGGGGAGCTGTTGGCGCTGACTATGTGGTTGAATCAACTGGTCTATTCCTTGAAAAAACAAAAGCCCAGGGTCATATCGACGGCGGCGCTAAGAAAGTTATCCTTTCAGCTCCTTCAAAAGACGATACCCCCATGTTTGTGATGGGTGTTAACCATACTTCATACACCAACGACATGACATTCGTTTCGAATGCTTCCTGTACCACTAACTGTTTAGCTCCCGTTGCTAAAGTGTTACACGACAACTTCGGCATTTTGGAAGGTTTGATGACAACCATTCATGCCACTACCGCTACTCAAAAAACTGTTGACGGCCCTTCAATGAAAGACTGGAGAGGCGGACGCGGCGCTGGCCAGAATATCATCCCATCATCTACAGGCGCTGCCAAAGCTGTAGGAAAAGTTATTCCTGCACTGAATGGCAAATTAACCGGAATGGCTTTCCGTGTACCAACTCCTGATGTATCTGTGGTTGACTTAACTGTTCGGTTAGCAAAGGAAACTTCTTATGCTGAGATATGTGCTGCCATGAAAGCTGCCTCAGAAGGCGAATTGAAAGGTATCCTTGGATATACCGAAGATGAAGTAGTTTCAAACGATTTCGTTGGCGATCCACGTACTTCCATCTTTGATGCAAAAGCTGGAATCCAGTTATCCCCGACTTTTGTAAAAGTGGTTTCATGGTACGATAACGAAATGGGTTACTCGGTGAAAGTGGTCGAATTAATCGAGTACATGGATTCAGTAAAATAAGAAATAAGAAATAAGGAATATGGAAAGGCAGTTCGAAAGGACTGCCTTTTTTATATGTCAAAACTAAGTTAATCCTTTGGCCTGTTTATAAACATCAATAAAGGCCTGAACCAAATTTGCCCAGGAAAATTTCTTTTTCTCTTCCAAAATGTTAGTCTCAAATTTGGCCATCCGGTCGTGCTCATAAAAATCAACCAGGGCATCGGCAATACTTATAATGTCAGGTTCAACCACATATCCGATTTTCCCGTCCGGAATAATTTCAGCCAGGCCACCCACATTAGTTACCAGCATGGGTTTATTAAAATGATAGCCAATTTGTGTGACCCCACTTTGCGTAGCGTTTTTATATGGCTGTACAACCATGTCGGCAGCGCTGAAATACAAATTTACCTGATCATCCGGAATAAAATCAGTCCGCAATTCAATCCAGTTTTCCAGATTATGATCTTTTATCAGTTTAAGGTATGGTTCGGGACTGGAATAATACTCGCCTGCCACCAAAAGTTTAACCGGGAACTTACGCATCCGTTCGTCAGCGAACGCCTTGATCAGCAAGTCAAGTCCTTTATAGTCGCGGATAAATCCAAAGAAAAGAAGATATTTTGTATGAATGTCGAGCTTAAGTTTTTGCTTAGCCACTTCAAAGGAGAGCCTTTCACCATAATTATCAAAAATAGGATGAGGGCAATAACCTGTCTTAATATTTTTGCTGAATGTTTTTGCTTCTTCCAGTACACTTTGTGACATGGCGATCAATCCGTCAATTCGTTGAATAAAATAGTTGGTTAGTATTCGGTCTCCTATGCGGTGCTCGTGGGGGACAATATTATCGGCCAGACATATAATAATAGTATGACTGTTTTTTTTTATGATGCCCGCAATCGTTCCCAGACAAGGAGCCAAAAAGGGCATCCAATAACGGATAATGACCAGATCAGGTTTTTCACGTCTTATCCTCCTGCCAACCTTGAACCAGTTCAATGGATTTACAGAATTTATGGTTCGCCTGATTTTCAGATTTTCAGGTGCAGGCTTGTCATTGTACTGCGTTTTTCCGGGGAAGAGGAATGATGGGTATTGCAGAATAAAAGTCTCAATTTCAACTTCATAATCCAGGGCCTTAAATTTCTGGGCCAACCTCTCATTGGTAGTTGCTATTCCTCCCCGATAGGGATAAGCCGGACCGATTATTTTAACCGTCTTCAATATTTAAAAATTAAGTTTTCTTTCAGCAAATGTGCAACATGTTTATCAATTGGGAAAGTAAATTCTTCAGGATTAACTTTTTTGCCTCTAAACCACTTCAAATTTCATTTTTTGGTCAATGTAGGAAATAATCTCCTGAAACTGATCTGGTTCAAACCATCTGATTTCGGGGTCGCGCCTGAACCAGGTCAGTTGTTTTCGTGCATATTTACGGGTATTCCTTTGAATCAGGTCAACAGCTTCAACCAATGAGCATTCACCTTCCAGATATGAAAACATTTCTTTATAGCCGACTGTATTTAATGAATTTAATTTCCGATGCGGATAAACTGCTTTAGCTTCCTCAATAAGGCCTGCATCCACCATCTGTTCTACCCGCTCATTAATACGTTTATACAAAGTTGTCCGATCCAGATTGATACCAATTTTAAGAATATGGAATGGCCTTTCTTTTATCGTGTTTTTCCGGAATGAAGTAAATGGATTACCGGTCATTTGAAAAATCTCGACCGCATGCAGTAACCGCTTTGAATTATTAAGGTCAACAATCTGATAGTACTCCGGATCAATTTCCAGAAGTCGTTGCCGTAATGCTTCAATACCATTTTTTTCATACCAGTTGATTACCTCATCCCTGATCAAAGGATCAACAGTCGGAATATCATCAATTCCCTTGCAAATGGTATCCACATACAACATCGAACCGCCAGTCAGTATCAAAGGATTATTTGTTTCAAAAAGCTGATTGATAAGCTGTAATGCTTCGGTTTCAAAAGTACTTACATTGTAATAGTCGAAAATGGATTTGGTGTGAATGAAATGGTGAGGAACGGTTTTCAGGTTTTCAGGCGAAGGAACGGCAGTACCTATTGAAAGCTCGCGAAAGAACTGACGGGAATCGGCTGAAATGATTTCGGATTGGAAGTGTTTGGCAAGCTGGATGCTGATAGCTGATTTTCCGACTCCGGTTGGCCCCAAAATTACGATTAAGGTATTCATCCTGATGAATTGTATGGAGCACAAAGATAGGCATTAATACAAAAAAGAAGGGGACTTTGAAGTCCCCAAATGTTATGATTCCATTTCTCCGAAAATTTCATAATAGTCTTCCAAATCACCAAAACTTTTATACGATTCGTTTCGCTCAAGAAGTTCAACTTCTGGACTATCATAATCATTGATGAGGAATTGTGCAGGTGCACTCCCCTTTTCGTAAGCAACAAATGGTTCTTTTAAATCAGTTTTCATAAGTTTCTCCTTTAGTTCTAGGTAAAAAAAACGATCGTTAAAAAAATCAAAAACGTAAACCAGTTTTTGACCAGGTTGAGTCAAATATTCATTCAAAACAATTTTTCGCATATTAAGTAGCCCGGGAGAACTTGCTTCTGAACCAAGTAAACTAATTTCAATTTGTTTCCTCCAATGTTCATCAGTTAAAAAAAAGGAGGCAAGTTGAGAATGGTCAAAGTCAACCGAATTTTGAATAATGTTGTGTAAATCTTCAAAAGTATGCTCCGGACTAATATGGATTAACCTTTTAAAATCAGGGGTTTCGGAGGATGAAATTTCGAATACACAGATCATAAAAAAAGAATTAATCCTGATTGACATTCAAATCATTCAATTCAAATTAAGCCCAAATTAATGTAGAGTCTAACGATATCGCATTTAAAAGGTTATTGGCAAAATGTTAAAAAAATATAAAAACAATCAAATGCATTATAACATACTGTATATCTGGACAATTGAAAACAGCCTAAAAACAGCACACAAAATCCTTCATTGAAAAATCGAATATTTCTTACAATTCGTCGTGAAATGAATTCAAGGAGTGTCCAGATCAACTGTCCATTTCGATTTCAGATGGCGCCAGGCCTGATGTAATTATTTCAGGTCTTTTGCTACCTATTAAAAGCGCAACAAATAATCGTGATATGAGATTTGGAACACTTTTTTTTGAAAATCTGAAGATAGCCCTGCAATCTATCCGGACCAACTTACTTCGTACAGTCCTGACTGTATTGATTATTGCAGTTGGGATCACGGCTCTCGTCGGAATTCTTACCGCGATTGATTCCATTAAAAACTCCATAACTAAGGAATTCACTTTTATGGGGGCAAATACGTTCACGATCAGTTCAAGAGGAATGCGCATACAGGTTGGGAATAAACGATACCGTTCAAAAAACTATTCCTATATCAGTTATTATCAGGCTAATGATTTCAAAGAGAAATATGTATTCCCATCGGCAGTTTCCATTTCAACTTTTGCTACCAATACGGCAACTATAAAATATGAATCAGAAAAAACAAATCCGAATGTTCAGGTTCAGGGAGTTGACGAAAACTACCTATTTACCTCTGGAAACGAAATTAAGGAGGGTAGAAATTTCACGGAAGAAGAAATCATTTCAGGCCGGAATGTAGTTATTGTTGGAGATGGGGTACTTAAGAAAATTTTTAAAAAAGGAGAGAATCCACTCCTGAAAACAATAAGTATCGGCGGCGGAAAATACCGGGTAATTGGAGTTCTTGCTGCAAAAGGACGTGGTTTTGGCTCGGGTGGCGACCAACTGTGTTTGTTGCCTTACACCAACGTGAGAAGTTATTTTTCAAGGCCACAAATGAATTTTTCTGTCCAGATTAAAGTTAATAATACCGAGTTGATGGATGCTGCAATAGGTGAAGCAGAAGGTACTTTTCGGATCATCCGAAATTTAAATCCAGCCGATGAAAGCGACTTTAATGTAGAGAAGAGCGACAATCTGGTAAATATCCTGCTTGGCAATATTAAAAATATCACTTTGGTTGCTACCATTATCGGGCTGATCACTTTATTTGGGGCTGCTGTCGGATTAATGAATATCATGCTGGTTTCAGTAACCGAAAGAACAAGGGAAATCGGCATTCGGAAAGCAATCGGAGCAACCTCGGTGATCGTGAAACAACAGTTCCTGATCGAATCTATTGTTATTGGGCAAATCGGAGGTATTGTCGGAATTATCTTTGGAATTTTAGCGGGAAACGGTGTCGCCATGATGATCGGAACACCATTCTTTATTCCATGGATTTGGATTATTGTCGGGGTAATTCTTTGTTTTGTAGTTGGAATTACTTCAGGATATTACCCTGCCCAAAAAGCTTCAAAACTTGACCCTATTGAAAGTCTTCGGTTTGAATAAAACCAAAGAATCAGTCCGCTTATTTTTCCCTTTCCACGTCTGTCAGTTTGTTTTTTTATTCTGTCTCACATAATCCATTTAGCCTGAAGTTTAAATAATTGTTCTGATTGAATTGAAAGGAGTTGTTGATTTAAAGATTTTTTCAGGAAAATTATATCTTTACTTTTTAGCACTATTTATTAAGACAGCGCGCAGAAGGAGCAAGAAATGACAAAACTACAGACAAAAGCCGAACAACGGTTAATTCAGGATTATTTCGACGATCTGATAAAAGCATGTGACCGAAAGGTTTCTGACGATGGAATAGTCAGAATAAAGAAAGCTTTTGAATTTGCAAACACTGCGCATGCGGGGGTAAAAAGAAAATCGGGCGAACCATACATCATTCATCCACTGGCAGTAGCCAAAATTGTGATCGAAGAAATCGGACTAAGCGCAACCTCAATCATTGCAGCCTTGCTGCACGATGTCGTTGAAGACACGGATTATAACCTTGAAGATATCGGCAACCTTTTTGGCGAAAAGGTAGCATCCATTGTGGATGGATTAACCAAACTTTCGGAAGAATTTACGCCCCAACACGACTCGAAACAGGCTAATAATTTCCGAAAAATGCTGATGACACTGTCGGACGACGTTCGGGTGATCCTCATCAAACTAGCCGACAGATTGCACAATATGAGGACTCTCGACTCGATGCCGCCCCATAAACAATTAAAAATAGCAGCAGAAACATTATATATTTTCTCTCCGCTGGCTCACCGGCTTGGCCTTTATTCCATCAAATCCGAATTGGAAGATTTAAGTCTGAAATACAAACATCCTGATGCATTTAACCAAATTCAGTTCAGACTATATAATCAGCGCGAAAAACGTGACTATCTGGTCACAGAATTCATTCGGCCCATCGAAGAAAAGCTTAAACAGGAGGGAGTAGAATTCACCATTACTGAGCGCTTGAAATCGATTTATTCTATATGGAATAAAATGCAAACCAAAGGAGTTTCATTCGATGAAGTTTATGATCTTCTTGCCATCCGTATCGTTTTTAATCCTAAATCCAATATATCGGAAAAACGGCAATGCTTCGACATACTTTCACTGGTAACCGACATTTATAAACCAAAACCGGATCGTATCCGTGATTGGATAACCTTGCCCAAAGTAAATGGGTATGAAGCTTTACACGTTACGGTTATGGGACCACAGGGGAAATGGGTGGAAATTCAAATTCGGACACAGCGAATGGACGAAATTGCTGAACGCGGATTTGCCGCCCATTACAAATATAAAAACATCAATGATGTTGAAAATGAACTCGACAAATGGTTGCAGAAAATCAAAGAAATGCTCCGAAACCCGGAATCTGATGCCCTCGAATTTCTGGATGAATTTAAAATGAACCTTTTCACTTCCGAAATAGTTGTTTTTACACCGAAAGGACAAATGGTTACTTTACCCAAAAATGCAACAGTCATTGATTTTGCATACGAAATTCATACGGAATTAGGCAATCATTGTATCGGGGCCAAAATCAACCACAAGCTTGTTCCGGTTTCCCATGTTCTGCAAAGTGGCGATCAGATTGAAATACTTTCTTCCAAAACACAAACTCCACAACTGACATGGTTAACTTTTCTGATTACTGCCAAGGCAAAAACCAAAGTAAAACAATCGTTTAAGCTCGATCGTAAAAAACATCTCGAACAGGGTCGCAAAATTATTGAAGACCAGTTATCCAAATTTAATATTACACCTTCGTCTGATACATTAAAAAAATTAACAGTTTATTACAACTTAACTAATAAAGAACAACTCTATACACAAGTGGGGATGGGTTTTCTTGAATTGGACAACCTCGACGAAGTGCTTCAGACACGCCGCGAAAATAAACTGGCAAAATTCTGGAAACTGACATTTACACAAAAAAAACCGGAACCTGAGCAGACGGCTAAAATCAATAAAAAAACACCATATATCCTGAAAGAAGATCCCGATGAATCCAATTATTCCCTGGCTAAATGCTGCAATCCGATTCCGGGCGACGATGTTGTTGGTTATATTTCGGGTGATGAGCACATCGTTATTCACAAGCGTAATTGTACCGAAGCAATGAAAATCATGTCGCAGCAAGGCGACAAAATCATCACTGCCGAATGGACTAAATTTAAGAAGCTATCCTACCTTTCACGCATCAAGCTCAGCGGATTCGACCGGGTTGGGATTGTCAATGAAATTACAACCATCATTTCGAAGCAGAACAATATTAACATGCGGACCGTTCATTTTGACACCCACGATGGTATTTTCGAGGGCGATCTGTACCTTTATATTCACAGCCTTCAGGACTTAAACGAACTTATTTCCCGTCTCATGAAAATCAAGGGAATAGACAACATTGAACGTATCGAAAAAATCCAGCAATAAATTTTTCCCTCCGGTTTTTGTTTGAAAAAAGTACTATTTTTGATGCTTATTTTTAATTGGTTTAAATATGAATAACCAAAAGACCAAAGAAGCAGTGAAACGTATGTTCATTGACTACCTGGAGAAAAATGAACATCGGAAAACTCCTGAACGGTTTGCAATACTCGAAGAAATATACTCACGGGAAGGGCATTTCGATATTGAGTCGCTTTATATTTCGATGAAAAACAAAAACTATCGTGTCAGCCGTGCAACTTTGTACAATACGATGGATTTGTTACTTGATTGTAAACTGATCATCAGGCATCAGTTCGGCAAAAATCTGGCCCAGTACGAAAAAGCGTTTGCCATAATTCAACACGACCATCTGATTGATGTCAGAAATGGACACCTGACAGAGTTTAACGATCCCCGGCTTCGCGAAATTATTGAAGATATCTGCCTGAAAAATGACTTCAAATTGTCGCATCATACACTTTATATTTATGGTCAGTATATTGTCCCCTGATTAGCAAAAAAAATAAGCCATACATCTGCAAATTATTTGTAATTTTATCATTCGAAAAATCAATCCTTTTCCGTGAAAATTGACCTGTCACCAAGTTCAGTTTTCGCGGATTATCGTGTTTGAACAATTCTTATAAAATTTAACAGAATGAAAGTAGATGTATTGTTAGGCTTACAGTGGGGCGATGAAGGAAAAGGTAAAATTGTTGATGTATTAACTCCCAAATATGATGTTATTTGCAGGTTTCAGGGTGGCCCAAACGCAGGGCATACTTTGGAAATAGACAATTTCAAACAGGTGTTGCACACCATTCCTTCTGGTATTTTTCGTAAAGATAAAATGAACGTGATCGGGAACGGAGTGGTAATTGATCCGATCACCTTTGAAAGGGAAATTGAATCAATCAGCAAACATGGCGTTGATCTTCATAAAACTTTATATATCTCGAAAAAAGCGCATCTCATTTTGCCCACCCACCGGTTGCTCGATGCTGCTTCTGAAGAAGCTAAAGGAGCCACAAAAATTGGCTCAACTTTAAAAGGAATAGGCCCAACATACCGCGATAAGATTGGTCGCGAAGGATTGCGTGTTGGTGATCTTTTTGAAAATTTCAGTGAAAAATATGCTGTTAGGGTTCAGGCTCACAAAGATTTGCTCGATAAGTATTATCACTTCGATTATTCGGCTCAGTTTGCAGAAACTGAAAAAGAATGGATGAAAGCCATTGAGGTTCTGAAAACCTTTAATATTGTTGACACTGAACATCTCATTAACGAAAGTCTGGCCGAAAATAAAGCTGTTTTAGCCGAAGGGGCACAAGGAACCATGCTCGACATTGACTTTGGATCGTATCCATTTGTGACATCGTCGAGTACGATTTGCGCCGGGGCATGTACCGGACTTGGTGTTGCCCCAAATAAAATAGGGAATGTTTACGGTATTTTTAAAGCTTACTGCACCCGTGTTGGCAGTGGTCCGTTTCCAACTGAATTGTTCGATGAAGATGGCCAGAACATGCGCGCGGTTGGCCGCGAATACGGTTCAACTACCGGAAGGCCGCGTCGTTGCGGATGGCTCGACCTGGTTGCACTGAAATATTCCATCATGCTTAATGGTGTAACCGAACTGATCATGATGAAAGCAGATGTCCTCGATCAGTTCGAAACCATTAAAATCTGTATGGGTTATGAAATTAACGGAGAAGTAACAGACAAGTTCCCTTTCGAATTGAACGACGGAGTGAAACCGGAATTTGTAGAATTACCCGGTTGGAAAACTGATCTGACTCAGTTAACCAGTCAGGATGAATTTCCGGAGGAATTTAACAACTACATCAATTTCATCGAAGAACAGGTTGGCATACCAATTTCAATCGCCTCGGTGGGACCAAACAGGGCGCAAACAATCCTATTGGGAGACTAAAATATAAGGAGTCAGTCAGATTGGCTCCTTTTCTTTTTCTGAATGTTTTTTATTTTGATAAGGATTGACTATTTTAGGAACTTCTTACAAGAATTAAATCGTTTAGTTTATCTGCCTGAAATGGAAATCACCAAGCCTACATTACTTCTAAACAAAGAAATCGTTTTACGAAACATCGAAAACATGCTTCGTAAGGCCAATGAGCTTAATCTGAATTTCCGCCCGCATTTCAAAACGCATCAATCAGCCGAAATTGGAAAATGGTTCCGGGAAGCAGGTGTTAAGTGCATCACGGTTTCATCTTTAACTATGGCCAATTATTTTGCAGATTCCGGATGGGACAATATAACCATTGCCTTCTCGGTGAATATTCCGGAAATTCCGGAGATGAACGAACTGGCAGGCCGGATAAACCTTAATGTATTGATTGAAAATAAAGAAGGACTGGAAGCGCTGCAGAAACAGATGACCTGGCACACCGGTGTATTTATAAAAATTGATACTGGTTACAATCGGACCGGAATTGAAGCTAACCGTATTCCTTTAATTGACCAACTGCTCGAAGGAATTCAAAAGTCACCACTTTTACTGTTTAAAGGTTTTTTGTCGCATACGGGTCATACCTATCAGGCCAACTCGACCCACGACATTTACAGCCGCCATTTTGATGCCCTGCTCAAAATGAAAGCATTGAAAGCGCGTTATCAAAGTGACTGGCCCGAATTAATCATTTCGATTGGAGATACTCCGTCGTGTAGCATTTGCGACAACTTTGACGGAGTTGACGAAATCAGACCAGGCAATTTTGTTTTTTACGACCTGATGCAATTCAAACTCGGTTCCTGTAAATTGACCGATATAGCGGTACGAATGGTTTGTCCGGTTATTGCTATCCACCCATCCCGAAATGAGGTAGTCATCTACGGAGGCGCCATTCATTTTGCCAAAGATTCGATAATTAATATTGACGGGAAACCGCTTTTTGGGCGAATAATTGTCACTGAAGGGGACCGAAAAATTCTTCTGGATGAAAAAAATTACCTGCATGCACTTACGCAGGAACATGGTATCCTGAGAATTACACCACAAGACCTCAAATATTTCAGACCGGGCGACCTGATTGAAATTATACCGGTACACTCGTGCCTGACCGCTAACCTGATGAAAGAATACCTCACCACGGAAGGTGAAATCATAAAAATGATGCCTTTTTCCTGATTCAACGAACAATTAATCCGACTGCATTCAGTTAAAACTATTATAATCAAATTAAAAAAAAATCTTCTCCCTGGGATCTATCTTTTTTAGATATCAATTGTTAATAACGACATCAATTAATCACATTATGAAAGGAACACGAAATGCGTTATTCCCGGTATGGCTGATTCTCGGATTAGTAGCTTCACTATTGCTGATTAATTCTTGCCGGCATAATGGAATTCCTGCTGATCAGATGGAGCCAATCTGCTTTACCGAACAGGTTTTACCAATTTTCCAGAACAGTTGCGGTACCAGTGGGTGCCATGATGCAAAAAGTTCGGAGAATGAATATATTTTTACTGACTATGCCCATATCATGAAAGCCATCACTTCTGGTGATGCATCAAAAAGCAAAGCCTATGAAGCCATGATCAGTACTTTTGAAATTATGCCTCCAAACAATCCGTTGCCCCAAAACAAACGAGCCCTGGTCCGGCTGTGGATTGAACAGGGAGCAAAGCAAACCACATGTGGCAAATGAATTTTAATATCAGACAAATGAAAAGAATACTTATAGCGACAATGATCCTGTTAATCATTTCCATTACAGGATGTTACTACGATAATGAAGAAAGGCTTTACCCGGTTATATCAAGTTCCTGCGATCTAAGCAATGTTACTTTTGCTGCAACAGTAGCACCCATTTTGCAGGCATCCTGCTTATCCTGCCATTCAAATTCAAAAGCAGAAGGTTCAGGAGGAGGTATCAAACTTCAGAATTTTGCCGATGTTCAAATTCAGGCGAAAAATGGCAAATTAATGGGAACAGTAAAACATGCAAGCGGATTTCAAAAGATGCCACAGGGTGGTGAAAAACTGCCCGATTGCGAAATCAGCCAGCTTCAGAAATGGATCGATAACGGAATATTAAACAACTAGAATTTAAGTTCATGAAAAAAATACCTGGCATATTAATAGGATTGTTTCTCTTCATTCTCTCCGGAAATGTATGGAGTCAGGATTTAGATGCACTGTTGAATGCAGAAACTAAACCAACAGTTGATTTTAGGACTGCAACTTTCAAGTCAACCAGAATAATAAATGGACATTCCATTGAACAAATGAAGAAAAACCAACTTGAATTCCGTATTTCGCATCGTTTCGGTACGTTGAACAACGGCCTTTACGGCTTGTTTGGGCTCGATCAGTCTGTTATTCATTTTAGTTTGGAATATGGGCTGAAAGATTGGTTAATGCTTGGCGCCGGACGGGGAAGTTTAAATAAAACTTATGATGGTTTTGCCAAAATCCGATTGCTTCGCCAGTCTTCCGGAGAAAAATTTATGCCTGTTCATTTGTCGTATTTTACTTCAGTCGAATTAAAGACAATTAATTTTCCTGTAAGACCGGCAGGAACATCCAATTATTTTTCGTCGCGTCTGGCCTATGTCAATCAGTTGTTGATCGCCCGAAAGTTCAATGAAAATCTTTCAGTTCAGTTAACGCCCACTTTCATTCACCGCAACCTGGTGAAAACAGAACTCGACCTGAACGACATTTATGCTTTGGGAATCGGGACAAGGTTTAAATTGAGCAAACGTCTGTCAGTCAATGCCGAATATTACTACACGTATAATCCAAATTCTAAATCTTTGGAACCACGCCCTTACAATGCTTTATCGGTTGGGATTGATATTGAAACCGGCGGGCATGTCTTCCAAATCATGTTAACCAACTCTCAGGGAATGCGCGAAGGTTCGTTCATTCCACAAACCACCGGGAATTGGCTTGATGGGGATATTCATCTCGGGTTCAACATTTCAAGGGTTTTTGCGTTCAATAATAAATAATTGACATGAAAAAGAATATTTTATTTCTGGTAATGCTGGTTGCATCAGTTGGTGCAACAGGGCAAGGTAAATTTATCGCTAAAAATGCCTATATCTCGTTTTACTCTTCCACACCTATGGAGGACATTCTCGGCGAAAGCAACGAGGCGGTGACTATTCTGAATACTGAAACAGGCGAAATAGCCTTTCAGGCACTGATGACAACATTCCACTTCAAACGTGCTTTGATGGAAGAACATTTCAATGAAAACTACATGGAGAGTACCAAATTCCCCAAAGCCAAATTCAACGGTAAGATCGAAGGGTATAACAGTTCAGTGCTTAGCGGGCCGGTAATTGATATTAAAGTTGCCGGAATACTGATGGTTCATGGAGTTGAAAAGACCATTACTATTTCAGCAAAACTAGGATTGGAAGACGGGAAGCTGGTGGGCATATCAAAGTTTAAAGTAACTCCTGAAGATTACGGAATAAAAATTCCGTCCCTGGTTCGCGACAAAATAGGTAAGGAAATGGAAATCATAGTGAAAGCAAACTATCTTCCGTTTGGCAATTGATCAAATCAAAATTTTTCTTCTATGAAAATCAAATACGCTATTATTCTGGTTGTGATTGTAATCGCTGTTGGAGCAGGAATCGGTCTTAAAATGTTTTTCAAACCCCATGCCAACATAAACCGGCTAAAGGCTGAATATAAATTAGACGCCAGTAGTCTGATTAGTGAATTTGAACAGGATGAAAATTCCGCTACTACCAAGTACAGCGAAAAAGTTCTGGAAATCAATGGTGAACTGAAATCAAAAACCAAGATGCAAAATGGGATAGATCTTTTAATCCTCGAAGATGAAATGCAGGGAATCAGTTGTCAGCTTGATAGCAGTTGGGCTTCGGCCAATCAACCGATTATTCAGTCTCTTGAAATTGGCAGATCAATTACCATAAAAGGAATATGCAAAGGATATTTGATGGAGATTAAAGTGAGTCCGGCTATTATTTTGAACTAATTTGGAAATGAGGAATAAGGAATAAGAATCATCATAAAAAAACCTTCAGAATCGCTCCTGAAGGTTTTTTTATGTGAATTTTTAAGCTACTCAGCGGGTTCCATCGAATCGAGGATGTCTTTGTCAACCAGAATGCGGCCACAATATTCGCAAACAATTACTTTTTTGCGTGAAGCAATGTCCATTTGGCGCTGTGGCGGAATTTTATTGAAGCAACCACCGCAGGCATCGCGTTGAACAGTTACAACTGCCAGACCATTTCGTGCATTTTTACGGATACGTTTGAATGCTGTGAGTAACCGAACCTCAATGTTACTTTCAATTTTTTCAGATTTTGCTTTCAGCCTTTCCTCTTCAATCTGAGTTTCAGAAGTAATTTCTTCCAGTTCATGTTGTTTCCGGTCTAAATCTTCAAGACGTTCCTTCAGGAGAATTGCCGATGTTCCGATGGCTTCCTTTTTTATGGCAAGTTCAGTAGTGAACTCACGGATCCTTTTATCCGACAACTCTATTTCGAGTTTCTGAAATTCAATTTCTTTGCTCAAAGAGTCAAATTCGCGGTTATTACGAACATTATTCTGTTGCTCAGTGTATTTGACGATCAGGGTTTCTGATTCCTTGATTGCAATTTTCTTATTGTGGATAGCTGTTTCCAAATCTTTGATGTCGTCTTCAAAATTGCTTACCCGTGTCTTTAAACCGGTAATTTCGTCTTCCAAATCCTGAACTTCCAAAGGCAATTCACCGCGTAGGGTTTTAAATTTGTCAATTTCTGAAACTACATTTTGTAATTCGAAAAGCGCTTTGAGCTTTGAACTGATTGGCACACTTTTATTTTCGTCTCTCACGTACTGTGTATTCATACTTATAGTTGTTTAACTGATCAAATGAAGTACTTTACCGGGTTTGTACTTAAATCCGATAAATGGACTGCAAATTTAGGGAATTTTTTTGTAAGTAATTCATAAAAAACTTCTTTAGTGAACTGTTCACTCTCATAATGGCCGATATCTGCAATAATGATTTGTTGTTCAGCATCAAAAAACTGATGATACTTAAAATCTCCGGAAATGTAAAGATCAGCTTTCTGAGCTATTGCCCTGTCCAGGTATGCGCTTCCTGAACCTCCGCAAACTGCTATTTTCCGGATCGGTTTCCCCAATAATTGGGTATGTTTAATAACCTGACAGCGAAATGTTTCTTTTAGTTTACCCAGGAATTCCAATTCATCCACCGGCGATTCCAGTTCACCAATCATTCCTGTCCCGCTTTGATTATATTCGTTATCAAGCGGATAAATGTCATAGGCAACTTCTTCATAAGGGTGTGCAGCCAAAAGTGACTGAATGACCCTTGATTGAATATGTTTGGGGAAAATGGTCTCTATTCGGGTCTCCTCTTCAAAATGAAGCTGATTTTTTTCTCCGACATAAGGATTGGTTTGCTCATTTCCCCTGAAACTCCCCTGCCCTACCTGATTGAAACTACATGAACCATAATTCCCGATGTGGCCGGCTCCGGCATCAAATAAAGCTTTTCTGACCTTTTCAGCATCAGCATTGGGAACAAATGTGACCAGTTTTTTTAAAAAGTTGGGAGTTGGTGACAATATCCGGCAATTCCGCAGACCCAGTTTCTCACAAATCTTACTGTTTACTCCCCCAAATACGCTGTCCAGATTGGTATGTGCCGCGTATATGGCAATATCATTTTTGATGGCTTTGGCCACGCAGCGTTCGATATAGTTTTTTCCGTTCAGCTTTTTTATTCCATCAAAAATAATCGGGTGATGTGCAACAATCAGGTTCAACTTTCGGCTGATGGCTTCATCCAATATTTCTTCAGTAATATCCAGGGTGATCAATATTCCTGAAATTTCATCATCAGGATTCCCGATAATCAGACCGGCATTGTCATACGATTCCTGAAAAGCCAGAGGAGCAATAGATTCGATAAAATGAGTGATTTCTTTTAGTTGCATTTGAAAAGCGTTTATTATTATCGGTTAATTGGTTCTTTTATCATTAGCCGTAGCCTTTAGGCTACGGTATGGTGTGCAAAAATGGCAAGAGCTTTAGCCAAATCAATAAGTAATTTGGGCTAAAGCCCTTTAAAAAAATTCATCATTTGCCAACGGCATAAATGCCGTTGCTAATCAAAAACCAAATACCCAAAAGTTCCTCTATTTTTTAAGTGAAACCCAAAACACAATTACAGTTCGTCCTTAATTTCAACCAGCATTTGCCTGATTTCCTGAAGCCTGCTTACTACTTCAAAATTCTGAAGCGTATCTGCCTTATTGTCCTTTAGTTTTTTCTGAGCGCCTTTGATGGTCATTCCCCTGTCTTTCAGAAGGTGATAAATCAGCTTCAGGTTTTCGATGTCTTCTTTGGTAAACATCCGGTTCCCTTTCGCATTTTTGTGGGGCTTCAGAATATCGAATTCATTTTCCCAAAAACGAATGTTTGAGGTATTTACGCCAAACAAATCTGCGACTTCGCTGATCGAATAAAAGACTTTTTCTATTTTAGGTTTTTTGTAAGGCACTTTTACAAGATTTTAGTCGAAAGTTTGTCCTATGTTCGATGAAATACTGACCATTTTTTCGTATTCCTGGGCGTTCAGATCCTTGAAATAGTAGTATTGCGGGTTCACAGGTTCGCCGTTTCGATGTACTTCGTAATGTAAATGGGGTCCGGTAGAAGTTCCTGAATTGCCCACATACCCAATAACCTGACCTCGTTTTACCTGATCACCTATTTTAACACGGAATTCGTTCAAATGAGCATACATCGTTTGATAACCAAAACCATGATCAATCAAAATCCACCGACCATATCCACCCCCGATAGTCTGAACATCCTTAACAACTCCATCACCGGTTGTATATACTTTGGTTCCAACTGCGGCAGTAAAGTCCATTCCGTAATGAAACTGCCTGATTTTATAAATCGGATGAAACCGGTACCCCCAGCCTGAAGCCGTACTTTTTAGTGACTTGTTTGAGATTGGCATAATAGCCGGTAAACTTGATACCAATTTTTCTTTATTCAAGGCCATCGTCAATACCTCATCGTACGATTTAGACTGAATGTAAGCCTGTTTCGACAGGATGTCGAGCTTTTCAGCGGTTTTAATAACCAATTCCGAATTATCAAATGATTCGAGCTGAGAATATTTGTTTACCCCGCCAAATCCAGCCCTGCGGATGGTGGAAGGAATTGGGTCACTTTCAAAAACTACGCGGTATAAATTGTTGTCACGCTGTTCAATTTCATCCAGTACTTTTTCAACCGTAGAAAGGTCTTTATATAACAATTCATATTGGGTCAACAGTCGTTCGTTTTCTTTATGCAAGGTCCTCATCCGGGGCGATTCATAGAATTGCAGAATCCCAACCGCAATAAGTACCGACGATACCAATGTAGTTGAAAACAAGGCTAAAAAACGCTTTAGCTTAGTTTTGAAGCTTATTACGATCTTGTCGTAACTAAGAGTATGGGCATTAAATCTGTACTTGACTTTCGCCATAAAACACGGGTAATTGAATTAATTTTTCGACTCCTAACAAATTTAAGGATTTAATCTAACTTTGCAAGATTTCGAAAATACGGGTTATTTACAGGCTACAAAGCTAGTGTTTTCGGTGGGAATAAATAATAAGTATCAGTCTGTTGAAGATTTTTAACAAATTTTAATGCCTGAACAAAATAGAAAAAAACATGAATTCGAAGGAGATCAGAAAAGCGTTTTTGGATTTTTTTGCCGGAAAGGACCATCAGATAGTGAGTTCGGCGCCAATGGTTGTAAAAAATGATCCAACCCTGATGTTTACCAATGCAGGGATGAATCAATTCAAAGATATTTTCCTTGGAAATCAGCCCGCCAAATATGTTCGGATAGCCGATACCCAAAAGTGCCTGAGAGTTTCGGGCAAGCACAACGATTTGGAAGAAGTTGGTCACGACACCTATCATCATACCATGTTCGAGATGCTGGGGAACTGGTCGTTTGGCGATTATTTCAAGGAAGATGCCATTAACTGGGCCTGGGAATTGCTCCATGACATTCTGAAGATTCCGGCTGACCGGATGTATGCCTCAGTTTTTGAAGGCAGCGCCGACGATAAACTTGAATGCGATGACGAAGCCTTTAATCTTTGGCGAAAATTCCTTCCGGCAGATCACATCATTAACGGAAGCAAAAAAGATAATTTCTGGGAAATGGGCGATACCGGTCCATGCGGTCCGTGTTCCGAAATCCATGTTGACCTGCGCGATGACGACGAACGGGCAAAATCTCCCGGACGCGACCATGTTAATAAGGATAATCCTCTGGTTATAGAAATCTGGAACCTGGTATTTATTCAGTTTAACCGCAAAGCCGACGGAAAACTGGAAGAACTTCCGGACAAACATGTGGATACCGGAATGGGCTTCGAACGATTGTGCATGGTTTTACAGGGCACCAAATCGAACTATGATACTGACGTATTTCAGAACACGATTATAAAAATAGCAGAACTCTGTAATAAAAAGTACGGTGAAAATCAAAAGTCAGATATTGCCATGCGGGTAATTGCCGACCATTTGCGCGCCATTTCGTTCTCGATTGCCGACGGACAATTACCTTCCAACAACAAGGCAGGGTATGTGATCCGACGTATTCTGCGCCGTGCTGTCCGCTACGGATACACTTTTCTGGAATTTAAAGAGCCATTTATCTGGAAACTTGTTGAAACTCTTAAAAACAACATGGGTGATGCATTTCCTGAGTTGATTTCGCAGCAGGTAATGATTGAGAACGTGATCCGGGAAGAAGAAGAATCATTTCTCCGGACACTGGAAACCGGAATCCGTTTGCTTGATAGAAGCCTCCCCCCAACCCCCTCCAAAGGAGGGGGAGTATTAAGCGGAGAATTGGCTTTTACGCTTTACGATACGTTTGGATTTCCGTTTGACCTGACCAGCCTGATCCTTCGCGAAAAAGGCATGTCGGTTGACGAAGCCGGATTCAATACCGAAATGGAAAAGCAGAAGGAACGCTCACGGAATGCGGCTGTTCAGGAAACTGAAGATTGGGTTGAACTGAAAAAAATTGAACAGGTTGAATTTGTTGGATACGACCAACTCGAAGTCGAAGTAAATATTACGCGTTATCGCAAAGTCACTCAAAAAAATAAGGAATTCTTTCATTTGGTGTTCGACCGCACTCCATTTTATGGGGAGTCAGGCGGCCAGGCAGGCGACTCGGGCTACCTTATAGCTGATGGACAAAGGACAAAAATTCTTGATACTCACAAGGAGAACAATCTGATTATTCATTTTGCCAATAAGCTTCCGGAGAATCCTTCTGCAAAATTCGCTGCTATTGTGGATGCACAGAAACGGAAGATGACCATGAACAACCACACCGCCACTCACCTGCTCGACCATGCCTTACGCGAAGTTTTAGGTACTCACATCGAACAGAAAGGATCACTGGTAAACAGCGAATACCTGCGCTTCGACTTTTCACACTTCCAGAAAGTGAGCCGCGAAGAACTGGATAAAATTCAGGCCCGTGTAAACGAACTGATTCGGGAAAACCTGGTGAAAGAAGAAAACCGTGCGGTTTCGTTCGATGAAGCCAAAACGATGGGAGCGATCGCACTCTTCGGCGAAAAATACGGTGACTTTGTTCGTGTGATCAAATTTGGTGATTCGGTTGAATTGTGCGGTGGAACCCACGTACCGGCAACCGGTCAAATCGGTTCAATGATTATTACTTCTGAAAGCGCCATTTCTGCCGGAGTCCGACGTATTGAGGCGATTACTTCCGATCGTGCAGAGGAATTCGTGAAGAAACATTTAGACGAACTTTCCGAAGTTAAAGGTATCCTGAACAATACTCAAAACTTAAAGAAATCGGTTGAAGATCTTCTGGCACAAAATAACCGCCTGCAAAAGCAAATTGAAGAATTTGAACGTAAAGCTGCTTCAGGAATCAAACAGGAACTGAAGAATAAAATTCATGTAATCAATGGTATCAATGTGATTGCAGAAGTGATACAGCTTGATTCAGCGCAGGCTGTGAAAGATCTGGCTTTTCAGTTGAAAGGCGAAGTTGACAATCTGTTTCTTGCTTTGGGGTCGGTCATTGGTGGGAAGCCTTCGATATCGGTGATGATTGCTGAAAACGTGGTTGCTAATAAAGGATTAAATGCCGGAACCATTGTTCGCGAAGCTGCTAAGGAAATGCAGGGCGGCGGCGGCGGACAGGCATTTTATGCAACTGCCGGAGGGAAAGATGTTTCAAGACTTGCTGCGGCCGTTGATAAAGCAAAATCGTTTGTGAAATAGAAACAAAATCTGATACTTTTAGTCGCTATAATGAGTACTTTTAACTAAATTTCTGAAAATTTAAAAACAAAGAAATGCATCCATTTGAAAGAGAATTATCAGTATCAACAGATGACATTGAATTCGAATTAAGAGGAGTAAAAGAAATAGGTTGGGCTGATTTTTTGCTAAATCCGAGAAAATTACGAGGAAGCGATTTTTTGATGCGTTGGTCACAAGGAGTTTGGAGTGAGAAAAGGTTAATTGATGCCATTAACAAAACCGATCAGTTTTACGCCATACCTTATGGACCAAGCGGAACAGCCCCAACTGATGACGTTAGAGCCTTTGAACTTTACTTTGAAAGGTTAGAAGCAGCTGGACTGGGAAACATCAAACGACCTGACCTTTTAGTTTTCAAAATTGCTGACAAGCAATTCGTAGATATGTTTCTTGCAGTCATTGGAGGTGAAGAAGAATTGCCTTTCATTACAGAAGATAAGTTGCAAGACCTTATTTCAAAAGCTATTATAGCAGTTGAGTGCGAGAATTCACTATGGGTAGCAGAAAAAATGCCAGATTACAGAACTTCTTTGAAAGCACAGAAGCGGCTTGGAGGAAAATTGGGTCTTTCAAAAACTGCGGTTCTTCCTACAGTTATTATCAAGGAAGAGGACAGAATTCCTTTAAGCAAATGGCAACAAGAGAATAAAATACCAATTCATGTTTGGCATGTTTTCTTCGAAAGGGCATTTGGACTTTCGTTTGATGAAGCACAACGATTAGTTGCTGAGGGTTTTATACTTCCAACAGAACAAATTTTTCAAGCACCAGGCGGGGCAACTACCAAAAAAGCAATTTACAAATATTACTATCACTATGCTTATCCTCTAGGTATTGCGAATGAACGACCGCTATTAGTTCCGGCTTTCATTGAAGATAAAAATGGGCACATTTTACCTTATGTGAAATTTGAAGGTGGTTCACTTGAAATTACTTCAGATGCATTAGAACTTCTAAAACTACTCTGATGGGAAAAGTAAAATCACATCAAAAGTTGCCTACAGAATGGAACGAAAGAGAAATACTTCGAAACAAGGGGCAGTTCTGGACACCAAGTTGGGTGGCTGATACAATGGTTGCTTATGTTTCTGAAAATACGGATTTAGTTTTTGACCCTGCTTCAGGAAGAGGTGCATTTTATGAAGCGCTGTTGAAAATAGATAAACCAAAGATTTCATTTTATGGAACTGACATTGATGATGAAGTTTTGGCTGATGACATTTACAATCACAAAAACTGTTTCGTTGAAAAAAGAGATTTTATCAAAAATCCGCCCGAAAGAAAATTCAAAGCAATAGTCGCAAATCCTCCTTATATCAGACATCATCGAATTAACGAGGATACAAAAATTCATCTTAAAAAACTTTCCGAAAGCATTACAGGTGACACCATTGACGGCAGGGCAGGTTATCACATTTACTTTTTTATTCAAGCATTAAATCTTTTAGAACAAGACGGCAAACTTGCATTCATAATGCCTGCGGACACGTGCGAAGGAAAATTTTCAAAGAATTTATGGAAATGGATTTCAGAAAAATTTTGTATCGAAGGTGTAATCACTTTTGACGAAAAGGCTACACCTTTTCCAAATGTTGATACCAACGCAATTGTTTTCTTAATCAAAAACGCAAAACCCAATAAAACTCTTCATTGGATAAGAGCTAATGAAGCATATTCCACCGACCTTTTCAATCTTATTTGCTCAGACTTTAAACTCCAGAAGTTTGAAACTATTGATGTCATAAGCCGGCAACTTAAGGAAGGAATTGCCACTGGGTTTTCCAGATCAGAACAAAATCATAACGGTTTCAAATTTCATTTAAACGACTTTGCGAATGTTATGAGAGGTATAGCCACCGGTTCAAATGAGTTTTTCTTTCTGACAGCTCTACAAGTAAAAGAGTTGGGTATTTCAAAAGAGTTTTTAAAGAGAGCAGTCGGTAGAACGAAAGATGTAACTGAAAATATTTTGACTTTAAAAGATGTTGAACAATTGGAAAAGGCAAATCGTCCTACATTTTTGCTTTCAATTAACGGAAATGACAAACTACCGGATGCCATTACGAATTATCTAAAAGTCGGAGTAGAAATGGGTTTGCCCAACAGGGCGCTAATTCAGCAACGCAAACCATGGTATAAAATGGAAAAACGTGAAGTGCCGCCATTGTTGTTTGCATACCTCGGACGACGCAATACAAGGTTTATAAAAAACGAAGCTGGAGTTTTGCCATTAACAGGTTTCCTTTGTGTTTACCCTATTTATAACGACAAAGAATTTGTTGATAAGCTTTGTCAGGCACTTAATCATCCTGACACTTTAGAAAACCTAAAGCTTGTCGGGAAAAGTTACGGTTCTGGAGCAGTCAAAGTTGAGCCGGGTAATCTGGGCAAACTTCCTATACCAGAACATATCGTAAAACTGTTCGACTTAAAACGGCCATACAAAACAGCAACCGGACAACTTGAAATTTTCAGAGAACCATAAATCAAGGTACGAAAAAAGGGGAACGTCTGCCAATAAAACATTCTCTGAATCATGAAAAACTCATTCGGCAAATTCATTTTTCGATTGATCTGGAAAATCATAATCTGGTTTTTCGGAATTTCCCTGTTTTTGGTGGTTCTCTACCGGTTTGTTCCGGTTCCCCTTACCTATTTAATGTTTATCCGCTGTGGTGAACAATTGTTTGCCGGAAAAGAACTTCGGCTAAAACACGATTGGATTTCGATTGACGAAATTTCACCAAACCTGCAACTGGCCGTGGTTTGCAGCGAAGACCAGAATTTCATGAACCACTCCGGATTTGACATCGAAGCGATTGAACGTTCGGTTGAAACTGCTAAAAATGGCACAAAACGGGTAAAAGGGGCCAGCACCATTTCTCAGCAAACTGCAAAAAACGTCTTCCTGTGGCCTGACCGAAGCTGGGTTCGCAAGGGTTTCGAAGTGTATTTCACAGTATTGATTGAACTGATGTGGAGCAAAGAACGCATCATGGAAGTTTATCTCAACAGTATTGAAATGGGAGACGGAATTTATGGCGCTGAAGCAGCAGCAAATTTCTACTGGAAAACTTCGGCTAAAAACCTCTCACAAACCCAGGCTGCAGCGATTGCAGCAGTGTTGCCCAATCCCCGTAAATACAGCGCCAATCCTCCCGGGCCATACGTTCAGGAAAGGATTGGCTGGATTGTTGGGCAAATGGGACAATGGGGAACATTAAGATTTAAATGACAACAGCAAATTTTACAAGGTGCCAGAAACCGAACAATTTTTCCAAAATCCATTCAATACTTACAACAGAATGCTGCTTACATCTGTTATATACAAAGTCCGTCCAAAAAACGGACTTTTTTCTGATATGAAAATCTAATTCTATATTCCTGATAAAAACATTTACTGATGAAAAAATTTTTGAATTTCCTGTTTTCCTTCCCTTTTATGGGATTTTTGCTGCTTATTCTGGCTTTTTCGATGGCCATTGCCACTTTTGTTGAGAGCAGTTACGGCACAGAAGCAGCACAGGGATTAATCTATAAAGCTTTCTGGTTTGAACTTATACTACTGTTATTGGGTATTAATCTGATGGTCAATTTTATCCGTCACAAAATGTATAGCAGGCAGCGAATTGCAATGGGATTATTCCATATTTCGTTTATCATCATTGTGATTGGTGCGGCCATAACACGATACATCAGTTTTGAAGGGGTCATGCATATCCGCGAAGGTCAGTCTTCCGATTTCATACTATCATCTGAAGATTATCTGACCATCAAAAATGGCAATCAAACTGTTAACTCTACTGTACTTCTTTCAGAACTTTCCTATAAAGGATTTGATGAAAAAATGAATATCAATGGCAGATCATACCGGGTAAAATCGGTTGGATTCATTAAAAATGCAATACGCAATGTGGTTGAAGATCCTGCCGGAACTGAAATGATTGATTTTGTGATATCGCAGGGACAGGGACGCGAAAATCTGGTCTTTTCGAAAGGGGATCAGATTAACCTCGGAAATGTAATAGTAGGTTATGAAAAGTCAGGGGCAAATTTTCAATTTTTCAACCGTGCCGACAAACTGTTTTTAGTTTCTGACCGACAGGTTGAGATTCGTTCCATGAGCGGAGATGAAGCTCAAGTGGTACAGTCAAATGATACAATACCCGTGGAAACCATGCAATTGTATGCTTTTGATGGATACCTGCTTCTGGTAAAGAATTTTTATACCCATGCCTCGATGAGTGTTGCAAAAGATGCAACCGGAAATGCCTCAGAAGATGCCGTAGTGCTGGAAATTTCGGATGGATCGAACAAACAGATTGTAAATGTTCTGGGCCGCCACGGACAAAAAGGTGAGCCAATTACCGCATCAATCGGCAATTCGCCCGTCGAATTTACTTATGGAGCTGAACCGATCTACTTGCCATTCTCCCTGCAACTGACCGACTTCCAGATGGAAAAATATCCGGGATCGGATAGTCCATCATCGTTTGCCAGCGAATTGGTTTTAATTGACCGTGAGCGAAATGTCAATCGCAATGTCAGGGTTTTCATGAATAATACGCTCAATTACCGGGGATACAAATTCTTCCAGTCGTCATACGATCAGGATGAAGCTGGAACAGTGCTTTCGGTCAATGCCGATATGCTGGGCACTGGGGTAACCTATACCGGATATTTCCTGTTGGCGCTCGGAATGATATTGTCTTTATTCAGTAAAAAGTCGTATTTCCAATTACAGGTTCACCGCTTAAAACAATATTCAAAACAAGCCGGGATAGTCATATTCGCGCTGTTGGCATTAAATACGGGTTCAGCTTATGCTGACAGTTCTGAAATTGCTTCAATTCCAAAAATTGACCAGGGAATCCTTGATGATTTTTCCAAATTGTGGATTCAGGGTCCGGACGGAAGGATTGAACCAGTTTCAACACTGGCTTCCGAATTACTCCGGAAAGTAAGCCGAAAGTCTGACTTCTACGGACGGACAGGTGAGGAAGTGATGTTGGGCTTATATTTAAATCCTGAACTCTGGCGAAACGTTTCGCTGGTGAAAGTGGACAATGAACAGCTCAAAAGTGAACTTGGAGTTACAGAATCCCGTATCCCGCTCACCGCATTTTTTGACGAAACCGGAAATTACAAACTCATTGAGAAGGCGAAAGCGGCATTTAATAAAATGCCCGCGTTCCGCAATGTCTATGAAAAAGAAATCATCAATGTTGACGAAAGGGTGAATATTTGCTTTATGATCGTTAACGGCGACATGTTTTCCTTATTTCCGGGGCGGTTAAAAGAAACCAAATGGTGGGCTTCAGGAAGCGCTCCGGTGGGGCTAGATACGGCTGATTCATTGTTCATAAACCGTGGATTTCAACTGCTCAAGGAATCTTTGGTCCAGAAAGGGGAAATCAATGGCCGGCAAATAATAGCCAGTATTGCTGCATATCAATCGAAATATGCCTCCGCTTATCTTCCTTCCGAAACCAAAAAGAAAGTCGAAATATTCTATAATTCCATGAATCCGTTTAAACGGGTATTCCCGTTCTATCTACTGGTTGGGTTCATTTTGATCGCCGTCTTATTTGTCAATATTTTCAGGCAAAAAACAATGGGTGTAAAAGTCCGCACGGCATTTACGGTATTAATCGGACTCGGTTTTTTAATCCATACAGGAGGACTTGTTTTACGATGGTATGTTTCTGGTCATGCGCCCTGGTCGAATGGATACGAATCAATGGTGTATGTAGCCTGGGCTTCGATGCTGGCCGGAATGATATTTGGACGGAAATACCCGATGGTAATTGGTACGGCTGCCATGCTTGCAGGGATTATCCTGTTTGTTGCCCACCTCAACTGGATGAATCCTGAGATTACCCATCTGGTTCCGGTTTTGGATTCGTATTGGCTGATGATCCACGTAGCCATCATCACTGCAAGTTATGGGTTCATCGGAATGAGCGCTTTTATCGGCTTGCTGGTGTTGGCGCTGTATTGCATCAGCAATCCTGAAAACAGTAAAAACATCAAAGGTCTGGTACTTCAATTAACAGCCATCAGCGAAATGTCGGTGACAGTTGGGTTGTATTTGTTGACAATCGGAACATTTCTTGGAGGTGTTTGGGCCAACGAAAGCTGGGGCCGGTACTGGGGCTGGGATGCCAAAGAAACCTGGGCATTGATAACCGTGGTTATTTATTCGTTTATTGCACATATGCGGCTCATTCCATCGTTAAAAGGAATTTACAATTATACAATAGCCTCGGTACTTGGTTTTGCCTCGGTGCTGATGACCTACTTTGGCGTTAATTATTACCTCAGCGGATTGCATTCTTACGGTCGTGGATCAGTTGATTCGGTTCACTGGTCTGTCTTCGTAATGATTGCTGTAATTGCTGCCGTCATGATTATTTCAAATTTCAAACAAAAGAATCTGGAATTTGAAAAATAAACAAAAATCAAAAATTTATTATCCCGAAACTTCAGTAATAAATTGATTGCAAATTACTGATATTCAAGACTACATCCGGCAACCTGAACCTCAGTTTCCGGATGTAGGTAAATATTGAATTTTGGCCTTTCATTCATACCTCAAAATAGTTTTATATTTATATGTTTGTCAACTAACCAAACGATAAAACTATGGAAATAGAGGTAAAAAGAACTTTTGATATTCTGGATAAGTATCTACAGGAATTCCCGCGAAAAGAAGCTTTGGGTGGTAAAAACGGTGGTGATTGGTATGTGTACAGTACGGCCGAATACGTTGAAAAATCGTATCAGTTTGCATTTGGCTTAATGGCATTAGGTCTGAAAAAAGGAGACAAAGTAGCCACGGTGACTAACAATCGTCCGGAATGGAATTTTGCCGATATGGGCCTGGCCATGACCGGAATTGTACATGTCCCGATTTACCCGACCATTGGCGAGGCAGAGTACAGCTATATTCTTGAACATGCCGAAATTAAACTTCTGCTTGTTGGCGACAATAAGCTATACGAAAAATTAGCCCCGATAGCTGCCGGTTTGCCTGAAATTAACAACATCTTCTCGTTTGACAAGATTGATGGAGTGAAAAACTATGATGAAATCCTTCAGCTGGGGAAAAGCCATCAGGAAGAATTATCAGGGAAACTGGAACAAATTAAAAAGGATATTGATCCTGATGATCTGGCAACGATTATTTACACTTCAGGAACAACGGGCGTTCCAAAGGGAGTGATGCTGACACATACCAATCTGGTGTCGAATTTTGTGGCCCATTCAAAAATGCACCATTTGGGCAAAGATCACCATGTAATCAGTTTCCTTCCGCTTTGCCATGTATTGGAACGAAGCGTAAATTACCATTTTCAGTACAAGGGAATGGGTATCTATTACGTTGGTAATATGGGTCAAATTGTTACGGCCCTTAAGGAAATCAGGCCACACATGTTCTGCGCGGTACCACGCTTGCTCGAACGGATATACGATGGATTTGTGTCGAAAGGCAAAGAGTTGACCGGCTTGAAAAAGTTGATTTATTTCTGGGCGCTCAGCCTGACCCGGCACTTTGAAAACAACAAAAAATACAATTTATTTCTGAAACTCAGGATCAAACTGGCCGACAAGCTGATTTACTCCAAATGGCGTGAAGCACTGGGTGGTAATATCGTTTACATTGTTTCGGGAGGAGCTGCCTTGCAGCCACGAATTGCCCGGTTATTTGGGATGGCCGGAATGTTGAACCTCGAAGGATACGGCCTGACTGAAACTTCGCCGGTAATTGCTGTAAACAATCCGTCAACCCGTGAAATGAAAATTGGCACTGTTGGAGCAGTTTTGGAAAGTATTAAACTGAAGTTTGGAGAAGACGGTGAGATTATGGTAAAAGGGCCCGGCGTTATGACCGGTTACTACAAAGCTCCCGATTTAACTGCGGAAGTGATTGATGAAGAAGGATGGTTCCATACCGGCGATATTGGTATTCTGGAAGACGGTAAATACCTTAAGATTACTGACCGGAAAAAGGAAATGTTTAAGCTTTCGGGCGGTAAATATATTGCACCTCAAATGATAGAAAATAAGTTGAAAGCATCATTTTTTATTGAACAGGTCATGGTGATCGGGGCCAGCGAAAAATTTGCCAGCGCACTGATTTCCCCTAATTTTGTTTACCTGCACGATTGGTGCAGCCATCGGAATATTCACTTTTTTGATAATCAGGATTTGATCCATAAGACAGAAGTATTGGCACAGTTTCAGCGTGAAGTGGCTGCCATTAATAAAACAATGGGCGAACACGAGGAGATCAAGCGGTTCCGCCTGGTCTGCGACGAATGGACCCCGCAAACCGGAGAACTGTCGCAAACACTGAAATTGAAACGAGAATACGTGGCCAACCAGTACAAAACCATCATCGGCGAGATTTATTCCGTTTCGAAGGTACAGCCGGGAGGAAAATTCAGACTGCCGAAGATAAACCTGAATTTCGATATTATAGGATTCATCAAACGACTCAAGCTGTAGGATAAAGAGTTTAACTTCAAATTCAATATTTATGAAAACAAAAACTATTGCTTTGACAATTATTCTGACGATGGGTATAACCATAAGCCAGTTTGTGGGTACTAAAAATTATTTTCATCCTGAATTTAACGAAAACAAAAACAGCAACGGGATGGCATTTGCTTATCCGCCCGGGGTCGGTATTCTTGGCAAATCAACAAGTTGTTTGTCGTGTCATATCAACAATGGTTCGTGGAGCGATGAATCAAATAATATCATCGACATTATTGACAAAGACACCAAAAAATCATTGAAACAAACTGACGGAAGTTTTCAAATAGAAGTAAAAAGGTTTGAAGCAAAGACGGTGCTTACAGTTATCGGACGAAAAGTTGACGACAAATTGGAAATGCCATACCGTAACGCCTGGCTTTACATTGACCCGAAAACAATCCAAACAAATTCGCTTTCAAAATTTGCTCCGGGATGGGAGTGTAATTTGCAAATGGCCTGCAGGGTAGTTGGCGATAAATTAGACGGATTTGAAAATGCAACAATTACTTCCCTGCCTATGACAATCAGACCTTTGGACGCTGCTCAAAATTCCGAACTGTCGTTGCAGGTAATGCTGACAAAAGGAGAATCACAAAAAGGAAACGCAAAGGAAGGCATGAAAGGGAATTATTTTGAAAAGAGAGTAATGCTTAAAGTTGTGGATTAAACCCGAAACGACCTGATATAGAACCACTGGCTTACACAGCCATTGCGTAAAGGATTAGTATAAGGAGATTCGGCACGAAAATCAGTGAATTGGTCGTTTGCAAATATACCCCAGCATTTTAACAGATATCCGAATGAATCTAAATGCTCCAAACACCATAGACGAGTATATCGCAGGTTTTCCTGATGAAATACAAAGAATTTTAAATCAGGTCAGGTCCACCATCAGGCAGGCAGCTCCGGAAGCGGAAGAATCCATTAGCTACGGAATGCCTGCTTATCAATTAAATGGGAGGCCATTGGTTTATTTTGCCGGATTTAAAAATCACATCGGCTTTTATGCCACGCCAACAGGTCATTCAGAGTTTGCAAAAGAACTTTCAAAATACAAACAAGGAAAAGGTTCGGTTCAGTTCCCAATTGACCAGCCCATGCCGCTTGAACTAATCGCACAAATTGTAGAATTCAGGGCATTTGAAAATCTGGAAAAGGGGAAAGCGAAGAAGAAATAAATGACAACTGCTGAACTAAATGGACTCAAACTGAAATTAATTAGCCCCGGTAGCCATCGGGACGAAGAGCAACTCTTCGCAGGAAGATTATCGGGAAGCTCCTTCCCTGTTTGTAGTTGCAGGATGATCTTCGGAATTAAAAAATACGATGCTAAGCTTGGTAATTGTACCAATATTTGGTAACTTTGATGAATAATTGCTGAATTATGAGTAGAAACACTTCAATATCAATAGGTAGCTATTTTGACGATTTTATTCAAAATAGTATATCTGCCGGAAGATATAAAAATGCAAGTGAAGTAGTCCGGGCAGGTTTAAGACTTTTAGAAGAAGACGAAAACAGGGTTATTGCTTTAAGAGAAGCCATTCATGAAGGGATAAAAAGCGGAATTGCTTCCGATTTTAACCCTGAGTTGCATTTAGAAAAATTAAAAGCTAAAAGGAAATTGAATGGCCAGGTATAAATTTACCAATAAAGCAGTTGATGATATAACCAATATTTGGAATTACACATTTGACAATTGGTCTGAAAATCAAGCAGACACATACTATCATATGCTTCTGGAAAATTGCAAGGAAGTTGCCAATTCCCCCGAATCAGGCAAAAATTATTCAGGAGTTACAGAAAACTTATTGGGGTTTAAAGCAGGTCGCCACATCATTTTTTACATGAAGATTGACGAAAACGAAGTGGAAATTACAAGAATACTGCACGAACAGATGGATCTAAAGAGTAGGATAACAGAAAAATAATTCCGCTTCAGGTGCTTTGTTTGCTGGAAATTAGCCGCGCATGCAGGCGAACTGTATCATCGAATCAAAAATCCCAGATTTCAGGTTAGTTAACCTGAAATCTGGGATTTTGTATTTTAAATCCGTCATCTGGCAGATTAGTTTCTTTTCCTTCTTGGGCGATCACCTCTTTCATTGAAACCGCCTTCACGGCGACCTTCGCGGAATCCGCCGCCATAACCTCCACCACCACTTCGGCCTTCGCTTCGGAATGATCCGCTTTCGGCATTAGCCTCCTGTCCTGCCGTTGATTCAACCCGGCCAATGCTGATTACATGACCTTCAATGACCACATTATTGAGTGATTTCACCAACTCCCGTTCGTAATTGCTGTCAATTTCGAAGAACGAGAATTTGCGCTGAATGTCAATTTTGCCAATCTCGATGTTCCGCCGACCTGAATATTCGTTAATCATTCCGATTAATCCCGAGGCATTCAGGTTCTGTTTTTTTCCAGCGTTGATGAACAGTTTGGTAAATTTCAAACGGTCGCCTCCGCGCTCACTGCCACGGTCGTTGCGCGTGAACGGATCGCGCGGTATTTCAGCCCTGATATTCAGGTCGCGGGCGTTTTTATAGTAATCGAGCAGCTCGTTAAACTCGAGCGATACAAAGTGTTTCACAATGTCGCTACTCGTCATTCCGTCGAACCGGTCGAGAATCTGAGGCAGGTATTTCTCAATATGACCATCGCTGATTTCTACATTCTTAACGCGGTCTATGAGGTGAAACAATTGTTTTTCAACAATTTCTTCTCCGCCAGGAACCATTTTGCGTTCAAATTTTTTGCGCGAAAGTTTTTCGATCTGTTTCAAACGTCCGGTTTCCTTCATGTGAACAATCGTCACCGAAATACCGTTTTTACCGGCCCTTCCGGTACGCCCGCTACGGTGAATGTAAATTTCCGGATCGTCGGGCATCGAATAATTAATGACATGGCTCAGTTCAGTCACATCCAATCCGCGTGCGGCAACATCGGTGGCAATCAGCATTTGCAATTGCTTGCTCCGAAAACGCGCCATTACCTGGTCACGCTGGGCCTGAGAGAGATCGCCGTGCAACGCGTCGGCATTGTATCCGTCGGCCATAAACTGCTCGGCCACCTCGCGTGTTTCCATACGTGTGCGGCAGAATACAATGGCATAACAGTCGGGGTAATTATCGGCAATCCGTTTCAATGTTGCATATTTATCTTTGGCATGAACCACATAATAGTGGTGTTCCACGTTTTCGGCTCCGGCATTCCGTTTTCCAACAGAAAGCTCCAGCGCGTTATTCAGGTATTTAGATTTGATTTCCGAAATACCCAATGGCATGGTTGCAGAAAAGAGCAAAGTTTGTTTCCCGGCGGGTGTGGTTGATAAAATAGCGTCCAGTTCTTCTTTGAAGCCCATGGTCAGCATTTCGTCGGCCTCGTCCAAAATCAGCCAGCGAATGGCCGAAACATTGAGTATTTTCCGGCGGATCAGGTCATGAACCCGGCCGGGAGTTCCAACAACGATTTGCCCTCCGGCTTTTAATTCACGGATTTGTTTGGTAATGTCGGCGCCTCCGTAAACCGGAATCGTCTTGAATCCGGGAATAAATTTGGAAAAATTGTCGAGATCGCGGGTAATTTGAAGACACAACTCGCGGGTTGGGCAAAGAATTAAAGACTGCACCTCTTTGGTTTGCATCGAGATGTTGTTAATCACAGGCAATCCGAATGCCGCAGTTTTGCCTGTTCCGGTCTGTGCTAAAGCTACTAAATCCTGGGTTGATGTAATCAGGTGAGAAATGGTTACTTCCTGAATAGGCGTTGGGGTTACGAACCCCATTTCAGCGATCGCTGATAAGAGTTCCGGCTTCAGGCCGGTTTCTTCAAATGTCATAAATGTCCTTTTTAAATTACGGTCCGGCAAAACGCAGGAACGGGTCAATGGAAGGAGATTGGGTAGATGCTCCTGTCCTAAACCAGACAAAAAGGAAATTATCCGACCCCCTAAAATCTGGGCGCAAAGGTAGTTTAATTTTTTAACCCGAAGTTGCAGGATTGTTTTTATCCCAAAGAGATGACTGGTTTTAACACAAAGACAATATTAAATGGCTGAATCGTCAAATGGTTTGATTTTCAAACAGGTTTTTCATAACCATTTAGTCCTTTATCAATTAATCAATTAATAAACTGAGTTCGATATAAATAATAGAAATAATAAATTGAAAGACAGTCAATTAATTTTGCCGTAGGCAATTAATATCAATAGAAAATGTTGTCCATAAACAAAATATTGTCCGAAGGCCATCAACAATGTTCAAAAAAGTATATCTCCTAACGGAGAATGAGTATTCAAGATGATTGTATTCTATTGACATTGAACTCCTAACGGAGTAAAATGTAAATCATTCTTTAACTTCCTATTCCGGACTCAGGTTAATAGAAATTTTCAGCCAGGTTTATCCGTTTTCCGTTTATCTTTGAAATCCAATTTAAAAAGGAAAGTATCATGAGAGAATTCTTAGCTCGTTTGTTCCTGAAAGCATTTTTTATCGTTGTAGTTTTTCCAGGCTTTATCTCATGCGGCCATCGTTCTGCCGGAGATAAAAGCAAATCAGGCGCTGACTCCACATTCGTATCCATTGAAGAACCCGATGATGCCGCGGATGATCAGGTGATAACCGCAATATTGGTTTCTCCTGAAAATCCAAGGCCCGGACAATTATTTAAGGTCATGGTTACCGGAGGAAAAAAAATCGGGAAAGCAAAGATTGAAGTCACAAGTCCAACAGGAATCATTGAATCAGTCAAAAGCAGGACAGGCGAAGGGCTACCCTATTGGCGAATTGATGAATTCAAAGCTGGAACTGAAGGAGCCTATCATGCTGAGCTAAAAACAGGAGAGGTGAATGAACATCTGGATTTTTCCGTGATTGAAAAATCGACTCCGCCAGCATCTCAGGCAGTTTGGAAAACCAAAAGCGGATGGGACAGCAAAACGGAAGCGCTCTATTCGGCCTGGGTCAATGCTTTGTTTTATGGCGCCGACGAACGCTCATCATGGCCTGCGCTTCATGAAATAACCCAAAATAAGGAGTGGAATTTCCTGTATAATCACCTTTCTTTGGAAGAGGACGATTTATCCGGCAAAATCAAAGTCAGGATGGAACCCGATTGTGCAGATAATCCATTTTACCTCCGCGCTTATTTTGCATGGAAACTGGGGTTACCTTTTGGATATCATGAGGCAGACCGGGGTGGATTGGGACGCGCGCCAAATACAGGCCGGTGGATTACCAACGAAACTGCTGTTTCAAACAGTCATCCGACACAGAAATTCAATACTTTTATGCGGATCGTAATGAATGGGGTTCATTCAGGTACTGCCCGCACGTCGTTGAGTAACGAAAACTCCGATTATTATCCGGTACCACTGACTGCTGATGCCATTCGCCCGGGTGTCGTATTTGCCGACCCGTATGGACATACGCTGATACTCGTGAGTAAAATACCACAGACTTCTGACCATCCGGGAATGCTTCTTTCGGTTGATGCCCAACCGGATGGTACGGTCGGAATCAAACGGTTCTGGAAAGGAAATTTTCTATTTAATACTAATGAAGCCGAAGTGATCGGGGAGCCGGGATTCAAAGCATTCAGGCCAATCGTCTTGAACCAGGGGAAACTCAGGCTGCTGAAAACAGATGAGTTTACTGCTGAATCGGGACTGATTCCATTTTCCCTTCAGCAAAAAGGAATGAGCAGCAATGATTTTTACCACATCATGGAACTAATTATTAACCCGAAACCGCTTGATCCGGAAACTGCCATGTTTGATTTGATCAACGCGCTCCACGAGCAACTTGTAGTGCGTGTAACATCGGTTAAAAATGGTGAAGAATATATGAAAGCACACCCGGGACTGGTAATTCCAATGCCGGGCCGGGCTGCCGGAGTATTCCAGACCGGTGGTATTTGGGAAGACTTTTCAACTCCCAACCGCGACCTGCGGCTTCTGATTGCGATGGATGCGGTTATTGATTTCCCGGATAAAGTAATGCGTTCACCTGATGACTACAAAATCAGCATGCTGCAATCTCCCGAAAAAGTAAAAGAAAATTTGAAAGAGCTTCTCGAAAAGAAGTTAAATGAACTCTCCATCACTTATACCCGGGGCAATGAAACTGAACAAAAGTTAACCCTCAGTGAGATAATCAAGCGGCGTTCTGCATTTGAAATGGCCTACAATCCGAACGATGGCGCCGAAATCCGCTGGGGAGCTCCTGAAAACAGCGAAGAACGGTCAACTTGCCGTCGAAAAGTTCCCACCGGACAATTAGAAAAGATGCAATCAGTTCGTGAATGGTTCCAAAAAAGGCTTCATCCGCCAACATAGATCCCTGCAGAATTATTTGTTATTTCTTCAGCCTTTTCGCCGAAGGATTTTTAAATGCTAATTTTAATTCTGGTTTTAGATTAAATATCAAATAGAACAATCCTATAGTAATACCCAAGTTATGAGAACGTTATTTCTGATCCTATTCCTATTAATTACATTTGCTGGTTCCGCACAAAAACCTGCAGAAACAATTCCGGAGTTTACATTTTACAAACTTGACAATACTCCTTTCACAAATAAAAACCTTCCCGCTGGAAAACAACTATTCTTTGTGTTTTTTGATGTGTCTTGTGATCATTGCCATCACACAATTAAAGCTTTAAGCACACATATCAACGAATTTGAGGGAATATCCATATACCTGATTACTATGGATAAGAAGGAATTGCTGAACCGTTTTTTTAATGAATATGGAAAGAATCTTGTCACTAAAAGAAATGTTTTGATATTGCAGGATTTAAAAAATCTGTTTATCAAACAATTCGGCCCCAGAAAATACCCTTCTGTTTTTCTGTATTCTTCTTCAAAAAAACTAATTCGTTATAGCGATGAAGATGAGCATCTTGAAAAATTTTTAAAGATAGTTAACGGTACTGACAATTAATGAAAAATGTTAAACGGCTTCATCCTCCAAGATAGAAACCCGAAGAAGACCCGTATTTATACCGGAATATATTGACGGTTAAAAATTCTAATGTTTGTTAATGAAATCAATTTTTAGCGCACATCTGCTTTACAGTGGTTATTTTTTTGGTTTATTTAAACTGAATTCCAAAAATGGGAATTGATCTATGAAGAAATCGTGTATCCTTTTTTGCAAATGTGGCGCTGGTGTAATAACTCCGGACAAATCGGAACAAATCAAATCGATGTTGGAATCGCTTGATACTGACCTTTATCAGTTGGATGATTTCTGCGGAATTGTGCTGAACCGGAAGGATTTTGTCCATGCAATCGGCCAGAAATATGACCGGAAAATTATGGTGGCCTGCTATCCGCGTGCAATTAATAATCTGCTGGCTCAAAACAATCTGGAACTTTCAGGTTTGGAAGTTCTGAATTTCAAAGAACTTTCGGTTGCCGACATCGCATTGAAGCTGAAAACTGACTTTTCAGTTACTGAAGGGAATGCAAAAGCGCAGTCTATTGAAAGTGGATTGGATGTTCCGGCCTGGTATCCGGTGATTGATCAGCCACTGTGCATTGACTGCGGAAAGTGCTTTAAGTTTTGTTTGTTTGGTGTTTATACCTTCGAAAACAAGCAATTGAAGGTAGTAAAACCTCTGGCCTGCAAAAATAATTGTCCGGCTTGCGGTCGAAACTGTCCTACATCAGCTATCATCTTCCCACGACTGAAAGAAAATGGGGTGTTGGCAGGAGCAGAACCGGGAACGGAACCTCAGTTTAAAGGAATGGCAACCGACCAAAATTTGATTTCAACATTAAATCAGCGCTCGGCCTTACGCCTGAATATTTTCAGAACAGGTTTGATGGAAAAAGCCGAGGCTGAACGACGGAAAGCGCTGGAGGAAACCGCCTCCCCTAAACACAGGGAGGGGACTTAAAAACTCCTTGATGGAGGTCTTCCGGAACATCCGGTAACTAGGAACTTGAAACTTGAAACTGATTCATGGGATTATTTAAAAATATACTGATCCGGAGCGACAGGAAATGCCTTTACAAGTTCGTTGTGAACATGGGCATTAAAGGTTCCTTGTCGTTTGCGCGGTTTCAGAAACGACAAAAGCAGGGAGAGTTTTTTCCGGCATTTAATTTTATTTCGGTAACCGACGATTGTAACCTGAATTGCCAGGGGTGCTGGGTGATGGGAAAGGAGAAAAACAGCCGGTTAAAACCTGAACAACTCAACCGGATCATTGACGAAACCAAGAAGGCCGGCTCGTATTTCTTCGGAATTCTGGGCGGTGAACCTCTATTGTACAAACCACTTCCCGAAATATTTAAAAAACATTCGGATTGTTATTTCCAGCTTTTTACCAATGGAACGCTCATCACTCCTGAAGTGGCCGAAACGCTTCGGCAGTGCGCCAATGTGACTCCGCTCATCAGTTTTGAAGGAGACGAAGAGGTGGCCGATGTTCGCCGTGGCGGGAAAGATGTGTTTCAATCGGCGAATGTAGCTATTGATAATTGCATCAAAGCAGGTTTGATAACCGGTGTTGCCATCAGCGTTTGCAAATCGAACCTCGAGATGGCCATGTCGCCTAAATTTATCCAATCGTTGATTGACAAAGGAGTGGCTTATTTGTGGTACTACATCTACCGGCCGGTTGGCCCGAATCCTGAATACAGACTGGCGCTCAGCAAAGATGAAATCCTTGAACTTCGCCGGTACATGGTTGATGCACGGTTGAAATACAGCATCGCCATTATCGATACCTATTGGGATGCCGGTGGAAATGGCATGTGTCCGGCAGCTGAAGGGCTGAGCCACCACATCAATGCTTCCGGATTTGTTGAGCCCTGCCCGGTTATTCAGTTTGCATCCGACCATGTGGACGAAAAGTCACTGGACAGACTTTATGCGGACTCAGGTTTTTTGAGCGATTTCAGGAGTCAGATTCAGCAAAAAACCAAAGGATGTATTGTGATGGAAGATCCACGATGGCTGGCCAATTTTGTGCAAAAACACGATGCTAAAAATACATCCGGAAGGAAAGGCGAGTTAGAACGATTACAAATGGCCCCCCAAACTTTCAGTCATGGTTCGTGTGAAGTGATTCCGGAGAAAAGCCGGATTTACCGCTTTGCCAAACGAAGGGCATTTTTTGGGTTGGGAGCCTACGGGTAAATTAAAATATTGACTATTAGACAATTTACTATTGACAATTTTTCGAAGAGGCAATGGTAAATCGTAAATAATTAAATTGTAAATAATTGAAGGGGGTTAAAGAAAACATATTGCAGGTACCGGAACAGGCATTAACGCGAAACCGGTTGAGGAAAGCGGCCCGCGAACTGGTTGCTGAACGGGGAATTGTTCCACCTGGAAGTTTCTCGCTCATTCAACAAATGGCTGATGAAATCATTGTCCAGACTGAAACTGACATTAGTTTTCGTGAATTCGCTATGGTTGTTTGCGGAAACGAAATCTGGCGGCCGTTGGTGGCAGCTACTCCGTATAATCGTCGGTTGCTTTTGTTACCTCAGTGCCTGAAAAATAACAGTTCGTGCCATGCCGAAATTGATGAACTGGGCCTTATTTGCGCCGGATGTCAAAGTTGCCAGATTGATTCTATTCTTCAGAAAGCTGAGACTTTGGGATATGCAACTCTGGTTGCTGAAGGAACTACTGTGGCAGTTAGCCTGGTTCAGGAAGGATCAGTTGACGCTGTTATCGGAGTCAGTTGCATGTCGGTGCTTCAAAAGTCATTTGAACCCGTTTTGAGGGCTGCCGTGCCGGTGATCGGTATTCCACTGTTGTTCGAAGGCTGTGCTGAAACTGATGTTGATAACCGATGGCTCGAAAGTGAACTCACCAATTTCCAGGAAAACGACGAACTGAAACCTTTGTCGGTTTCGGCACTTAAAGAAAAAGTGAATGGTTTTTTCACCGAAGTTAGACTGACCACAATAATAGGCTCGGGCAATGATAGGACATGTCAACTGGCCGTTCAGTCGATGCTGACCGGTGGGCAACGCATTCGCCCACTACTGACTGCACTCGCTTATTCGGCTTATTCTCCCGTTGTTTCAGAAAATTTACTCCCGGCCCTTTCCATTGTCGTAGAATGTTTTCACAAAGCATCGCTCATTCACGACGACATCGAAGACAACGACGATTTCCGCTATAATACTGAAACCATCCACAAAAAGAATGGTATTCCTGTGGCCATCAATACCGGCGATTTCCTGCTAGGTAAAGGATACGCGTTATTGGGTAAACTCCCGCTTGATGCACCTGCAATGGCTGCCTGCTACCAGTTGGTGGCAAGTGGGCACGTCGCCCTAGCTCTCGGTCAGGGCGCCGATTTGCTGGCCAGTACACACCATCAGATACTTTCACTCGATCAGCAACTCGAAATATTTGAACGCAAAACCGGCTCAGCCATACGGGTAGCATTGCTTTTGGGAGCTGTTGCCGCAGAGGCTTCAGAAAATGATTTGGCTATCCTGAAAATTTTCTCGGGTTACTTTGGAATGGCCTACCAGATTAAAGACGATCTGGATGAATTCCGCGAGTCGAACGAGCACACCCAGGTCACGGATTATCCACTAATGCTTTCGCTTTTGGCAGAAAATGCGCCTGAATTGATGAACGAAGACCTCCGGATTGCGTATGCCGAAAATGATAAAATCCAAGTTTTTGAATGGATCAATTCACATCACATAATTCAAAAAGCAGAAGACCTCCTTCAGGAATATACTTCAAAAGCATATAACGAACTCGACCGGTTAGGGAACCTGAAAATGAAACTGAGCTTATACACTGTGCTGGGAAAAATATTCTGATGATATTGAGCGGAGAGAAAACAAAAAAAGGTTAAAAAGAAAGGTGGTTCTATTGCTACTGAGACAGAAAGGGTAATTTTAACCTTAACAGAATAATAAAGACTATAAATCATTAACCTTATTTGTATTAACTTTCAATGTAACATGCACACTCCTGCCCTCAAAATCTCAGTTTACCAACTAATGATTGAACATCTTCGGAATGCATTGAACTTGCTCGACGAACAAGGGCAAAAACAAGTGTTTCAGTTTCTGATCAGTCAGCAGAATGCCGATGGGGGATTTCATGACCGGGGAGGAAGATCAGATCTTTATTATTCCCTTTTTGGGGCGATGATACTCAGGGCCTGGAGCATGAAGTATGGAGAAGAAGGCAAAGAGAAAGTAAACCAAAGACTGGCGACCGGCGATCTAGTGCAGAAATACATGGAACCTGGAATCTGGAACCTGGAATTTGAAAGGAAGTTAAGGCAATTTATTGGAAGGAAGCAGGCGGATGTTGTACCCGGATTTATCGAACAATGCTGCCTGTCATTACTTCAGAAAGAGACGAAGGTTAATAGGTTTTCCCGCATCAAAACCTTGTACGTTTTAGGAAAATCCTGCTGGAAGGAACGATATTCAATAAACCTTTCGTACCGCAGCTTTGTGCTGTTTCTTACCCTCGATGCCATTTTTCCTTTTCGTGGAGTCCTGAAACGATTATCCGGCAAAATGCTTTCGAGGATTGAGGTTGATATGCATTCACCCTGCTCTGAAGTGGCAGCCAAGGTGTTTCTCCAAAAAATGTTGAATCAGGATGGGGAAAAAGATCAGAAATTATTAAAGTCTTTTGCCTGTGAATCGGGAGGATTTAAAGCCTTTTCTCACCTTCAGCAGGCTGACATGCTTTCTACAGCAGTTGCCCTTTTCGCCCTGGATTTTGCAGGAAGCGATTTGCGTTTGCTGAAGCCCGCTTGTCTTGATTTTATCCAGCAAAACTTTGTTGACGGAGCTTTCCTGTCAGGCGATGGCGATCAAACTGCCGATCTGGAATATACATTTTATGGTCTGCTGGCGCTGGGGGTTCTTGTTGTCTGATACGATGACCTGGAGCTCATCATATCAGTTGTCTTTATTATCTTGCATCCTCAAACTGAAGCCAGCATGAAAACTCATATCCAACAACAATTTGACGAACTCAGCAAGCTTTTGCTCCAAAAACGCAATGCTGATGGCTACTGGGAAGGACGGCTTTCGTCGAGCGCTTTGGGTGTAGCAGTGGCTGTTACTGCTCTTCATTTTTATGATGCCAGGGGAAACGCCTCCGAAATTTCGGACGGAATAGACTGGCTTAAACAAAACATCAATGCCGATGGAGGATTTGGAGATTCACCCGAAAGCGTGAGTAACGTGAGCACCAGTTTACTGTGTTATGCTGCCGCAAAAATCACCAATGAGGCTGGTTCAAATGTAGTGTTGTTGCAGCAGTTAGGCGACTGTCTGCGTTCGCAAAACATCGATGTCAACTCAAAACAATTAATTCAGGCGATCCTTGATTTTTATAAAACTGACCGTACTTTTTCGGTGCCAATTTTGACCATGTGTGCATTATGCGAAGTTCCTGGCAAAGAGGCTTTTGATTCGATTCCTCAATTACCTTTCGAACTTTCGTTATTGCCCCGTTCGTTTTACAGCATGTTAAACCTGAGTGTGGTGAGTTATGCCATTCCGGCTTTGGTAGCGGTTGGTATTGCGATTTTTCGGTTTAAGAAAAGGAAGAATCCGTTGATGCGTTGGATTCGTGAGGCTTCGATTAATAAATCGCTCCGGTTACTCAGGAAAATTCAGCCCGAAAGTGGCGGTTATCTGGAAGCCATTCCGCTCACTGCGTTTGTATGTTTGTGTCTGATCAAATCGGGTTATCGCTATCTGGAAGTTGTTCGCGATGGAATGAATTTTCTGAAGCAGACTCAGCGCGAAGATGGGAGCTGGCCAATTGACATTGACTTGTCAACCTGGGTAACAACACTGGCCGTGAAATCGGTAAAAAATCAACCGGATATTTTGACTTCGGATGATAAGCAAAAACTGACCAATCATTTATTGGCTATTCAGAATAAACAAATCCACCCATTTAATGGAACTCAAACAGGCGGGTGGGGCTGGACTTCGCACTCGGGTTCTGTTCCCGATGGCGACGATACGCCGGGAACGATTCTGGCCCTTCTGTCGCTGAATCAGGAGAATCCCGAATCGGTCAGCAAGTCCGTTTTGGCCGGGTGCAACTGGTTGATGCAACTACAGAACAACGATGGTGGTTTTCCTACTTTTTCGCGTGGTTGGGGAAAGTTGCCATTTGATCAGAGTTGTTCCGATCTGACCGGCCATGCAATTTTGGCGATGGCTGGAACTGCACACATTTTAGGCTATTCATTGAGCGCCAAGCAGTTATCAGGAATTAAAAAGTCGTTTGTTGAGGCTATAATTTATCTGCAAAAACAACAGCGCCAAACTGGTTATTGGCTGCCTTTGTGGTTTGGGAATCAGCATACCGCAGATCGGACCAATCCGGTTTATGGCACAGCACGAGTAACAGCCTACCTGAACGAAACATTAAATACCCCTTTAGGAAATGAGTATGTTGTGATCTGTAAACTAATGATTGAGCATGGTTGCCGTTATTTGATTTCTGCTCAGAATCTGGATGGAAGCTGGGGCGGAGCAAAAAATAGTCGAGGAAGCATTGAAGAAACTTCACTGGCAATTACGGCACTTGTCAGGAATGGATTTCAGGAAGAATGTGCTTCAGGAATAAAATGGCTGGCTGAAAAAGTAAAATCCGACGGGATGATTGCTGCTCCCATCGGATTATATTTCGCATCGCTTTGGTACTACGAGGAATTGTACCCGCTAACGGCTTATCTGGAATGTTTGTCTTCGGTAAAAGAGGAATTTGGTAACGAGATGCTATCTGGAACTTGAAATTTGGAATCTGGAACTTTAGTTTTACCAGCTTCCTCCGGCGCCGCCTCCGCCAGACATTCCACCTCCGAAGCCGCCAAATCCGCCGCCACCGAAACCTCCACCTCCTCCGGAGAATCCGCCAAAAGAACCGCCTCCACGATTTCCACCAAGCAGACCTAAAGCCAGCCAGAACGGCAAACTTCCCCTTGTGCTGTATCCGCCGCCTCGTCCGCCTTTAAAAATTGACACCAGAACAATAATAATCAGAACAACAAGAATGAAGCCTCCCCCACCTTTTTCTGATTTCTTCTTTCCACTGGTTTTCTTTTGATAGGCTTCAGCAGTATATTCCTGTGCAGCAAGTTCCTTAATAACCTTACTTCCCGCGTATAATCCACCATAAATATCGCCTTTCTTAAAACGAGGAATCATTTCGTAATCAACTACATTACGGTTGATTACTGCATCCGGTAAAATTCCTTCTAAACCATAGCCAGTAACAACAAAAACAGCTCCCTTAGCATTTGCCGTTTTAGGTTTAAATACGATTAAAATTCCATTATTCTTCTCAGCTTGACCAATCTGCCATTTATTAAACACCTGAGTGGCAAAATCAGCAATTTCGTATCCATTCAAATCCGGAAATGTTAATATCGCGATTTGGGTGGATGTTTGATCATTAAACTGAACAAGTTCCGATTCCAGTTGCTGTTCTTCCTGATCGGAAAGCACATTGGCCAGATCGTTGACTAAACGCGGCGGATTGGGCCGTTCCGGAATATCCTGCGCAAAAACTGAAAGGGAAAACACCGAAATAAATAAGATCAGTAATATGTGTTTCATTTTATATGTTTTTATCGAAGGATATTTCGTTCATAAGTTCGTCAACATCATCTTTGTGGAATGGGAAATTCGCCTTTAATTGTTCTCCGGCCATCAGGATACCTTTTGCCAGTCCATCAGTAAACTTACCTTCTTTGAAATAAGCAAGCATTGTTTCCTTAATTTCATCCCAGAAATTAGCAGGAACCAACTGGTTTATTCCGGCATCACCCAAAATTGCAAATTTATGATCGTGAACAGCCAGATAAAATAAAACACCATTTCGCTGAGCAGTTTCAAGCATTTTCAGCTTCCCGAAAATATAAGCTGCACGGTCGAGTACATCAATGGTGCAATGCCCCTCCATGTGCAACCTTATTTCTCCTGAAGTATTTTTTTCGGCTTCAGCTATAGCATCAGTAATCTGCTTCTTTTCTTCTTTACTGAAAAAATTTTCGACTGACATGTTCTTGGAATTAGTGGTAAATGAACTAAAGAAAGCTACTGGCTGCCAGCAACTAGCGGCCAATAGCCAGTTGCTATTTTTAGAATTTTACTTCGGGTGCTTTTTCTGTGCCCTTTTCGGCCTCAAAGTATGCTTTCTTCTCGAATCCGCCTATACCTGCAATCATGCTGTTGGGTATCCCACGTATCAAGGTATTATATCCCTGAGCGCTTTCATTGAATTTCATGCGTTCAACAGTAATCCGGTTTTCAGATCCTTCCAGCTGAGCCTGTAAATCCAGAAATCCCTGGTTGGCTTTCAAATCAGGATATTTTTCAACCACCACCATCAACCGGCCTAAAGCAGAAGATAAACCTGACTGCGCCTGCTGAAAATTCTGTAGCGACTCTGCATCAAGTTTTTCAGGATTAATATTCACCGAGGTAGCTTTCGCACGGGCTTCAACAACCTGGGTTAAGGTTTCTTGTTCAAAATCGGCATAGCCTTTAACTGTACTAACCAGATTAGGGATCAAATCGGCGCGGCGCTGGTAAACGTTTTCAACCTGTGACCATTGTGCTTTCACACCTTCGTCCATGCTAACCATTTTATTGTAGGTTCCAAAAAACCACGAAACCACCATAAATATAACTACTGCAATTACTGCTAAAATAATCCACGTCTTTTTCATTTTATTTACTTTTTAATTTTAATTTCTAATTTAAGCAAAATCTGAACATTTTCTGTTAAAACAAAGTTGGCAAATGTTGCAAAACTTCTGACAAGCTATCTCAGATTATCGGGGAATGCCTTAATTATGCCGTTATAGCCTATACTTCAAAAGGTGAACCACATGCTTCGCCCTGTCAATACGACCGGATATTTTGAGGGAAGTGTCCTCTTGTCAGGAACATGTGATCATAAGTTATCCGAATAAAATGGAATATGGACGTTGAATCTCTGATCTCAGCTCATCCAACCCAAATGTCCGGCTTTTTCGAATAGTTTCGCGACCAGCAAAGAAAACCAGAATCGTCGGGGCAGCAAAAACCTTGTTTTGCGCGGCCAATTCAGGTAAATGATCAGATTCGATAAAAATCATTTTCATTTTTGGAAACGATTCTCCGATCATCTCAATGATTTTGGGTTTCAGCACTTTGCACACCGAACAGTTTTCTGTGGAAAAATAGGTCAGAACGGCATCATTTTCTGCCAGTATCTGATTGAACGCCTGAATAGATCGAATGGTTTCCATTATTCGTATTGCCCGGTGGCAAGCAAAACAAGGGTACAGGCAATCTCAGGGTAAATTCCGGCAGCTTTTAATTGAGCGATGAATTCCGGATTTTCGGTTCCGGGATTGAAGATGACGCGCTGGGGCTTTAAACTCAAAATATAGGAATAGTATTCAGTCTGATTTTGCGGCCCGACATACAAAGTTACTGTATCAATATTTTCAAAAGCTTGTTTTTCGGCATTGAATGAAACACCGGAAACCTGACCTTCGCGCAAGCCGATTGCAACGACTTCGTGACCATGTGAAACCAATGCCTGAATAGCTTTAAACGAATAGCGGTCGGGATTTTCGCTTGCACCAATAACCAATGTTTTTTTCATGATTCAATTTATTTTTTCAAGCAAAACGACGGCATGAACTGAAATTCCTTCTTCTCTGCCTTCAAATCCCAGTTCTTCGGTAGTGGTAGCTTTTATTGAAACATCATCCACATCAATTCCAAGAATACGTGCAATCCCAGATTCCATTTCAGGAATAAACGGTTTGAGTTTTGGTTTTTGTGCTGCAATGGTCACATCGAGGTTTCCAACCCGGTAATTTTTAGAAGCAATGAGTTCATTGGTTTTGAGCAACAATATTTTGCTGTCAATATTTTTGTATTCCGAAGAAGTTTCAGGGAAATGCCTGCCAATATCGCCCATTTTGGCGGCTCCCAGCATGGCATCGCAAAGGGCATGAATCAGCACATCTCCATCGGAATGAGCAACAGTACCTTTGCTGTGAGGAATTAAAACACCGCCCAGCCATAAGGTTTCTCCCTCTGTTAAACGGTGTACATCATATCCGTATCCAATCCGGAATTTCATCTTATTTCCTCTGCTTGTTGAATGCTTCAAAGTCGAACGAAAGTGTAAAGCGAAGTGTATTAGCCAAAGGATTATTTTGTGCTATTGGCAGCAGATATGAAAAATCGAGTGCAAAAACATTCATCTTTAATCCGGCGCCTGCTGTAAAAAATTTACGGTTTCCCTTGGTGACATCTTCGTAGTAGTATCCGGCACGCAGGGCAAACTGTTTGTTGTACCAGTATTCGGCGCCCAGAGAAAAATTTATTTCCTTAAATTCTTCGGACATACCACCAGGTGCATCTGTAAATGAACTAAACATTCCGGCAACAACCGATTTGTCGGAACCTAATCCTGTAATAATATCAACCGAAGCGGTATCAGGAGTTGGCACCAGAAGTTTATTTGCATCGAATGCAAAAGTGATGGTGTTGTACTTATCCATTTCAGTTTTGTATGAAATCCCAAGTCTTAGATTGGTTGGGATAAAATCTTTGGTTTCGCCGTCGGTATATGAAATTTTGCCACCAATATTCGATATATCAATCCCGGCTGCAAGAGTTGACATCTTACGGTTAACCCGGATTTCGTTCTGATAGTAGAATGCCACATCAGCAGCAAAAGTGCTTCCGGCATGAGTTTCGGTTCCGTTTACCAACTGTCCGCCGGTAAGGTCAGAGCGAATATAACGAATAGCCACAGCTCCCGAAAAATTTTCGGAAAGCAGACGGGTATATCCCATATCAACGGCAAATTCATTCGGACTTTGCTGACCGGTTGGATCACCATATTCACTCATGAAGGTGATGTCGCCCAATGTAAAATACCGCAACGAAGCGCTCATGGTCTGTCGGTCATCCAACCGTTTGTAACCAACCAAATAGGCCAGATTGATATCTGAAACCAGATTACGCAACCAGGGGGTGTAGGACAAACCAATGCCCATTTCACTTTCTGCAAAAGCATACTTGGCGGGATTCCAGTGCTGCGAATTCACATCAGGAGAGGTAGAAACGCCGGCATCGCCCATTGCTCCGGCACGCGAATCGGGTGCAATAGTTAAAAACGGTACTCCGGTGGTAATGGTATTGGCTCCGGTTGTAGATGTTCTGCTTTGTGCATGTGTAAGCTGAACAGATAATCCAACAAATAGAATGATAGCCAGTAAAAGGGTAATTTTCTTCATCTTGAAAATCGGTCAAATTTTGAATGTGCAAATATAAAGCTTTGTATAAGAGTTACATCATTTAGCAACTCAAAAAACTAAACGGACAATGTGGTAAAATAGTATTGGAAAAAAACAAAGCCTGTGGAAAAATTAACGATGCACAAAAACAAGCCTGCCTGATGCGCTACCGGACTTCCCTTCAGGATTTGTTACTGAAATCCTGTAAATATATACTCCCGGCCTCATTTTCACCATCCTCGATGATGGCACCCAATCCAATGGCAGGCTTTCCGTTCCCTGAGAACTAACTTTAGCTGAGACCAAATCAATTCTGGTTCCGGAGGCCTGAAAAACCTCCAAATCTACCTTGAATGCTTCGTCAGGCTGATTGTGCGTGAAAACAAAGCTGGTTTGCTCCTGCATCGGATTCGGATAGCACATGACAGATTCAATCCGAAAATCGTCCTTCACCACAAAACGAATTTCCTTTTCAGATGAATTATTCAATACATCCCAAACTTTTAATTTCAGGGTATGATTCCCTTCAGCCAGTTTAATCAAAGGAAATACAATCGTTCCTTCAGTATATTTATCCCTGCTGGCCTGAAAATAATCGTTCAGAACCATGACATTCGAATTATCACCATCCAAAACGGCAGTAATATCATGTCCGATTCCTGTTCCGGCAGTATTGATACCTGTATCGTCACTGATATTTGCAATTAAAACAGAGCTTGCACTCACTGTCCCGCCATCTTTAAATGATTCAGAGTTAATGAATAGCTCAATATCCGGCCCTTTTGAATCTGCAATAACCGCATTCGAAGATCCACCAATGTAAAAATTGTCAAAATAACCCTGCGCATCAACCGAATCATTAAAGGCATAGTAAAGAATCTTGCCTTTGTCGAGTTTGTAGGAAACATCTTTCGGTACGAAAAACGAAAATTCGAAGTCCCCATTTTTAACCGTTGCCAAACCACGATAAATGATATTGTTCTGCACCGTATAATCCATTTGTTCTTCACCTGCATTTCCAAGAGTCTTAACCTGCATGGCTTTATCATAGACCGTTGGAATAATCTCGCCATTGAAAGTATTAAGCTTAGATCCTTTATTGCCGGCGACATAACCTTTGACTGTGACTACAGAAAGCGTCCGAATGGTATCCAATCCGGAGACTACATTTTTTCCGTTGATGCTGGTTGTTTCAATTTTCAGATTTGGATTAGCCAACCGTAACGCAGGGTCGGCCAGCAAAGTAAAGTTCAACTGATTGATCCCGGTATTGGCCGAAGCCTTTGCCAGGCGCATCACATCGCCTAAACGCAAGTTTTTGCCTGATTGATCTTTTTCAAAAATGTATTTGAAAAATTTGCTGTTCAAAACAAAATTTGCTCCTGAATATACCAGCCGTGTAGTAGAAAACAAGCCAATTCCGCCGCCGGCTGGATTGAAAAGAATATGTTCGCCAGCCGAAGTTCCGTTGGAGTCGAATCGGCTAAATTCGCAGGTTGCAGTCACAAAAATCGGAAGCCGTGTATAATTACTCCATGAATTAACAATTGGGATGTCCAATACTTTTTCATCAGCCAAAAATTCCTCATTGGCATGTCCGGTGTAATTCATAACCAGAGTGCCTTGTTTCACTCTGTTGTTGATGGCTGTAGTCACATCGGGATATTTTTCGCCTCCCGAAGTTGATATCTGCCGGTACGCGTCAAAATAAATCTTGTCGGTATAAAAAGCAGGATAAGTTTTATTAATGAAGTTGGCCAAACTTTCTGACTGCCCCATGTGAGTGCTGTTATCTTCATCGTCGCCGATGAAAGTCACCACATTTCGCCAATTACCCATAGCCTCCTGCTTTTGATAATTCCTGATTTTATCCACAACAATTCTGGCCTCATCAAGAGTTCGGGCAGGTATGCGACCAATTCCCAAATCAACTATACCTGAATAACCACCTTCATTTTCATCCAGAATAACAAAAAAATCGTCGGTAACAAACGATTCAGTTGGCGAAAGCGAATTATCCGATTGAAAAGTTGGGATCATATTCAGGTTTTTACCCAATATATTCCGGTTATCGAACGTTCCGTCACCCATTAGTAAAATGTATTTCAAGGTGTTTTTTCCACTTTGCTTCCCTTTATCGTAACACATCCTGAAATAATTCCGAAATCCGGATGGATCGGGAAGCCCTCCTGAAAATTCGTTATAAATAAGTTCTGGTGTCAACACCTGCACCGACATTTGATCGGTATTCCGGTGAAAATTGGCCAAATCGTTGGCCGTACTCAGTAAGGTTGGATGGGAAACGATAATAAACTCCGACAAATCTCCGGAATGTAAATTTTGGTTAGCAATATTTCCAACCAATTCAGGGGATGGAATTGAACCTGCCGGGTTAAAAGCAATATATTCGCGAAAAAAGGAAGACTTCGATTTAAACTTCAACTGACTGTTTGTAAAAGTTGCCGGCATTTCGGATATGTTACTCAAATCGGTAACATCAAAAATTTTAGTTGCCGGTGTGGCGCCGTTCAGGACAAACTCTGATACCTGAATCTGACCGTTTACCCCCCTGCCTTTAAATAAATACACATCAGAATTAATACTGAGGAGGCTCTGGTAATTGACTGAGACATAATCGAGCCAGGCATCCGACGAGCTGTTGGAGGCATTGTAAGTCAGTTTGACCTGAAGGTTTTTCGACGGAAGTGATTCAGTGAATTCCACGATGCGGTCATCGGCAAAGTAAACGGTTGGATCACCAACATCAACAGTTTGAAATGAAATATCTTTGACTGGTTTTCCGTTCAGCAAAACATTCATACTACTGGCCGACGATGATTTTCCGGCTACATAAACCGAAAATCGGGCTGGTTTTGATAAGTCAGCATCGTCAAGCGAAAGGTTAACAGAGTGCGATCCGCCCGGTTTGAACTGTTCACCAAACCATTGACTTCCGGAAGAAATCAGGTTTTGCAATTCCTTTTCATAAAAACTGTAATTGGGGAATGAAAACACCTGCTGCCCTGCAGGTTCATTTATTTCTGCAACTTTACCAATGGTTTTTGCATTTCCTAAATCGGTGAGGTAAAAAAAAGACTCGGAAGCATAATAATTCTGCTGATGCTTAAAATTACCTGTTTCAATATCCTGATTGAATTTAACTGTACCTGTTGAGTAAAAAAAGATACAATCCTTACCTGAATTGTCTTTTCCTTTAAAAATCGGGCAAGGTTTCAAATCATCTATCGGCGGTTCACTGTTTAGAGTTGACAACATGTACCCTCCATTCCCATACAGCGCAACCTGATCAGGATTCGAATATCCCCACGATTTAAGCTGATCGTAAGTTATTTTATAAATACCCTTATTTTTGGTTTTAATCTTTATCCATTTTCCAGTTGCCAATACTGATGATGATTTCCAGGGAAAGGAAGCTTTTGCCCCTTTTAAAAGCGCAGGGTTCTCTTGAAATGAAATCGTAAATCCGGTCAACTTCCCGATCCGGTTATCTCTTCGGATAAATGGATTGATCGTCAAACGCAAAAATGATTTTCCGGAAGATGAGCCAATCTCCTGTCCATATTGCAAATGGTCTTCTGTGATCAGGGGAGAATCAAATAAAGTATCACCAATAAACTCAAAAACAGCATCTCTGATAAGCGCTTCAACTTCTGTTTCACCAAGTTCAAAGCTTTCGAACCAATATGGGTGCCCCGTCTCACTAGTAGTTATGCTGCCTTCAAACCCCGGAAATGATTTAAAATTTTCCCCGTCAATCTGTTCATTATTAAACCAATGGATTGTTCGCTTAAAATCATCAGCCCAACCAGTTGATGTAAAGAAAAAAAACACACAGAAATAAAATAATCTTGACATTTTCGGGTTATAAATTTCAGTATTCAATAAACGGAGTATTTAAGCCAATAGTATAATGTTATGTTTCCAAAGTAAATAAAATTATTACTAAATGCTGCCTGTGGAAGCAAAGATATACAGCAGAACCATACAACTGTAAAAAAAAGATTGATTACCTGAACAATATCAATTCAACAAATTAGTTATATTTGTGAGTATTTTTAAATAACGGAAAAGAAATAAACAATGAAATTGAGATCCATAATGTTATTTGGTCTTGCTGCTTTGATGGCAGGATGCGGATTGTTTGGAAAAGGCAAAGGTGGCAGTACCGGAACGTCCCATTCAACCGGATGGGATTTTGGCGATCCCAAAAATGGTGGTTTTCTGGCAGATGATAACTATGAACAAGAAACCGGACCCGGTTTGGTTTCTATACAGGGAGGTACTTTTACCATGGGCCGCGTTGAGCAGGATGTGATGTATGACTGGAATAATGTTCCGCGAAGAGTAACGGTTGCTTCATTTTACATGGATGAAACTGAGGTTTCGAACCTTGATTACCGTGAATATTTATTCTGGGTTAGAAGAGTTTATCCTAATAATCCGGAAAAATACAAAACAGCGCTACCCGACACATTAGTGTGGAGGGAAGAGTTAGCCTATAACGAACCATACATCTCCAATTACCTGCGTCATCCGGCATACGGGGAATATCCCGTTGTTGGAGTTTCATGGAAACAGGCCGATGCTTATTCCAGGTGGAGAACCGATCGTGTCAACGAAAAGATTCTCATTGACAAAGGAATTATTGTTTCAGATAATACCCAGAGCGGACAAAATGTATTTACAACCGAAACATTTCTTGCTGGTATGTACCAGGGAACTGAAGGGAAAAATCCTTTGAAAGACGCAGCCGGAACAGCCAGAAAGATTCGTTGGGAAGATGGATTGCTATTACCTAATTACCGCCTGCCGACTGAAGCTGAATGGGAATATGCAGCTTTAGGATTAGTTGGAAATACAGAAGATGAATTATTGACCGACCGTAAACTATATCCCTGGAAAGGATCACATTTACGCGATGATAATAAGAAAACAAAAGGCCAGATGTTGGCTAACTTTACCCGTGGCCGTGGAGACTTAATGGGTATGGCAGGAGCCTTAAACGACAATGCCGATATTACAGCTCCTGTTAAATCGTACGAACCTAATGATTACGGCCTATACTGTATGGCTGGCAATGTTAACGAATGGGTAAGCGATGTTTATCGTCCGTTATCGTCCAACGATGTGGCTGAATTTCAGCCATTCCGTGGAAATACATTTACCAAATACAGGACTGACACTGATGGCAAACTGGTTCGCAATGAATTTGGGGAACTGGTTAAAGATACAATTGCTGATTACAGAAACTTCGATGATGGAGATTACCGTTCGCAGGTTATTGAAGGTGAAGATTGGAATGCACAAAAGGACAAAACAAAAACCAATAACATGTACATTCAATCAACCAAAGAAGGACAGTTCTCTTCGCTGGTGTCCGACAATGCCCGGATTTACAAAGGAGGAAGCTGGAAAGACCGTCCATACTGGTTAGTTCCCGGAACCCGCAGATACAAACCTGAAACAGAATCGGCCAGCGATCTTGGATTCCGTTGTGCAATGACCCGTGTCGGAAGTCCTGACGGATTTTAATTAGTTAAAACAACCAATATTAATATGAAACCTCATTTGAAAAAGTGAGGTTTTATTTTTTAACCTAGAATGAACATCGAAAGTTTATACGCTATTTTTCTTGATCATCCGGTAATAACAACCGATTCCAGAAATATTCCAGTCAACAGTATTTTCTTTGCTTTAAAGGGAGAAACTTTTAATGGAAATACTTTTGCCGGTGAAGCATTAGTTAAAGGAGCTGCTTTTGCAGTAATTGATGAACCTGAATTCGCGCTGAACGATCGGTTCATTGTTGTTGACAATGTTTTATTATGCCTTCAGCAAATGGCCCGTTATCATCGCGACCAGCTAGGTTTACCAGTTATAGCTATCACCGGAACAAATGGGAAAACAACAACCAAAGAGCTTGTAGCTGCTGTTCTCTCCAAAAAATTCAAAGTTAATTTCACTCAGGGAAACCTCAACAATCATATTGGAGTGCCGCTTACTCTTCTGTCAATGACCAAAGAAACCGAAATCGGGGTTGTTGAAATGGGAGCCAACCATCCAGGAGAAATAAATGCACTATGCCAAATTGCCAATCCTGATTTTGGAATGATAACCAACATCGGCAAGGCTCACCTCGAAGGTTTTGGCTCTTTCGAAGGAGTAATCAGGACAAAATCTGAATTGTACCATTTCCTGAAAGGGAAAAAGGCAAAATGTTTTATTAACGCCGACAATGCGCTTCTGGTTGAGCAGGCAAAAGGAATTGAAAAAGTCACCTACGGAAATTCGACCGATTATTATTTGGCCGGAGAACTGGCAAGTACTGAAAGTTACCTGGTTGTTAAAGCCCTTTTTGCAAGTGGATGGCTCTACCTTAAATCGAAACTGGTAGGCGATTATAATTTTGAAAACTTGCTGGCTGCCGCCTGTGTGGGTAAATATTTTGAGGTTGACCCTTTGAAAATTCAGGCAGCGCTGGCAAATTATAACCCTTCCAATAACCGCTCTCAGTTGATCAATACAGACAAGAACACCATTATCATGGATGCCTATAATGCCAATCCAACCAGTATGATGGCTGCCCTGGTCAACTTTGCAACAATTAAAAAAGATCAGAAATGCCTGATTCTTGGCGACATGCTCGAATTGGGGGAAGCATCGGAAGCAGAACACCAGAATATTGTTGATTATATCGAAAATCAGAATTTCACGGATGTTTTTCTGGTTGGCCCACTTTTTAAAGATACAAAAGACCGGACAGAAAAAAAGAAGTTCGAACAAGTCGAACTTCTTTCTAACTACCTACAAACACAACCTATTGAAAACAAATTTATTCTGATCAAAGGATCCAGAGGGATCCATCTCGAGAAAATTCTTGATTTACTAACCTAATATGCTTAATTGACTGAGGGTTTCTGAACATGAAGTACATCGGCAATTGCCTTTTCAAATGAGGACTTTGGCAAAGCGCCCATCGCCATTTGTGGCTGACCGTCAATCGGGACAAAAAGTAAGGAAGGAATACTTTGAATACCGAACATGGCCGAAAGTTCGCGCTCATTTTCAGTGTTAACCTTATAAATAACAAGATTACTCCCATATTCTTTCTGGAGTTCTTCCAATACCGGGGCAACCATTTTGCATGGGCCGCACCAATCGGCATAAAAGTCAATCATACAAGGAACTTTTCCTTCGTATTTCCATTCTTTATTGAGTTCAAAATTAAATACTTTCGCTTTGAATGTCTCTTGATTTAAATGTTCTAACATGGCTTAAATTTTAATTATACAAATATATACATTTTTTAATATGTGTATATCAATTCATGTGCCAACAAATAAAAAAGTTCGATTGAAGCCTGAAACTGCAATTAATTGTAATTTTGTCACAATCTGAAAACAAATTGTCATATATAAGTATTTAAATATCCACATTCCGGAATTTCTTTCATGAAGCAACATTTGCAGCACCATATATTTTCTGTAATATCTTCACTGGCCGACCATCTCAATCAGGAAACTTATGTAATTGGAGGTTATGTCAGGGACCTGATCCTAAACCGGCCATCGCCTGACATTGATATAGTAACCATTGGAAGCGGCATTCAGTTAGCCGAAATGGCAGCCAAAAAATTAGGGCCAAACATTCAGGTAAGTGTATTTAAAACTTATGGTACGGCCATGCTTAAGTACCAATCGCTCGAGGTAGAATTTGTTGGAGCCCGCAAAGAATCGTACCGGGAAGATTCCAGAAATCCTATAGTTGAAGACGGAACACTTGAAGAAGACCAGAACCGAAGAGATTTTACAATCAATGCGCTCGCCATCTGCCTGAACGGTCCTCGGTTTGGAGAACTGATTGACCCATTTGGTGGAATTCAGGATATTGAAGACCAAATTATCCGTACCCCTCTTGAACCGGGAATTACCTTTTCTGACGATCCTCTACGAATGATGAGAGCCATCCGGTTTGCTACTCAACTGGGTTTTACCATTGAGCATAAAACACTTGCCGCAATCGCAAAAAACAAGGACCGGATTCATATTATTTCGAAAGAAAGAATCGGGGAAGAACTCAATAAAATCATTTTGTCATCAAAACCATCTATCGGGTTTAAGCTGCTTGAAAAGACAGGTTTACTGGAGATTATTTTTCCCGAATTATTCCGGATGAAAGGACGGGAAGAAGTGAATGGGATTGGCCATAAAGATAATTTTTACCATACTTTGGAAGTACTCGACCGCATTGCGCCAAACACCGGTAATTTATGGCTGCGTTGGTCCGCTTTACTTCATGATATTGCCAAACCGGCAACAAAAAAGTATTCGCCACAATTGGGCTGGACATTTCATTCCCATAATTTCATCGGGGCCAAAATGGTGCCAACAATGTTTAAAAGAATGAAGTTCCCGCTGAATGAAAAGATGAAGTACGTCCAAAAGCTGGTAGAACTGCACATGCGGCCAATTGTACTTTCAGAAGAGGAAGTGACCGACTCGGCTGTGCGAAGATTACTTTTCGAAGCAGGAGATGACATTGATGATTTGATGACTCTTTGCGAGGCTGACATTACTTCCAAAAATCAGGAGAAAGTAAAAAGATACTACGCCAATTTTCAGCTTGTACGCCAAAAATTGAAAGATCTGGAAGAGAGGGACCATATCCGGAATTTTCAGCCGCCGGTTACCGGAGAAACAATCATGGAAGTTTTTGGACTTGGGCCATGCCGGGAAATCGGGCTGATAAAGAGTGCAATCAAAGAAGCCATCCTTGATGGGATTATTCATAATGATCACGATCAGGCTTATCAATTCATGTTGGAAAAGGCGAAGGAACTTGGCTTAGTCCCTGTTAATAATCATTGATTCAGCAATTGAATCCGAATCAGTACAGGAAGATGGTCTGAAAAGCCTTCCTGATATTTGAATCCGATGTAAGTGCGTTTTGGTTTCACGCCACCAAATTTGGTATCAGGTTCAAGTAAAAAGGAAGCATGCATAATTTCAGCATTTAAAAATCTGAAGCAACGATTGACGCTCAGAAAACTGTCCGAAACAATCCATTGATCAAATACTTCCCAGGAATACTGATTCTTCAAGGTTTGTACCGCCTCCGACATCCATCCTGATGATAGGTTTATCATTTCACCGCGATGACCGGCATCGTTAGTTTCTTTTGCTCCAAATACTTTGGTCAGACTTTCATCGCGGGGCGTATCATTAAAATCGCCGGTACAAACAATTTTTGCTCCCGGAAATTTAGTCTTCAAGTTTTCTACTGCCATTTCGAGCGTTTCAGCCGCCAGTTTACGAAACCTGACCGTTTCCATTATTCCGCCATACCTCGAAGGCCAGTGGTTTACAAACACATGGATGGTATCGCAGCCATTCAAAACTCCGCTAACCTGAAGGATTTCCCTCGTTTTGAAGGTTGGTTCTGCCGGATCGGCAACTTTTATATACTGGTAATCAAATGGCCGGTATAAGTCCTGACGAAATATCAATGCTACATCAATGCCACGTTCATCAGGAGAATCCTTCTGAATAATTTTATAATTGTATTTTGACAAGATTGTACTTTTCGTCAGTAATTCAAGCACGCTCCTGTTTTCAATCTCGCAGAGTCCGACAAACAAGGGGGGATTCCATTTGCCGGATGCAATAATGACTTTTGCCAAACGGTCGGTCTTATCCAGTAATCTCCCCTTATTCCATCTTCTGGCCCCTTCAAACGTGAATTCATCGTCGTTTGTCAGGGAATCATTTTCACAATCAAAGTAATTCTCAGCATTATAGAACATGAACGAATACTCATCTTTTCCTGATCTATCCTGACTCTGACTTTCATGAGCCATCAACAAGACCAGCAGAAAACCAAGAACTGACAACTGCTTCATACCAATGAAAAACTTCAGCATAACAGACTAAGAAGTTTAAGAATATTAGTAAGGGAAAGTAATGAAAAAACCAATCAGGGCAAAATGAAGGTCATTGTTTATTTGGCGGCTTTCTTTTCCTGCCGTTCAAGAGCGCCGATATCCGGGCCTTTATCCAGGAAACGATCACGGCCTTTTAAATCGAGCGGGAACAGCTTGCCGATTGCCACTTTAGCGACGTCTTTGGCAGGACTGAGCGTGTCCAGTTCAAAATTCATCTTTTTATACGGATCAACGAATTTGGGGTCAATATCTCTTAAAATATTGATAAAGTGATCAGCATTTGTGGTTTTAAATGTATCTGCAACCTGCAATATACAGCGGTCGAACTTGTAGTTAAACAAGGCTTCTGAGTTTCCTTTTAAGAATAATTCATTCCCGTCTATCGCATTTCCGGTTATAATGGAGTTGCCAAAATCAGCTTTAACAATATCCCCGATATAAGCTGGTTTATCTTTTGAAACACTTAGTACATTGGAAATTAAAACTGCCGGCGTACTTCGGGCTTTAAACCCATAACCGCCCCAATAGTTGGCTATTGTTGAATGATTGAATTCATAGTTGCCTCCAACAAGAAGAGCCACGGCATAAAAACCACAATTAGTTACCAAACAATTATTTGCTTCAATATCAGATTTCATGGCAAATATTCCGGCATAAGCCATGTTTTGAATTTTAGCATTGGAAAGTTTTACTGTTGCAAAACCCTCATTCTCAATATTTCCTACCTGAAGTCCGATGTTGGCGTTTTTAATTTCAACGTTTGCAAATTCGTTGTTTTTACTTCCTGAATACAATAAAATTCCATTCCATTGATCAGGAACATTGGCATAAATATCTTCAAGCCGGTCTCCATAAAATAAGATTGGATTGGCTATAGTTCCTTTGGCCAAAACTTTTCCCTTCACATATAAACCCGCATCTTTATGAAAATAAATTTTTGTTCCCGGCTCAATGGTTAAAGTGGCATTACTGTCAACATACGCATAATTATAAACCAGGTAAGGTTTATCATTAGTCCAGGTTGTTGTTTTTAATATCTGCCTTTTAATCAGTTTAAAATCCTGCCCCCAGGCCAACAGATCAACATGCTGGGGATTTGAGTTTGTGACGAACTCAATCGAATCCTTAACAACTAACGGAAGATTTTGACCGCTTGGATCAACAGTAACCTCAACGAAAATATACATACTGTCGAAAGGCGCAATCTCCAGGTTCTGGACCTCGTTTGCCGAAACACCATTAATATTCAGCCTGAAATTTGATGTTTCGCCCTTTGCCAGTTTTATGGAAGAAATGAGGATTTTCTGATCGAATGGATTGTAAATCTTAAGATGCTGGGTTGTTGATCCAATCGTAGTAAAAACGGTGTCGAACATGACGGTATCCACCGAAAAAAGAAGTTTTACATCGGAGGAAGAAAGATATTTCTCATCTTCACATGAGAATAAATAGCCTAGAGAAAATACTACCAGTAATATGTAGATAAGTTTCTTCAACTCCAATTTTTTTCAGATTTTAAACGTTGAATTCTAATACTTAGTATCCCAAAAATAATAAATGATTTTCACATTTTTTAACATTCGTGCCAATATGTATGAAAATCAATTTCAAAGTCAACGGAAATGTCAGTAAAACAAGGCTACTTACCACAAAATGTTCTTTAACTTGTTTTTCAGCAATCACTTGTAAAATATCATCAAAGCAGTTTTTAAACATTAACAAATCAATATTTTTTTAATACTCACTATTCCAAAATGCCTGATCTGTTAAGGTCAAACATTTTCATAGTTTTTTAACTTTGCCCACTGATCTTAAACGCGCATGAAAAAAATATCCCGATTACTTTTCTTCCTGATTTTACTTTCAGGAATTTCACAGGCACAGGAAAAACCAGATTTTTTAAAGCACAATAAAGATCAATGGGTTGATTCGCTGATGATAAAAATGACACTGGACCAAAAGATTGGCCAGCTCTTTATGATCCAGGCTTACTCGAATAAGAATGACCAACATGTAGAAGAACTTATTCAACTTGTCAGAAATTATGGAATCGGAGGCGTCATTTTCATGCAAGGAAGCCCAGTTGCACAGTTAAAAATGACCAACGAGTTACAACAGTCCTCCAGCATACCTCTTTTGATTGCCATTGACGCCGAGAATGGCTTGGGTTTCAGACTGGATTCAACCTTGAATTACCCAATACAAATGGCTCTGGGGGCAATAACAAACGATACTTTAATTTACCGCATGGGATTCGAAATCGGTGAACAATGCCGACTGCTTGGAATTCACATGAATATGGCTCCGGTTTCCGACATCAACATGAATCCCGCTAATCCCGTTATCAATTACCGTTCGTTTGGCGAAGACCGAATGCAGGTAGCCCGAAAATCGTGGTTATACGCCAGTGGGATGCAGGATGCAGGAGTATTGGCAACTGCCAAGCATTTTCCGGGTCATGGCGACACTGGGGCCGATTCGCACTATGATTTGCCGGAAATTGCTCATACCAGAAGCCAGCTCGATTCCCTCGGGTTATTTCCATTTTCATACCTGATAAACAAAGGGATTGGCGCAATTATGACCAGTCATTTGCAGGTTCCGGCGCTTGAACCTGACGGCAGGATTCCGGCAACAATTTCTGAAGAAATCATTAATAAGAAACTTAAAAAAGATTTAGGATTTAACGGTTTGGTCATTACCGATGCGATGAATATGAGAGGGATCAGTAATTTGTATTCATCTGCGGAATCTTCAGTAAGAGCGCTGAAAGCAGGCAATGATATGGTCGAAATAGTGCCTCGGTTGGATCGGGCTATTTCGGCGGTGAAACTTGCAGTTCAAAATGGAGAATTATCGGCTGACGAAATCAACGAGAAGTGCAGGAAAGTTTTGACCGTAAAAAAATGGCTCGGGCTCGATCAGCAAAAACAGGTTGAAACAAAAAATCTAAATCAGAAATTAAACGGCAATCACTACCAACTCACCAAACGCTTGCTTCATGAGCAATCTCTGACTGTACTGATCAATCAGCTTAACACGATTCCGTTACAACGGCTGGATACTCTAAAATTGGCCAGTCTGATGATTGGTTCTGCAGAACTGACGCCATACCAGAAAATGCTTGAAAATTATTCAAAAATAGATCATTTCAATATAAGCAAAACTCCTTCAGAAGAAGAAATAAACAGGTTGCTCAATCAGTTGCATCCATACAAATTAGTGATAATAGGAATAAACGGCATGGGATTGTACCCGTTTAGGCGTTTCGGTATTACCGATCAGCAGATTGAACTGATCGAAAAACTTAAAGGTCGGAATACAATTATTTCATACTTTGGAAATCCTTATTCGTTACCCAATTTTCCTTCAATCACCAATACCAAAAGTTTAATAATTGCCTATCAGGATGATTCAATTGCCCAGGAAATGGCGGCACAATTAATCTTTGGAGCTACAGATGCAACCGGTAAACTACCAGTTACCGTAAAGGATATGTTCCCGATAAATTCAGGAATGGAGACCAAATCCATCCATCGTTTGAAATATACGCTTCCCGAAGAAGTAAATATCAGCTCAGATTTTCTGAATTTTAAGCTCGACTCTCTGGCAGCATCCGGAATAAACAGGAAGGCATTCCCGGGTTGTCAGGTTTTAGTTGCCAAAAACGGAAAAGTCATATTTCATAAAAGTTACGGCTATTTTACCTACGAAAAGGTTCAGGCAGTACAAAACAACAACCTGTACGATCTGGCATCGGTTACCAAAATAACAGCTTCGTTACCGGTCATCATGAAGTTATACGATGAGAAGAAAATTAATCTGGATAAGCCTTTTGCGACCTATTTTAATGAATTTCTGAATACCAACAAATCAGAAATGACATTTCGCGATGTACTTACGCATCAGTCACGTTTACAAAGCTTTATACCCTTTTGGCTTGAACCAGGAAGTAACAGTAACCTACGAAATGGGGTATTTCGTAACCAACCCTCAGAAAAATTTCAGCTTAGGATATCTGATAAATGGTATGTCCGATCTGATTTCAAAAACCAAATTATAGCCGACATCATCAAATCGCCATTACGGGCTCATAAAGAATTTCATTATTCCGATTTAGGTTTCAGCCTGTTTCCTTTTATAACCGAACGATTGACCGGAACCAGTTTTCAGGAATATTTGAACAAGGAATTCTTCAACTCATTAGGCGCTGTTTCCACCGGGTTTAAACCCTACGAAAGGTTTCCAATAACAGAGATTGTCCCGACTGAAATTGACCTTGCTTTCAGGAAAGAACTTTTACAAGGTTATGTACACGATGAACTGGCAGCCTTGCTGGGCGGGATTTCGGGCAATGCCGGCCTCTTCAGTACTGCGAACGATCTGGCCAAAGTGATGCAGATGTACCTGCAATTGGGCTATTACGGAGGAAAACAATACATTAAGCCCGAAACAATCCGTGAGTTCACTAAAGTTCAGTTTCCCCTGACCGAAAATCGCCGGGCTCTTGGGTTTGATAAACCAAATAAGCGAACGAACGGGCAAAACAGATTTCCAGCTTCTGATGCAAGTTATGAAAGCTATGGTCACACCGGTTTTACAGGCACCTTCACCTGGGCCGATCCTGAAAATCAATTGCTTTTTATTTTCCTTTCGAACCGGGTACATCCAACACGCAGAATTACAACGATTAACGATCTGAATATCCGGACAAAAATGCATCAGGCTATTTACGATGCCATCCATCTGGGAGTTCAATAACTCTTAAAAATTGTTAATTATTTCACTGTATCTGAATGGTCTTATCATTGGGTTCAGTTCTAAAGCGCTTATCAGACAAGCACAAAAGTAATAAAAACGAAATGTTAAATAACCTGCAATTATGCCTGCTCCCTGAACCTGCTATTAAAACATAGCAATTACCCTTTTATTATTTCTATATTAATTCTAACTTTAAAGGGCTTTTTAGAAGGGAAAAGATGTAAACCATAAAAACTAATTGTCATGGAAAGAAAGATCACTTTTAACGAATTACGTCACATCAAAGACAGTTTGCCTGCCGGTTCTATCAGTCAAATTGCGCAGGAATTTGGGATCGAAGTTGAAACCGTCAGGAATTATTTTGGAGGCGCAAACTACGATAAAGGTAAATCAGTGGGATTACACATTGAACCGGGACCTGGCGGAGGCGTTGTTTTAATTGACGATTCGGCTATTTTAGACCGTGCACAACAATTACTTGCAGCACATTAATTTTAAATTCTATTTTATTATTTCGATAGACTGCCCTATCTTTATGGGGCAGTTTTTTTTTTTGCAACTAACCTAAAACCAAAGAACATGAAAACCCTTTTGCTCTTTTCAACCCTTAGTTTCCTGTCAATTACAGCATTTTCTCAAAAACAGCTTTTCAATGGAAAGAACCTGAAAAATTGGGAAATATTCCTTGGAAGCCCGGTTACGGGTTTTGAAGACCTTGCTAAAAAAGCCACACCTTCCTCTACTTATCAAGTTATTGAAATGGACGGTGGAAAAGTGATCCGCATCTCCGGCGATATTAATGCCTCGTTAACCACCAAAGCCGAATATGGAAATTACCATCTTCGTCTTGAATTTAAGTGGGGCGAAAAAGTGTATGGACGACGTAACAGCGGTCTATTATACCACAGTTATGGTCCGTTTGGCGCAGCCTTCGGAACCTGGATGGCCAATATCGAACATCAACTGATGCACGATAACCTTGGCGACACTTACCTGATGGCCAATACCTGGTGCGAAACCAAAGTAAAAAAAGGAGACGATGGCAAAACCTTTTTCTATAATCCTGAAGGACAAGCTACAGCTTTCAGCGAAACTGATAACGGGAGATCAATCAAGAAAATGAAAGATGCCGAAGAGCCGCTTGGAGAATGGAACACCGTTGATTTGTATTGCTTCGGGCAAACTGCTATACATGTTGTGAATGGACAAGTAGTAATGGTCAACACGAATTGCAGTAAGCTTGAAAACGGACAAAAAATTCCGCTCACTAAAGGAAAAATTCAATTGCAGTCGGAAGGCGGCGAGTTTTTTATCCGGAAGGTTGAGATTGAAAAGATAAAAGGGGTACCGGCCAGTTTCATTCAATAAGCTGTTTCTTCTTAAATAAAGGCCAAATTGCTATTTTTCCTAAATCTACGTGTTGTCTTTCAAATTAAAGAACTAAATTTGTAAAAACTTGAATAACATGATTATAGAGAGAACGAATACCGAGGTAATTATTAGGCTTTTACCAACTGTTGACACTGACGAACTTCAAGAATTGGCTAACTTCTTTAGGTATAAAGAAATTACATCAAAGTATTCTGTGTCCCAGTCTGAAGTTGATAAACTTTCGACTGCAATAAATACAAATTGGTATAAAGCTAATCGCGAAAGACTTCTGAAATGAAGATTGTTGTAGATACTAATATTGTTTTCAGTGCGATTTTAAATTCACAAAGTTGGATTGGCCAAATAATACTTCATTCTGACAAGTCTGTAAAATTTTATAGTCCCCGTTTCCTTCAGGTTGAGATACAAAATCACTTTCAAAAGATTAAGAAAATTACAAATCTTAGTGATTATGAGGTTAATGAACTTACAGAAATATTATATACCAAGATTAACTTTATCTCAGAAGAGTTCATTCCCAAAGAATCTTTATTAAAGGCTGATGAGCTGACCAAAGACGTGGATTTTGATGATGTGATGTTTGTGGCCTTGTCATTACATTTGAATTGCAAATTATGGACTGGAGATAAAGTCTTAGTCAATGCATTAGTGAAGAAAGGGTTTAGGAAATTCATAAGTACATCGGAATTGATGGAAAAATTAAAGAAATAAAAGCTTTTCTTTCGCCATAATTCCGAAAAACAATACCAATCTGGCAATATTACTGCTGTATTTCTCAATAAATAACATCCTCCTTCTGAACTTTTCCATTTCAGCGTGTACAGAAATGAAAAAGTTCACCAATGAATCAGCTAAGAATTAACAACATCGCCGGATGGGCCATTTTCGCCCTTTCACTTTTAGTATATATTCTAACCCTCGAACCAACCCTTAGCCTGTGGGATTGTGGCGAATTTCTGGTATCAGCCTATAAACTCGAAATCAACCATTCACCGGGAGCCCCTTTATTTATGCTTCTCGGACGTGTTTTTTCCCTGTTCAGCTTCGGAAATCCGTCCAAAGCAGCATACTTGATCAATCTGGTTTCGGCAGTTTCGAGTGCGGCAACTATTCTATTTATGTTCTGGACCATTGTTTGGCTGGTTTCAAAAATGGAACAAAAGCAAGGAAAGTCCTACCCGTTATTGTTAAAATTCGGAGCAGCCATAATTGGAGCCTTGTCATTTGCATTTACCGATTCGTTTTGGTTTTCGGCTGTCGAAGCTGAAGTTTACGCACTTTCGTCGCTGTTCAGCGCTGTTGTTCTGTGGGCTGCAACCCGTTGGGAGCGGGAAGCCGATGAAACAAACTCATCACGATGGATTATTCTCATCTTTTTCCTTACCGGACTTTCCATTGGCGTACATTTGCTGAACCTGCTGGTTATTCCGTCAGTCGGGCTGATTATATTTTTCAGGAGATATAAATACTCACTCAAGGGATTTATCATTACAATCCTGATCAGTGGAATCGGGATCATTGCCTTACTCCAGATTTTGATTCCTGGTTTGCTCGACCTGTCAAAAAATCTGGAACTTTTTTTCGTCAATCAGCTTCATTTGCCGCTGCATACAGGATTGATAACCTATCTGATTTTACTGGTTGGGGCAATTACTGCCGGGTTATTTTACAGTCATCGAAAACAAATGCCAAAACTAAACATGGCCTTATTGTGCCTGACTTTTTTGCTGATTGGATACACCTCGTATTTGGCAACTATCGTTCGTGCATCGGGAGGCGTACCAATCAATCAGGGAAATCCGGAGAGCGCATTCAGCCTGTTAAATTACCTGAACCGCGAGCAATACGGAACACGGCCTATTTTATACGGGGCTAGTTTTGGATCAGTAATATCTGGGTATCAGGAACGAAATACCTGGATTGCATCCAAAGGTAAATACATAAAAAGCCAATTAAACCCGGAGATCGAATACAACAAAAATACCGTTGGGTTCTTTCCACGGATGCACAGCAACGATCCCGGGCACATCAAATCGTACAAAAATTGGGTCGCTTTGAAAGGAAGAAAAATTCCGGTTCAGGATGAGGAAGGTAAGCTGTCGAATACAACTGTCCCATCTTTTCAGGAGAATGTTTCTTTCTTCCTGAAATATCAGCTTGGATTTATGTACCTGCGCTATTTGATGTGGAATTTCGCCGGAAGGCAAAATGATATTCAGGGAAACGGCGATTTATTGAATGGAAACTGGCAGTCGGGATTTGTCGTGATAGACAATCTCATTGCCGGGCCTCAAAAGAATCTTCCGGCGGTTGTAAATGAAAACAAGGCCCGAAACTTTTATTATTTTCTGCCACTCCTGATCGGAATTTTAGGCATTATCTTTCAATACCGGAACGACCGGCAGGGCTTTTTAACCACCGGCTTACTCTTTTTTATGATGAGCTTTGCACTTGTGGTTTACCTGAACGAAATACCCAACACGCCACGCGAACGCGATTACGTTTATGTGGGTTCTTTCTATGTTTTCAGTATCTGGATCGGATATGGCGTTTTATCAGTTTTCAACGGATTGCAGAAGCTAGTAAAGGGAAGATATGCGGAAATTGCGGCGCTGGTTATTTGTTTGATTGCATCACCCATTTTACTATTGTCCCAAAATTACGACGATCATGACCGGTCTGGCAGGTATTCGGCCCGTGACCTGGCACGAAATTATCTCGAATCGTGCGAAAAGGATGCGATCCTGTTTACCCATGCTGATAACGACACCTATCCGCTCTGGTACTGTCAGGAAGTGGAAGGAATCCGGCGTGACGTTCGTGTAGTGGTGATGCCCTATTTACAGGCCGAATGGTACATTCAGCAATTGAGGCGCAGGTTTTATCAGAACGAAGCGCTGAAAATGACAATCCCATTGCAGAAATACCAATCCGGACAAATTGATTATGTGTATGTTGTTCCGAAAATCGAATCAGAACAACCGATGACCGACGTTCTTGAATTCGTGGCCAGCGACTCATCAAAAACCAAACTGGCCGTAGGCGAACATGAGCAAATAAGTTACATTCCGGTGAAAAAAATAAGAATTGAAATTCCCGGAAAGGAATCTGTTCATCTGGAGTTGAAACAAAGGGCAATCAACAAAGGCGATCTGGCTTTTTACGACATTATCGCATCAAACAAAGGTAAACGCCCGGTATGTTTCACATCATGGGTTGATCCGGAAGAACATGGATTAAAAGACAACCTGATTTTTGATGGTTTGGTTTTTCGCCTGACTGATCAGAAAACCGACAGCAATTCGGTTCTTGACATGGGAAAGATTGAGGCCGAAGGCCTGTATGCCAAGCTGATGAAAAACTGTAATTGGGATAATCTGGCCGATCCAAATGTTTATTTCGATTGGCACCATCGCCGGATGCTGGCCAGTATGCAAATCCGGAATGCATTTTACCGTCTGGCACAAAAACTTACCGAAGAAAAGCAAAAAGTTAAAGCTCTGGAAGTACTTGAAAAAGCTGAGAAGACAGTCAGTTTAAAACTTTGGCCGGCAGATTATCAAAGCATACAAATGGCATCATTATACGTCAAAAACGGACAAAAACAGTCAGGAGAAATACGGTTCAAGGAATTGGCTTCATCTCTTGAAGAGTGGCTCCGATATTTTGTCACATTTCCAGCAAATGAAAGAAAATCAATTTCCGACGAAGCCGGATATCAGTTATCGTTGTATAACGAACTGATCAAACAGGCATCGGATACACTTCAGGAGGCAGAGTTAAAAGTAATAAAAGAAAAGCTGATGCTCTTTGCTGGTAAATTGAACTGATAAAGAATACCGCGTAGCGATAATTATTAACAATCCTACTATTTCACCTTTGCAATGGCTCCTAATACCCTTTCCGGCGTCATCGGAAGTTGGTAAAGCCTGGCGCCGCATGCATCAAAAACTGCATTGGCAAGCACTCCGCCCATGCAAATAATGGCGGGTTCACCACCTCCCTGAGGAGCTTCATTTTTTTCCAGAATTTTAGTTTGGATTTTTGGTACCCATGAGAATTGTGGAAGCTGGTAGGTCCCAAAATTGGCTGTATGAATGTCGCCACCTGTAAACTTCACTTCTTCAGTCAATGCATATCCCATCCCCATGGTAATACATCCTTCCATCTGGATAATTGATCCTTCCGGATTGATGCAGTAACCCATATCCTGGGCGCAGGCAACCCTGACGACCTGAATTTTTCCGGTTGTTTGATCAACTTTAACTTCGGCAATATGGGCCACATAACTTCCTGCATCGAACCCACAGGCAATTCCGTAACCGCGTCCGCTGGGCGATTTGGCCGGAGTCCAGCCAAAAAGGTCGGCTACAGCTTTTAGTACGCCAATCATGCGCTCATCTTTCAGGTTTTTCAGGCGGAAGTCCAAAGGATCGACGCCAGTTTTGGATGCCATCATATCAATTTGCGATTCGCGGGCAAACGTATTGGTATTGTTTCCGGGAGCACGCCATGCACCAGTCAGAAAAGGATGAATATCCCTGGCCGAATAGCTGGTGGTTTTAGCATTGGGCACGTCATAAATGGTATCAGATCCCCGGGCGCCTGCAAAATATTCGTGATAATCCCACAACGAAATTTTGCCCGACTTGTCGGTTCCTGAAGTGATTTTAATGACTGCTGCCGGACGGAAGTTATCGTAAAAGAAACACTCTTTCCGGGTCCAAAGCACCATGATTGGTTTTCCGGTGATTTTGGTCAGACGAGCTGCCTCTATAGCCTGACGGAACATTGTTTTTCCGCCAAAACCTCCACCCAAAAACGGAGGAATAACCCGAACTTTATCCAAACCAAGACCAAGCTCGCGGGCAATCCCATCCTGCGTTCCAAACGGCGTTTGGGTTGATGCCCGAACCACTACTTTATCGCCTTCCATAAATCCCAGTGCGGTATGAGTTTCTATGGCTGCATGGGCAACATAACTGTTGTGAAACTCGCTTTCAAAAATCAGGTCTGAACTGCTTTTTCCAGTTGCAATATCTCCTGAACTTTTAACAACCCTGGCTTCTGACGGAAACTCCAGCATGCGTTTAAAAACGGTCTGGTCATCCACCTTCATTTCATCGAACTTATATTCGGCTTTGACTTTGAAAAGCGCTGCTTCCGCTTTTTCAATATCACGATGTAAAACAGCAACCAGTTCTTTATTCCGGGCAATGGTAATTCCTTCCATTTTTTCAGCTTCCGAAGTGTCAGCCGAAATCAAAGTAGCCCCGTGGGAAGGAGGCCGTAGTATTTTGGCATACAACATTCCCGGCATCCTGAAATCGCCGGAATACATGGCTTCGCCTTTTACTTTAACGATTCCGTCGGCATGTTTAAACGATTTTCCTCGGATTTTGTATTCGCTGTAATCTTTCGCTTTTGGCTTTACTTCCAGGTACTTTTCAATCTTTTTCCCTTTTGTAAGTTGCCCGAAGCTGACCTTTTTGTTCTTTTTGCTTTTAATAAAAATAACACCATTCTCGACGGCCAAGTCTTCCGGAGCGACTTCCAGGTATTCAGCGCCCAGCGATAACAATACCGCACGGGCTTCAGCCACGGCAACAAGCATAGCCGGGCCTAAAACGCGCGTTGAAAGCGATCCCCAGGTTCCGGCATCGTACGGGCATAGTTCGGTATCGCCCATCACCATTTTCACACTTTCAAGTGGCGTATCCAGTTCGTCGGCTATCATTTGCGGAAATGAGGTGATAATCCCCTGCCCCATTTCAATCTTCCCAATCAGGCAGGTAACCGTACCATCTTCGCCAATATGTAAAAAAGCATTGTAATCTGTCGGAACCGACCTTCGCTGTTCAGCTTCAGCGGCTACGCCGACTAAAAATTCGCCTAGTTGGAAGTAGATAAAAAGACCGCCCCCCAGAAGTTTCACAAAATCTCTCCGGTCAACTTCAAAAGTTGGATTGTTTTCCGGCACTTCGTCCCGATAATATTTATTGTCTTTCATAATCAAGGTTTTATCAGGTTAAACTTTCAGGACTTTGGATGCCGACTCAATTGCTTCGAGAATCCGTGTATGAGCGCCGCAGCGGCAAAGGTTATCTTCCATCCCTTCGATAATCTGCTTTCTGGTTGGATGGGGAGTTTTCAGCAGAAGACCATAGGCGTTCATGATCATTCCGGGAGTACAGAATCCGCATTGCAGGGCATCGTGATCAACAAAGGCCTGCTGAAGAGGATGGAGCTTACCGGTGACCGACAGGCCTTCGATAGTGGTTATCTTTTTTTCGGCCACATCGTCCATGGTTATGCCGCACGATCTCACTGCTTCTCCGTCAATGATTACTGTGCATGCTCCGCAGTAACCTTCGCCACACCCATATTTGGTGCCAGTCATGTTGAAATTGTTCCGGAGAGCCCAGAGCAAGGTTTGACCTTTTTCAAGTGGGATTTCCACTTTTTTTCCGTTAAGTTCAAATTTGATAGTTTCTGCCATGTTAATTAGTATTATTTAGTTCATGCGTATAATCATCCGGTGTGTCAATGTCTCTTACGATTTCCGGGCAAAAAGTTTCTACTTCAAAAATATCATCCGGAAATTTCTGTGCAACCGACCTCAAACCAACCTCGGGATCGAGGTTCGATAGTTCAAAGCGGTACTTCAGGTCGTATAAAGGCGGATGACCGCGTTTACCGCTGAAGAGAGGTATGACAATTCCTTTTCCTGAATTTTTCCAGCCTTCAACCACTTTCTGCACGGCATTTTCAGGGATGAATGGCTGATCGCCTAAAAAGATCAGGACTGCCCGCGCATTTGCAGGCAATGCTTTCACTCCTGAAATCACTGAGGAATGCATTCCTTCCCTGAAATTTCCATTCCTGACCGTTTTTACCGGCCATGATTTCAACAATTCAGCAATTTCGTCATGATTGGCCCCCAGCACAACCATCACCTTGTCAATACCTGAATTCAGGATGTTTTCGACCACCTTCTCAACGATGGATTTTCCGTTGAAAGGCAACAGAAGTTTTTGTGTTCCCATCCGGGTTGACAGGCCTGCCGCCAAAACGATGGCCCAAATGTCATTCATGGTTAGCGATTTTTTTGAGATATATTCATCCCGTTCAAAGGTTTCTGTTTTTTGCTCTGGCAAGTTGTTAATTCAAACTGTCGGTCCGAATAGAATCAATGGTCTGAATGAAATTGGTGGAATCGGCCACAAAAACCCGTTTGGTAAAAAGGCTGTCGGTTGCAGTGACTTTTCCTGATTCGAGGCTGATTTGATTATTCATAACCGAGAAAAACAACATTACTGACACCAGTCCGGCTTTCAGTCCCATACTTTGAGTGGAAAACAGCCAACCCAAAAAGCTGACAAAAGAGTTCTGCTTCAGCTTAGAACCACTGTTTTTCAGTAAAAAAGAATACATCAACCGATCTTCGATTCCTTTATTTGGTTCACCAACCTGATCTTTCCTCAGAAGTTCAGCAAACATTTGGTCTTGATTTATATTTTTCATGTTACCCGCTTTTTAAAAATCAATTTGATCTTTTAGATATTCCAGTTTTTCGCCCAGTATTTTTTTTGCATAGAACAGGCGTGATTTCACGGTTCCTTCCGGAAGTTCAAGTATTTCGGCCACCACTTTAATCGAAAATCCTTCGCGGTAGCGCAGCAAAAATGCAGAACGATGTTCCTCTCCCATTTGATCGAGCGTTTGAAAGATTTTTTCAATCATCTCTTCCGGTCCTATGGTCGAGTCGTTCAGAAAATCAAACCTCGGTTCAAGGACTTCATATTCCAGATATTCCTGACGGACACCACGGCGGCGGTATTCATTTTTGCACATATTATTGGCAACCGAATAGAGCCAGGTTGGGAAAGAATAAGCCAGATTATAACTTTCAGGTTTTTCAATGATTTTCATAAAAAGTTCCTGTAAAAAATCGTTGGCCAGATCAGCCGAATTACCCAGCATCCGGTAAAAATAATAGTACATCCGGCCTTTGTACCTAAAGTAAAGTTCGCAGAATGCCAACTGATCGCCTGAAACGATTTGCTGCATCAACTCCTTGTCGCCCGATGTCGTATATTTTCTCCGGAATATCAAATTACGATTTTTTTAGAATAAGCCAGATAAAACCAATATAGGAACAAATAATTATTAAAGGAGCTAAAGTAATCCGCCTGAAACTGAAGATTTTTTCATTAAAAACGTTCGGATCAACGGAACTTCCGCCACTCATCAGAATGAAACCCAAAGTTAGTAAACTGATCATCAGTATCAATCCAATGTATTTCTTTTTTTGAAAGATCATGCCTTTTTAGTTTCTGTACACGCTAAAACTGAAAGGTTCACCTGAGTTCAAAAAAAAACACCAATAAAGATTTTTTCAACTCCTTTATTGGTGTTCTCCCCTGATAATCCCAGGTTAGAGCCTGCTCCACGGTATTGCAGCCAACATAACAATTAACGCAATAAAAAAGAAGATAAAAGCGGTTTTGAATTTTTTCCGGTCAACTTTGGCCTTTTTCGATTTGGCACGACCGATGTGCACTAAGACAACTGCAATCAACATCATTGACAAATGTTCGACGGCATAAAAGCGCAGATTTGCATCTTTCATGGCTGTGCTAAAATTGCTGAGGGCAAGTTTAGTGACTGGGCTCAGAAAGAAATAAAGCGCCAAACCGGTTAGTAACTGCAAATCAACTAACGAGGTAAATACAATTCCTAAAATATTGTCGGTCTTTTTCCAGCGTCGGTTACCGAGCCATCCGGCAAGGTATTTAGCCAAAGTAATAACCAAACTAAGCAAAAGTAACCATCGTAAGATATCATGAACGATCAAAAATCCTGAATACATTTCTATTTGAATTTATATGTTTCGATGTTTAACGAATGAGAAGCGTTTAAGTTGATTTTTTTTTCGAGCAAGTCATAAATATTTAGATAGCGGATGATTTAAACAGAAAATATTTCATCTCCTTCCACCAGTCGAAATCCTTCCGTGTGACCGACTGAAAGGCGGATCATTTTTGAAGTTAAAACGTTGACCGGGGTTGGCCGGAATTTTTTCAAATTCAAACTGTATAAAAGTCGGCTGTTAAATAGCCGGAACTTCTCGCCTAACCTTCTTTCAGAACGAGGTCCATCCAGAATTGAAGGACGGAGTATGAACAGTTTTCTGAAATTCAGCCTGGCAACTTCTTCTTCCAGTTTACCTTTCATTCTGGAATAAAAAAATAAGGATTTTGAGTTTGCACCCACAGATGATACCAAAATATAGGTTGAGACACCATTTTCAGCTGCAGCCCTGGCAAATTCGTACTGATTGGTATATCCAACCCGGTATTTACTCTTCCTGGTCCTGACTGTTTTAAGAGTTGTACCCAGTATTGAAAAAAGTACGTCGCCCTGAACAAGGTGCTTCCAGCTTTCCGGCTGGTCAAAATCAATGATTATTTCTTCCAGGTTAGTATGAATAAATCTGGTTTTCCGGCGAACAAAAATACGGACTTTCTCAAACTCAGAATGAAAGAGCAATTGGTTAACAAGATTTTGGCCGATAAATCCAGTACCTCCTATTACATTTGCAACTCTTCCCATATCAAGGTTTTTGAATGATTCCATCGGCCAGCAATTGTTTAAAATGATTGGCGATTGTTTGTTCGAAAGGAATGAATTCCATTCCCAAATCTCTTTTGATGTAACTATTATCCATCACAAGGTCGAAACCCACGTTCAGTTTCACATATTTGCGGGTAAAACCAACCAAAGGGGCAATCAAACTAAACAGCCATTTCGGAACAAATTTCTTTGGTAAAGGGAATTCCGGATAATCGGCCCGGATGACATTGGCCAGATCGAGAAAGCTTTTATCAGCCGAAGTGCAAATATGCCGTCCGGAAGCATTTGGGGTAAAACCGGCCAGAATATGAGCTTTGGCTACGTCGCGTACATCAACAAAACTCATATTTCCGGAAGGAACACCAGTTTTGAACTTTCCGGTAGCCAACTGGATCATGATTTCAATACTCGTTGAATCGGTGCGTTTGCTCAACGATGGCCCCAAAATAAATCCCGGATTGATAACAAGCAAATCCCACCGGCTTTGTTTTTCTGCCATCGCCCATGCCAACTTTTCAGCGAGAACTTTTGAATACGGATAGGGCTGATGTTCGGTTGAACTGGTCGTATTCCAATATTCTTCGGTAAATATTCCTTTCTTGGTATTCTGAATGTCGCACGCATCGCCAAAAATAGCCGCTACACTCGATGTCAGTACCACCCGTTTAACACTTTCCATAGCATTCACCGAATCAAGCACATTTCGTGTACCCTCCAAAGCAGGCTCTATCAGCTCCTTTTGTGCATTTTTTATTCCTGAAATTTTAAAAGGTGAAGCAGTGTGAATGACCAGTTCACAGCCAGTCATAGCTTCAGCGAAGCTTCCCTTTTTGAGCAGATCGGCTTCAAAAAACTGTAATATTCCCTTGCTTTTTACAGCCAATTCGGTCAAATGAGCGAATTTATCTTTTTGCACCAGGTTTCTGACAGTTGTCCTGACTTCAAATCCCTGATCCAGTAATTGTCTCACGATCCACGATGCCAGGTATCCTGTTCCTCCAGTCACCAAAACCGGTTTTGTGCGATCAATTGCTTTCATATTTCTCAATTAATTCAGTTGATATTTTCCGTAATATGAACGAACAAGCGAATTTACTAAAATGTTTGGAAACATCTCAAATTGAACTTCTTAAAATGAAACTGAACGGATTCGATTCTTGTCTGAATTGTTCTCCATTCATATACGTAGCGGCGGTCAATCCCATTTGCCTGAAATCAGTGCTTAAAACAGAAATTCCGCCATGCAGGATTTCTTTCATTGGAGTTTCGTCGTACGAAATGATACCAACCTCTTTCCCCGGAATCCAGTTCCTGCTGTCAATTTCCTTCAACAAACTGATTAATTCCATGTCGCTGTAAACCAAATAAACAGTTCCGATCTGAATCTGAGTCAAATCGAGTTTCCGAACAATCGTCGATGGTATTTCAACTTCCTCACAAAACCGTTTAAATCCAAGCAGACATCCTTCAGGAACGAACTGAAAGGGACTATCCGAACTGCTTGACACAAAATGCTGATAGCTGCAAATCCGCTTACGGTTCGCCATCAAGCCATTGAAGATATCATTTTCGAAATCCTGATATACAGCGGCATATTTTCCCTTTAATTCTGAAACCGATTTATCCAGAACAATAAGTTTTCGCTCTGGGATTTTTGCCAGAATTTTTGAAACATCCTCATTGAAATGTGGCATCACCGCGTAATAGCTGTATTTCCCCAGATTCTCGCGAATCAATTTTTCGAATCGTTTTATGTCGTAATGGTGAAAAAAAACATCCATCTCTATCCCTGGATTCAGATTGTGAATGATACTGTCGTGCAGAATTTCTTTGTAGGCATTCATCCGGTCGAACAACAGAAAAACCCGTATCTTCTGCTGAATCTGAATGCTGGAAATGTAATAACCTTTCCCCTGCTTCGAAGAAATGATACCCATTTCACGTAGTTCTTCATAGGCACGTATAACTGTTCCGGGAGCCAAACCAAATTCATCTTTCATCTTATGAATCGAAGGCATCTTCATTCCTGCCAAAATCTTTTTTTGCTCAATTCCGTCTAAAACATTCTGAACGATCTGTTTATAGACTGGCATCATTGCCTTCATCTCGATTTGAAAAGTCCAATTCATCGAAGAAAATATTTTATAACATATCCAATGGAAAAGTGTAAAGATAACAGGAAACTCTATTTTTGATTGAATAAGTGTGGTAAAGTTGGGAAATGGCTTCTGACGGCCAGCAGCTAGCAGCCAATTGCCAGATGCATGTTAAAAAAAAGCTGTAACAAAATAAATCTCTAAAACCCAAATTTATGATCGTACTAACTAATTACTGGCTTGCAATTCTGTTTTGTGTGTTTGCAATGATTTGTTGGGGTTCCTGGTCGAATACCCAAAAGTTGGTTCAAGAAAACTGGCGATTCGAACTTTTTTACTGGGATTTGATTATCGGAATCCTTTTAATGTCAATTGTTTCAGCGTTTACTGTGGGAAGTATGGGAGATACAGGACGCTCTTTTCTGACCGACCTGAAGCAGGCTGATGCCAGTTCAATTGTGTTTGCGATGCTTGGAGGATTGTTGTGGAATGCAGGGAATTTACTTCTTGTGGCTGCCATTGCAATAGCCGGAATGTCGGTGGCTTTCCCCATAGGAGGCGGAATAGCATGGGTATTGGGAATTATCCTGAATTACATGAACGTAATTCTGAAGGGCGGTAATCCGAGTAACAATCCGGTTGAATTATGGATCGGTGTAGCCATTATTGTTGCTGCAATTTTCCTGAGTGGAAAGTCGTATCAAAAGCTAACTCAGGAGAAGAAACAGGCCTCAATGAAAGGAATTTTGATCTCGGTTATTGCCGGATTGTTCATTGCATTTTTCTACCCGGTAGTCGTGAATTCGCTCGATGCCCAATTTGTTTCAGGAGGAAAAGGCACTCTGACACCTTACACGGGAGTATTTTTCTTTGCCGTTGGGGTATTTTTCAGCACTTTTATTATCAATCCAATTGCTATGCGCTGGCCTTTAACCGGTACACCGGTAAAGATAAGTGCCTATTTCGAAGGAAGTTTCAAAACACATTTGACCGGAATCCTGGGTGGAGCCTGGTGGATGCTGGGTATGGTTTTCAGCTATATGGCAGTTGGCGCCGCCAACCCAGCGATTGCCTATGCATTATCCAATGCCGCTCCAGTGGTTGCTATCCTGTGGGGAGTATTCGTCTGGAAAGAATTTAAAGAAGCGCCAAAAGGAACATCAACAATTCTGACAGTCATGTTCCTTTGCTACATCGTTGGACTGGTATTGATCACACTTTCAAATGCATAACCTTAACCAATTAAACATGATTCACCTATAAAGCTCAAATTATGAAACGTATTATAATCCTAATTTTCCTTTTCTCCATTTTTATCAGCCACGCTCAGGAAACAGAATGGCAAGGCCCATCGGTTGATTTTAAAAATGGTAAACTTAAAGTTTCAGCCAATAAACGATTCCTTGAATTTGAAAATGGCAAGAACTTTTTTTATCTGGCTGATACCGGTTGGGAATTGTTGCACCGGTTGACCAAAGCAGATGTTGAAAAATATCTGGAAAACCGCCGCGCGAAAGGATTTACAGTCATTCAGGCTGTGGCTTTGGCCGAACTTGATGGGCTGAACACTCCAAACGCTGAAGGCGAAAAACCGTTGATTAACAACGATCCGACCAAACCAAACGAAAAATATTTTGCACATGTTGATTGGGTGATTAAAAAGGCCGAAGAGAAAGGAATGTTCATTGGATTTTTGCCAACCTGGGGCGATAAATGGAACAAAAAATGGGGCGCAGGTCCGGAGATTTTTACTCCTGAAAATGCAAAAACCTACGGAAAATTTCTTGGTAATCGGTATAAGAACAGTCCAAACATGATCTGGATACTTGGTGGTGACCGTCCGGTTGAAACCGATTTGCACAAACAGATCATCCGTGAAATGGCTTTTGGATTACGTGAAGGTGACGGAGGCGCTCATTTAATCTCGTTTCATCCGACAGGTGGAAACGGATCATCACAATACTTTCACAACGAAGAATGGCTCGATTTCAACATGCGCCAAAATGGACACAGTCTGAGTTATACGGAACGCTATCGCATGACAGTTGACGATTATAACCTCACTCCTGTGAAACCGGTCATTGATGCAGAGCCTATATATGAAGATCATCCCATCAATTTCAATCCTGACCAAAATGGACACTCTGTAGCCACTGATGTTCGCCGGCCACTCTATTGGGACCTTTTCAGCGGCGCATGCGGACATACTTACGGACATCATTCAGTATGGCAAATGTGGTCGCCCGAACGCGAACCAATTAATCGTCCGCTCATGCCCTGGTACGAGGCGATTGACCAGCCTGGCGCTGGTCAAATGATTTATGGAAGATTGCTGATGGAATCACGTCCTTTCCTGACACGCATTCCCGACAATTCAATCATTATAACCGACCGTGTGCCAACTTCGGTGCCCGGAGCAGGATCGTATCAGTTTGTGGTAACCCGCGATCAGGAAGGAACTTATGCCATGGTTTATGTGCCTGTAGGCCGCAAATTCAGTGTACGCATGGATGTAATTAAAGGAAAAGAGGTGATGGCCTGGTGGTTTAATCCCCGAAACGGTGAAGCAAAACAAATTGGGAAATATGCCAATACAGGAATACAATCATTTATTTCACCCGAACCTGGAGAAAATTCAGACTGGATTTTAGTGCTCGATGATGCTGCGAAGAAATATGCTGCACCAGGAAAAAAGTAGGCAGTATGCAGTCGCAATTGGCAGCAGAGCGACAATTTTCTATTTACCATTTTCAGTCCTTCAGTAATTTAATCCTTCAGTAAGTATGAAACCAGGAATCAGCAGTTATACCTTCACATGGGCGATTGGAGTTCCCGGAAGTGAACCTGAAAAGCCCATGTCCGTCTTTGAACTGATCGAAAAGGCAAAGGCCTTTGGCGTTTCAGTGGTTCAGATTGCCGATAATTTGCCGCTCGAAAAATTTTCCGTTCATGAATTGGAGGAAATCAAGCAGTTTGCCGAAAATTTGGGCATCAGCATTGAAGTTGGCGCCCGTTGGATGTCTTTCGACAGGCTAAGAATGTACCTGAACATTGCTCATTTGATGCATTCACCCATCCTGCGTTTCGTGATTGACGGACCCGGTTTCGAGCCATCACTCGAAGAAATTCATTCAATCATTCGAATGGTTATTCCTGAATTGGAAGAGTGGAATATTTGTTTGGTCATCGAAAATCATGACCGGCTTCTAGCTCGAGAATTTGTTGAAATCGTTCAAAAATCAAGCAGTAAAAATGTAGGAATTTGCCTGGATACGGTTAATTCGATGGGAGCTGGTGAAGGACTGGAAACCGTAATCGGTTTGCTGGCGCCTCATACCATAAACCTGCATGTAAAAGAATTTTCGATTCGACGGGTTTCGCATAAAATGGGATTTGTTATTGAAGGAGTTCCGCTTGGCAAAGGAATGTTGCCAGTTGCAGACCTGATTTCAAAAGTTCCACCGCGTTGCCAATCAGCCATTCTGGAGCAATGGACACCGCCTGAATCAACCATTCAGGAAACCATCCTAAAGGAAAGAGAATGGGCAGAAAAAAGTATTATATATTTAAAATCTGCATTAATTTAAAATTTTTATACCATGGAAAAAATAGCATTAATCGGTGCCGGAGGCAAAATGGGAATGCGTTTAACACGCAACCTGAAAGATTCTCCTTTCAGTATGAGTTACATTGAAATCAGTCCGGCCGGTCAGGAAAAACTCCGTGAACTTGGAGTAAAAGTGAGTGAAGCAGAACAGGTTGTTCACGAGGTTGATGTAGTAATATTGGCAGTTCCGGATGTAGCTTTGGCAAAAGTTTCGGACAACATCATTCCGCAAATGAAAGCTCATGCTTTGCTGATGACCCTTGATCCGGCGGTGGCCCGTGCAGGACGTTTATTCCTGCGCGATGATGTTTCTTATTTTATTGCGCATCCTTCTCACCCTTCGGTTTTCAATTGGGAACCAACTCCCGAAGCGCAAGCCGATTTTTTTGGTGGAACTCTGGCCAAACAAACCATCGTTTGCTCTCTGATGCAGGGACAGGATGCTGATTACGAATTGGGTGAATCAGTTGCAAAAACGATGTATGCGCCTGTTTCAAAAGCTTTTAGAATTACGATGGAACAAATGGCTTTGCTCGAACCTGCGCTGGTTGAAACATTGTCATCGTCCTGCCTTGACCTGGTGCGCGAAGGTATGGAAGAAATCATTAAACGAGGTGTCCCTGCTGAGGCTGCCCGCGCCTTTCTGCTGGGGCACATCAATATCCAATTGGCTGTACTTTTCAAAGAATTGCCCAATGCGGTATTTTCCGATGCAGCCAACAAAGCGCTTCAACGAGGCCGGAGCATCCTTTTTAAGGACGACTGGAAACAGATTTTCGAACCTGAAAATGTGTTGCAACAGGTGATTGACATTACGTAGTTCCAGGTTTCAAATTCCAAATTTCAAGTTAAAATGAAAAAATTAAAATTCGCGATATTTGGCTGTGGCTTTTGGTCACAATTTCAATTGGGTGCATGGACCGAACTGGAAGGCGTTGAATGTGTGGCACTTTACAACCGTACCAAATCGAAGGCAGAAGAATTAGCAAAACGGTTCGGCGTTCCGCGTGTTTATGATGATGCTGAAGAACTGCTCAAACACGAAGAACTTGATTTTATAGACA